>Ga0209606_1000876_pt1 | contig 41853 bp, 34 predicted proteins | sample AD_UKC057_MetaG_FD_184412 | JGI IMG/M metagenome (GOLD analysis project Ga0209606, IMG submission 184412) | Active sludge microbial communities of municipal wastewater-treating anaerobic digesters from USA - AD_UKC057_MetaG (SPAdes) (version 2) | ecosystem: Engineered > Bioreactor > Anaerobic >... | reverse complement strand
TGCCATCGTGAATCGCCTTTCTCGTAGTGGCGCCGGCAAAGAGCGAATTGTGAATGAAGTTTTCGCAGTTCTCAGGCAAGCAATACTCCGACTGCCCCATGGAAACCATATGCACAAGCTCTACGCCCTTGTAGGCGTCACGGTTCTCCACCATAGTCTTGAGCAGAAGCTCGGGCGATCCGCATGCATGTCCAACCACCACCCGGTCTCCTGATTTGATCGCCTTCACCGCCTCTTCCGCCGTCGTCATCCTGCTCCTGTAGATCTCCTGCCAATTCACAGATCACCTCCAAATCTTTTGTTTCGAGCTTTGTTTCCGAATGTTCCGGCGTGTCCGAATGTATCCGCAAAACATCTCCGGCCTTTTGGGGGTGATGTATATGCCGGAGAAAAGGTTTTTCCCGTTGTATGCACATGCCCTTCCTTTATTTCTCATTGCCGTGTTACAAAACCGATGCCAAGAAAGACCCGAGTGCCTGCGAAGCCTCGACAGGCTCTCAAGCTCACGAAATGACTGGATTCGAGGAATTCATGGCTCCCGGCTGAGGTTCGATATCGATGTGAGAAATGATGCACATATGCATCATACATCCTATTGATAATTATCAGTTGATTGAATTTACGGTGGATTTTAATTTATCATCGTGCCGATGCAGCATCGCACCAGAGAGCCTGAGGCTGTTTGAAATTTTTTTAAGGCATTGATTTACTTGATTTACTCATCTTATCCTGTATCAGAGAGTCAGATGCAATATTGCATTGCATTTATCATCTGCTATTCACAATGCTTTTCGCTGATAATTTACCCATTTGTCTCATCACCGTCCCTATGCTCCAGAACCGCCGGCATCCGGTCACGCCGGTGCGGCTCTGCAACTGCTTGGAGCGACGTCTTCATACCTCTTGCATGCATGATGCCTCCTGCCCGGCCTTCGAGCAGGGCCGCGGTTTTTTCGGAGCGGAAGCTCTATGATTCACGTTCTTTCCTCCCTATAATACATTATAGCCTCTACAGGACTGCAGCCTGCATGGCTCCGAAGCAGCCGTCTCTGAAAAGGGGCCGGTATCGGCCTTGAAGCCGGATATGAATCATGAGAAGAATCGAAAAAACAATCGAAAAGCTCAGAAAACAGCTGGTTGAGTCCCAAGCTCTCATCGACAGGCTGGAAAAATCCGAGGCGAAATGCAGAAGCACGGAAGCCGCGCTCCGTGAGAGTGAGCGGAAGCTCGTGTTCTTCATAGAGAATGCGCCTGCCGCGATTGCCATGTTTGACCGCGACATGCGCTATATCGCCTTCAGCCGCCGGTGGATTATCGATTACGGGCTCGGGGATCAGAACATTATCGGCAAAACCCATTACGAAGTATTCCCGGAGATACCCCGGAGATGGAAGGAGATCCACCGAAGGGCCCTGGCGGGTCATGCGGCGAGGTGCGACGAAGACCCGTTCCCCCGCCTGGACGGCAGAACGGACTGGGTGAGGTGGGAGGTGCTTCCGTGGTACGAGAGCAGCGGGAAGATCGGTGGGATCATCATGTTTACCGAGGTCATCACCAAGCGCAAAGAGCTGGAGCTGGAGCTGAAGAACTACCGCGACCATCTGGAAGCCCTGGTGGAGGAACGTACGACCGAGCTCGAGGAAAGAAACAAAAAGCTCGCAGAGGAAATAGCCGAGCGAATGAAGGCGGAGGAAGAGCGGAGGAGAATAGAGTCGCGCCTTTTTCAGGCCCAGAGAATCGAGGCACTCGACAGGTTTGCCGGCGGAATAGCCCACGACCTGAACAATATCCTCTATCCCATCATCATCAATACCGAAGAGCTCCTGGCCCAGGAGCCGCCGGGGTCTCCCCGCTTCGATATCCTGGACCATATTCTCAAGGCCGCGAATCGCCAGAAGGATCTCGTGAAGAAAATCCTCTCCTTCAGCAGACAGGGCGAGAAAAACCTGAGACCGATACAGGTCGCACCATTGCTGAAAGAAACCATTTCCTTCATGCGCTCCACCCTGCCGAGCACTATAGAGATCAGGCATCATATCGATACACCGGGCGAGATGGTCTTGGGAGACGCCACGCAGATTCAGCAGGTCATCATGAATCTCTTTCAGAATGCTGCGGACGCCATGCCTTCTCAGAAGGGCACGATCGATGTGAGCCTGACGAGAACTCACCTGGAGCCGATCAGTTTTCCTGGTGAAATTCGTGCCGGAGACTATCTGGAGCTTTCGGTCAGAGATACCGGTCGGGGCGTTCCGCTCGAAATTCAGGACCATATTTTCGAGCCTTTCTATACGACAAAAGACTTCGGGAAGGGGACAGGGCTCGGGCTCTCAGTCACCCACGGTATCGTGAAAAGTCTCGGCGGCGCCATCAGTGTCGAGAGCGAGGCCGGAAAGGGGGCCCTGTTCACCGTGTATCTGCCTATCTACGCGGGAGAGGTCGGGACATCGGAATTTGCCGCCGAGACCGGCGACCAGTCAGGCGGAAACGAGACAATCCTTCTGGTCGATGACGAGGAGTGCATCCTTGCCAGCCTGAAGCGGGCGCTCGATATGTCCGGCTACCGGGTGGTCGCGATTCGTGACAGCGCGGAGGCCCTTGATCTCTTTGCCAGCGAGCCGGCCGGATTCGATCTGGTCATCACCGACCTGACCATGCCGAAGATGACCGGAATCGAGCTCGCCAGAAAGATCCTCGAAATATCTCCCGGCATCCCGGTGATCCTGAGCACCGGCTTCAATGACCTTATCGACGAAGGGGAGGCGAAGTCTCTCGGCATTCGGGAGCTGCTTCTCAAGCCCACCGGCACCCGTGAACTGAAGAACACTGTCCGAAAGGCGCTGCAGCACTGATCTGCGGTTTGAAGGCATTCTGCGCAATCGATCTTTACAGTATCGGAGACAGTTGAACCACCTCAAGGCTGATCGATGACGGCAAGACGCTCCTCGAATACAGCCGCCAGCCGGTCGAGCTTGTCCGTGAGATCTTCAAGCTCTGAGAACAGAGCTTCGATCTCCTCTTCACAGGCATGGATTTCTACGGATATCCCGGATATCCTTTTCCCGTCTCTGGCAAGGGTGGCCTCCTGCATGGCGGCGTGGAGGAGCTTCAGATTCTTCTCCCTTGCTTCGATCTCGGATTCCGTCCGCGCAATGCCCCTTTCGAGGGGGCCGAGCGCCCTGGAGCGCTCGGTGATGATCTCTGCACGCCTCTTGCGGAGCTCTTTTTTGTCGATCCTGTCGCTGCCGTTCTTCTCACTCCTGGGTTTTCGAGGTACAGCGATAGACTCCTCCTCGTCTCCCCACCCCCCCTTGTCGAGAAACCGCTGGTAGCCGCCCTCGAATACCTCGATAGAATCCCGGTGGAAAATGATGAGCCTCTCCGCGAGCGCATGGAGGAACATCTCGTTGTGGGTGACCATGACCACCGCGCCCTCGAAGCTGTCGATGGCGGCAAGCAGCGCGTCGTTCGACTCCATGTCCAGGTGGTTTGTGGGCTCGTCGAGCAGCAGCAGGTTCACCGGGGTCGCCAGGAGCTTGCCCAGCATCACCCGGCTTTTCTCGCCGCCCGAGAGCACTCCTATCTTCTTCAGAGCGTAATCCCCCTCGAACATCATGGCCCCGCAGATATCCCTGGCCTTCTGACGGTCGATGTCGGAATGGCTGGAAATGATCTCTTCTTCGACGGTCCGGGAGTCCATGAGAGTGGAGATGTTGGTCTGTTCGAAAACGCCGGTCACGGTCTTGGGGTTCTGGGTGATCTCGCCCTTCAAAGGCATGAGGCTGCCCGCAAGCAGCTTCAAGAGCGTGGTCTTGCCCTTGCCGTTGGGGCCGATGATGCAGACTTTCTCGCCCGGCCTGAGCGTAATGCTGAAATCCTTGATGAGCTCGGCCGAGGGATCATACGAGAAGCTCAAATCCTGCGCGGAGAGCGCATACTTGCCGATGAACGGCTCGTAGCGGAAGGAAAAATCGAGCGTCTTGATCTTCTCGAGCTTTTCCTTCTTCTCCATTTTTTCCAGGTTTTTGATCCTCGACTGGACAAGCCCCACGAGGCGGGCCTTGGCTCTGAACTGTGCGATAAAGCTTTCCACCTCTTTGCGCTTGCGCTCGTCGTTGATGCGTGTCTTTTCGTATATCTCTTCCTCCTGGGCGATCTGGGAGTAATATTTTCCGGTATCGCCCGGGATCTTTCTGACTTTCCTTCGGTGAATGCCCATTGTGTGAGTCACGATCCTGTCCATGAAGGTCCTGTCGTGCGTGATCAGGATGAGCTCTCGGGGCCACGACACCAGGAAGCGCTCGATCCAGCGTATGGAGGTGATGTCGAGATAGTTGGTGGGCTCGTCGAGCAGAAGGAGATCGGGCTCGGAAACGAGGACCTTGGCAAGGTTCAGCCGGACCTGGTAGCCCCCGGAGAACTCCAGCGGGCTGCGCTGCATGTCCTCCTGCGAAAAACCGAGGCCCGCGAGCACCTTCTCCACCTTCCAATGCTGCTCTTTCCGCGATTCCGGCAGCCCCTTCATCCCTTCTCTGAGCACGGTGTCCTCGGTAAAGTCCAGATGCTGCCGTACATAGCCGATGCGGTAATTTCTGGGTACGACGATCTGCCCGGTGTCGGGTGTCTCTTCGCCCACTATCATTTTCAGAAGCGTGGTTTTGCCGTGGCCGTTCCTGCCCACCAGCCCCACCCTCTCCTTCGGGTTGATCTTGAAGCCGACGTCTTCGAACAGGATCTGCCGGGCGTAGCTCTTGGAGAGATTCTCAGCGCTTATCATGGCGATACCATATAATAAAAGGATATCCAGTCAAGGTGTAAGTTCGGGCCTGTCATCGCTCAAGAGGGATAGTGAAATTGCATTGATCAAAATGCATTGCGCCGTATGCGAGCATTCACCTCAGCGCGACACTGAGCACGGGCCAGAGCCTGTCCATTTCCCGCGGGCTTCTGATGCGGCCGAAGATCCCGGCGCGCAGCGTTGAATAGATCAGGTTATGCATCCTGAGGCGTCGTGTATGGGGAGAGTTCCTCATGGCCTGCTCCAGCATCTGTCGCGTCGCGCTTGTCCATTTCCCTGCAGTGAGCGCCTCGGCGCCCAGCGTGCCCGCCGCGTAGCCCATGAGAAACGAGGTCTTGATGCCGCTGCCGCCCCGCGCCTGGACATGCCCCAGCGCATCTCCGGCCATGACGAGACCGTCTCTCGGGCAGCAGGGGAAGACCATTTTTCCCATGGGTATTGCCGTCTTGAGGGTATAAAAGGGTTCGCAACCTTCGAGACGCTCCCTGAACAGGTTGTGGGCGCCCGCGAACTCCTCGAAGGTCATGGCCTGCGGTTTGCGTCCCTTTGCATAACTCAGGAGGATAAACTCGGCCTCGCCGTGAGTGCGGGGAAAGATCGTGCCGACTGTCAGGGTATCTCCCTGAATGTGAAGATGGTATTCGAACCGTTCGTCCGGACCTGCATATCCACGGACGAGCCGTTTGGAAACAGGCATGTCCATACCGGTGCGGTCAATATTGAGAAACAGCGATGCGGGATCTTCGCATCCGCCGCAGGAAAAGACCATCCCGGCCCTGATCTCCTCTTGCATGAATCCTCCGACCATCGCCCGCACCCCGGTGATCCGCCCTTTCTCCTCGAGGAAGCCAACCACGGTCGACGCAGGGATGATCCGCGCTCCTGCTGCCTTCACCACGTCCGCCATGCTTCTGATGAAATCGGGCCAGCTGATGATGCAGTTCGGGTTTTTGATGGTGCGGTCCACCCGTCTCAGGCCGGTATGGGAGAAGTACGACCTCTTCCGGATCGTCCGGATAGTCTGCCGCTCGAAAAATCCTTTGCCCAGGTGTGCATCCATCTCGCGATCGAAGCGAATGGTCTCCCCTCTCCGTCTGGAGCCTATCCTGTCCTGCATGTCCAGGACCGCGACGTCCATACCCTTCCTGGCCAGCCCCAGAGCTGCCCCGAGCCCGGCCGGTCCGGCGCCGACAACCACCGCATCTGCAGAAAATCTTTCTCCCATCCCTCCCCATTGGCATCACACGCCCTGGGTGAATTCTTCCAGGCTCAGTGTCTTTTTGAGAAGCTTTCTGAAGTCTTTGAGCTCGGTTGCGCGAATGAAGTGATCGAGATCCTGGTAACGCTCTTCGAGCGGAAGGAAAGCCGCTTCCATACCCCGCGACTCGATGAGGCGGGCCGCATCCAGCATGAGCTCTCTTTTCTCCCGGCCGCTTCCCAGGCAGAGGATGCACCGCCTGGTGCCGTAAGCGGCTATTGCATCGCACCGGCCTGCGCTCAGGCCCGACTTTCCTATTCCCACTACGGGCTTCAGCCCTATCCGGTCGACCAGGAGAGAATCCAGGAAACCTTCCACGATGAGCAACTCCTTCGCCCCCCGGTATCTGTACAGGAGAAACGGTGCGTCTCTGAGCAATGACATGTCGGTAAGCTCCCGGTAGGCCGCAGGCCCATTTTGGGTGACGTCCCTGCCGAACATCCCCATGAGCCTGCCCGCAGTGTCGCGATAGGGAATGGTGAGCCTGAACTCTTCTGCATCACGAGCCCATACGGCATCCAGCACCGTGTCGAGAAATTCGTCGGACAGCCCTTGGGACAGGAGGTATTCCCTGGTCTGCCGGTAGCCGGGATAGAAACCGAACGAGGACCCCTCCACCTCACCCATGGCGTATCTCCTGTTGTACAGGTAAAAGAGCTCCTTTTCGCCGGCAGGCGAGTAGAGCTGGGCGGTGAAGAAGCCGGACATCAGCTCCAGAAGTATCGACCGGCTCAGCTCGTCGTCCCATGCCGACTTGTCGCAGGCGATCGGCTCGATCCCCGCCTCTTTGCCCAGCAGGAAGAGCGCGCTGAAGAAGTCCATGCCGGTCTTGAGCTGAAGATAGCTGAGCCAGTCGCCTCGTGCGCCGCATACGAAGCAGAAGTACTCCGGTCTGTCTGCGTAGACGAGAAAGGTGGGATGCTCGTCTTCATGAAATGGACAGCAGGCGAGATGGCTGTCGCCCTTTCCCTGAAGCCCCTTCAGATCTCTGAAGAGCTTTTTCTGATATTTCCTGTCCAGCAGGGTGCCGTATATGCGCTCGATATCTCTGATCATCCGGAGATCTCCTTGCTCTGTGATATCAATAACAAAAAAGAGTGCAGGTCTCAACAGATGTAAGCAAAGAGGGGTCAGGTCTTGACATGTGACATCGAGGCTCCTCGATGTCACATGTCAAGACCTGACCCCTAACCGTGTGTCAAGACCTGACCCCTAACCGTGCCGCCTCAGGTTCTTCAGGCCGCGATGCCTTTTATTTTCATGAAGTCGCTTATGGCGTGGTCCTTTTCGTGCCAGAGCCTGTTGAGCCATGCCTGGAAGCGCTCCTGATATCGGGGGTCGTTGCTGTAGTCTCCCACGAGGTCCGTGGTGATGGGAATCGCTTCCACCCGCACAGCTACTTCGCAGTCCCTGCAGCAGAGAAACTGCCAGAAGGTCTTCGCGCCTTCGGGATAGATGATCGTTACATTGAGAATATGGGTGAGACTGCCGTTCATGGCGGAGAGCACGAAGGAGATGCCTCCGGCTTTCGGCTTCAGGAGATGGGTGAACGGGGAGGCCTGGGATTTGTGCTTCGAAGAGGTGAATCGGGTTCCCTCCACGAAGTTCATGACTGCGATCGGCATCCTGCTGAAACGCTCGCACGCCTTCCTCGTGATCTCCAGATCCCTACCCTGCATGTGAGGGTTCTTCTTGAGAAATTCCCTGGAGTAGCGCTTCATGAAGGGGAATTCCAGGGCCCACCAGGCGAGCCCCATGACAGGGACCCAGATGAGCTCCTTCTTGAGGAAGAACTTGAGCATGGGGATCTTGCGGTGAAAAACCTTCTGCAGGACGAGAATATCCACCCACGACTGGTGATTCGATATCACCAGATACCATCCTTTTTCTGCCAGGTTCTCTATCCCTTTCACATTCCATGTGATTCTCTTGGTAATGCGGAGATTCGCATTGTTGCAGGCGATCCAGCAGGCCGCAACGATATTCAGGACCGAGTTGCACCGGTCCTGCCATGATCTGACAGGGATCAGCAGCTTCACGGCCGCCATGGGGAACAGGAAGCATGCCCAGAACAGGGTGTTGAGGATCATGAGCAGCATGGATATGCAACCGATGGCCGTGGGCGGCAAGAGCGTGAGAACGTTTTTCCTCTTCCCAGGAGCTCTTTGCGCACGTGACCCGCTGTTTGTGTTTCCCTTCGATGGTGGCATTACCGGCATCTCCTTGTCTGTCGTCATTTCATCCTAAAAATGCATCCGAGGCGGCCTCTCTATCACCGGACTCGCCCGCCCCGGAAACATTTCATAACTCGAGCCAGGCGGACCCGGCACCGAAGCCTTGAGGAGAGATGTATAGCACAGATCGACATAAGCGATTGTAAAAGCTTCGTAAATTCCCGAAAACCAATGCACGGGCAGGAGGGATTCCCGATGGGGTTTGAGATGGGGTGAAAAAAGAAGGCTGCCGCTTACGGCAGCCTTCTCTATTGCTGATGAAAGCCCGATCAGTCGCAGAGCTCGAACACCGCTGCGGCACCCATGCCGCCACCGATGCACATGGATTCTACGCCGTACTTGGCACCGCGCTCCCTCATCCCGTTCGTGAGCTGGGCGCAGAGCTTGGCACCGGTGCATCCGAGCGGATGGCCGAGCGCGATGGCGCCGCCGTTGACGTTGATGATCCGCTTGTCGCTGTCTGACAGCCACAGCTCTCTCTTGTCATAGAGGCCGAGCTGCTGGAACGAGTAGATGCACTGGGAGGCGAAGGCCTCGTTGACTTCCCACAGACCGATGTCCTCGACCTTCAGGCCGGCCATCTTCAGGGCCTTGGGAATCGCATAGGCGGGGCCTACGCCCATCTCGTCGGCCCGGCAGCCCGCGGTGGTGTAGACCAAGAGCTTGGCAAGGGGCTTCACGCCGAACTTCTTCACGGCTTCGCCGCTCATGATCAGCGAGCAGGCTGCGCCATCGGTGGTCTGGGAGGAGTTGCCCGCCGTGACCGAACCCATTGCCGCGAAGGCCGGCCGCAGCTTGGCGAGCCCTTCCATGGTGGTAGGCCGCACGCCGTCGTCAAAGTCCTGGATAAAGGTTTCTTTCACGGTGATGCCGTCCTTCTCCACGAACCGCACGGCCTGGGTCGGAACGATCTCCTTGAACTTCCCAGCCTTCTGTGCCTGAGCGGCCTTGGCCTGGGAGTGGAATCCCCACTCGTCCTGCATCTCGCGGGTGATCTTGTAGCGGGTGGCCACGTTTTCCGCGGTCATGCCCATGGAGATGTATACGTCCGGGCTTTTCAACACCTGCTCCGGATGGGGCCTGGGAAGGTTCCCGCCCATGGGAACGATGGACATGGACTCAAGCCCTGCACCGATTGCCACGTCGCAGTAGCCTGCCATGATCCTCATGGCCTGCAGCGATATGGCCTCCAGACCTGAGGCGCAGAACCGGTTGACCGTTGCTCCGCAGGTGCTGTCCGGGAACTCGGCGATCTGGGCGATGATCCGGCCGATGTTCAGGCCCTGCTCCGCTTCGGGAAATGCGCAACCGACCAGTATATCTTCAACGTCTTTCTTCTCGACGCCGGGAGTTCTCTCCATCAGGCCGTTCAGAGCGCTCTTCAAGAGGTCTTCAGGCCGCGTGAACGCAAAGGCTCCCCTTCCCCTTCTGCATCCGGGAGTCCTCACCGATGTTACGATATATGCTTCTTTCATAAGTCATCCTCCTGTCTTCTACAATTAGTCATTTACAGAAACAGCGGCTTGCCGGTCTTCATGATGTTCTCGGCCATCTTCTGGGTGTTCTCCGTCTTCCACAGGTCGACGAAGGCCTCTCTCTCGAGTTTCATGAGGTGCTCTTCGCTCACTGCGGTTCCGGAAGGAACATCGCCGCCGGACATGCAGGTCGCGATCTTCTTCGCGATGAACTCCATATGAGGTGTGATGTACCCGCCGCCTCTCATGTTCTGCATCTCGGCCCAGACCATGCCGGTTGCCTCGCGGCCCAGTACCGTGATCTTGGTCTTCAGAGGAGGTGCATAGCCGTCATCCAGCATCTTGAGAACTTCCTTCTTCGCTTCGCCGATGAGGTTGTCGCGGTTCATGACGATGCGGTCGGTGGCTCTCAGGAAACCGTTTCTGCGGGCGTCAGCCGCGGAGTTGGACACCTTGGCCTGTGCGACGCTCATGAATGCGGGCAGGAAGAATGCCGCAAGGTCGGTGATCTTCGCCACTTCGGGCTTGCTTTCGACGAAACGCCGCCAGAGGTTGATCATGCCGCATCCGCCCGGGACGAGACCAGCGCCGATCTCCACCAGGCCCATGAAGAGGTCTGTGTGGGCGACGATCCTGTCGGCGGCGAGACACACCTCGCACCCTCCGCCCAGGGTAAGGCCGAACGGAGCCGCGACCACCGGGTATCTGCTGTAGCGGGTGCCCATGATGCCCTGGTGGACGAGTCTGATAAAGGAGTCGATCTCACTGAAGTTGCCTGACCTGGCGAGGCCCAGCATGTAGGCGAGGTCTCCGCCGGCCGAGAATGCCGGAGGCATGCCGCCCGCCTGGTTGCCGATGACCATGCCGACGCCGTTCTTGTCGATGTATTCGCCGGCCTTCTGCATGAACTCCACCATCTCCTTGTTGATGGCGTTCATCTTGGAGTGGAACTCGAGGCAGAACACGCCGTCGCCGATGTCGATGAGCGAGCAGGAGGGGGCGGTCAGAACCACTTTGTTCTCGGCCTTGAAGGTGTCGAGGTTCAGGGCCTTTGCGCTGACCTTCACCGGCTTGTAGGAGTTGGATGCGAAATCGAAGAAATATCTCTTGCCTTTTTCGAGCTTATAGAAAGATGTTGCGCCCGATGCGAGCATCTTCTTGACGTTCTCAGGGACCTTCATCCCGTCTTTTTCCATCTTGGCCACAGATTCCTTCACTCCGATGGCGTCCCAGCTCTCGAATGGGCCCATGGCGAAGTTGTAGCCCCACTTCATGGCGTTGTCGATCTCCACGACCGTGTCGGAAATCTCGGGGATCCGGTTGGCGGCATAGATGAACCCGCCTGCAGCGACCTTCCAGGCGAACTTGGCGGCCTTGTCGTCGCCGTAGAGCAGGGCCTTCATCTTCTCGGGAAGCGTTGCGGCCTTCTTGGCTGCGGCGAGGCTCGCGAAGTCGGCCTTGCCGTACTCGACGTATTCACCGGTCTTGGGGTCGATGACCTTGCGGACCTTTTTCCACTCAGGCGTGATCTCGGTCTTGTAGAAGCCGGCCTTGGTCTTGTTGCCGAGCAGCTTCTTCTCGACCATGGTCTTCACGAATTCGGGGACCTTGAAGACATCGCGCTCTTCGTCGTTCGGGCACATGTCGTAGGTGTTCTGCGACACATGGGTCATGGTGTCCAGGCCGACCAGGTCTGATGTCTTGAAGATAGCGGTCTTGGGACGGCCCATCGGCGGTCCGAAGAGCTCGTCGACCTCGGGGATGGAGAGGCCTTCCTCGAGCATGACCTGCATGGTCTTTCCGATGCCGTGTATGCCGATCCGGTTGCCTATGAAGTTCGGGGTGTCCTTCGCCCACACGATACCTTTGCCCAGCATCTTCTCTCCGAACTCGGCGATGAAGTCCAGGACCTCTTTTTTCGTGAGCTCGCCGGGGATGATCTCCAGCAGGTGCATGTAGCGCACCGGGTTGAAGAAGTGAGTGCCGAGGAAGTATTCCTTGAACTCCTTGCTGCACTTCTCAGACATGACCTTCAGAGGAATGCCCGAGGTGTTGGAAGAAACGATCGTGTCCGGCTTGCGGACGCCGTCTATGCGCGCGAAGAGATCCTGCTTGATCTTCGGGTTCTCGACCACGACCTCGACGATCCAGTCGCAATCAGCGAGCTTGTTGAAATCGTCTTCGAGGTTGCCCGTGGTGATGCGGGCGGCGTCGGCCTTTGAGAAGAACAGCGGCGGCTTCGCCTTCATTGCCGCTTCCAGTCCGGCTGTGACGATCCGGTTTCTGGCTTTGGGATCCTTCTTTTCCTCGTCTTTCAGGTCGAAGGGCACGATGTCAAGCAGCAATACGTCGACACCCGCGCCAGCCAGGAGAGCGGCTATGCCTCCCCCCATGATACCAGACCCGATAACCGCGGCCTTTTTGATTTTCCTGACCATTACTACCTCCTCCGTATATGGGTTATTTAAGGTAACTTCGTACAGTATGAATCATCATTCAGTTTATCAGGTTGATCCAGTGAAGTCAATAAAATGAAGTTGATAACCGGAATCATGGATGAGAAATTATTATATCACGAATTCATATATGAGGGCATCTGAAAAGTACATGAACACACCGAATGAATTTTCATATTCTTTGACATGTTGAAGGGGGGTCATGTTTGAGGTAATGTATGATGACAGCATAGGCCGGTACATGACTGCGCCGGCCTCGATCGAGGACAGGAAAGATCATGAAAAAACACAAGGCCCCCGGGGATGACCCCGGAAAGGGCTCATACCGCAACGAGGCACCGCAGAGGACGTCCGGCCTGGGTGATGATTATGAGCTCGTCGACAGCGGCGACGGCAGGAAATTCGAGCGCTTCGGCAGATACCGGCTCATCCGTCCCTGCGCACAAGCCATCTGGCGGCCGCAAGGCGACGACTCCCTGTGGGCGCAGGCGGACGCCTCCTTTGACAGGACGCATGGCAACCGGTGGCGTTTGCACAGACCTCTTCCGCAGGAGTGGGTCGTAACGGTCTCCGGGTTGCGATTCAAGCTCTCGCCGACGGACTTCGGGCATCTGGGCATCTTCCCGGAGCAGAAAGATCTTTGGAACTGGATCACCCGCATGGTGGAAAAGGCCCGTGACAGACGCTCCGGACAGGTCACGGTACTCAACCTCTTCGCCTATTCGGGCGGCGCGACCATGGCCGCCGCCCGTGCGGGCGCGCGGGTATGCCACGTCGACGCGTCGAAAGGCATGGTGAAATGGGCCCGCGACAATGCAGAGCTCAACGCACTGGGCGAGGCCCCGATCCAGTGGATCGTTGAAGACGTGAACCGCTTTCTGGACCGCGAGATCCGAAGAGGCAAGCGCTACGACGCCGTGATCCTCGACCCTCCCACCTTCGGCCACGGGAGGCGCAAGGAGATCTACAAGATCGATCGGGAGCTCGCATCCACTCTCGAGAAGTGCTGGACGCTGATCTCTGACGAGCCCGCCTTTCTCCTCCTGTCGTCTCATACTCCGTACTGTACGCCGATCGCGCTGGCCAACTTCCTTCGTCTTGTCACCGGCTCCTATTCGGACTCCTGCATCGAGCACGGAGAGATGCTTCTGACCGGCCCGGCAGGCGTACTTCCCGTGCCCAGCGGCACCTATTCCCGCTGGTTTCCCGGGCCGTGCTCCGAGGAAGGCCGGTAGGTGCTGTTCATATGAGGCATCGGATCGAGGTCCTCTACGAAGACAACCATATCCTTGCCCTCAACAAGCCCTGCGGACTTCTCACACAGCCGAGCCGGTTCTCCGGAGACAGTCTCGAAGACCGGGCAAAGGCCATGATCAAGGAGTCTCGGGGCAAGCCTGGAAACGTCTTTCTCCATGCGGTCCACAGGCTCGACAGGGTGACGAGCGGCATCGCCCTCTTCTCGCTCACCGGCAAATCCCTGAGCAGGATGAACGAGCAGATGCGCAGAAACGAGGTGACGAGAATCTACCATGCCGTGATCACCGGAGATCTCCCTGCAGAACAGGGTGTGCTCGAGCATTTCCTGAGGCATTCGCGCCTGCGCTCAGTGACGTCCGGAGCGAACGATCCCGGCGCGAAGAAGGCGCTCCTGCGCTACCGGAGCCTTGGGCGACGGGGAAGGCTTGTCCTGGTCGAGGTCACGCTGGAAACCGGCAGATATCATCAGATCAGGGCCCAGCTCTCTGCAGCCGGATGCCCCGTCGTCGGGGACAGCCTCTACGGGAGCGGCGCGGCTTATGTTGAGGGCGGAGTCGCGCTCCACCACAGACGTATGGAGTTTGCGCACCCGGTTCGGAGAGACCGTGTGATCGTCGAAGCGGATTACCCGGCGGAATGGCCGGTCTATCCCGACAGTGGATCACTTTCCTGAAAAACTCGCTCGTGAAAACACGGCGGATCCGGTGTTATGCTTTCGCGGCGCGTGACGATAAAAAGGGTTATATATTCGGGGAGAGAGGAGGGCTTCCGCAGCAGCCGCTTATGTTCAGGCCCGAAAGTAATCAGAAAAATCCGTCGACGTCGCGCAGAGAGTTTACCTGATGCTCTATAAAGAAATGCCCTATCCCATTGTCCGCGAGGGGCGAAACTGCCCGGTGGACCTCTACGTGAAGATCAGGAACGACTACCGGCTCTTTGCCGCCAGGGGCGCGCTGATCACCCGAGAGCACTGCCGGATCTTTTCCAGGAGCAAGGCTACCCTCTACATCCGCTCGTCGGACAACGAAAGCGCAGAGGCGTTCCTGAAATCGCTTCTCACCGACCTTCTCACCGATTCGCACCTGGAGCCCGAGGTAAAGGCGAATATCATCTATGCGAGCTCCATGAAATCCATCAGGCAGGTTTTCCAGGGGCTCAACCACAAGACCCTCAAAGATATCGAGAAGACTTCGGAATTCGTGGTCAAGCTCATTCTTTCGGACAAGCGGGTCATGAGCGAGCTCGTCAAGGTTACGGGTCACGACCATTTCACCTATCACCACTCGGTGAAGGTGGGGATATACGGCACCTCCCTGGCCGTACAGCTCTTCGGCGACAGGAGCGGAGACCACAACCTTCAAGCCCTGAGCACAGCCCTGTTTCTCCATGACATCGGTTTGACCAGGGTGCCCCGCAAGATCCTGGAGAAGCGAGAGCCCTTGAACGACATGGAGCATCAGGTCGTCATGAAGCACCCCGTATGGGGGCACGACAGGCTCATGAATGCAAACTATCTCACCAGCCAGGCGGCATCCGTTGTGCTGTTCCACCATGAATGGTGCAACGGCAAGGGATATCCCTTCGGGAAAACCCGTGAGGATATTCCCCTGTATGCAAGGATCTGCGCAATAGCCGACACCTTCGAGACTCTCACCTCCTCGACGCCGTCGAGCGGTCCCCTGACACCGTTCGAAGCGCTGACCGTCATGCAGCAGGACATGGCGGGGTCTTTCGACAGCCGGCTCTTCAGGGCCTTTGTGGAGATGCTTGGCTCCGGTTGATCTCCGCCGGCCCCGTCAGACCGTGGCATACCTCCCATGAAATGCCTCTCATCACGGATAATTCCGGTATATCCGGAACAGTCGCACCCAACAACCCTTGTGGATGCCTGCCGCGAGAAAACCAGCATACCGGCAACGAGATAGAAAATTAGGGAGTTATCGGGCGGCAGAAAACATATTCCCCTCCCCTTGATTTCGAAATATGCAGAAAGATAATCAAAGAATGAGAAAGCATGCGCTAGATCCATGAACCTCATCAGCATATCCCAGCACGGGCGAAAGCTGACTGGAACGATGAAAATCCCTCTTTGTGTTTTGCTGTAGATTATGAATAAAATAGGTCTCACGTGAAAATTAATTAATTAGATAAAACAGGGGGATGGAGCGTATGAGGGAGATCGTGACAAGGGGAATGGTATGGTTCGCACTGGTGCTGCTGATTTTCTCGGCTGGGTGCACGAGAAAAATGATGGGCGTCGCGGATGAAACCGGTGCTTTGGATGGATCTGTTGGACAGGAGACGATGAACATGCCCGCCGGCGAAGCACAGGCGCCGTCTGGAACCGTGGTGACGCCTTTTGACTCCAGAAAAATCTACTTCGAGTTCGACAGGCACGATCTGAGCCCTGATGGGCGGCAGATCCTCACCGAAATCGCCGCCTATCTGAAGGAGCATGGCGAGCTGCGGCTCGATATCGAGGGCCACTGCGACGAACGGGGGACCAGCGAGTACAATCTCGCTCTGGGCGAGCGCCGGGCCTGTGCGGCCAGGGATTTTCTCGTAACCATGGGAATCGATGCAGCCAGGATCGGCACCATCAGTTACGGGGAGGAAAAGCCCGAAGACCCCGGCAAGACGGAAGAGGCCTGGTCCAAGAACAGGAGAGACCAGTTCATCTTCAGCCGCTAGGGAATCGAATCGTCCTCATCACCGGGGCACAGACCTTTCGCAGCAGGAAAACGACGGCCGGAAGACACTTCTTCGCCCCGGGCAATCCAATGTACGAACATGGGGGAAGAGAAACTCAGATGAAAAGGCAAATCGGGCTCGTTCGGTGCTGTCTTATCGGCATGGCGACCGCCAGTGCGCTGTTCGCGTTAAGCCCGTGCCCCCGCGCTGATGATTTTGGGGCAAAGGATCTGGTTGAAGCCCTCGATGGTATAGGCGAGTTGAGCACGTTCGCCTGGGCAGTCCATCAATGCATGATCAGCGATATTCTCAGCGAAAGGGGCCCGTTCACGATCTTCGCTCCGAACGAAGAGGCTTTTCTGAACCTGCCAGCCGAATCGATCGAGATGCTGTTTAGCCTGGACAATCGCGATGCCCTGGAAGGCCTGCTCGCCTGTCACGTGGCACCCGATCTGGTCCTGTGCTCCGAGGTGTTGCACGACTCCAGCATCACTGCCTTAAACGACGAGGTTCTGAACCTCGTCCGGAAGAACGGCGCCGTCTACGTGCGGGGCGCGCGGATCGTGAAGCCGGATATAAGGTGCGGAAACGGGGTAATCCACATCATAGATCAGGTGATACTCAACAATGACTGAACCTGACCAAAAAACTTTTAAAAGAGGGTGGCATATGAAAAAGGTTATCAAAAGGACATGTAGTAGTTTCACTGGTATGGGCATCATGGCGCTCATCGCCTGCATGGCACTCTGCCTTTCGTTAAGCGCCTGCAGCAAGGCCGATGAGGCGTCAGTGGAGGAACCGGCGGTGGAAGTGATGGATCAGCCTGAAGATACCGCCGACGCCCCCGCCGTCGGGGAGGAGCTTCCTGAAGCCGATGAGGCCGGGGATGCGGATGCGGCTGCTTCCGATGCAGGGGCGACGGCTGACGAGGCACCCGCTGCACAGGCTTCAGACGCAGAAACACCGGCTGACGAGGCACCCGCTGCGCAGGCTTCAGACGCAGAAACACCGGACGCTGCAGGCAACTGACCTCCGGTTTGCCGGGCCGGCTACAAATAAAATGCCGGGGGCCGCTCGCCTCCGGCATTTTTTTCTCCGGTGAGATGCCCCCTCAGGCCGGGCTTTCAAGGGGGCATCACCATCTTTGAGCCGCCGATTCCTAACCCACAGGCATGACGACCTTTCCGTGGTACTCGTTGATGACCTGCGCCATGGCGAAATAAATGGCCGATGCCCCGCAGAAGATTCCCTCATAGCCGGTGAGCACGGCCCAGGTGCCGGTCCAGTCGAACGCATCGCGTGCGGCGAGCATCCAGAAGAGGATGGTCAGCGTCAGAAAGACAACCTGCAGTGCTCGGGCACCCTTCCAGGTGGCGACCCACATGAAGAAGGTAAAGAGCCCCCACATGAAAAAATACCACGCCATGAACATCATCGAGTTGCCGGCTATGCCGAACTTGCCGTTGAAGTAGATGAGAAAGGCCAGGCTCAGCCAGAACAGCCCGTACGAGGTGAACGCCGTGGTCCCGAAGGTGTTGGCCTTCTTGAACTCCATGGTGCCGGCAATGACCTGCGCCAGGCCGCCGTAAAAGATGCCCATGGCCAGGATGCCTGCATTGAGCTCGAAGATGCCGGCGTTGTGAAGGTTCAGAAGAACCGTGGTCATACCGAAGCCCATGAGTCCCAATGGTGCCGGGTTTGCAAGATTGTCAGACATGATGTAGCCCTCCTAGAGATGTTTTGCTGGATTATACATACTTTTCTCCCCTGTATTCAATTGGAATTCGTACATCTTTTCCTCGTGCCCGCCTCTATCGCTCCCGGAAACGGCACGGGGAAACCTCTTGACAGGGCAGGCGCTTGGGATCTAAGGTTTTTTAGCAGAAGCTTATGGCTGACGCCTTGACGGGAGCTCGGAAAAACCGGGCTGAGAGGGGTCCTTGATCTCTGGACGTACGGAGCTGTGGGCCTGCCCGTAGAACCTGAACCGGATAATGCCGGCGGAGGGATGAAGGCTCGTGGGCAAGCAAGGCCGTCCTCCATCGGGGGATGGCCTTTTTCGTTTTGCTTTCTTGAATTCTCCTTCTATAGTCCGCTTCTTAAGAACGGAGGACAGAGAAGGAGGGGCACATTCCCCTGAAAGCGTGCGGTGGAATTGGGTCGAAGGCTTGCCATTGAGATTCATGCCATTGATAGAAATACGAGGGGTGGATGATGGAACATAGGGTCGCGCTGCTGTTCGTCATTCTGGCCGCTGGATGTTTCCTGGCCGGCTGCACGAAGAACGATGCCGCTTTGGAGGTGCCGGTCGTCACGGTGATGACGCACGACAGCTTCAGCATCGGCAAGGAGGTGCTCGACGGGTTCGAGAAGGAGCAGGGCGTCCGCCTGCGTTTTCTGAAATCAGGCGATGCGGGTGCCGCGCTCAACCAGGCCATCCTGTCGAAGGAGCATCCCCTGGCCGATGTCTTCTACGGGGTGGACAACACCTTCATGAGCAGGGCGCTCAGGGCGAATATCTTCGTCCCCTACAGCTCCCCTTTGCTCTCCTGCATCGATGAATCCCTGGTGCTGGACAAGACCCACCGCCTTGTGCCCGTGGATTACGGCGACGTGTGCGTGAATTACGACCGGGCGTGGTTCAGCCAGGAGGGACTCCCCGTGCCCGAGAGCCTGGACGACCTCGTCCGTCCTGAATATTCGGGGCTCCTGGTGGTGGAAAATCCCGCCACCTCTTCTCCCGGGCTGGCCTTTCTGCTGGCCACGGTGGGAACCTGCGGGGAGGACGGCTTCGTGGAGTTCTGGCAGGCCCTGAGGAAAAATCGCGTCCTTGTAACCGACGGGTGGGAGGATGCATACTGGGGCAAGTTCAGCGCGGCGTCCAAAGGCGGTCGCCCCCTGGTGGTGAGCTACGCGGCCAGTCCCGCCGCGGAGGTGTACTTTGCGGAGCAGCCGCCGGAATCGGCTCCCACCGCGGCGATGACCGGCAGCGGCACGGCGTTTCGGCAGATCGAGTTCGCGGGTATCCTCAAAGGGGCCAGGCAGCCCGAGCTGGCGCGCAGGGTGATCGATTTCCTGCTCGATACGCCCTTTCAGCAGGAGATCCCCTTAAAGATGTTCATGTTCCCGGCCAACAAAAACGCCCGCCTGCCCGAGGTGTTCACCGAGCACGCCCGGCTCGCGAGCAGGCCGGTGATCCTTGATCCGGAGGTCATCGCAGAAAGGCGCGACGCCTGGATACGGGCCTGGACAGAGACCGTGCTCCAGTGAGACCGCCAGGAAACCGCGCAGCCATCCTTCTGGTCGCCCTTCCCCTGGCATTTTTGGGGGTATTCTACTTCTATCCCCTCTTCGAGATATTCTCCCTGAGTCTTGCGCCCGGAGGGCAGTGGGATCCCGGCAACATCACCGCCCTGTTCTCAACGGGCTCCTCGCTCAGGATTCTCTGGTTCACGACCTGGCAGGCGGCTCTTTCCACGGTCCTGACCGTGGTCCTGGCGCTGCCCGCGGCATATGTCTTCGCCCGCTACCGCTTCCCGGGCAAGAGCCTGATCCAGTCGTGCACGACCATACCCTTCGTGCTGCCGTCCGTGGTGGTGGCCGCCGCGTTCAGCGCCCTTCTGGGCGACAGGGGCCTGGCAAACGAATGGCTCATGGTCATCTGGGGATTCTCCTCGCCCCCCATCCGGCTCGAACAGAGCCTCGCCTTCATACTCATGGCCCACGTGTTCTATAACTTCACCGTGGTCTTGAGGATCGTGGGAGGCTTCTGGTCCCGGATCCATCCCGGCTTGTCGCACGCGGCCCAGGTGCTCGGGGCCTCGCCCTGGCAGGCTTTCTGGAAGGTCACCTTCCCGGTCCTGCGCCCCGGGATCATGGCCGCCTCTCTCCTGGTGTTCATCTTCTGCTTCAGCAGCTTCGGCGTGATCCTCATTCTGGGCGGCCCCCGGTACTCCACCATCGAGGTGGCCATCTACCGCCAGGCCGTGCACCTGTTCAACCTGCCCATGGCCGCCGCCCTCTCGCTTCTGCAGATCTGCTTCATGTTCGCCTTCATGTGGGTCTACACCCGGCTGCAGAGGAGCGCTTCGGTGCCCTTCGCCCCGGAATCGCTCAAAACGACCCAGCGGGACATCGTCACGAACAGGGACCGGGTCGTGGTCTGGGGCACGGTTTTTCTCATGCTCCTGTTTCTGGCCTCTCCCCTGCTGGCCCTCGTGGTCTGTTCCCTGTCCACGGGTTCGGGGGTTTCGCTGCTCTACTACCGCGCCATCTTCCAAAACGCCGGCCAGTCGATTTTTTATATCCCGCCAGCCTTGGCCATCGGATACTCGGTGTGGTTCGCCCTGGTCACCCTGGTGCTGTCCCTGTGCATCGGCCTGCCGGTCGCGATCTTTCTGAGCCGCGACCGCGGGCTCGCCACTTCCCTGCTCGACCCGCTCTTCATGCTCCCGCTCGCCACCTCTTCCGTCACCCTGGGGTTCGGCTACATCATCGCACTCGACGAGCCGCCGCTGAACCTGCGCACATCGCTGCTGATCGTGCCTCTGGCCCATACGCTCGTTGCGTATCCCTTTGTGGTGCGAAGCATCCTGCCCGCGCTCAGAAGCATCCCGGCCGGGCTCAGAGAGTCGGCTGTCCTGCTGGGCGCCGCCCCGTCTCAGGTGTGGTGGAAGGTTACCGCCCCCCTGATCCGCATGCCGCTGGTCGTGGGTGCGATCTTCGCCTTCACGGTGAGCCTCGGCGAGTTCGGGGCGACCATCTTTCTGGCCAGGCCCGAGCTCCCGACCATGCCTCTGGCGATCTACCGGTTTCTCGGACGGCCCGGCGCACTGAATTACGGCCAGGCCATGGCAATGAGCACGATCCTCATGATCGTGACGGCGGCCGGCTTTCTTCTGCTGGAGAGGCTGCGCACCGGCCCGGGAGGAGAGCTCTGATATGGTTTTTCTCGAGGCGAGGAACCTGTCGAAGTCGTTCGGGAGCCAGAGGGTTCTCCACCGCGTGAGTTTCACCCTCGAGCAGGGAAACATCCTCTGCATCCTGGGTCCTTCCGGGAGCGGAAAGACCACCCTGCTGCGGATCATCGCCGGCCTGGAGACGCCCGATGATGGATCTGTGCTGCTGAGGGGCCGGGATCTGAGGCATACGCCGCCTCACCTGAGGCGCTTCGGCATGATGTTTCAGGAGTTCGCCCTCTTCCCGCACCTCGATGTGTCGGGCAACATCGCTTTCGGCCTGCACATGCGAAAGTTCTCCCGTGCGGAGGCGGCGAAACGGACCGCGGAGATGCTCTCCCTGGTCGGTCTGGAGGGATTCGGCGCACGGAGGATCGGCGAGCTCTCCGGAGGGGAGCGCCAGCGCGTGGCCCTTGCCAGAAGCCTGGCGCCCTACCCGGTGCTTCTTCTGCTCGACGAGCCGCTCGGCTCGCTGGACCGGGCGTTGAGAGAAAAGCTTCTGTTCGATCTGCGCGAGATACTCAGGCGCATCGGCATGACCACGATCTTCGTCACTCACGACCAGGCCGAGGCGTTCGCCGTATCGGATACGATCGCCGTCATGGACCGGGGCGGCATCGTGCAGATGGACACGCCCGAGAACCTGTATCGGAATCCCGCGAGCCCGGAGGTCGCCCGCTTCCTCGGGCTCTCGAACCTGATCGATGGCCGTGTGGAGAGCGCTTCTTCCGTCGCAACGGCACTGGGATCGCTGATCGCTCCCGCACAGGGCCTGGCTGCGGGCGAGCGGGTGACGGTTCTCATCCGCCCGGATTCCGCGCGGATCATCGGCGAGGATGAAAAGCCCGCTTTGGGTATGAGCATTATCGAAGGAACGGTCCAGGACTGCCTGTTCAGGGGAAAAAACTATCATATCGAGCTGAAGGTGCAGGGAGGGCAGACGCTTGTGTTCGAGGTTCCCATCGAGGCGGGGTCGCCCGAAATCGGGCGCGCGGTTCGTCTGGCCGTTGCGCCCGGCTCCGTGTTTCATTCATCCAGGTAGTTCATGATCGCCTGGCCGCAGACCTCCCGCCATTTGCCGATATCCGAGACCCGGGTGATAATCACGGCCATGAGCATGGTTTCGGGATCGATCCGTACCACCCTTCCTGTCACCGTTACCTCTTCTTCCTTGAAAAAGGCCGTGATTTCCCTCCCTACGAGCTGGTACGCCAGCGCGGCGCTGAAGCTCATGTTCGTATCCAGCGGGGAGCGGAGGATTCGGACGCTGAATCCGCCGAGGCTGATATCGATGGAGGTCACCATGCACCTGATGGTGTCGCCCGGGCAAAGGCGATCGCCTATTCCGAACAGCCCCTCCACCGAGATCTCGATCTCTGTGTGCAGCTGAACAGGGATTCTCGGGAAAGACCTTCTCTCCATGGATCTACCTCCCGGCATCCGCCCCGCTCCGTTTCCGGGCCGTGCCCGCAGAGCGTCGTGCGCAATCAATACCCTGCCACACCTCTTCCCGCCTCCTTCAATGCATATCTGAAAAAACCCACGGTACTGATCGTCAAAACGACAGCATAAGTTGAGCTGTGGGAAAAACACCGGCACACGCTCTTCACGGAGGCGGAAAAGACCCTCCCGCATAAGAAGCCGCGGGCGGAAGATCTCAAGAGATCCCCCGCCCGCGGAGCGATATCCTGACCGTTCGATACGCTATCTCATACGCATCAGGATGAGGTTTGAGCTCGGGTGAGATATGACGCGCTGGGAATCGAGCAGATCGGGATAACGCGAAGGGGGCACAATCACGGGATCGATATCCACGTCCTGCACGATGCGCACGACATCATACTTTCTTCCGTTTCCTGCCTCGGTCACGGACGTCTCCATGCTGATTCCGCCGCCGCTTCCCATCCAGACCCGGAAACCGTCCGGGGGAAGCAGCTCGCAGGCCTTGATGCCGTCCGGGAGCAGCACGTCCACGCTGATACGTGCATTTCTCGGTCCGGACTGATACAGCGGGTTCTCCCTCTTGTCGCTCGTCACGCCTTCCAGGATATTGATGAGCCCGGGCACCTTGAGATACAGATAGCCGTCCTGCCGCACGGCGTAGGAGTCGATCTGCACGCTCAGCTCCTCGGTTCCCGGGTACTGGTCGTAGCGGGTGACGTAATCGCCGAGAGGCTTCGCCGCCTGGCTGATGGAGGATATCAGCTGCTCGTGATAGCGTTTGCGCTCTTCGGGCGGCATTTCGGAGAACTGCTTTCTGAACGCCGCATAGTTCTCCCCGTAAAAGGTCCTCTTCTGGGTCAAAACGATATCGCCGTCTTCCGACAGGCGAATGGAGATGTCGGTGTCGCGGCGGTCGGCGTGACGATCCGACAGGGGCTCGATGGTCTCGAAGGTCCCGCTCCTCAGCACGAGGCACGGATGCCCGGCGCTCCGGGTGGTTCCCACGATGGCGTACTGGTCCGTATCGTTGAGATAGATGTGCCCGTCTTCGCTTCTGACCCTGACGAGCACACCGCTGAACCAGTGAGGCGCCGGATATTCATAGAGGGGTTTCTTGAGCTCCTCTATGGGCGAAACCCACGAGGCCAGGACAAACTCTGGTTTGAAGCCGGCTTCGGAGAGCATGGCATGAATGACCACCGCGCGGTCGGCCGAGTTTCCGTATCCATCGCTCAAGACCCTGTCGGCGGGCGTGATGCAGTCGAGGGGAATCTCGTGCCAGAACGTGTTGATGTTCTTCACGGCCCTGTCCACGTAGTCACGGATAACCCTGATCCTGTCCATATCTGTTTGAGCGTTTTTGACGAGGGCCTTCGCGATCCTGCGGGCTCTGTCCTTCGACGAGACGGCTTTCAGCAGGCGCTTTTCCACTTCGCGCGCGTATTCTTTCCAGTCGCCCGAAGAGGCGAAAGCCACGGGGTTGAAGGCGTACCACGGCGGAAGAAAGTCTTCCTCGAACACGGGCGGGACCTTCGACGCGCTGAATTCGTACACCCGGGAGCCCCCCTCGCTGAACGTCTCGAAGGCGATATCTTCGCCCGGCAGATCGCTCCAGGCATACAGCCTCCGGCTGTCGCGGGACGGCATGGTCTTGAGCTTCATGCCCTCGGGCACGCGCACTCTCACGGTCTTCTTCTCGATAGGCTCGTGGTAACGGAACACGCCGTCAAGACCGACAATGGTCCTGTGCTCGCGCACCCCCCGGTCTATCCGCAGGCTGTCGATCAGGCTCGACTCGCCGTGGAGCGAGAAGAAGGGCTGCCCGGTCTTGGTGCGCACGATAGTGTAGTCGATCACGCTTCCGATCTCCACACCGGGAAGGCTCACCACCATGACCCGAGACGCGGGATATCGCGGGGCGTCAGCCACCCAGTCGGCATCCATGATATTGATCTCGTCTTTGTCGATGGAGGTCTCAGTCCCGCTCGAAGAAGTCACCACCGCATTCTTCACCTCCACCTTCTCGGTCGCGGGGTTGTAGCGGATGCGCAGGTCGCTGTAGTTCTTCACGCCCGCATAGGTGAGAACTTTCATCCTGACACGCCTGGTCTCGGTCCAGCTGTGCTCGTCTTTCACGTCATATTCGTGCGACTCATCGATGATGATGGCGTCGGGCCGGCACTCCTGCGCGGAGGAGTACCAGGGTTTCCGGACCTGGGGGTCCAGCGGCGGCACGGGCCTGAAAATCGGCATCTTTCTGCTGTCCGCCTCGATGATCTTCAGCGTTTCCTGAAGCTCGAGATATTCCTTCGGAGAGAACTCCGGAACCTTCATCTTGAAGACATTGTCTACGGCAAGCACCCGGTCCTTGACGGAAACATGGGTGCTCCATGAAGAGCCCTCGTTCTCGACGTTGGTGAAATCAGGCAGGCTCACCAGCTCGCCCACGGATTCTCCCAGCTCGAGCCTGAGCGACTCCCTGATACCGCATGCGACCTCGGTGACATACGGATATTTGCGCTGCTTCAGGCCCATTTTCCCCACGAGGATATTGGCCATGCCCACGCTTCTGCCGAAGCGGATCATCGGGAGCATCACCGCATCGTCGCCGGTAATGGCCCAGTTCTTTACCTCGAAGGAGGCCCGGACCTCGATGGGCTTGGATGTGTCCAGCATATCAACGGGAAGGATTTCGCACGAGGTGAGAATGCCGCCCGGCGCCGTTCTCATTACGATTTTCTCGATATACTGCTCGCGCTCTTCGCACGACAGACGGGAAAAGAAGGTGCGGTAGGCATTGTCGTTGAACCCGTCGAACCTGAGCACTGTCTGCGCCTTGAGCGTCCCCCGATCGTCCAGAGTCCCCGTGGTGTCTATGCGCATCATGTTCTGCTCCGCGGGAATGACCGGGCTCGTCAGGAGCGTCTCGCCCGTGGGCGACGCCACGAGATAGCTCTGGTTGTTGAGATACGCGGGGAACAGCACGGGCGTGTTCTCGTCCGTAGCGTCCATGAGAATATAGGTCCCGTCCTCGAGACGGATGCATGAAACGGCGTGATTGAAGAGCGGCTGCGGAACCTCGGGATCCTTTTTCGGCCCGTTCATGATGAGCACGGGATAGGCCTCGAACCCTGCGATTCGGAGCATGGCCACGAGCAGCGCGGCCTTGTCCCTGCAGATGCCCGCCCTGCGTTCGAACGTCATCCTTACAGGGTGGGGCTCATAGCCCGGGGCGTCCTTCTCCACGGTGATGCCCAGATACCTGACCTCCTGCGACACCCACTGGAAGATCTCCCACACCTTTGCCTGCGGATCCTTGATGCCTGAAATGAGGCCTTTCACGGTCTGCTCCATCTCGGGCGTGATGTCCTCGATGTGGGGCCTGCAGAGGTTCCAGTACCATCTCGAGACGGTCTCCCAGTCGGGGATGGTACTGATCAGGAGCCGCTGCATCTGGGTGTAGAGCTTGGGCATCTGCGGTTCTTCGAATGCCCTCGGCACGTCGCTGGCCGTCCATGTATAGAGGATTTTCTCTCCGGAATACTCCGTGGTTGCGGTCACGGTGCCTGGGATCTCGGACTTGAGCTCCATGCTCCTGAGCGGCATGTCCCGGGGAGCCGCAACGGTATACTCCGACCGCACGATCGGGTCGATGCCTTCCAGAAGCACGTAATCGCTGAACACATCCGGCATGCGAACCTTGTCGAAACGGTCGTACACGATGAAGTGAACGGTGTCGCCCACCTCAACCTCCGGGATGGTGACCCGCAGGATCCGGTTGTTCGGGTCGTAGATGTTCGCATCCATCTGCGACTGTTCGACCATCTCGCTGGAGTTGCGCGCGATGTCCACATTCTCCACCGATCCGTCGGCGCGTATGACCTCCACGAGCTGAAACTCCGTGGTGTTGTAGGGAATGGTAAAAGACGAGGTGACGCTCTTGTATCTGCGCCTGCCCTTTTCGGTGAGGATCTTCACATACGATTCGTACCACTCGCTGTAGGTGCCGTCCTTCTCGTAGACCACGAAATGGCGGCTGTCCACCTGGACGACCTCTGCATTCGGATGAGACTCCAGTGTCACCGCACGCGCCGCCTCCATGGCATAATCACGGCTGAGCGGCGTGAAGGTGAGAGCGGAACACAGGGGTGCATATCCGAACAGCCAGACGAGCGCGCCGGCTCCCCATCCACCTAATTTGATGTGATTCATGCGGCCATTCCTTTCACACATGGGTGTCTTCGAGTGTAATTGGAGGGAACTTGCTCCTGGCCCCGGACCAAAACCAATTGAACCCACCATGCTGTTTGTCGATCGGACGAGCGTAAACTATTTTTGGGGAGTATTTCAATGACGAATTTGCACTCCGCATCATTTTTCAGCAATAATCGATCGAAATCCGTTAATAATTCCCAGAATGGCTGGATCATACAATCCCGCTCTCCCGGGACTCGGCCCGGAAGACCGCTTCTGCACCGGGCGCCGAACGATTGTAGCATTGGATCAGGCCCGTTTCAAGAGGCGCTCCGGCGGCGGATTGCCCGCTGCCGTCACAACGATGCGCCCCTTGTGCGGGCAGCGGGATATCAAAATCTCCCTTGCCTCCTGCGCCCTTTTTCGCCGAAGGATAAGGGAAAGAGATGCATACCCGCCGCATGCGGCTGGGTATCTCCTGAATGAATGTGCCCCGAAACCGCATAGCCTCCCGGACAGCCGCGCGCATGGATCGAATGATTGTGCCCCTTTTCCAACACACTGCTTGAAACCCGATGCGAATGTGTACTACAGAGATCTCAAGGGAGATGACATGCCGAAGCCCCCAGCATCACCGGAAGCCGTCGAGGCGGTCCGTGAGCGAATACTCGCGGAGGCCCTCTTCATCATCAATCAGGACGGCTACGCCGACCTGAGCATGCGCAGGCTCGCCAGGCGCCTCGGATTCACGGCCAGGACCATCTACAACTACTATTCCAACAAAGACGAGATCTACCTTATGGCCCTGATCAAGGGGTTTCAGGCGCTCGCGGAGGAGTTCGAGGCCGCGTACATGTCGTCGGACAACCCGGTGGAGAAAATGCGCGCCGTTGCGCGCGCCTATGTTCGATGGGGGATCGAGAACAGGCACTACTACAACATCATGTTCAGCATGGACACCCCGAAATACGCCGACTACAAGGGCACCCCGATGGAAGAGACCGCGGACAGGCAGAACAGGACCGCGCTCAGGCTCGCCCGGATTGGAACCGACATCCTGAAGGAGGTGGCCGCCTATAACGGCGCCATCGCGCCCGAAGAGATAACATTCCGGCTCCTGCACATCTGGAGCACGCTGCACGGCGTGGTTTCCCTCTGTATCAGCAGGGTGACGCTCGAGGTGGGAGATCTCCGCGAGGCCATGGACAGGATTGTCGAAGAGGTGCTGCGGCCCCTCACGAAAAAGCCCCCATATTCTTAAAACCTTGCTTGATTTATAAAATCAACGGTGTTACTTTTATCAATATGACATGCCCTTTCATGCGGGCTGATGGGGGCGCCCAATGTTTGAAGAGAGAGTGAAAAACCTTGCGGGTATCGACGTACCGGACCTTCCTCCCATATGCCAGATCGGAATGGTTGTGCCGGATCTCAAGGAGGGTGCCCGTTTCTACCGTATGCTGCTCGGCATATCGAAATGGTACTGTCCGGTGATCAAAGAGTTCAGCTGCCGATTTCGTGGACGGCCTATCGACATTTCCGTAGACATTGCGGTGGGATACTCGGGCAAGACCCAGGTCGAGCTCATCCAGTACCACGGCAGCGATGACAACATCTATCGCGCTCATCCTGGCGAGGCCGGCTTCGGGTTTCACCACTTCGGCGTTGTGGTGGGCAACCTTGAAAAGTCGCTCGAGACCATGAGCAGCCTCGGCATAGCACCGCTTCAGGAGGGCACGCTCACGTATGCCGGAGGCGGCACGACCAGATTCGCCTACCTCGACACCATGGCCAAGGCCGGAATGATCCTCGAGCTCATCGAGACCAAGGCCTTCGGCTTCAACCTCGGTATGCCCCGGTGGCTCGTGAGCCTCGGCCGGATTACGGGCGACACGGTATCCGTCGAAGCGTTCAAGGGGGGCCGGTCATGAAGAGCTTTGCGGGCAAAATGGTCTACATAACCGGCGGCTCCAGCGGGATCGGCCTCGAAATGGGCAAGCTCTTTTCGGCCGGGGGCGCTGATGTGCTCCTCCTGGCGCGGAACCGGGACAAGCTCCAGGAGGCGGCGCGTGCCGTTGAAAACTCCAGGCTGAGCCCGGGGCAGAAGATCGGCACCCTGTCCGTGGACGTGGCCGACCACGTCGATGTCGACCGGAAAATGACCGCCGCGCTAGAGCGGCACGGGGCCCCGGATATCCTCGTCAACAGCGCCGGCATCAACAAGTACGCGGACCACTTCGAGAACATCACCCACGCCATGTTCGACGAGGTCATCAAGACCAATCTCTACGGCACCCGCAATATGATCAGCGCCCTGCTGGCCGCCATGAAGCCGAGAAAGGGCCACATCGTGATCCTCTCCTCGGCCGCCGGGCTCTTCGGCATGTTCGGATACACCTCGTACGGCACGTCGAAGGCCGCGCTCCTGGGCTTCGCGGACAGTCTCCGCTACGAGCTAAGGCCACTGGGCATGAAGCTCACCGTTGTCTGCCCGCCCGAGGTCGACACACCGATGAATCTCGACGAGGCCAGGACCCTGCCCGCCGAAGGCCGGGCCATGAAGAACCTGGCAGGGATCATGAGCCCCGAATACGCTGCCGCGGCCATCGTGAAGGCCGTGGCAAAGGGACAGTACCTGTGCATCCCCGGGCCGCTCACGCGGTTTCTCTATCTCATGCACCGCCTGAGCAACGGACGTCTCACCCGGGCGACTTCCGACGCGACCGTGTGGCTGGCGCGCAGGAAAATCGGGCGCACCCGTTCATGAAACGGGGGAATACAAGCGATGCCGGCGCCCGCAGAGGCGCCTGCTCTGGATGCATGCACCACGGAAAAGGAGGAATGTGATGTCCAAAAGCCGATGGGTTCTGCTGCGAAGGGTCGACAGATACGATCCGGAGAAGATGAACGCGGTCGTGAACGAGGGATTCGAGCTGCTCGGACGCAGGCCGCAAGGCAGGGTGCTGATCAAGCCCAACGTGGTGTTCGCCAACAAGAACTACTCGCAGCACGCCTTCACTCATCCCGAGCTGGTCGGCGTCGTGGCGGACAAGGTCCGGAGCTTTCCCGGCATCACCGATCTTTCGATCGGCGAATCCGGCGGCTATGCCATACCCACCCGGCTCAACTTCAAAGAATCGGGCTACTACGACATGGGCCGGAGGCACGGGGTTCCCATCGTCGACTTCAACGAGGACCGGTACGAGAAGGTGACGCTCAAGAAGGGCAAGTTCCACAAGACGCTCCTGTGCCCCCGCCTCATCCACGACGCGGATTTCAAGATCTGGATGCCCAAGCTCAAGTATCACATCTGCTGCGAGATCACCAATGCGCTGAAGCTCAACATCGGAAGCCTTCTTCACAAGGAGCGCATGCTCTTCCACGACGACCGGCTGAACGACAAGATCGTGGACGTCCTCGAGATCGGCTATCCCGACATGGTCATCTCGGATGCCGTGATCATCGGCCACGGGTTCGAGTCGTGCGCCAAGCCTTTCCATCTGGGGCTGATCATGATCAGCAACGACCCCATCGCAGCCGACACTGTCGCAGCTCAGATCCTCGGCTATCGGCCCGAGCAGGTGAACCACCTGCGGATCGCCTCCGAGCGAGGCTATGGATCGATCGATCCAGACTCGGTGAGCGTGCTGGGAGACGTGACCGTCGAAGAGCTCGCGGCAAAGACCTCGGGCATCGTCAGCCAGTTCCAGGATATGCAGAAGCTGGACACGAGGATCCGCTTCTACGAGGGGATCGGACCGAACACGAACCAGATCTGCTACGGGGGGTGCATGGCAGCGGTCAAGGGCAGCCTGGGCACCATCGACGCGCGCAGGCCCGGCTCGCTGAAGAACGCGAAAGAAGGCGCGATCGTCACCGGCATCTATGACGGCGACGTGGATGCGGGAAACGGGCTCTGCCTCCTCATCGGCGACTGCACCGAGGTCAGGGGCAATATCAGGGCCGGGAAGATCAAGCGGGTCAAGGGGTGCCCCATCGGCGCCGTCCAGCTCACGAGCGTGCTGCCGATGGCGTTCGGCATGCCCTCGCCCCTGTTCGACGTGCGGGATGTTCCGCTCGTGGTCCTCAACAGCATTGTGAAATTTGTCAATAAAGCGTGGCACAGGGCTTTTTAGCCTGGAGAAATGGAAAGGAGGCGTTCAAGATGCCGCTCACGCCGGAAGAGATAAGTGAACTGACACAGATTTCTTGGGATATCAGGAAGACGATCATCGAGACCACCTTCACCTGCGGGGGGTCGCATATCGGTGGATCGCTCTCTCAGACCGATGTTCTCGTGGCTCTCTACTTCAAGTATCTCAACATCGACCCCGCACGGCCCGACTGGGCCGACCGCGATCGGTTCATCCTGAGCAAGGGTCATGGAGGGGTCGGCTGGGCGTCGGTGCTGGCGGCCAGGGGCTACTTCGACAAAGCTCTGCTGAAGGACTTCAACAAGACCGGAAGCCCCTTCGGCATGCACCTGGACAGCCTGAAGGTCAAGGGCTGCGACGCTTCCACCGGCTCGCTCGGCCACGGGCTGGCCATCGGTGTCGGTCTCGCTGTCGGGGCCAAGCTCCAGAAAAAGAATTATCGCACCTACGTGATGATGGGAGACGGCGAGCTGTGCGAGGGGACGATCTGGGAGGCCGCCATCCTGGCGGGCCACCACAGGCTCGACAATCTCACCGCCTTCGTGGACCGCAACGGCCTCATGATCGACGGCCCCACCGAGAAGATCACCACGCTGGAGCCCATCGACGAGAAGTTCAGGGCCTTCGGGTGGGAGGCGCTCACCATCGACGGCCACGACTTCGCGGCCATCGGCTCGGCCGTTGAGCAGGCGCAGTCTGTAAGCGGCAAGCCCTGCGCCATCATCTGCAAAACCGTCAAGGGCAAGTGTGTGGGCCTCATGGAGGGCCAGGCGCAGTGGCATTACGGCGGGCTCAACTCCGATCTGAGGGACGAGGCCCTGAAGAGCGTGGACACCTATTACCGGGCTCTGCTCGGTTGAGGAGGGGTATATGGCTGAAGGCATGACATGGTCGGTTACAGACGGCGACAAGCTGACCCAGGCCGAAGTATACGGCGAGGTGCTCTCCCAGCTGGGAGAAAGATATCCCGATCTCGTGGCGCTCACTGCGGACCTCGCGAGCTCGACCAAGATCGGGCGTTTCGGGAAGAAGTTTCCGGAGAGGTTCTTCAATGTGGGCATTGCCGAGAACACCATGTTCGGCATGGCGGCTGGCCTCGCCCAGGCCGGCCTGAGGCCGGTGGTCTCCACCTTCGCCGCGTTCACGGCGCTGCGCAGCGCCGAGCAGGTGCGCACGGACATCTGCTACCAGAACCTGAACGTCAAGATCATCTCCACTCATGCGGGCATCTCGTTCGGCCAGGCGGGCTCCACCCATCACTGCACCGAAGACCTGGCGGTCATGAGGTCGTTCGCGAACATGACCGTGATCGTTCCGGCCGACGGCATCGAGACGGGCAACGCCGTGGTTGCGGCCATGGAGTGGCCCGGGCCCGTGTATATCCGCGTGGGGAGAGGCTTCGAGCCGCCCGTCAACAAGACACAGGACTACGGCTACGCCATCGGCAGGGCCATCACCATGCGTGACGGCCGGGACGTCGCCATCATCGCATGCGGCGTAGGGGTGCTCCAGGCCATGCGCGCTGCGGATGTTCTCGACAGGCAGGGTCTGAGTGCCCGCGTCATCAACATGCACACCATCAAGCCCATCGACCGAGACGCGATCATCAAGGCGGTGACGGACACGCGCCGCATCATCACGGTCGAAGAGCACAACGTCATGGGCGGCCTCGGCTCCGCCGTGGCCGAGGTCATCGTGGAGAACGGCAAGGCATGCGCCTTCAGAAAGCTCGGCGTGCCCGACTGCTACTCCATCGTGGGCTACCCCGAAGACCTTTACCACCACTACAAATTCGACGCCGACGGCATCGTCGAGACCGTGGGCGAGCTCATGCGCCTGGAGATAGAAGAAGACGAAGACTGGGAAGACGAGGCATAGAGGTGGCGGCCATGACAGACAAGGTGATGCTCACGAACCGGATCGTGCTCAGGTCCATCATGCCCCTCTTCAAGGTGCTTCACGAGGAGGACAAAGGCCCTCTGAAGAAGCTCCTGTCGGGCTTCGACGGCGTCATCCAGCTCGCAGTAAAGGACTCGGACATCGGCGCCTACCTGGAGTTCAAAAATGGCGGGCTCGACGTGATCCAGGGAATTCACCCCGGCCCAGACATTGCGCTCCTCTTCAAGCATGCGGCCGGGATGAACGCGCTCTTCACCGGAGGCATACCGGTCTTCGGCGGCCTGCCGAAAGGGGTCTGGAAGCTCCCGCTCCTCATGAGGCTCGTCATGCTCCTTCTCGGCCTGCTCATCCTCATGCCCAACGTCAATCCCAAGAACCCGGCCAAGCGCGAGCTCAAGGTCAAGATGATCATGTACATGATCACCAACGCCCTGAGCCAGCTCAACAAGGGCGGCGACGAGGACATGGCGGCCTGGACCCTCAAGCAGCCCGACCGCATCTACCAGATGTCGGTCGATCCGGACGGGCCTGCTGCGTACCTGAGGGTGAAGGCGGGCAAGACCAAGTCCGGCCGCGGCCACTACGGCCGCAAGGCGCCTTTCGTGCACATGCGCTTCAACGGCATAGAAGGAGCCTACCGTGTGCTGGCCGAGAACAAGGACATCGTGACCGCCACCGCGGACGGCGACATCAGGCTCGAGGGCTCGCCCGAATACGCGGGCAACATCGGGTCGTTCATGATGCGCATACAGGACATGCTCCTGCCCGCGAAAAAATAGCGGCGTCAGCGTCGGCCCTTGGGCAAGCCCGGCATCTCGAAATAATCGTCCGTGATGCCCCATTCCGCGGCCCGGCGGATGCAGGCGCAATGAGGACAAGGGATTGTGCAGCGTCCGCTCGCGGCGAAGTGTGCGTTGCCCGGCAGTGACAATTCCTTCTGAAACCAGGCCATTTCGATGCGGATACAAATTGCTGAAGAATTACAACGGAGTCACATATCATGGGGTCACACAAATCATGGGGTCAGGTCTCGACATGTGACACAGGGAGTGTCACATGTCGAGACCTGACCCCGATCCTGGCCCGATCCTGGATGACCTCGATCCTGGACTCCGGCTTTCCATTCTCTGAAGATTCCGGCCCTGTGCCGGAGCGGATATCTACTCGGCCTGGGCTACCGCCTCGACTTCCCGGTCGCTGCGGACAAAGCGGTAGAGCACTGCGCCGAGCGCTCCTCCGATGATCGGGGCGACCCAGAAGAGCCAAAGCTGCGCGAGCGCCCATCCGCCTGCATAGATCGCCACGCCGGTGCTGCGCGCGGGATTCACCGAGGTGTTGGTGACCGGGATGCTGATCAGGTGGATGAGGGTGAGGCACAGCCCGATCGCGATCGGCGCGAAGCTCTGAGGGGCCAGCCTGCTGGTTGAGCCGATGATGACAAAGAGGAATATCATGGTCATGACGATCTCGGTCAGCATGGCCGCCCACAGGCCGTACCCGCCCGGTGAGTGCTCTCCGTAGCCATTCGAGGCAAAGCCCTGCGCCACGTCGAAGCCCGCCGCGCCGCTGGCGATGAGATACAGGACGCCGCCCGCAACAATGCCTCCCAGCACCTGGGCCACGATGTAGGGCAGCAGGTCTTTTGCCGGGAAGCGGCCGGCGACCCACAGGCCGACCGACACGGCCGGATTGAGGTGGGCGCCGGATATATGCCCGATGGCAAACGCCATGGTGAGCACGGTCAGGCCGAAGGCCAGCGCGACGCCGAGAAAGCCGATGCCTGTATCCGGAAACGCGGCCGCCAGCACCGCGCTGCCGCATCCGCCGAGAACCAGCCAGAATGTCCCGATAAATTCCGCGCCATACTTTTTCATACCACGCTCCTTTGCATAGTTTTATGGTGCAAAATAGTGCGCATCAGCGCGGATGAGCGTCATGTGAAGCCGGCATCATTATGTGCTGGTATCGCACCTTCTCAGGTGAAATATTCCTTCTGAGAAATATATCCCAGATATCTCGCTTGTAAAGGGCCGAATCGAAAAATAAAAAACCCCGCTGCCTGCAGCGGGGTTTTCCTGTCGAACGACGGGATCTTCGGAATCGGTTCTTTTACAGGAATATGTCGATGAAGTCGGAGGCCGGGACCTGGTTTCTGTTCTTGATCGTCCTCTTGCCGTCTATGGAGCCCGTGTGGGTGCACCGGCCGTACACCGTGCAGTCGCCGCTTGCGTCCGGGGAATATCCCCTGCATACCCGCAGCACGTCCGGAGAAATCTCGTCGATGAGCACGATCTTGTCGCTGCCGTACTTCAGCCTGCCCAGTTCGAACTTTCCGTCGATGACGTGCAGACCTTTGGATGAAAACTCTTGGGACACGATGTCTGCGATGTTCTTCACGAGCTCGACGCTCTCCTCGATCTCGGCCCTGGTCATCGCGCCTGTCTCTTCCAGCGCCTCCAGAGTGATGAGGGTATCGCTGTCGCCCTTTGTCCATGCCTCGACCACCTTGTGCAGGTTCCTGCACGGCCTCACGAAGGGATACCTCCTCCAGAAGCTCCCGGTCGCATTGTTGCGCCAGGTGAACTCGAGGTTCAAAAGCGGCGCCGAACCGGGGAACTCAGGCGCCTCCGCCGGCATGGAGAGGGCTATGGCGGGCTCCACGATCATCTCGTTGTCCGTGACCGTGTCGATGTAATGCGAGGGTATGCCCTTGTCTTTGAGCAGCCGGAAAAAATATGTGGCAAACCTGCAGGCGATGGCGCCCTTGCCGGGGATTTCGCCCACGACCACATCGTATCCGGGATCGAAGACCGGTTTTCCGTTTTCCATGTAGCCGGTCGCCCTGTCGGTGAAGACAAACCGGTATTTGCCGGCATGAGGCCCTTCCGTGATGTTGTAGACATCTTTCGACTTTCCGCGGTACACCAGGTCTGTTTCCGCCACGAGTGGTATTCTCCTCTGTTGTATTTTTTTAAAAGAAGCAATGCTTATACGCTAAACAGCCACGCCAGGCAAGCCCGAGAATGATGCATTCCATCCGGTTTCGTGCTGATGGATCTCGATCCGCCCCTCCGAATTTCCCGGCATCTGAAGGTGAGGACGGCTCCGCGTTATCGATCCCGTGCCCTACCGGTCTCTGGTGCGGTCCGTGCCGCACTGCCAGCAGGTCGTGAACTGAGGGTCGTGCAGCTCGCCGCAGGTCTGACACTTCCACTGACCGCCCACGGCGCGCGACAGGCCTTCACCGCTCAGGTATCCGGACACGATCGACTCGGCCGCTTCGAGCCGGCCGTCATCCACGATCCATACCGAAGGATGCCCGTCCGCTGTGGCCTGCCCCTGCAGCAGCGTTTCGTTCCGGACGACGCACGGGATGCCCTCGGCCTCGAGAAGCGCTCTCACACAGTATGCATCCGCCAATGAGCAGGAAGTGAAGACCTTCTTCATTCACTCATCCCAAGACATCATGGGGCATGATACGGATGAAAGTCGCAGCGCATGCGCCATGCACGTCATACCCATCTCCCTATTCTCTGCCGGCTCCACCCGGACGCTCCCCGGATTCCCTCTTCCCCCGGTTGCGGACGATGAGGCCGTCGAGGAAGCGCCGCATGATCTGGTCCCCGCATTCCTTGTAATTCTTATGGTCCACTTTCCTGAACAGGGCGGACAGCTCCGCCTTGGAGATCTCGAAATCGGCGAGCTTCAGGATCTCGATGATGTCGGTGTCCTTGAGGTTGAGCGCGATCCTGAGCTTCTTCAGTATGTCGTTGTTCTTCATGGGGTTCTCCCGGGATTGCGCTGCGCCTGGGCCGCCCTTTCCCCACAGCAGGCACCCTCCTGGAGGCGCCGCACGATCTCGGTGAACCGGCCGAAGATCTCGTCGTGCACCGGGCGCGCGATCGCGGGGTTGATGCCCTGCCGCACGAAGGCCGGGTCCTGGATGCCGGCTTTGCACAGGTCGAGGAGCTTTGCATTGCTGAACACATAGTCGGGCGGCCTGTTGAGCTTTTTCGCGAACTCGTCCCGCACGAGAAAGAGCGTTTTGAACAGCTCCTGCCTGTGCTTGTCGAGTTGTCTGTATCCCTTGGCCTTCTCGTACTTCGCCGGCTTGCTCTTTTTGCCGCCCGCCCCATCCTGGAGCATGAGGTTCTGGAGGATGTAATCATCCAGCAGCCCGCGGGCTTTCAGCTTGTCGAACAGCGCGTCCTTGAGCCGGAACAGATGCCTCACGTCGCCCATGGCATAATCGATGGCGGCCTCGCTGATCGGCCTTTTCATCCAGTTGTACTGCTGGAACTTCTTTTTGTTCAGGGGAGCGATGCCGAGCTCCTCGCAGAGAACGTGCGCCAGGCCCTGCTTCGGGTAGCCGAGCAGCGAAACCGCGGGCCTCAGGTCGAGCACGGACTGAAGCCTGATGCCGTACGCCGTCTCGAGCAGAGCCGCATCGCCCAGCGAATCGTACATGATCTTCAGCAGGTCGCGCTTTTCGAAAAACCTCCTGATGCCCCCGCTATTCTTCAGCCTCAGGGGATCGATGATGACCTCGTTCTCGAGATCGAAGATCTGGACGAGGCAGAGGTGCTCGCCATAGCAGTGCAAGTTGAACTCGGCCTCCACATCGACGGCAACGACCTTCCGGCCGCGCTCGTCCAGTGCATCGAGGTACCGGTAAATCTCCTGGTCGTTTTTCAGCTCGATGACATTCATGGGACGCTTCTATACCCTAATTGAGAAGGAATTCATACCAGAAGCGTTTGTTGCATCCGTTTCAAGGCAAAAAAAGCGTTTCAACGCTCGCGCTCTCGAACAGTCGAGCCTGCCGGCCGTCATCGCTGGGGTGATGCGGGGCGGAAAGATCGCCGGGAGCGGGCGCCTCGGGCCGATCGATGATCGGGAGGCCCGGGAAGCGATGTATGAACATACGCCCCCACGGTACCTCACGATACACACCATACAGATCTCTCGCCGCGGCGCGAGTCAGCAGCCCCGGCGCATGAAGCGGGGACCCTGCCCTACTCCCGATACATTTCCTCGATGATGTCGCTGTAATTGGCCATGACCACCTTGCGCTTCACCTTGAGTGTGGGGGTGAGCTCTCCGCTCTCCTGGCTGAACGGGCGGTGAATCAGGGTAAATCGCTTTATCTGCTCGACACGGCCCAGCGATCGGTTCTGCTCGTCGACCACCTCGCTGAACTTTCCGACCACCTCGGGGTTGGCGATGAGCTTTTCGGGGTCGGTCTCGGTTATGCCCTTCGATTGGGCCCACCTGGTCAGCTCGGAGAAGCAGGGCACGATGAGGGCCACCAGGTATTTTCTCTTGTCGCCGACCACCGCGATCTGCTCGATGAGAGGGTGGACGGCGAACATACCCTCGATGACTTGCGGGGCGACATTCTTGCCTCCGGCGGTGATGATGATATCCTTCTTCCGGTCGGTTATGGTCAGGTACCCGTCCTGGTCGATTGTGCCAATGTCGCCCGTGTAGAACCATCCGTCCTTCGTGATCACCTTGGCCGTTTCCTCAGGCCGGTTGTAGTATCCCTTCATGACCTGAGGCCCGCGGACCATGATCTCGCCGTCCTCGGCTATCCGGCACTCGGTGCGGGGAATCGGCGGGCCGCAGGTGCCCAGCTTGATCGGCGTGATATGTTTCAGGCTGTTCAGGTGCGTCATTGGAGAGGTCTCTGTGAGCCCGTAGCCCACATGCACTTCCACGCCGATGATCTGGAAAAACGCATTGATCTCGTTGGAAAGGGGAGCTCCGCCGATCCCGAGGGAGATTATGCGATCGAGCCCCAGGGCCTTTCTGAGCTTCGAGTAGATGAGCTTGTCGAATGCCCGGTAGACCCAGCCCAAGGGGAAGGGTATGGGCCTGTTGGAAAGAATGTAGGGCAGCGCGGCGTTCCCTGCGTTCATGGCGGCCTTGAACAGCGCCTTCTTGGAGCCGGGCGCCTTTTCCAGCTGCCCCATGACCCCCTCGTAGATCTTTTCCAGCACACGCGGCACATATAAGCCCAGCACGGGCCTGATGTCCTTGAGGTCTTCGATGAGGGTGTCCGACCCTTTCGTGTAGGCGATGGTGCCCCCCTCCTTCATCATGGAGTTGTAGCCCACAGTGCGCTCGAGTGCGTGGGAGAGCGGCAGGAGCGACACGCAGGTCCCCCTCTCCGGGAACGGGTGATGCTCGGTGAACTGCATGACGTTGGACACCATGTTTGAATGGGTCAGCATAGCGCCCTTGGGATTGCCTGTGGTGCCCGAGGTGTAGATCAGGGTCGCTGTCTCTTCGACGTCGATCCCCCTGATGCGGCGGTCGATCTCATCGAGAGCGAGGTTTTCCCCGCCGATCCTGATGGCGTCGGAAAAATTGACCACCAAGGGGTCATCGTAGCCGATGTCGTCGAAGACGATGATCTCCTGGAGGCTTCCGAGGCGATCCTTTTCCCCGAGCAGGTTGTCGACCTGGAATTTCCCTGCGCACATGCATATCTTTGATCCGGAATCGGTCAGGATATACTCGGCCTCAGGGCCGGAGTTCGTCGGATACACGGTCACGTTGGCAGCCCCGACGGCCAGGGAGGCGATGTCCGACACCACCCACTCCGGCCGGTTGCCGGAATAGATGGCGATCCTGTCTCCCGGCTGGACGCCTTTTTTCAGAAAGTACGAGGCCAGGGCGTCCACCTTCTTGCTGATATCGGCGTAGGTGTACTCTCTCCACCTCTTGTCGGCGTCGCGTATCTTGAGAAAGACTATGTCGCGGGATTTCTCGACCTGGTTTCTGAAAATGCCGGGGATCGTGGTCTCTTCGTACGGTTGATGCACTCTCATTTTGCTCCTCCAGTCGTGATGTATGCCCGGGCTCCAGGCCCGGTTGCCATGTAAGCCAAAGCAACGAGAGCAAAGCTGTTAAAAGACTAGATCAAAGTAGCTAGATATATACTCATAAAATGTATATATTGCAACCATTATGAAAGATAAGCCGTTCGAGGGGCATTCGTGAAACAATAAAACATCCGTTTCTTTTTCCGCTACCTTGCCGAATTTACAAACATCTCAGCCGTCACCGCTTCCTTCTCGTTTTGATTGCAGAACGAAGATGATATGCGGGCATGCGCCTTCATCGGACACTTTTTTTGCCGGAATCAGCACCGTGCAAAGAGAAGCCGGGCCGCGCGGCTGGCGGTGCGCACAACGGCCGCGGCACATTCGAGCCTGTCAACGAAATGGATCGTCCAATACACATGACCCTCGGTATCCGATTCTGCTTGCAGTTCAGAGAGTATCCTGTCCCATATCCCGGCATCTCGCCATCTGCGGAAACGGCTGTATATCGTCGCCCATGGCCCGTACCTCTCGGGGATATCTCGCCAGGGCGCTCCGGTTCTCACTTTCCAGAAAATCCCGTTGATGATCTTGCGGTGGTCTTTCGCAGGCCGTCCTGTTTCAGGTTTCTGGGGAGGAAGATACTCTTTGAACTTCTGCCACTGCTTCCCTGTGAGTTCATGCCTTCTGCTCATTCCTATTTCGATGCAACACCCCAGTCATGAGTTTGTACACAGACCGTAATTGGTTTACGGATTCACAGGAAATTTGATTTCGACCTGAAGGTATCTATTTTGAATCAGAGGTCTCCATTACAAGGAGCCGAAAGGATGGTATCCCATGAGCGCTATCACGACCAAAGACGGCACTCGGATCTATTATAAAGACTGGGGAACGGGCCAGCCTGTTGTCTTCAGCCACGGCTGGCCGCTCAGTGCAGACGCCTGGGAAGATCAGATGTTCTTTCTGGCCTCTCACGGATATCGATGCATTGCCCATGACCGGCGGGGTCATGGGCGATCGAGCCAGACATGGGACGGCAACGACATGAACACGTACGCAGATGACCTCGCAACGCTCGTCGAAGCACTCGACCTGAAGAATGCAATTCATGTCGGCCACTCTACCGGAGGCGGCGAGGTCGTTCGGTATCTAGGCCGCCACGGCACAAAGCGTGCCGCCAAGGCCGTGCTGATCGACGCAGTGCCGCCGCTGTTGCTCAAGACCGCGGCCAATCCGGGCGGCTTGCCTATTGAAGTCTTCGATAATCTCCGCGCCAGCGTCCATGCCGACCGCTCGCAGTTTTTCTATGACTTTTCCCTGCCGTTTTACGGCTACAACAGACTGAATGCCAAGGTCTCGGATGGAGTCCGCCGGTCGTTCTGGCTCCAGGCAATGTGGGCCGGATTCCCGGCAGTATACCTCTGCATCAAGGCATTCTCTGAAACTGACTTTACCGATGATCTGAAGAAGATAGATATTCCGACCCTGATCCTGCACGGGGATGACGATCAGATCGTGCCTATTGCCAATTCCTCCCTGCTCACGGTCAAGCTGGTGAAGAATGCGCAGCTGAAGGTTTATGAGGGCGCTCCGCATGGCTTGTGCACGACCCTTAAGGATCAGGTCAATTCGGATCTGCTGGAGTTTATCAGAGGCTAGTCGGTTCTTTAAGCGCTCTCTGATCGGATGGATTTAGCGATGGCTTCTGTCTGGGGCGAACGTCCCCATCAGCCGCGCGAGGTACGATCGTCGTCTGGAAGCGATTGTTCGGCAAGGCTGTCATTCGGTTACACGAAACTCGCTCTTCCCCGATGATCTTATCAGGTCGCCAAAATAAAGGCAATAAAGTTCATGGCTTTCACCCAGGTAGATCTTTTCAAGCTCATGTTTTGGGAGACCTTCAAATTCCTCCACCGGTATAAATGGTGGCAGGACAATAGCCACATTATCCGTTAGCTTGAGCATATTCCTTAAAACTAAATCCGCTGGTGGTTGGGTGTTTGATTGTTGAAATCGATATATATGATCAGGCCCCGTGACTGCCCAGTCAGGATCGATAAAAACTGCATCAACCTTTGGTATTCTCTTTATGATCTCCGTTTCAAGGATGCTGCCGAGCAAAAAGGATACCTTTGCTGAAAGTCCTGCTTTTTTGATATTACTGATCGCCTTTTTCTGGATAGACTCGTCAATTTCAACTGTG
>Ga0209606_1000873_pt1 | contig 41897 bp, 22 predicted proteins | sample AD_UKC057_MetaG_FD_184412 | JGI IMG/M metagenome (GOLD analysis project Ga0209606, IMG submission 184412) | Active sludge microbial communities of municipal wastewater-treating anaerobic digesters from USA - AD_UKC057_MetaG (SPAdes) (version 2) | ecosystem: Engineered > Bioreactor > Anaerobic >... | reverse complement strand
GTTGGGCAGACCGGCTCAGGTCGGCGCTACCCCAGTCGCCGAGCAGCCAAGCGAGCCGCTTCGCGGAGAGTTACAAGTGGTCACTTCCGCTCCCGCGGAAGTGACAAATTTAAACCAGGACTTGACCAGGTAGAACGGAGGTGAGACGGAGGAGGAACGGGGGTGACCGCCTGCAACTACAGTAATGGCAGCTATTTGCCAAGCCCAACACGCTTCACGCTGAGACGTGTTGACGCGGACGAAGCGGACTTGCGCCCCGCCATGCGGCCGTGCCAGGGAGCGAAACCACTCAGAGCGTGCCGTTCACTGCTTTTGGAGGCGAAAGAAAGCGGCCGTGTTGGTGGCCGGAAGGAGCGCGCAGAACTGGCCGTTTGTCAAGGCGAGCGCAGGAGCGAGAGGCACCCAGTTGGTTGTGGATAGGTTGTGGTTGCGCCAGAGACTGTAGGTGATGCCGGTGTCTGGCCAGCAGACCATAACGTTGGCACCGGAGCGCTTTATTGACAAGGCGGGCAGGGTGGCGGCGATGCGTGCAACGATCTGGGCGCGGTAGGTGGCGATATCGGCGGAATACGTTAGATTGTTGAAAACTGCCGTGCCGCTCGGTTGATTGGCCAAGGTGCCAATAGCGTTCAACATGCCGACCAGTTGCCAGGCCGAGCCGTTCTTCTGAAACACTCCGCCGCCAGAATCACCCGCAGCGGCTTGCGCTTCATCCGAGGTCTGCCGCGAGCTGGAAAAAGACGTGCTGAAGATGGTGACGTTCCCGAGGCCGGCGTTGATGATGGTGGTGCCGCCGGGGTCCACTTTGTTGTTGCCCCAACTCTTGAGCTGGTTGGGCGACCAATAGAACCCCGTGTAGGCGCCAATGTTGGTTTGGGCCGAGCCGGCGATGTGGCCGCAGCCGATCAGGTCCACCTGAGACGACGCGGCCGGGGTAGTCGTGGCCAGGGACATCCGGGGCAGCGGCGGCAGGGTTCGGAGGCGGAACATGACCATGTCCGTGTTCGAGCCATCTGAATTGGTCAGGCGCAGGGACGAGCCGTCCCAGGGGAACAGGGTGCCGCCGAAGGTAGCGTTGCCAGCACCGACGTGCCAGGCAGTGAGCACCCAACCGGCGCCGAGATATACACCGCTGCAGCAGTTGACGCGGCCCACGCTGGTCCATGGCGAGCCATCCGTGGGAGCATTGTTATTGGCGCGGGACTTGGCGTCCACAATGGCATAGGCGCCAGCCATCGGGCCGCACCAGGCCACCAGAGAAACCAGCAGAAGCGCCCACGGGTGGTTCCCGAATCTCGCGTGATAATCATTCATGGGCGCGCGCGTTCTGGCTGCAGCTTGCTCAAGGAAACCGCCTGCCGGACGCTGGACGGAGCGGCTAATGCACTGCCATGATTCGGAAGAAGCGGCGCGGAATGGGCCCCTGCCCGTCCACCAGCTCGCACACCGCCGAGGCGGTCTCGGCAACCGCCGTAATGTCGGGCAGGTCCGTCCACACCGTATCCGTCACGTTGTTCTTGTACTGGACGCGGTAGGTCCGTCCGGCAAGGGCATTCCAAGTCAAGGTAAGCGTGCCCTCACCCAGCACCGCGCTCGTGATGGCTATTTCGGGCAAACCCTGCACTACCAAAACCGCCGGAACGCTCACTGCCGACCCAACCCCGTTGGCCACCACTACCGCATAGCTGCCCGCATCGCCCGCCTCCGCGTTGGCCACCGTCCACGAGGAGGTGGTCGCCCCCGCTATGTTCTCCCCGTTCAACCGCCACTGGTAGCTCAGCACCGTGTTGCCCGCACTCACACTGAATGTCGCACTGCCGCCCGTCGTCACCGTCTGCCCAACCGGCTGCGTCACGATGATCGGCGCGTCCAGATACTCCACCAGCACGTCGTCTATCCACCCGTCGCCCACTGTGCTGCCACCCGCCACCGACCCAATCAGCATCGAATCCAACGCCCCATCCGTCACCCCCGTCATCGTCCGGCTCAGTATGCCGTCCACATAAAAGTTGAGCGTCGTCCCGTCCGCCAGTCGCTCAATCACAAACTTGTGCCATCCCGTCGAACGACTCGGCGCCCCCACAGCGTTCAGGTTGAACCAACCCACACTCGAACCGTAGGACACCCGGCCCTGATACTTCGTCCCGTCCCAGACCTCGCCCGACAGCGTCACGCCGCTGTACTTACCGGCGGCCAAGAGCTGCTGCAGCACGCCCTCGGCGTAGCCCGCCCCGGTGTGCGCTCGCACCTCGGCATACACCCGCGTCTGGTCCCCGTCGTAGATCCACCACGTCGCCCGCATCCGCCCAGCCACTTCCACCCCAAAGTTGTGATACATCTTGTCCAGCGAATGGTTCACCAGCGCGCTGCACCCACCTCCGGGCGTATGGTTCTGCGCGTTGGAACCGTCCAGGCCGTTCGTGCCAGCCGTTGCCGTCCACCCGCTCAGGTCGCACGTCTCAAAGTCGTCCTGGAACGCAATCGCCCCCGTCAGCGTCAAAGCCGCCTCCAGGCTGGTCACGCTCCCCCAGGGGTTGCTAACCACCACCCAATACAGCCCCACATCCACCGACTGAACGTTGCTCCGCGTATAACTGCTGGCCGTCGCCCCGGTGAGGTTCGTCCCATTGAACCGCCATTGGTAGCTGAGCACCGGACTGCCGCTGGCCGTCACGCTGAAGGTGACGCTCGATCCGGCTGCCACCGCCTGGCTCTCCGGCTGCACCGTGATCGCCGGCGGCACGTTCACCGTCAGCACCGCATTGGCGCTCGTCGCGCTCCCTGCCGCGTTGGTCACGACCACCGTGTAGGTCCCGGCATCGGACGCCTGCACGTTGCTCAGGCTGTAGCTGGTGCCTGTGGCGCCGCTAATCGGCGTCCCGCCCTTCCGCCACTGGAAGGAGAGCGGCGCCGTACCGCTGGCGCTGACTGTAAAGGTCACGTTGGTTCCTTCTATGACCGCCCGGCTCTGCGGCTGCGTCACGATGGCCGGCGGCACCAGCACCGTCAGGATCGCTGCATCGCTGGTCGCGCTGCCCACGTGGTTGGTCACCACCACCACGTAGCTGCCCGCATCGGCGGGCTGCACACTGGCATCGGTGTAGCTGCTCTGGGTCGCCCCCGCCAGCGCGCTGCCGTTCCAATACCATTGGTAATACAGCGGCGCGGTGCCGGTCGCCGTCACGCTGAAGGTGGCGCTGGCTCCCTGGATGCGCGTCAGACTCTGCGGCTGCGCGGTGATGGATGGCGGGTTCTCTACTGCCGAAACCGTCAACACCGCGTTCGAGCTGGTCACGGTTCCGACCGCATTGGCCACCACGACCGAGTAGCTGCCCGCATCGGACGGCTGGGCGTTGGCCAACGTGTAGCTGCTGGCGGTAGCACCGGAGATCGTGCCCCCGTTCTTGCGCCACTGATAGCTCAGCGGCGCCGTGCCCGTCGCCGTCACTGAGAAGGTCACGCTGCTCCCGGCCCCAACGGCTTGACTCTGCGGCTGCGCCGTAATCACCGGCGGGGCGCTCACGGTGACCGCGAAGGTCGTTGTCGCGCTCGCCGCCGGCGTGCCCCCGTCGGTGACCCGCACCGTGATGTTGTAGGTCGCCGGCCCCTGCCCCGCCACCGGCGTCCAGGTGAACACGCCCGTGCTCGCGTCAATGGCCGCCCCCGCCGGCGCCCCCGGCTCCAACGAGTAGGTCAACGCCGCGTTCTGCACCTGCACAAAGTTATCCAAGTAAACATTATACACGCCCATGCCCCCCGCGGGCACCAGCGCCAGCGCCTCCAGCACCGCCTTGCCCGTCGTGGATTCCAATATCCCGTTCCCGGTGAACCCGGCCACCGGCTCCTGCGCCAGGTCAAACTTGAGCGTCGTCCAGGCCCCGGCCGAAACCGTCCGGGTGGGGATGGGAGTGGTGCCCGCCGTGCCCGATACCCCCACAAACTCGATTGTGCCGCTGCTGCCGCCGTTGCTCCCAATCGCTCCTGTCGGGTTGGTCTCCCGCACATTCACTGCCACCTGCAGCGCCTTGTCCGAATAGATCTCAAACCAAAGCGATTGGCTGATGTCAATGGTCGGGTTCGGATTGGTGGCCGAATTATACGTGCTCAGGCGCAGCCACGGATTGGTCGTGCCCGTCAGAAAGCTCCAATACGCATGCAGCGCCCGCGTGCTCGAATTGCCGCTCGGAAACGTCCCCGTCGGCACGTCGTAGTTGGTCACCGACCCGTCCAGAAACCCGCTGGTGCTGCCTGAATTGCCCGGCTTGCGGAACATGATCTGGTCGGTCGGCGTGCCGTCCCCATAGCTCTCGAACCCCTCGATGGGCGTTACGGTGCCAACCTGGTCCCACGAAACCAGCGTGATGGGAACATTGAGCGGGCTGTTCTCCGCCACCGTCTGGCTGCCGGGCGCCGCCACGACCGGCGGCGGACGATACAATTGGGTGGCCGGGATCAGTTCCTTGAGCTGGCTGGCGCTCGACCACCGCAGCTGCGCCGAGGCCGAGCCGCTGTTCTCATAGTAGTCCATCTGGAGGTCGTACTTCTGCCCCGCAGTCAGCGCGATGCTCCCGCTCCACTCCGTGGCCGATTGTCCCGCCCAATGATCAATTAACAGCACCCCGTTAACCCACAGCCGAACTCCATCGTCGGTCGTCGTGTAGAACGTGTAGGTCTGGCTGTAGCGCGGCTGAACCTGCCCCGTCCAGCGCGCCGAGAAACTGTCCACCCCCAGGCTGCCCTCGGGCGAGCCGGTGGCCCAATCGAAGTTCACCGGCCCGTCCAGCCGCGACACCCGCAGCGCGCTGAAGTCCTGGTTGTCATAGTAACAGCCCCGCAATCCCCCGCCGGTCCCTACGCCTGTCGCCGTCGCCGTCACCACCAACTGCGCCGCGCTGCTGGTCACCGAGCCGGCGGCGTTGCTCACCACGACCCGATAGAAGGCGGCGTCGGACAACTGCACATTCGAAAGGGTCAGGGTTGCGGAGGTCGCCCCGGAAATGTTCGCGCCGTTCTTCTGCCACTGGTAACCGGTCGCGCCCGTGGCTGCCACGGTGAACGTAGCGCTCTGCCCCGGGTCCTTGGTCGCGCTGGCGGGTTGGGTGGTGATGACGGGGACGGGGTTGACGACGTTGATATTCACGAAAACCTGGTCACCAAAGAAACTGCCGCTGGAGTTGTTCATCCGCACGTAACACGTGTAGGAGCCCACCGCCGTCGGCGCGGTAAAGTTGGCCGTGATGGTGATGTTGGCCCCGGGACTGACGTTGGCGCTGATCGGGACGTTCACCATGCCCATTCGGTCGCCACTCACATAATTTAGCGTGTAGCCACTGCTCCCGTTGGCAATCCAGGTTGTCGTGCCGTTGTTATTAAAGGTCCAGCTACAGGAAAAAGCCTGCCCAGGCGAGAAGGCGGTCCCGTCGGGAAGCGACTGTGACCCGCTAACATAGTCGGCGTTGTCGGCGCCGACACTGCCTTGGGCGTAGATATACCTATGCACGGTGTTGAGGTTCACATAGCCATTGTTGTACCCCGGCCAGTCGTACCACGCATCCGCGCCCGCCCACCCCGGGTAGCTGACGTTCATATCGCCGTAGGGATCATTGAAAATCAGCGTGTTCTGGTCGGTGACATAGCCCTTGCAGGTGATGTAGTGGCCGGCGGTGGTGAGAGAATTCAACACCACGACGGGGTAGCCTGCATCAATTTGCGCCCGCGCTTTGCTGATGGAGACGCTGTCATCCGTCCATGAACTCAAACCATGGTACGAAATCCACTGGCTCAACCGGGTGCTCCGCAAGCTCGAGCTGCCGGGATCATCCTGGAGAAAATATCCAAACCCGCCGTAATACCCCGCCAGATATGAGCCCCACGCCGAGGAGGACGGTATGTTGAAATCGTACCCGCCGTAGCTGTATCTGCGCGAGATGTAGAAACCGTAATTGGAGATGTGCGTCCCGCCTCTCGAGCAAGTAATAGGATCGGCGGGTAGCTTGCCGTAGTATTGGATCGCCATCAGGGCGGCCGTCGCATTGCAGGCCGAGCCTCCTCCCGGGAAGTCATCCGCCGTGTCGTAGAGTTGGTGGATGTAAGGCATGCCGGACAACACCACCGATGACTGTGAGCTCTTCCTCACCCCAAGCGGCTTGGTCGCCGGAAGCGCGTCCTTGGCGGCATTCGTGGCGGCCGCCGCCGCAACCAGGGGCTGCACGGCCGATTCCGTCCGCGCACCTGTGCGCATGTCGGCAAGGCTGATTCCGTTTCCCGCGACCAGCGCGCCGATCGAGCCATTGAGCGCCAGCTTCGCATTCCCTTTCGTCGTCAAGAGCGTCGAGGTTGACCCATCGGCGAGTCTGGCCTTGAGCAACCGGGTGTCCCGGACCACGCTGTCCGCGATGGTGTTCTGCACCAGCGCCACGGTGTCCTCATCAATCCAACCCGCCGATTGGGCGGAGCCGAACTTTCTCGATACCCCCGTGGACAAGTGGCAGGCGCTGATTTCGCCATTGCTGCTCCGCGCCAGCAACGCCCGGCCACCCGGAGAAAACTGCGCCTGATAACCGTGCAGCCGGTCAGCCGGAACCGCGCCGCGCTCTCCAGTGCCAGTTTCTATCCAGGAAATCCTCTCATCCGCCTCGCTGAACGCCAACCGGCGTCCATCGGGCGAAAAGGCCAGCACGTTGACGACCGTGCCGAGATCAGTTTGCTTCCATTGGCTCAAGTCGGGTTTCAGCACGATCAACTGCCGCTCTACCGTGAAGGCGATTTCTCCCTGGGCCGATACCACCGGGTTGCCGGCAGCGGCGGCAGGCTTGCAGAGCGGCAGAAGGCTCTTGTTGGCAATATCGTAGAGCGTCGGCAGTTGAAGGCGGCGGCCACCGACCAGCACGAAGTCCTTGAAACAGACATACTTCTTGTCCGGCGAAATGCTCGCGAAATAGCCGCTGCAGGGAGTCTGGGAGACAATCTCGCGTTGCCCAGTCCGCGTATTGGCCAGCTCAAATCCCCGCAGGCCCGGGCGAAACAGCAGCAGCAGTTCCCCGTCTCCCGAAACGTCAATCGGCCCCGCGAGGTCCACATCGGATGTCCCGGCGGATGCCACGGTTTGGGCGGCGGGGGAAGGCAACAGTGGTCCCGCGCACGCGGCCCAGCCGGACAGGAGCACTACCCAACAAACAACAAGGGCATGACTAATTTTCATGTTGGTTCTTAGCTTCGCGGGCAGCGCAAATCTCACGCGAAAAGGCGTTGCAGGTTGAATGCCCGGTTGCGCATCACGGCATGGATCTTAGCCTCCCATGCGCGGGTGGCCAGCTACTTCCGCGCTCCAACCGCGCCAGCACGCAACCGATGCACACACCGGACATTGTGCGGTTGCCAGCCTATCCCTGCTTCCAGCCGCGGGAGTGATTTGGCCGGAGTATAATGAGCTCTGACGAGGCAAAAGGTTACCAGGAATGCACTGACTCATGCACTTCTGGGGCAGAACCAGCGGTCTTGTTCCTGAACTCGTAGGAGCGGTGGTTGCGGGAGCGGCTGCCTGAAGAGGCAGCCGCTCCGCCCGTTTGCTCAATCTAATTGACCACCATGATGCGGAAGAAGCGGTGCGGAATGAAGCCAAACTCGTCAACCAGGCCAGCCACTGCCGTCGCCGTGCTCTCCGCCGCGCTCACATCCGTCAGATCCGTCCACTCCGCATCCGTCACGTTGTCCTTATACTGCACCCGGTAGGTCTGATCCGGTATCGAGTTCCACGTCAGCACAACCGTCCCTTCGTCAACCACCACACTGCTAATCACCACCGGCGCCACAACCTCCACATTGAAGCTCTGCGCCGCGCTCTGCACCGGCGTCCCGTTGTCTTTCACCCGCACCGTAATCGTTCTGGTCGTCCCAACATCTCCAGACCCCGGCGTCCAGTTGAACACGCCCGTCGCAGCATCAATCGTCGCTCCCGCCGGCGCCCCCTCCAAACTGAAGATAAGCGTCTGCGGCGGCGCCTCCGGGTCGCTCGCCGAAACCGTCATTACCAACGGGCAGCCCGCGTGCATGGTCCGATCCGGCAGCACACCCAGACTCGGCGCCGTGTTGATCAGCAACGCCGCCGGCTCACTCGTCACACTGCCCGCCGCGTTCGCCACCACAACCGTGTACTCGCCCGAATCCGCATCCTGAACGTTGCTCCGGGTATAAGATGCCCCGGTGGCGCCCGCAATCGGATTGCCGTTGAACATCCACTGGTAACTCGGCGTCGTGCCCGTCGCCTCAACGATGAACGTCACCGTCGCCCCCGCTCCCACCGCCTGGCTCACCGGCTGCACCGTGATCACCGGCGCAACCGCCAGCGGCGTCACCGACAGGTAAGCCGCCTCGCTCACCACTCCCCCAGCCGCATTGGTCACCCCAACCGTGTAGCTGGCTTCGTCCGCCGCCGTAATCCCGGCAAGGGTCAGGGTCGCGGTCTGCGCCCCGGAGACTATGCCGCCATCGCTCAAATCCACCCCGTTCTTCTTCCACTGGTAGCTCAGCGGCGTCTGACCGTCGGCGACAACCGTAAAGCTCACCGTGCTGCTCTCCACATTGGTGCGGCTGATGGGCTGCGCCGTGATCACCGGCGACACCAACAACAGGGCGTTGGCACTGGCCACCGCCCCCACACCATTGGCCACCGCAACCGAGTAGCTCCCCGCATTGGCCGCCTGCGCGTTGTTAACCGTCAACGAGCTTGTCGTCGCCCCCGCAATGTTTACCCCGTTGAACCGCCACTGGTAGCTCTGCGGATTGCTCGCTGCCTCCACGCTGAAGGTCGCGCTGCCCCCCACCGCCACCGTCTGGCCCACCGGCTGCGTCACGATGGACGGCGGATCGAAATACTCCACCACCACGTCGTCAAAGTAGGCCGTGATGGCCGCCGTGCCGCTGCCCGAGCCAATGAACACCGTGTTCCAATCCATGGCGTTCGCCCCCGTAACCGTCCGCGTCGCCACGTCGTCCACCGTGAACTTCAGCGTCCCGTCCGCCAGCCGCTCGATGGAGAACTTGTGCCAGCCGGCAGACCGTGCCCCGCCAGATGTGTTCGTCTCGCAGTTCATCCAACCCATGCTCGCCGACGGATACAGCACCCGCAGTTGATACTTGTGCAAGTCATAGACCTCGCCCGGCGCGGTCGTGGTGTTATACTTCCCAATCGCCAGCACTTGCGTCAGGCTCCCCGGATACGATCCCCCTGAGTATGAACGCATCTCAACGTAGGACTTGGTGCTCGCCCCGTCGTCATACCAGTAGAAACTCACCTTGGTATGCCCGCTGTAGCTCCCAAAGTTGTGATACATGTAGTCGCTCGTGTTGTCTAGCTTGGCGCTGCAACTGCTGCTGTGGCTCTGCTCCGACGAGGACACCAGGTCCGTATACGAACCGACAGCCGTCGTCCATTCCGCCATATTGCACGCGCCAAAGTTATCCTGGAACGCAATCGCCCCCGTCAACGCCAGTGATGCATCGACGCTGGTCACGCTGCCCAGCAGGTTGTTCACTACCACCGAATAAAGCCCCACATCCGCCGACTGGACGTTGCTCTTGGTGTAACTGCTGCCAGTCGCGCCACTGATGTTCACCCCGTTGCGCCGCCACTGGTAGGTCGGCGCCGGATTGCCCGTCGCCGTCACACTGAAGGTCACGCTCGCTCCCGGCGCCACCGTCTGACCCACCGGTTGCGTCGTGATCGCGGGCGGCACATACACCGTCAGCACCGCGTTGCCGCTCGTCACGCTGCCCGCCCCGTTGCTCACCACCACCGTGTAGGTCCCCGCGCTGGCCGCCTGCACGTTGCTCAAACTGTAGCTCGTCCCGGTCGCCCCGCTGATCGGCGTGCCCCCCTTGCGCCATTGGAACGACAGCGGCGCGGTCCCAGTCGCTGCCGCGGTAAATGTCACGCCGCCCCCCTGCGTCACTGTCTGGCTCACCGGTTGGGTCGTAATCGTCGGCGCCACAATAACAGTCAGGACTGCCGCATCGCTGGTCGCGCTGCCAAAGTCGTTCGTCGCGACCACCGTGTAACTCCCCGCGTCCCCGGGCTGCACATTCGCGTCCGTATAGCTGTTCTGCGTCGCCCCGGAGATCGCACTCCCGTTCAAATACCATTGATACGACAACGGCCATGAACCCGCCACCGTCACATTAAAGGTCGCGCTCGCCCCCTGGTTGCGCGTCAAACTCTGCGGCTGCGCCACAAACGACGGCGGCGACGCCACGTCCGACACCATCAGCATCGCCACCGAACTGGTCGCCGAGCCCAGCGCATTGGCCACCACCACCTGGTAACTGCCCGAGTCCGACGCCTGCGCGTTGGCCAGCGTATAGCTGCTGCCCGTCGCCCCCGATACCACCCCCCCGTCCTTCCGCCACTGATACGTCAGCGGCGCTGTCCCCGTCGCCGTCACGGTAAATGTCGCGCTCCCACCCGGGAACACGTTCTGATCCTGCGGCTGCCCCGTTATCACCGGCGCCGCTTCCACCGTCACCACAAAGCTCTCCGTGTCGCTCAGACTCGGCGAACCCGCATTCGTCACCCGCACCGTGATCGTATAGCTCCCAGGCCCCTGCCCCGCCGTCGGCGTCCACGAAAAGACCCCCGTGTTCGCGTCAATCGTCGCCCCCGCCGGCGCCCCGGCCTCCAACGCGTAGGTCAGCGCCCCGTTCTGCACCTGCACAAAGTTGTCCAGATACACGTGATAAACCCCCATCCCGCCAGTGGGCACTAGCGCCAAACCCTCCAGCACTGCCTTGCCCGTCGTGGATTCCAATATCCCGTTGCCCGTAAGCCCAACCGCCGGCTCCTGCGGCAGGTTGAACTTCAACGTCGTCCAACCCCCCGCCCCCACCGACCGGCTCGGTATCGGCGCACTCGGCGTCCCCGTGGTCTTGCTCGGAACCCCCACATACTCGATCGTGCCCGTCACCCCGCCGTTCTCCCCAATCGCCCCCGTCGGATTGGTCTCCCGCACGTTCACCCCAACCTTCAGCCCCTTGTCCGTGTATAGGTCAAACCACAACGACCGCGTGATATCCACAATCGGATTGGGGCGCGTCACCGCGTTGTAGGTGACCATCCGCAACCACGGATCCGTCGTGCCCGTCAAAAAACTCCACGACACGTGCATCGCCCGCGCACTCGATCGCCCCGACGGAAAACTCGCCGTCGGCACATTGTAATTGGTCACCCCGCCATCCAAAAACCCGCCCGTCGTGCCCGAATTGCCCGGCTTGCGGAACATGATCTGATCCGTCGGCGTCCCGTCCCCGTAACTCTCGAAATCCTCCAACACCGTCACCTCACCCACCTGGTCATAGGTCGTCAGCGACACCGGCACGCTCAACGCACTGTTCACCGCCACCGTCTTGTTCCCAATCGCCGCCAGCACCGGCACCGGCCGATAGAGCTGGGTCGCGGGGATCACCTGCTTAACCTGGCTGGCGCTGGACCACAACAACTTCGCCGCCGCACTGCCCCCGTTCTCATAGTAATCCATCTGAATGCTGTACTTCTGCCCCGCCGTCAGCGCAATCGTCCCGCTCCACTCCGTGCTGCCCTGGTCCGCCCAGTGATCAATCAACAGCACCCCGTTGACCCACAACCGCACCCCATCATCCGTCGTCGTGTAAAACGTGTAGGTCTGGCTGTAACGCGGCTCCACTTGCCCCGTCCACCGCACCGAATAACTGTCCGCTCCCACCGCCCCGCTCGGCGACCCCGCCGCCCAGTCAAAGTTCACCGGACCATCCAGCCGCGACAATGCCAGCCCGCTGAAATCCGTGTTGTTGTAATAGAGCCCGCGCAACCCGCCCCCGGTCCCCACTGCCACCGCCGTGGCCGTCACCACTAACTGCGCCTGGCTGCTGGTCACCGATCCCCCGGCGTTGCTCACCACCACCGTGTAAAATCCCGCGTTGGACAACTGCACATTCGACAGCGTCAGCGTCGCCGAGGTCGCCCCCGAGATGTTCACCCCGTTCTTCTTCCACTGGTAACCAGTCGCCCCCGTGGCCGCTACCGTGAAGGTCGCCGTCTCCCCGGGATTCTTGGTCGTTGAAGCTGGTTGCGAGGTGATGACGGGAGCCGGATTGACGACATTGATGGTGAAAGACACCTGGGTTCCGAAGTAAGTAAAGCTCGTACTGTTCATTCGGAAGGTAGCCGTGTAGCTTCCGGGCGTGGTCGGGGCGGTGAAGTTAATGCCGAAACTTGCGTTGCCACCTGGCCCCACATTGCCTCCGAGCGCCGTGGCGAAAGGCGCTCCCATGGCCGTGCCTCCGTTGTTGTTGAAAGTATAACCATCCCCGCCATTGGCAATCCAAGTCGTTGTCCCGTTGTTATGCATCGTGAAGGTGCAGGAAAACGCCTGGCCCGGAGAGAAGGAGGTGCCGTTCGCGACGGACTGCGAAACGAATGACGCGTTGTCAGTGCCGCCGATGATCAGGGCCATGAAGTGCGACCAGTTCCAATACCCGCCCGGATCACTGTGTGTGTTGCAAGAAGGATTAATGCCTAAGTTGGCCGACGCATACGAGCGCCAGGCGGAGGATGACTTCTCGTTGTGGCCGACAATGTGGTTCCGGTCCTTGGCAAAGCCGAATTTGTCCGCCATATGACGGTGCAGCAGCGCCGAAGCCTGATACATTTCTTCCGTGAACCAGGCGGGGTTGCCCACAAATCCCTCGTGCTCCGTCCCCAATGAATGCTGGTTCCAACACGTCGCGTGCCACGCGTAGCGTGACTCGTAAACTAGTTGTGATATCTCGCCCCGCGCCGCATCGCCCGAATAGTCCACCAGCCCGTTCACCGTGTAATGGCAACTGGCTGAGATGTCGCAGCGTCGCAGGTACGAGGTTCCCGTCAGATAATACCCCTCCATGCTATGAACAACGGCAAACTTGTGGCCGTAGCCGGAGGTGTACCATTTGGCGCAGGCGGTGATCATGCGATCCACCGCCGGGCCGTAGTCCGAAGTGGCAAAGGCGGCGGAAGCGCCTACGAGGGAAACAGAGCTAAGGGTGAGGAGTTTCTTGGAGTTCATGCGTTACTATGGTTAGCAGTCACGATTGCACAGATTGAAACGAATAGAATCGTATACTTTTCAACAGTGACATTTATGTCCGCAAACCGGGAGGAGCACAAGAAGAAAATTCAGAAAAACCCAGGGAGCATTCCGGGCAGCCGGGCAAACGCCGGCGGGCCAGTGAAGGCTTGGTATCTCTTTGGAAGAGGGGCATAGTTGCGGCTGAACGTCTGTAATCAATGGCACAGAGTATGAGAACAGGAACATCTTTCGCCAGCATGGCAGCTACATTCGGCAAGCACGCCCTTGCCCTCTTGAGCACGGCGGCTTGGCGTTCGAGAACCGTCAGTACCATACGGATGCTGCCACTGCTGCCGCTCTTGGCGTTGCCGGCCGCGGTCCGAGGGCAATTCATTCTCACCACCAACTACGGCGCGATTACCATCACCGGGTACACCGGTTCCGGCGGCGCCGTGACCATCCCGGACTCGACCAATGGATACCCGGTCACCCGCATCGGGAACGAGGCTTTCTCCTTTTGCTCCCCCCTGACCGAGATCACACTCCCCGACAGCGTGACTAACATCGGAGACGGCGCGTTCCACGCTTGCAGCAGCCTGACCAACGTGGCGCTGGGCACCAACCTCGTCCGCATCGGCACCGAGGCGTTCTCTTCGTGCGCCAGCCTGAGCGTCATCACGCTCCCCGGCAGCGTTACGGACATCGGCGACGGGGCGTTCTATATGTGCACCAGCCTGGCCTCGATAACGGTGGGCACAAACAGCCCCGCTTACAGCAGTATGGATGGGGTCTTGTTCAACAAAAGCCAGACCACGCTCATCCAATGTCCGGGCGGCAAATCCGGAAGCTACACCGTCCCGACCAGCGTCACCAACATCGGGACCGAGGCATTCTCTTACTGCAGCGACCTGAGTAACGTGACGATCCCCGACAGTGTCATCACTATCGGACCCAGGGCGTTCTCTTTCTCTCGCCTGACCAGCGTCACGATCCCCGGCAGCGTTACCAGAATCGGCGACCGGGCGTTCTATCTCTGCACCAGCCTGAGCGCGATAACGGTGGATACAAACAATCCCACCTATAGCAGCGCGGAGGGGGTCTTGTTCAACGAAAGCCAGACCACGCTGATTCAATGCCCGGGCGGCAAAGCCGGAAGCTACGCCGTCCCAAACGGCGTCACCAACATCGGGGCCTATGCCTTCTACTATTGCACCAGCCTGGCCAACATGACGATGCCCGGCAGCGTCACATTGATCGGGGACGAGGCGTTCGTTGCCTGCCGGAACCTGACCACCCTCGTGATCGGCAGCAACGTCACCGGCATTGGGACCAATGCGTTCTCATGGTGCACCGGCTTGGCCAGCGTCACAATCCCTGCCGGGGTCAGAAACATCGGGGCCACGGCATTCTCCTGGTGCGGCAGCCTGACCAACGTCGTTCTTCCCGGCAGCGTTACTAACATCGGAGCCCGGGCGTTCTATTCCTGCACCAGCCTGCGCGCGATCACGGTAGATACAAACAATCCCACCTACAGCAGTTTGGACGGAGTCTTGTTCAACAAGAGCCAAACCACGCTCATTCAGTGTCCGCAAGGCAAAGCCGGAAGCTACACCATGCCCGAGAGCGTCACGAGCATCGCAAGCTATGCGTTTGCTGGCTGCGCCCGGCTGACGGGAGTCTATTTCCCGGGGGACGCGCCCGGCCTTGGTGTGGATGTGTTCGACGGTGCCAACAATGTGACCGTCTATTTCTTGCCTGGAACCCTGGGCTGGTACACGCCGTTTGGGGGCCGCCCGACCGTGGTGTGGAACCCGCAGGCGCAGGGGATTAGCGTGCGAACGAACCGGTTCGGGTTCACCATCACAGGCACCGCCAACATCCCCATTGTGTTGGAAGCGTGCACGAATCTGAGCAGCGCGGATTGGATCCCGCTCGAAAGCTGCACTCTTACCAACGGATCCCTCGACTTCAGCGATTCGCAGTGGACCAACTATCCCGCCCGTTTCTACCGTATCCGCTCGCCATGACGCATAACTTGGCAGGGACGCGTTCCACCACGTCCCACTCTCTTGCAGCCAAGTCACGGACGCGGTGAGCCGCGTCCAGACCCCCAATGTTAGGGGGCGCATCTCAGTTGCTGGCAGCGTCCCAAAGCTCGGACATCCTGACCCGTTGGAGACGGCGTGGGCCTAATTCCCCCCTCACCATACCCTCTCCTTCGCTGGTTCCTCCGTAGTACCTCCGTTCCTCCTCCGTCCTTCCTCCGTCTCTGGAACGGAGGTAGGACGGAGGTAGGACGGAGGTAGGACGGAGGTAGAACGGAGGTAGGACGGAGGAGGGACGGTGGAGGGACGGTGGGACCAGCCTGCAGCTGCAGTAAGCGCGGCTATTGGCTTGCCGGGTTTTTTGCTCGCCAGGGGTTCCCTGTTGTGACAGACTGTTGGCACTTATGAATAAGTTTAGGCGCCTTCCGATCGGACTGAATTCCACATTCACCAGGGCCGTAATCACCTGCTGCTTGATGCTAATCCACAGCCTGACGTGCTCCGCCGGGGTGGTGGTTTACGTCAACGAAACCGGGAACCTGATCGGAGTAAACCGGGCCGAAGCGACGGCCCCGCAGACCGCGCTTCAGGCCCTGGCGGCGCCGCCGGCCGGGTTGTTTTCGGGCGTTCCCGCCGGCACGAGCGTGGAGGAGTTTTCGTGGGACAAAGACGGCGCGGTGGTCGGATTCTCGACAAGCATTGTTGCTGGGGGACTGGATGACGCGCGGCTGGAGCTGATTTTCGGGCAGGTGCGCGGTACGCTGATGCAGTTCGGGATTGATGGCGCGATCCGGCTCGAAACCGGCGGGCGGTTGCTGAGTGATTATGTGCGTCCGACCCCGGTAATAGAGCCCCGAAAGAGCGCGCCGGCAGCCCCCGCGCCCGCCGCGGCCAGCAGCAGCGGTTTGGCGGGCAGGTCCATCAGCTTGTCGCCGGGACATGGGAAGGTGTGGACCGGGTCTTACTACGCTTTCGAGCGGCCGGTTTACTGCGCGCCGCTCAACTGCGAAGACGATCACAACCTGGAGATCATGAAGTACCTGAACCAATACCTGACGCAGGATGGCGCGGTGACGAAGGTTTATCGGTGCCTCAACAAGAATTACGGCACGCACTCGGGGAGCGGCGAGCCCTGGTGGCGCGTCTCCGCCGGCTACTGGCTGCAGTTGAATGGTTATCCCTGTTCGGTGTATGCCAGTTACACAGGGGATTGCACCCTGGGCAGCGGAGCAAGCGAATCGAGCGACTCGCTGCGCTCGCGCGGGCTCGCCTCGGACTACGATGGCACCGATATTTACGTCTCGCTACATAGCAACGGCTACCAGGGAGATTGCGCCGGCACTGACTGCCCGAACGGGACCTGCACCTACTACGACACAAGCACCGAGCATGCGGCCTGGGGGGCCATCAGCCAGACCCTCGCCACTGAGATCAACACTGAGATTGTGGACTCGATTCGTAACAAGTATGGCGACACGACCTGGAGGAATCGGGGGGCGATAGACGCGAATGGGAATCAGGCCGAGACGCGCATCCCCAACCGAGCCGCGGTTTTGATCGAGCTGGCCTTTCACGATAGCTGTGATCGGGACGGCTTGTACCTGCAGGACAACTTCTTCCGCTCGACCACGATGTGGGCGACTTACAAGGGTATTTGCGACTACTTCGGCGTGACGCCCACTTGGGATTACTACTCGGACGAGTTCGTCAGCCACGATATTCCCGCCAGCATGATGGCCGGCTCGACGGCCACCGTGCACATCATCTTCCGCAACCGCGGGGTGTTGTGGAATGACGCCCGGAGCTTCAAGCTCGGCGCGGTCGGCGACTCCGATCCGTTCACGGCGACGACGCGCTACAATGTGGGCGGGGAGGTGGATCCGGGCGCGACGAAGACGTTTACCCTGACTTTCACCGCGCCGGAAACGCCCGGCACCTACACGACCGACTGGCGGATGTTGCGCGAGGGCGTGGCGTGGTTCGGGGCGACCCTGACGACCAGCGTCGTTGTGACGAATGCCAGTGGAGGGCCGAACATCACTACCCAGCCTTTGAGCCAAACGGCGGCGCCCGGCGGCACCGTCAATTTCACCGTTGCGGCCGTGGGCAGCCAGCCGCTCAGCTACCAGTGGCGCAAGAATGCGGCGGACCTCAGCAATGGCGGCAATGTCTCCGGCGCCACCACCACCACACTAACCATCAGCAATGTTCAGCAAACCAACGCCGGCACTTACACGGTGCTGGTTAGCAACACCAACGACTCGGTCCTCAGCGCCGAGGCGGTGCTGACGGTCGGCATCCCCGGGATCGCCATCGGCTCTTACACGGCGGATTGGCAAGGCAATCCGACCCAGAACTTCCCCGGCTACGTAACCACTTGCGGCTATGACGTTTGGTACATCGTTGACCGCACCACCACCAACTGCAACACCCGCAACGGCCTGGCGACCTGGAACCCGGGGTTCACGTGGAACGGCCGGGGGTGGGTCCACATGGACTTCCAGGTGCCGTGCAGCAAGGCCACGAGCCAGATATACGTTCGTTACCGCAATGTGGCCGGGGCCTACAGCGGCCAATTCAGCACCATCAACGAGTGTCTCTACGGCGACTGGATGACGCCTTTGGACCAGGTCACAGACAACCTCTCCAACTACAATGGTTGCTACGTTAACTCCGATGAGAGCGAGGGCGCCCCCTCCGGCGGATGCAATACCACGTGCAACGTCAGGATGACGGGGGTGGCCCAAATCCACATGTACGGCTCGCGCTGGCATTACGTCAACGATTGGACCTGCCTGGGCGGGTACGCTTCCACCAGCGTCAGCGACACCTCCGGCCGGTCGTTTGCCTGGGGTGAGACCGGCCTCTACCTCTATCCGGCCATTGACACCAGCCACGGCAACGTGATCGCGGCCGGCCTGGGGCTGAGCGGCAAAACGCCTGGCCGCGTTACCACCGGCGACTGCAACAATGCCAACACGCTGGACTTCAAGGGCAACGCCAGTGCCTATGGCAACGGCGACAACATGGACTCCTACGGCTTTGCGTGGGTCTTCTCCCCCGCCGGCGCCGCGCCGAAGGTTGCCATCGGCACGGATGACGGCAGTCGTGTCTGGATTAACGGCAGCCTGATCAACGACAACAACGCCGCGCGGGGCCTCACGCGCGATCAGGACGTCACCAGCGCGGTGACGCTGCCCGTGGGCTGGAGCCGGGTGCTCTTCAAGGTTCACAACTTCACCGGCGGGTTCCAGGGCACGATGAGTTTGCGCAACGGCGGCAACGTGAACCTCAACGAGCCTTCGGTCAACGTCTTCGACCTGGGCGGCTACTACAGCTACGGCGTCGGTTACGAACAGGATTCCTGGTATCCTTTCGTCTATGTCAATAGCTTCTGCGGCGGCGGCAACCCCGCCCCCGGCGCCGACTTCTACGGCAACACGACCACGGTGACGGCTGGCGGCACGGCGATCGCCAACGGCCCCGTGCCGTTGTGGCGGGTGATGCACTACGAATGGGGCTACGGTCTGGGCGGCGACACCGACTACGCCGCCGTCAGTTCCGGCAGCAACACCTGGACGCACACGCAGACCGCTGTCACGGGACACCGGCGCTTCCATTTCTTCGCCGTCAGCAAGTCCGGCCGAACTTCGTTCCAGAACAATGGCCAGACTGGCGGCGCCAACTGGGGCGGCGGCGGGGCCGGCACTTACATGGATGTCTATGTGGACAACGTGCCGCCCCAGAACCCGGCCTTCTCGAGTGCGACCGCGGCCAGCCCAAGCCAGGTTAACCTCGCCTGGGCCCTCCCGCTGGACCAGGGCGTGGGCATCGCCGCCGGCGCCACTGAAGCCGCCGACGAGGCCAGCAACAGCTCGGGCAATTACTACCGGGTTGGCGACGTCGGGGCCCGGGTATACCGCAACGGCTCGGCCATCTCTGGCTGGGGCAAGGCTCTGGCCGCGGCTGACACCGGCCTGACCCCCAATACTCAGTACACCTACACGCTGGAAGCCCGCGACAACCAGACCGAAACGCGCGGTTCCTGGCACAACGCGACCGGCCAGCAGGGCTCAATCGCAGCCTGGACGCTCTCCGTTCCTCCGGGCGCAGGCAGCGTTACCCCGGACCAAGCGACGCTGCCCGTTGGCAGCAACGTCACCTGGACGGCAGTGAGCGGCTTCGGGCCGGGCCAGGTTCAGTATTACCGCTATGCCTGGGACAGTTCGCCGACCCACACCTGGACCGACACCGAGACCCAGTGGACCAGCGGCACGTTGGTCACGGTGCCCAACACCAGCGGGACGTGGTATTTGCACATCAAAGGCTACAACGGCGCGAATGTTGCCAATGGCGCCTTTGACTATGCAGTAACGGCTACTCCGCCGCCGGCCTCCGCCACCGCCCTGGTCTCGTCGCGAAACCCCTCGACGGAGGGATCGAACGTGACGTTTACCGCGACGGTGACCGCGGTGCCGCCCGCGACGGGCACACCGAGCGGCGATGTCGTCTTCCTGGCCAACAGCGTGCCCTTCAGCACCAACGTCCTGGTCAGCGGTGTCGCCAGCGCCAGCACCGCCGCCCTGCCGGTTGGCACCAACACAGTCGTGGCCGAGTATGCCGGCGACGTCATCTTTACCGGCAGCAGTGACAGCCTGGAGCAGGTGGTGCAGAGCCTCGTCGCGTGCAGTCAGACCAATGCGATTGTGGGCATTGCGGACAACCAGGACGGCACCTTCACGCTGACGTTCCTCGGCACGCCGCAGGCGCAGTATTACGTGGTGGGCAGCGCGGATGTGGCCGCGCCGATGAGCAATTGGGAGGTGCTGGCGGGCAGCACCAACACGGTGAGCAATCCCGGCGGCCTGTGGCAGATCACGGTTACGAACACCGCGGCCCGGCGGTATTACCGCTCGACGGCAGTGGCTCCTTGTCCCTAACCGCACTGCGCCTTGTGGCGCAGTGCGTGGTCCACGAGCACCAGGGCGGTCATCGCCTCGACCATCGGCACCGCCCGCGGGAGCACGCAGGGATCGTGACGGCCTCGTGCCCTTAGCGTGGTGTTCTTGAGCCGGGTGTCCACCGTGTTTTGCTCGCGCATCACCGTCGCGACCGGCTTGAAGGCGACCCGGAAGTAGATGGTCTGGCCGTTCGAGATGCCGCCCTGAATCCCGCCGGAACGGTTGGAGGTGGTAAAGACTTTGCCGCCGCGGGCACGGAACGGGTCGTTGTGCTGCGTGCCCGTGAGCAGAATGCCGCCAAAGCCCGAACCGATCTCAAACCCCTTGGACGCCGGCAGGCTCAGCATGGCCTTGGCCAAGTCCGCTTCGAGCCGATCGAAGACGGGTTCGCCCCAGCCGGGCGGAACGCCCCGCGCCACCCCCTCGACAACCCCGCCGACAGTGTCGCCGGCCCGGCGCGTCTCCTCAATCAGCCGAATCATTCTGGCCGCCGCCTGGCGGTCGGGACAGCGAACGATGTTGGATTCGATGGCCCTGGCCTTGACCCGCTCGGGGTCGGCTTTGGCAACAATGCGCTGAACCTGCTGCACGTAAGCAAGCACTTCCACGCCAAAGCGCTCGCGGAGTATCTTCCTGGCAATGGCGCCCGCCGCCACGCGCCCCACGGTCTCACGCGCGCTGGTGCGCCCGCCGCCGGGCCAGGCGCGAATGCCGAACTTGGCTTGATAGGTATAGTCGGCATGGGAAGGGCGGAACTTGCGGGCCATTTCCGTATAAGCTTCGGGCCGGGCATCCTCGTTCTTCACCCAGAGGCAGATGGGCGTGCCAAGTGTCTTCCCCTCAAACGTGCCGGAGAGGATCTGCACGGTGTCCGATTCCTTTCGCGGGGAGACGATCTTCGACTGGCCGGGCCGGCGGCGATCCAGCTCCGGCTGAATGTCGGCCTCGGTCAACGCGAGCCGCGGCGGACAGCCGTCCACGACCACGCCGACCCCGCCGCCGTGCGATTCTCCCCAGGTTGTGATGCGAAACAGGTGCCCAAACGTGTTTGCCATGCGCTCAGCTTGCGGGAACGGCCCACAGCGGTCAAACACGTAACAGGCGGCCCGTTCAGACCTGGCGCGCGGTGACCAGGGCGGCGAAGCGCTCGAAGCTCCGGTCGTAGGTGCGCTCGACCTCTTTGGGGAAGCAGCAGCCGGGAAGCTGGCGCATGCCCAGGTGGTATTGCAGGCATTCGCAGCAGACGCCGTGCTTCTCACAGCCCGGGTAGGTGCAATTGCAGAACCGCGCGTTGCTCGACTTTTTGCATTCCATGCCAAGGGTTTAAGTGCCCGGCCTCTCGCCGTCAACTCGGATTGAAATGGCAGCTTCCCTTCTTTGCGCCGGGCAACTATAACAAGGCTGATGGCATTCAAAGACTTTCCCGCGCAGGCGCAAGGCGTGGAGCTGCTGCAACGCTCGCTCGAACGCAAGCGACTGGCGCACGCCTACCTGTTTACCGGCCACCACCTCGAGCCGTTGGAAGCCCTGGCGCGCACGCTGGCCCAGACCCTGAACTGCCAGCACCCCGTCCAACGCAACGGCGCGGCGGTTGATTGCTGCGACCGCTGTCTTGGCTGCCAGAAGGTTCAAGACGGCAATCACGCCGACGTGTTCTGGGTGCGCCCCGAGTCTAGGTTGCGCCAGATCAGGATCGGCCAGATCACCCGCCGCGAGGACAGTCCGGGGCGCGTGCTGCTGGACGTCGTCAATCTCAAGCCCACTGAGAGCCAATACAAGATTGGCATCATCGTCGGCGCGGATCGAATGAACCCGAACGCAGCCAACGCCTTTCTCAAGACTCTCGAAGAGCCGCCTCCCCATTCGGTGCTGATTCTGCTCACGACGGCGCCGGATCGTTTGCTGGAGACCATTCTGTCGCGCTGCCTGCGCCTGAATTTCGCCGGTGAGGGGCCGCAGGCATTGGCCCCGGAGCAGATCGAGTGGCTGAGCGCGTTCAGCGAGATGGCGGCGTCCAACCAGAAGAGCCTATTGGGCCGCTACCGCCTCATGGACGTGCTGCTTCGAAAACTGAAGGTAGTCAGGAGCAACATCGAGGAAACCCTCAACGCGCGCTCGCCGCTGGAGAAGTACGAAGAAGCCGACGCCAGTTTGCGCGACAAATGGGAGCAGGAACTGAATGCCACTGTGGAAGCCGAATATCGCCGCCAGCGGGCCGACTTCCTGCTGGCCCTTCAATGGTGGCTGCGCGATGTCTGGCTCCAGACTCTGGGGGGAGTCGAGGGCCGTGGTCCGTGGTCCGTGGCCCGTGGCCCGGCCGGGGCCGGGACGGGCGGGCAGGAGCCATCCCCCCCCCACTCCCTACTGGTCTTTCCGCAACTGGCAGGGACGCAGCAGGTGGCGCGGCGGCTCTCGCCCAAGGCGGCACTGGAGAACCTGCGCATCATCGAGGAGCTCCAGCGCTGGCTCCAGACCAACGTCCAGGAAGCGCTGGCCCTGGAGGTCGGACTGCTGAAACTCCACCTGTAGCTTGAAATCCCAGGAGCAACCTGCAAAGGCCCTGCGAACCGAGCGGCTGGCGGCTGTTTTTGCCGGCCTGTTGGGAGCGTTTCTGGGCTTGTCACTGTTGAAGTTCGGCAACCCGCCGATCACCGAGAAGTGGGTGACCGCCCCGGAGGGATTGTATGAGTTCCTGTTCGGGTATCCATGGCCGATTGCATGGGCATACGGGGCACTGGTTTTGGTCGCCGCCCTGGGCGCAGTGGTTGCGCGCTGGAAATCCACCGCCCCAGGCTGGCTGGTCGCGTTGCCGCTGATCTGGCTGGTCTGGCAGGGTATCGCCGCCACCCAGTCCGCCGATCCGGGGCTGTCGGGCGCCACACTCAAACACTTCGGCGCGTGCGCGCTTTGTTTTTACCTCGGCTACTTTTCGCTAGGCCGGGTCGGGCGGCTCTGGCCGTTCTGGGTTGGCCTGCTCGGGGCGCTCCTGATGGTCCTGGCTGTCGGCTGGGAGCAGCATTTCGGCGGACTCAAGCAGTCGCGTCAGTACTTCTTTCTCTACGTGTATCCCCACATGAACGAAGTGTCGCCGGACTACCTGACGCGGATCACCAGTGAACGCATATTCGGCACGCTCTTTTATCCCAACACCCTGGCGGGGGTCTTGCTGCTGCTGCTGCCGGTGGTTCTAACCGTCCTATGGCAACTGCGCGCGTTTCTGACACCGGCGGCCCGTTGCCTCCTGATCGGCTTGGCTGGAATTGGCAGCCTGGCCTGCCTGTACTGGTCCGGCTCGAAGGGCGGTTGGCTGCTGATGCTGCTGCTCGGCCTGCTGGCACTGCTGCGCGTGCGGTTTAGCCGGCGTCTCAAGACCGCACTGGTGACCGGCATTCTGCTGGCCGGGCTGGCTGGTTTCTTCTGGAAATACGCCGCCTTCTTTCAGAAAGGGGCGACAAGCGTTACCGCCCGGTTCGATTATTGGCGCGCCGCCGTCCAAACGGTTAACGCCAAGCCCCTGTTCGGCACCGGTCCGGGCACCTTCGCCATCGCCTATCAGAAGGTTAAACGGCCTGAATCCGAGATGGCGCGCCTGACGCACAACGACTACTTGCAGCAGGCATCTGATTCGGGCATTGCGGGTATGGCGGCCTACACCCTGTTTATCGTCGGCGCGCTGGCGTGGGGTTTCCCGCGGGCATGCGCCGGGCGGTCCGCAGGGCCCGAGCACTGGCTAAGGTTCGCAGTCTGGCTTGGCGCGCTGGGTTGGAGCTTGCAGAGCTTATACGAATTTGGGTTGTACATTCCCGCGCTCGCCTGGCCCGCCTTCACCTTTCTGGGTTGGCTTCTGGGAAAGCGGGAACCGGACGCCCCCACTCCCAAGTTGTCCGCCGCCGTCCCCAACCGGGCATAATTCCATTCGACAGCGCCCGGCATACTCGATAGCTTCTGGCTGCCCGATGAAGATCCTTTACCTGAACGGCCCGAATCTGAACCTCCTGGGCCAGCGCGAGCCTGAAGTCTATGGCCGCGCGACTTTGGCCGAAATCGAGGCCAAAGTCCGCGCCCGGGCCAAGAAACTCAAGGCCGTGGTGGACTTCCGCCAAACCAACCAGGAGGGGGAACTTGTAAGCTGGATTCAGGAAGCCAGGGGGAAATGGGACGTAATCGTCCTGAATCCCGCTGCCTATACCCATACCAGTGTTGCATTGCGAGATGCGATTGCGGCTGTTGGCATACCAACCATCGAAATCCACCTGTCCAACGTCCATGCCCGGGAGGAGTTTCGGCGTAGGTCGCTGATTGCCCCGGTTTGCGTGGGGCAAATCCTGGGCTTCGGGGCGAATTCCTACCTTTTGGCGTTGGAAGCGGCCATTAACGTTAACGAGGGCTGAGTATTCGGCCAAATCCGGCTGTTTCTCCCTTGGAATAGACCTATCCCGGAACCGCAGAAAATCAATGGATTCCCCTGTTGACGACTTACGACGTGTTCTGATACCCTCTGCAGCAATCGAGATAATGAATGCGGCAGACAATTACGGACAGTGTAACGTTCAGCATAGACCGCTGTGGACCTAAAAGACATCAAAGCTATTATTGACCTGATGAGGAAGAACGCCGTTACGGAGTTCGAACTCGAGAAGCAGGACTTCAAGATCAGGCTCAAGCGCGGCTCAAATGGAAGTGGACCTGCGGTCGCGTCCGAAGACGCGCCATTGGTGGCGTATGCCCCCCCAATCGCAGTCCCGGTACCTGCCCCGGTAGCGGCCGCCCCACCCCCCGCGCCGGCCAGCAACGAACTGGAGATCAAGTCTCCCATGATCGGCACCTTCTACCGCGCGCCCTCCCCCGAATCGGCACCGTATGTCGAGGTAGGCACTGAAGTCAGCCCCGAGACGGTGGTTTGCATCATCGAAGCAATGAAAGTAATGAACGAGATCAAGGCGGAGGCCAAGGGCGTCGTCACCCAGGTGATGGTCGAGAACGCCAAGCCGGTGGAGTTCGGCCAGGCGCTGTTCAAGATCCGCCCGTCGTGATCCGGTTCGCGTATCTCCCGACCAAGGGGCTCGCTCCAGCGCCTTAACGCTTCAACGTCTCCAGGCATGTTTGAAAAGATACTGGTCGCCAATCGCGGGGAGATCGCCGTTCGCATTATCCGCGCCTGCAAGGAACTGAACATCCGCACTGTCGCCATCTACTCGGAAGCGGATGCCAATTCCATGCACGTGCAGTTGGCCGACGAGGCCATCTGCATCGGCAAAGCGCCATCCAGCGACAGTTACCTGCGAATAGATCGCATCGTCAGCGCCGCCGAAATCACGGACGTGGACGCCATCCACCCCGGCTACGGCTTCCTGGCGGAGAATGCCCACTTCGCCGACGTGTGTGAGAGCTGTAACATCCGGTTCATCGGCCCGAACTCCCGGGCCATGAACTCCTTGGAGGACAAGGCCGTCAGCCGGGCATTGGCCAAGAAGGCCGATGTGCCCACCCCGCCAGGCTCGGAAGGGGTTGTCGAAAGCGAGCAGGACGCGCTGTCGGTCGCCAAGCGCATCGGCTACCCGGTCATGATCAAGGCCATTGCGGGCGGCGGGGGCCGGGGGATGCGAGTGGCGCACAACGACATTTCGCTGGTCAAGGGCTACCACACCGCGCGGGGCGAAGCCGAGAAGGCGTTTGGAAACTCGGGAGTTTACGTCGAGAAGTTCATCGAGAATCCCCACCACATTGAGTTCCAGATCCTGGGCGATCACAAGGGCCACATCATCCACCTGGGAGAGCGGGATTGCTCGATTCAGCGCCGCAACCAGAAGGTGGTCGAGGAATCCCCCTCTCCCCTGCTGGAAAACCCCAAGTTCCGGAAGTTGCGTGATCGCATGGGAAAAGCCGCCATCAAGATTGCCGAGGCGGCCAATTATACCAATGCCGGCACGGTCGAGTTCATCGTGGACAACGATGGCCGGTTCTACTTCCTCGAAGTGAATAAGCGCATTCAGGTCGAACACCCGGTTACTGAGGAAGTCACCGGCATTGACCTGGTGCGCTATCAAATCATGCTTGCGATGGGCCAGCCCCTGCGTCATTCCCAGAGCGATATTCAGCTTAAGGGCCACGCCATCGAATGCCGGGTTAACGCCGAAGACCCCTTCGATGAGTTTCGCCCCAGTCCCGGCCGCATTGAAATGTACTATCAGCCCGGCGGCCGCGGGGTCCGCGTGGATTCCCACGTCTATGCCGGCTACACCATCCCATCGGCCTACGACTCGATGATCGCCAAGCTGGTCACCTTCGGCCGCGACCGGCGCGAGGCCATGAACAAGATGAGCCGCGCGCTGGCCGAGTACATGATCACCGGCGTGAAGACGACTATCTCGTTCCAGCAGGCGATCCTCCAGGACCCCAACTTCCGTCGCGGCGTTTATTCGACCGCGTTTATCGAGCAGCTCCTGAGCGGCGCGCGTCGCGAACTGCTCGAGGAAAAGGCCTAACTCATCGGCGGCACCACGCTGTCATAGGTCAGCGGCGGGATCACACGCCCGTCGCCGGTCTTGATCGTGCGGGTCTTCTCTTCGAAGAACAGCGCCAGTCCCAGCCGCTCGGACATCTCCGCCAGGCACAGCACGGTTTGCGCCCGAATGGCCAGCTCGACGTTCGCCACCGGCATCTTCCCGCTGCGGATGCAGTCGTAGAAGTCCTTTTCCAGCCGTTCGATCCTCTCCGGCGGCTGCGGGTCGGAATGTGTCTCGGCCTCCAGCTCATCGGCAAAAATCTGTTCGGGCATGAACTCCGCCCGGTTCTGGCTCGAAGCGAACTCCACCCTCCCCTTGCGTCCCCTCAACATCTCGGACAAACCCACCTGGTTCACCGTCGTGCCCACGACCATCAACGTCAGCCCGCTCGGGAACTCCGTCAGCAAATGGGTGGTGTCGGTGATTTCGCGGTCGGTCGAGACCTTGCGTGTGCCAGTGGCCACCACGCGGCGCGGGAATTCCGGGTTGCCGGTCGCCAGCATCAGGGGCTGGAAGCGGTGCGGCAGCAGGTTGCCTATAATGCCCGAGTTGTATGCGTAGTACTTGTGCCAGCAGAAGAAGCGCTCGGGATTGAACGGAATCTTCGGTGTCTTGCCGAGCCAGCGGTTCCAATCAATGTTCTGCTCATTCATCGCAGGATCAACGGGGAAGGTCCACTCGCTGTTCTTCTTGTTGTTGCGGCAATAGGAGCCCTGGCCCCAGACGAGCGGACCGAGCTTCCCCGCCTTGATCCACTCGGCGGCCTTGTGCCATTTGGAGTCCATGCAGCCTTGCGATCCGATGACGTAGGTCTTGCCGGTTTTCTTGACGGTGTCATAGACTTCAAAAGCCTCGGCCAGGTAGCGGCTCATCGGCTTCTCGCAAAACACGTGTTTCCCCGCCTCGAGCGCGTCAATGCTCACCTGCGCGTGCCACGGATCGGTCGGCGCCACCACAACAGCGTCAACGTCCTTCCGCTCCAGCAACTTGCGGTGGTCGCGAAACGCGTCAGCCTGGCTGCCGCCGATAGCCTCACGGGCCGTGTCCAGATGCCGCTGGTAAACGTCGCACACTGCCACCTGGGCGATATTGCTGTCCTGGGCGTATTTCTTCCCCGTCTCGATGTGAAGCAGGCCTTGCTTGCCCGTGCCGATATAGGCCACCCGGACGCGGTCATTGGCTCCCAGAACGCGGCCCGGAGCGGGCGCCTGGCTTTGGCCATAGACGGGTGTCTTGAAGAGGCTGGTGGCGCTGACGGCTGCGGCTGCCGTTGCGGCCTTTCGGATAAAGGTGCGGCGGGATTCTCCGCAGTTCGTGGTTTGGCTTGGAATCGAATTCATATCAAAAGTTAAAGTCTAGCTGTAGCTGTAACCAGACTTAGTGTAACTCGGACGAAATGGCAATTCCCATATTCAAATCGTTTTGGGCGCCCCCGGGGCGCATCAAGCTGATGATTGCCTCGGTTGTGCCTCGGGTGTCCGGCCAGAGCGCCTGCGTTTGGGCAAGAACGGACCCCTCGGCAAGTCGTCTCCGCCTGAGCTTGGTGCGCCCCGGCCAGCCGATGAGCCCTCCCGCTCCGCGCCAACACCTATGCCCCCGGGCCGGTCAGTTCCCACCCCGCGCGATACTCGCGGCCCAGGCACCGGTTCGCATCGGCGGCGTTGGTGACCTTTGCCGCCCCGGCGTCGAACACCAGCCGCTTGCCTCCCAGCCGCAACGAGACCGCGCCCAGGTTGAAAGCGTCCGAAATCGGCCCGGCAAGGAGGAAATCCCCATAGGTGGGCTGGCCCCCTTTGCAGGCTGCCACCCACGCGGCTCCGGCGTCGCGCCAGGCCGGTCGCGGCTCGGGCTGACCCGCCGCTTTCGGGTCCTTGGCCGCAGCGCGGAATTCCCGCATTCTATGCTCAGGAATGAGCTGCGGGTTCTCCGCGCGGAAACCCGCGAGGATCTTCCCGCCATCGCCCACAAACATCATCCCCTCGGACGGCAGCTCTTTGTTGTCCCGCTCCAACTCCTCCGGCGTGGGCGGGCGTATCGAGCCGTCATACCAGAACAGGTCGAGCGCGGGCCTCGCACCCTTGGAGGCGAACTTGAACCGGATCGTGCAGGCCGCCGGGAATGAGTAGTCGTTCCTGATTCGGACGGATACCTGGTCCTTGACCGTGCAGACGTGGCTGGACCTAGATTCCACCAGCACCGGCGCGTCCAATTCAAACAGCCGGAACACCGGCCACAAACTGTAATGCCCCATGTCGGCCAGCGCCCCGCCGCCAAACTCATACCACCCCCGGAACACCGCATGGGTGTAATGCGGATGATAAGGCCGGTCCAGCGACGGCCCCAGCCACAGCGACCAATCGAACCCCGCCGGCACCGGCGGCTGGTCCGTCGGGATCGTCGGGTATTGCGGCCACACAGGCCGATTGGACCAATTATGAATCTCGCGCAACGTGCCGATCGCGCCGCCGTCAATCCAGCTCTTGATCTCCCGGAGGTTCGCGCCGTCACTGGCGGGCAGGAAATGCGTTGCCACTTTCGTCTTCCGCGCCCACTCGATCACCCACCTCGCCTCCTGCAGGCGGTTGGCCAGCGGCTTATGCATCATCACATGCTTGCCCCGCTTCATCGCCGCGATGGCAACCGTCGCGTGCAGATGGTCCGGGGTCATCACCTTGACGGCGTTCACGTCCTTTTCCTTCTCCAGCAGTTCGCGGAAATCGGCATAAGCCGTGCAACCCCGGAACTTCTCCGTCTGCCGCTGGCTCGCATAGACGGCCTCGACGATCTCCTTGGCCACGTCGCGCCCCCCGGGAATGCCCGGCTCGCCCCGTCGCCAATCCGGCCGGCGCAGCATCTCGGCAATCGCCGCCCGATGCCCGTCCCGGGACCAGTCCACATAATCGTGCCCGTCCTTGACCGGATCGCACACGGCGACAATCTGCACCTCGGGCAGCGCGAACAGGCCCGGCAGTTCCCGCAATCCCTGCGTGCCGCAACCGATCAGGGCCAGGGTGATCTTCTCGCTCGGCGCCACAAACCCCGCCCCGCCCAGCACATGCCGCGGCACAATCGTAAATGCGGCCGCCGCCGCCCCGCCCGCCGCAATGAACTTCCGCCGGGAGACCCCCGGCCAACCGGATTGATTGCTCGTCTCGCTTGCTTTCATGCCCCAAGTCTGACCCAAACCTCCCCGCCCCGCAATCCCTCACCCGCCCGTCTGCGCGCTGGCTGCAGCCCTCAGCCTGCCGCCCAGCCTCGCGGTGCCGGCAGGATGTCGGCGTGTTGGAGGCGTGGTGTCACATTGAAAGGCAGGCGTTGGACACATCACATCCCGAACCACCATTGGACCAGGCGTTTGCCGCCGAAAATCCAGATCGCTGCCGCCAGCGCGATGTAGGGGCCGTAAGGCAAGCGGGAGGACCATTCGCGCTTGCGGAGCAGAATCAGGGCGACGCCCACCACCGAACCGATCATGGAACTGACCATCAGGGAGAATAGCACCGCCTGCCACCCGAGAAACGCGCCGATGGCAGCCATGAACTTCACGTCTCCCAGCCCCATCGCCTCGCGCGGCAGCACAATCTCGGTGCAGTCGGCCGCCAGGTATGGCACGTCCTGCGGGTTAAGTTCCTCCTCGCCAATGCGCAGCAAGTCGGGACTTAGCCGCACCCGCACGTCCTTGTAGCCCCGGTCCGCCAGTTCCAGCGTGCGGGCGTGAAAGGCGATCACGTCCGAGCGGCGATAGAACAGGTCCTCGTAGGGAATATCGCTGTCCGGCAAATGGACGGCGGTTTCGCTGAAGACGACCTTGGCATCGGCGGGCAGCGTTACTCTTTGGCGGCCGAACAGGAGTTTGCCCACGCGCAGAATCAGATAGATGATTCCCGCGCCAATGCCCATGCCCAGGAGGCTTTGACGCAGCCCGCCGGACGGTGAGACTTGCCCATGGAGCGCCGGCAACAAGAAGGAGCATGCAAACCCGGCCACCATGCCGCCAATGGTAATCTCATCGGGGATGATGAAGTGCTCGAAGTCAATGAAGGTGGCGGCGATTAGGCCGGACAGAAAGAGGGCATAGACCAGGGCGAGCGCGGCAGACTGGCCCCCGAACGTCAGCCAGCAGCACAGGAAGGTCACCGCCGTCAGCAGTTCGACCAGGAAATAGCGGATGGCAATGGGCGCGCCGCAGTTCCGGCACTTGCCGCGCAGATACAGCCAGGTGAACAGCGGAACATTTAGATACCACGGGATGGAATACTTGCAGTGCGGACAATGGGAGGGCGGCGAAACGATGCTTTGCCCCAGCGGCAGCCGGTGGATGCACACGTTGAGGAAGCTGCCCACCATGGAGCCGAACACAAAACACACCAGAGACCAGAAATGGAAAGGAACGGCGGCCCAGATGTTTGGGTCGAAGTCTGGTGTGAGCATGAGTGACGAGTCAGCCGTACACATTCCTTTCCAACCCCCGACGCATGTCCTCGACCGGCGCAGTTTGGCCGGTCCAGAGTTCGAGGGCTGCGGCCCCCTGGTAGAGCAACATCCCGAGACCGTTGGCGCTGCGGCAGCCGGCTGCTTTGGCCGCCTTGAGAAAAGTGGTTTCCGCGGGCCGATAGACCATGTCGTACACCGCACCCGCCCGCCCGAGAGGAAACTGCCGCTCGTCAATCGGCAACGGATCATCGGCCTTCAGGCCCAGCGACGTCGCATTCAGCACCAAGTCCACTGGGCCCTCCGGATAACCCAGCGTCACCTTCACCTCCGGGCTGCGCTGGCGGATTTCGTCTGCGACGGCGCCGGCCTTGCTGCGGGTGCGGTTGACCAGGCAAACCTCCGCGACACGTTGGGCGGCGAGCTTCAACGCGGCGGGCCGCCCTGCTCCGCCGGCACCCAGCAACAGGACCCTGGCGCCGCGCAACTCCACCCCCAAATCTTCTCGCAGCGAGCGCGCAATCGCATCGGCGTCGGTGTTGAAGCCATGCGACCGGGTTTGGCAGGGGGCTTCCGTAAACTCGCGCAGGGACCGCCAGACGCCGTGCCCGTCCTTACCCTCGAAGCGGATGGTATTGACCGCCCCCCAACTCCTGGCCGATTCATCCAGGACATCCACCATGTCCGCCGCCAACAGCTTGTGCGGGACGGTGAGATTGAGCCCGATGAAGCTCATCGCCTGCGCTCCCTTGATGGCGGCGCGCAGATCGTCCGGATGAACTTCGCAGGCAAGGTAGCGCCAGTTGAGCCCGAGCGCGGCCAAGCCGGCGTTCTGCATAGCCGGCGACGCCGAGTGCCTGACAGGATAACCATACACGGCGCAGAAGCGCGTGCTGGCATCAATGGGTTGTGCGAACGGCCCGGACACGCCGTGGTTATAGGCAAGCGAGGGCGAAGTTCAAAGGCGAAAGTTTCATAGCCGGCACGAATCGCATGGCACTTCCGGACCTTCTCCGCCCCCGCGCCCCGCCCTCTCCCCATCGTCCGCCCCCCGTCCCAATACCGTAGTACCTCTAACCCCGGGTCAGAGGTACTACGGCATTGGGACGGGGGGGCAACGTCGGGGCTGGCAACCCATTGGGGGGCTGTGCAGGGCGTTGAGACTGCTGTCGGGGGGTGTTAATGCCACACCGCAGTTGCGCAACCGCTTTTCTTGCGCCCTTGACCCGGAAAAGGCCTATCAAGAACCGAGATGCGCTCGAGCCCCCCCGCGCCGATCAACAGCGGTTTAATCAGATTGTCTGATCTGACTTGCCAGAGGCGCGCCGTTGGGGCAGAATTTGGGAGGTTGCCGCCGGGCCCGCGGCGTAGGGGGAATGGCGGTGAAACATCGGCTATGATTCACGAGATTCTGCCGTCAGATGTGGAGTTTGCCAAAGGAATGCTCGACGCGAGCCATTCCGACGAGGAAATCCGGACGAGCCTGGCCGCGCGAGGCATTGAGCCGGCCAAAGCCGCTGCGTTGGTGGACACTCTGCGCCACGGCCAGACGCCGCACATTCCCTTCCCGCCTGGTCTCCCGGTCGCGCGCCACCACCACGAAGCCTCCCCCAGCGCGAGCAACTCGCCGCCACCGGAGAAACGGCACGTTTCACGCGAACATTTCCATCGGAATAAGCTCAAGGCGTCTGCTCGTTGGTTGTGGGTTGTGGTCGTGGCAGTGATCTTCACCGTCGCGATTGGTTATGTCCTGCTCCAAGTTGTAGGAGTGGTCACCCATATGGGGGTGCAACAGGATATCCACGAACTGCCGCATTCCCCGGGCAGGTGACCGCCATCGCCAGGACTCCATTTTTAACCCGCCTCAGGGTGTCCCGGCACGGATGAACGCCAACTGCCGCAGCAGACTCTCGCGGACCGCGCGCTCGATGCCGGGCGCGAACGGCGCGGGCGTGCTTTCTCGACCCTGGTTGGAATCCAGCACCTCGTAACCGCCTTCGGGCAGCATTGCCTCTGTTGGCAGGTACGACCTGGCCTCCTGGCTGTAACCCCAGGTTACAATGTTGAGCGGCGCCAGCCATCGCGCCATCTTCGCCCGCCATTCGGTGCACGGCTCGCCGCCGCAATGCACTATCCATTGGTTCTCCGACAATCGAATCAGGCCCAGCGGCCAGGCATCGCCCCGGGCAAAGCCTTCGCCCGAATCGTAACGCTTGAGCCAGTAATCCGCCACCGCGAGCCGGTAGGCGTTCGTCTGGGCCAGCGCAGCGGCCCGCATTTTCTCGTAGCGCTCGCGTGGCGGGGCCTGGCCGCGCGGCAGGAATGGCCGGTCACTGGCTCCCGCCAGGTCCAGAGACAACTTCTCGCCGGGCGCCTTCAGGGCGGCCAGGACGGCGCCGGACAGCTCACGCGCGGCATGCTCCAGGTCCGCGGGCGTTGCCTTGCGAAACCGGCCGTTCTCCAGGTCCGCCAGCGCGCGCGGCCGGATGTCTCCGGCGAAGCCCTGCACAAACTGGACGTGCGTTTTCGGGCCGAGCGCCTCCCGCAGGAGGTTGCGGGCCGCCCCGGGGAAATCAGCGGAGAGGGCGGCATAATCGAATCCATACGTAATGACCGCATGACAGGCGCAGGAAAACACTATCGCGGGGGGGCCGCCCGGCTCGGGCGTTAGCTTCATCACCCAGACCCGGTCGTCGCGCGGTCCGTTCATGTCGGGGAGCATGCCCGCATTCTGCCCTTGCTTGTTCTTGCCACGGCGGTTGATGCCAACCCTCGCGCTGCCCTGAAATGTCTCCACCCGCACCGGCCGCATGGCCCGGCCCGCCGCGCGCGCGGCGCCGATCACTTTCGTCTCGAGCGCGCTGAAGTAGTCCACCTCCGTCCGCGGAGCGGGGTCTATACCGGCCATCAAGCTCCGCAGCATGTAAGGTCCGCTGTGGGTGTGTGAGGCGTTCAGCACCACCAGGTTCCACTCCACTCCCAACTCCTGCACGAGCCGCGCGCGAAGGCGGTCGCTCAAGTCGTGCGGCAAGCCGATCAGGTCGAGCGAGACGAGAACAAAGCCCTTCCCGTGGTCGTCGCGCAGGCACAGGACATGGGCGTACAGCGGGTCGAGCACCTTGTTGGCGGCTGTTTGCGCCCCTCCCCGGCCGCCCAACGCAATGCCCAGCGGCGGCGTGATTTCGACCTCTGCCCACCCTGCCGCCGCGGCAGCACCCGCCCCCGCCGCCGGCGCGGCGCACAGTCTCAATCCCGGCATGATCAATCCCAGCATGACGGACAGTGCGAGTGGGAATCCCAGGACTGCGCAGACAGGTCTCATAGGCTCTAGCTTTCCAAACCTCCCGCCCGCCGCGCAACCACATTTGGGGCGGCGCGAGTTCATCGGCGCGGTGGACCCGCGCCTGCCCGTTAACGCGCTCGAGTGCCCGAAGTCCGCCGGGGAACGCGCGGGTCATGGATCAGCCAGGTGCCTTGCCGCCAAGTGTCGGGGAAGACCGATGGCGGCAGGGTGAGAGGCGGCTCAACGGGGCAAAGTTGCCGCCTACGACGAGGCCAGCGCATCCGCCAGCACCTCGGCCATGTGGCGGGCGCGGACGGTCGCCAGGTGGTCAATCTGGTGCCGGCAACTGGTGCCGGAGGCGACGATCACCGTCCCGAAGGGCTGGCTCCGCACCTTCTGCGCGAGCGGCTCGGCGACCTTGAGGGAGAGCTCGTATTTTGACGCCAGCGCCCCGAACGCGCCAGCCATGCCGCAGCAGCCTGTGTCCAGCAGAGTCACGTTGCGTTCAGGCAGCCGCTCCGCCAGCCGCCGCATGTGGGCCGGGTCCGTCAGCGCCTTGGCGTGGCAGTGGGCGTGAATGACCATGTTGCCCGCCTTGGTCTTGAACCGCAGAGCCTCCGGCTCGTGGCTGAGCAGCCCCTCGATGAACTGCTCGAAAAGGAAACAGCGCTTCGCCACGCGGTCGGCGCCTTCCAGCTTCAGCTCGCGGTAGTCCTCGACAAACATGGAGTAGCATGACGGCTCCAGGAAGATGACAGGCGCGCCATCCACATCCCGGCTGAGCAACGCCAGGTTGTGGTGTCCCAGGCGGCTGGCCTCCTCGAGGTTGCCCTGGCTGAAGGCGGGCCGCCCGCAGCACTTCCGCCCAGCCGGCAGGGCCACCTCGAAGCCGGCGGCCTCCAACACCTTGACCGCCGCAATGCCGATATGCGGCTCATGATACCGCACGAAGGTGTCGTCCCACAGCACCACCCGCCCGCGCGGGGCCTTGGGCGAGCGGCCTCTGCGCGCAAACCAGCGGTCGAAGCGCTGCCGCGCGTAGTGCGGCAGCGGCCGCTGCCAGGCCAGGCCCAGGGTCTTGCTCAAGAGGCCGCGCACGAACAGCGAGTCCAAGAGCGCATTGGCCAGCCGCGGCATGACGCAGCCGAGCCGCCCCAGCAAGTCCACCTTGCTGATGAGCCGCTCGCGCCAGGACAAGCCGTCGCGCCGAATCCGCGCGTTCAGCAGCTCGGCTTTGAGCAACGACATGTTCACGTTCGAGGGGCATTCGATTGTGCAAGCGCGGCAGGACAGGCAGTTGCTCAGCGCCGCCTCCAGTTCCGCGCTGCGCAGCGCGTCGCCGCCCGCCACGCCCCGCAACTCCAGCGCCGCGCGAATCGCGTTGGCCCGCCCCCGCGTGCTCATAATCTCCTCGCCGGTGGCGAGGAAGGTCGGGCACATCGTGGGCGTCTCTTTCCGGCAGCCCCCGCAGCCGTTGCATTGTTCCAGGTTGCGCGTGAATGACTCGTCTTTCGCCGCAAACGCCAGCACGGGCGAGAAGGGAAGCTTCAGCTCATGGCCCGCCCCCAGGCGCAGGTTGGCGTCTATCTTGAAGCGGCCATCCGGGACAATCTTGCCCGGGTTGAGCAGGTTGTTAGGGTCGAACGAGGCTTTAATCTCGCGCATGACGCTCAGCAGCCCATCGCCAAGCTGCTGCGGCATGTACTCGGTCCGCGCCATGCCAACGCCATGCTCGGCCGCCAGCGAGCCTTTGAACTTCCTGACCAGGGCGGAGACATCATTCGCGAGCTGGCGGAACTTCCTCAGGTCCTCGGCCGAGTGCAGGTCGAGAATGGGCCGGACGTGCAGCAGGCCCGAGGCGGCGTGCCCGTAGAAAGAAGCCTGGAGCCCCAGCGGCGCCATGAGCGACTGCAACCCGTTGACGTATGCCGGCAAGTCCTGCGGGCGCACCGCGGCATCCTCGATGCCGGTGGTGGGCTTGGCGGCGCCTTTGCGGCCCGTCAGGAGCGAGAGGCCCGCCTGGCGCAGGGACCAGATCAGCTTCATTTGCGCCTCGGCCTTGAGAATCGTCTTGCGCAAGCCCAGCCGCCGCTTCCCCAACGCGGCCAAACGGTCGTCCACGTCGTCAAAGAACTCGACTGCGAGGATGGATTGGCATGGCTTAATATCCAGTTCGAGGAGATCGCGCGCGGCCTGGAATGCAGGTTGGCCTTTCGTCTGGTCCAGCAGCACCCGGTCGAGGTGCTCGATGGCGGCGGGTTTGAGGTCGAGCAGCTCTACCGTCGCCTGCATCGCTTCCGCGATCGAGGCAAAGAAGATCAGGCCCAGGCCCTTTTGCTGCGGCATGGGAACGATGTTTAATTCGGCCGCGACGATCACCGCCAGCGTCCCCTCGCTGCCGCAGAGCAGGTGGTTGAGATTACTCGGCTCGCGCACGCAGCGCTCAATCGCATAGCCCGGCCAGCGCTTGGTCAGCACCGGAGGCCGGTGCTCCGCTATGCTCAGACCGTGGAAATAGAGCAGGTCGCCGACCAGCTCGCGTTGCTTGCGCAGTGTGTCGTGTTTGCCCCCCACCAGCGCCACCCGGCCGTCGGCCAGGACCACCTCCAGTTCGTTGATATGGTCAGCCGTGGTGCCATAGACCGGCGCGTGCGCGCCGCTGGAGTTGTTCGCAATCATGCCGCCCAGCGTGGCGCGGGAGCTGGTCGCCACATCCGGCCCAAACCAGAACTTGTGCGGCCGCAGGAAGCTGTTGAGCTGATCCAGTATCACCCCCGGCCCCACCCGCACCGTCCGGCGCTCCAAATCCAGGTCTGTGATCTGGCGGTTGTAGCGTGAGAAATCAATGACCAAACCATCGCCCAAGGCGCCCCCCGCCAGCCCGGTGCCGGCGCCGCGCGGCGTCACAGTCACCCCCGCCATCACCGCGGCATCCAGCAACAGGACGACCTGCCGAGTGTTGGCCGGGAAGGCCACCGCCGCCGGAACGACCTGGTAGATCGAGGCGTCGGTCGCGTAAAGCTGGCGCGTCAGATTATCGAAGGCAATCTCGCAGTTGGCCCCGCTGAGCGTTGCCTGTTGTTGGGCCGAAATCATCGCGCACCTTTACTCTATCGGCACCCTGGCCCGCTGACAATGGCGATCCGCTGCCCGCACCGCTCCTGCCGCTCCGCGCGAGGGCAACATTGGCGTTTGGCGCGCCAGGCTCCGGGGCCGATTCGCGCAGGCACAGCCGTCGAGGCAGCCGGGGCCTGGTCTCGACGCAATTGGAAAGTGAGACCCCCGGCATAGGCCGCGGCGCGCTCACAGCTGCGCCAGCTTTCCAGCCTCAGCCCTGAGGCGGGCATTTTGTTGACATATAAACAATTATAGTTTAAACAATAGGCATGAGATCGCGAGCGGACGACCGTCACCCTGCCTACCGGGCCCTGATGGAACTGCTGCGAACCGCTGACGCCGTCTGGGATGCCAGCCGGCTGTTCTTCGAGCAATGGGACTTGAGCCCCAGCCAGTTCAACGTGCTCAACCTCCTGCGCCTCAATCCCGGCGGCCTTTCCCAGACCGCCTTGAGCCGCGAACTGATCATGCACCGGTCCAACGTGACCGGCCTGTTGGACCGGTTGGAGCGTCGCGGTTGGGTGGCGCGCCGGGAGGTCGCCACTGATCGCCGCGTTTACAGCGTGGTCTTGACTCCCGCCGGCGTCCGTCTTCTGAACGACATCCTGCCCCGTTATTACCGGGACGCCGCGCGGGTGTGGTCCCGTCTGCCCGCCCGGCGTGCCGCGGAGTTGATCGCGGACTTGCAGCAGGTTGCGCGCAACGCCCGGCGAATCGCCGCGGCGAGTTCCGATTCAACCCCGAAGCGGGAGAAAGGTGGCGCATGACAACGGCGGCCCGACTCCTCCTGTGGATTACGGTCGCCGCGGCCGCTTTTCACGCGGCCTATGCCTTCGTCAATGCCAGCTTTCTGATGGTTGTCTATCTGTTCGCGCTGCTGCGCCTGGCTCAGACCGACCGCTGGCGCATGGCTTTCTATGCCGGGCTTGGAGTCGGACTGCTGATCGCCGCGGCGCGGCTGACGTTCTTCTGGCGGATCTTCTCCTGCGGAGCGATCGCGCTGTGGTTGGTCTATGCCTTCTGGCTTGGCTTGTTCGTGGCGTTGGCGCGGCTCTGCCTGGCGCGGCTCGGGCCGAGGTGGGGCTGGGTAATGATTCCCTTTGTGTGGACCGGACTGGAGTACTTCCGCAGCGAGTTGTACTACCTGCGTTTTTCGTGGCTGAATGTCGGCTACGCTTTTGCCGGCGCGCCGTGGCAGGCAGCGCTGAAGGTGACGGGCACCTATGGCGCCGGCTTCCTGCTTGTGAGCGTTGCTTCGGCTGCAGCCTGGGCGGCATCGCGCCAGGCCGAAGCCCCGGCGACAACGGCAGTCTCTGCTCGGATGCAGTCTGCTGTGCTGCTCATCCTGGGTGCCGGCGGCTTGTGCCTCGGCGGCGTCCTAGCCGATCCGGGGAGCGCTCCGCCGGCTGGCGGCGTTCGCGTTGCCGGAGTCCAGATGGAGTTCCCCACCGAAACAGAGGTCCTGCTCCGGCTCGATGAGTTAATTGGCGAACATCCCGAGACGGAATTGGTGGTGCTCAGCGAATACACGTTCGGAGGCCTCGTGCCCGAGGCGGTCAGGGACTGGTGCCGGGAGAACAGGCGTTACCTGATTGCCGGGGGCAAGGCCCCCGCCCCGGGGCGCAACTTCTACAATACCGCCTTCGTGGTCGGCCCAGACGGCGACATCCTCTTCCAGCAGGTCAAAGCTGTGCCCATCCAGTTCTTCAAGGATGGTCTGCCCGCCTCGACACAAGAGCTGTGGGATTCTCCCTGGGGCAAGATTGGCATCTGCGTCTGCTATGATCTCAGTTACACCCGCGTGACTGACCGGCTGGTCAGGCTGCGCGCCCGGGCGATCATCGTGCCCAACATGGACGTGGCCAGATGGGGCGAGGCGCAGCACCATTTGCACGCGCGCGTCGCGCCGGTCCGCGCCGCCGAATATGCGCTGCCCATCTTTCGTGTAGCCAGTTCCGGCATTTCCCAATGGACTGATCGCACCGGGCGCGTCCTGGCGACGGCGCCTTTTCCGGGAGACGGCGCGATTCTGGCAGGAACGCTGGATCTGCGCGGCCCCGGCCGGCTGCCGCCTGACCGCTGGCTCGCACTCGTTGCGGTCGGAGTTACGGCTTTGCTGATGATTGTCCTTCCATTTCGGCGGCGCGGCAGCCCGCCAGCCGCCACTCAGATGCTCTCTGCTCCATGAGAACCTTGATTCGCTGGCTATTGCGGATCCTCTATCGCTTCCGCGCGCACAACGCAGCGGTGCTCGCCACGCCGGGCCCGGTCCTGCTGCTGCCCAATCACGTTTCGTGGTGGGACTGGCTGCTCATCGGCGTCTGCCTCGAAGACGACTGGCGCTTTGTCACCTCCAGCACCGCGGCGGAACTGAGCTGGTTTCACCGGCGCATCATGGTCAATCGCCGCACCTTCCCCGTGGACATGACCTCGCCGTTCGCCGTCAAACACATGGCGGAGTATCTCCAAAAGGGCGGGCGGCTCGTGCTTTTTCCGGAAGGCCGCCTTTCGTGCACCGGTTCGTTGATGAAACTCTTCGACGGCACGGGCTTCCTCATCTTCAAGACCCGCGCCAGAGTAATTACCGCCTACATCCGCGACGGCCAGCGCCTGCCGTTCTCCCGGAGCCCCGGCAGCAAGCAGTGGTTTCCACTTCTGTCGGTTCACTTCAGCGACCTGCTCGCGCCGCCCGCGCTCGGCCAGGCCAGCGCCACCGCCGCGCGCGCCCGGCTTACCGATTGGCTGCGCGACCAGATGGTGCGGCAACGGTTCGAGACCGAAATGGCCTTTGGTCCGGCCACAGTCCCGGAGGCTATCCTGCAAGCCGCGCGGCAACGGCCCCGGCAAGTCGTCCTCCAGGACGCCAGCTTGCACGAACTCACCTATCGGCGTCTGCTGGTGGGAGCAGACTTGCTGGCAAACCAATGGCAAGGGCTCCTGGGCGATGCCGAGCAACGGGTCGGCGTGCTGCTCCCCAACGTCAACGCCATGCCGGTAACGACACTCAGCCTGTGGACGGCAGGGAAGGTCCCGGCTATTCTGAACTACTCCGCCGGCGCCGCCCTCCTGCTGAATTGCGCCCAGCTCGCGGGGCTGAAGCATGTCATCACCTCGAGGACATTCATTCAGCGGATCAACCTCGACCTGGGTCCCTTAACCGAGGCCGGGATTGAAGTGTTGTTCCTCGAAGACGTCCGGGCCCGGATCACGCGCGCCCAACGTGTCCTCGCGCTCCTCCGCCAATGGACCAACTTTTCCCTCGCGCAGCCCCCGCAACCCGCAAAGCGCAACCCACAAGAGCCGTCACCGGGTGCCCCTCGCCCCTCGCTGCCCGACGACACCGCCGTGATCCTCTTCACCAGCGGCTCCGAGGCCGATCCCAAGGGCGTCGAACTCACCCACCGCAACCTGCTGGCCAATATTCGCCAAATGTTATCCGTAGTTGACCTGATGGAGACCGACCGTTTCTTCAACGCCCTGCCCCTATTTCACAGCTTCGGGTTGACCGTGGGCCTGTTGCTGCCGCTGGTGCAGCGGGTGTTCGTGCTTCTTTACCCCTCTCCTCTGCATTACCGGGTGGTGCCGTCGGCTTTCTACAATCTTAACTGCACGGTGTTCTTTGGCACGAACACCTTCCTCAACGGCTACGCCCGCAAGGCTCATCCCTATGATTTTCGATCGCTGCGCTACCTGTTTGCCGGCGCGGAGAAGGTCCAGGAGGCCACCGCCAGCCTGTGGATGCACAAGTTCGGCGTGCGGATTCTGGAGGGTTACGGGGCTACCGAGTGCAGCCCTTGCCTGAGCGTGAACCTGCCCATGCGGCCGCGCCGCGGCTCTGCCGGCCAATTCCTGCCCGGCATCGAGCACCGGCTTGAACCGGTCGAGGGCGTGCATGAAGGGGGGCGCCTGTTCGTGCGCGGCCCCAACGTCATGCGCGGCTACCTCAACCCCGAAGCCAATTCCCGGTTCCAAGCACTCGGCGGCTGGTACGACACCGGCGACATTGTCAAGGTGGACGCCGCCGGCTTCGTTTACATTCTGGGCCGGCTGAAGCGCTTCGCCAAAGTCAGCGGCGAAATGGTCAGCCTTGCCGCTGTCGAGGATGCCCTGGCCGGCGCTTTCCCCCAATACGGCCAGAGGTTTGCCCTGGCGGTCATCGCCCGGCCGGATGCCGTCCGCGGGGAAAGACTGGTCGCAGTCACCAATGAACCGCGGCTGACGCTGGAGGAAGTCCGGGCCGCGATTCACGCCCGCGGACTGGGCAACCTCGCCGTGCCTCGGGAAATCAAGGTGCTGCACGACCTGCCCCGGCTGGGCACTGGCAAGGTCAACCACCGCGAAGTGGAAAAGGCACGGCTGATTCAAGAAAAGCAGTAAGCCTTAATGCGGGTTGGAAGGAGCGTTAGAAAAAGCTGGACAACCTTTGCCCGCCATGCTGTTTTTGGAGCATGGCACAGCCGATTCGACTACCCAACGCC
>Ga0209606_1000871_pt1 | contig 41984 bp, 34 predicted proteins | sample AD_UKC057_MetaG_FD_184412 | JGI IMG/M metagenome (GOLD analysis project Ga0209606, IMG submission 184412) | Active sludge microbial communities of municipal wastewater-treating anaerobic digesters from USA - AD_UKC057_MetaG (SPAdes) (version 2) | ecosystem: Engineered > Bioreactor > Anaerobic >... | reverse complement strand
ATGACACGATCCGCTCCCCGATGAATTCAGCCTCCGACACGGGTGTACCCTGGTCCTGATCGCCGACGATGATGAGCGTTCGGGCAGAGATGTTGCGGATGGCCTCACGCAAGTCCATCTCCCGAATCGCCCAGCCGCATCCGCAGTATCCGTCCACGGACGTATTCAGGATCGCCGTTCGGATTTCATTGATCTCCGGTTGGAGGCGTTGCTGGCCGTCTTGAGTGAACCAGCGACCGATGGTGGCATCGACCAATGCCGCCATTCCGCCCCGCCGGATCGCCTCGATACGCTCATCCCATATCTCGGGAAACGGCATGTAGGATGCCGTGGCGCAGAGGATCAGGGAGGACAGGCGATCTCCATGGTACGCGCCCAACATCTGGCCGACCATCCCGCCCAGCGAAATGCCGCAGAAATGGACCTTTTCCAGCCCGAGAAAGTCGACCAAACCTACGGCGTCCGCCGTCAGCATCTCCATGGAATAAGGCCCGGGCGATGAAGCGGACTGCCCGTGGCCGCGACCGTCATAGCGAAGCACCCGGTAGCCTGCATCCGTCAGGGGGGGCACTTGAAACTTCCACATGTCCAGGTTCGCCGCCAGCGAATTGGACAACATCACTGTTTCCCCGCCCGCGGGTCCGTCAAGCCGGTAGTTGAGAATCGTTCCGTTTATTTGCTCCCGCGGCATATTCATCCTCCGAATCCGAGCGATGCGGCACAATCCCCTCCCAGGATGTACCTCTACCTTGGAATATCTATGGACGATTTTGCATCAGAAATCAATGCCGCTAGAGATGCGAGAGGAGCCGCCCTTTTGGGTGCGGCGGCCCCTCACAATCCTACCCACGAATATGACGGGGGACCCGTTGGGTTCACGGGCCATCAGGCGCAGGCGTTGTATTGGTGATCCTGGGGAAAAGCAGCGAGTCCCAAATGGTCCACCTGAAATAATCGCGGCCGGCAGGCACTTCAACCTATATCCAGGCTTCTGGACATTTTCTGGGATAAGTTTCTCGCCATGAGGGTTACTGCGGACGGCCCCTTGGCGTCGTTTGGGTCCTTTTCCCCGGACTTATGAGTTACGGAAGTGGGGTAGGTAGGGAGGAACCAACGCCCCCGGCCTTTCTTTTTCCAGTGGAACCGGGGCTCAGTAAGCATGTTTGGATTAATATGGTGAAACAGTCGAGTTGAAATCGGAGTCAACCTCTACAGCGGCCATGCTCAAGCGTCAATCTGAGGAATGCATTAGATTGCGGAGAGGCTTGAACCTTTTACTGATATCTGAAACGTAGCGGCGGATCGGTAGGACTGACGGCTAACTCGGAAAGGGTGGATTTCTTCTGTCTGCTGATTCCAAGTTTCTTCATCCGAAAGGAAAGCGTAGAAGGATGGAGGTTGAGAACCTCAGCGGCCCCTCCAGGCCCAGATATCTTCCATCCAGTTTCTTCAAGGGTTCTCAAGATGTGGCACCGTTCGTTGTCGGCGAGCGTCAGCCTCCCAGTGTACACCGCCGGTTCAGCCGTACCCGCGGCTGCAGACTCAAGGCGGGGCATGTGGAAACGGTTATTTGTGCTCAGTATGACCCCCCGTTCCACGAGATTTTCCAATTCCCGGACGTTGCCGGGCCATTCGTACGAGTTCAGCCGTTTCATGTCCTCGTCGGAAATGGAATCGATCCTTTTCCCGGTCCTGTTGGACTGGATTTGCAGGAAGTGTTTTGCTAGAAGCGGCACGTCCCCCTCACGCTCCCTCAGGGGAGGGACGTGAATGGGGAAGACTTTGAGGCGGTAGTAGAGATCCGCCCGGAACGTGCCTGTGCGGACCAACTGTTCCAGGTCGCGATTCGTGGCGGTGATCAGACGGAAGTCGGAGGTGAGGTGCTCCGCTCCGCCGATCCGCTCGAACTCACGGTTCTGCAGGACCCGTAGGAGCCGCACCTGAATTTCAGCGGGGATGTCGCCGATCTCATCCAGGAAAAGAGTTCCTCCGTCGGCCAATTCGAAACGACCTATTCTCCGTTGGGTGGCCCCGGTGTACGCACCCTTCTCATGGCCGAACAACTCGCTGGGAATGAGGCTGTCCGGGAGCGAGCTGAGCTGGACGCTTATGAAGGGCCGGTCCTTCCGGGGACTCAGGCGGTGAATAGCCCTCGCCACGAGTTCCTTGCCCACGCCCGTTTCACCCGTGATCAGAACCGATGCGTTAGTTTCCGCCACCTGGTTGATCTGCATCAGGACCTGCTGCATTGCGGGGCTCTGCCCGACGATATCATCGAAGTGCAGGTGAGTAAGGTGCTCCTCCTCGAAATACTTCTTCTCCTCATTGAGCTTTCTATTGAGGCTTCTGATTTCTTCGTAAGCCCTGGCGTTGTCGATGGCGATTGCTGCTAGGGCCGCAAAATAAGCCAGGAGCTCCAGATCTGATTTCCGGAAGGCGCTGCTCAACAGCCGGTTGTCATGGTACAGGACGCCTATCACTTGGTCGTGGAGTACCATAGGGACACACACCATGGAGCGGATGACACCCTGGGAGATAAGGAGAGAGGCATCGTCCGTATCAGCCCCCAGGAGGCTTCCCTCTCCCGTTTTCGCCACCTCCTCGATGAGTCGGTTGGAGACGCCGAAGGAGGGATGGGTCACATCCGATGGCGTCAGGTTCTTAGATGCCCGGAGGCAAAGCTTTTTCCCTTCGGCCGGTGCTCCGTCGAAAAGGAACATGGCTCCCCGTTCCGCCCCGGTCACGCGGTTTACCATCGAGATGATGCGCTGCATCAACTCGTTGTTATCTCGAATATTCACGACCTGCCTTCCGAGCTCCAAAATTTCCTTGAGCACATGCTCATCCCTCGGGGGCCGCTCAATAAGGCCCCGCAGGTCGTTCGGAATGAGGACCTCGTTCATGGACGACAGGGCCTTCGAGACCTCAAGGCGCTGGTCCATCGCTTTCTCTTGTTTCCCCACGGAGAGAAAATAGTGAGCCAGTTCCATCCGCGTTCTTGCCAGTTCGACCGGATGGCCTGCCTCGTTTAGCTTCTGGATCGACTGCTGGAAGGAATGGAGAATCGCTTCCGCCGGGGTGCGCTCTTGTATCCGCAGGAGGGCTTGGTATCGATAGGCAATGCCTTTCAGGAAGACATTGTTAGACTGGAGCGAACGCTCGATCTCCGCTTCGAGAGAAAGTCCTTCTACCGCTGGTATTTGGCCGAGACTCATGGCATGGCTCATGGCTAGGCGATACGGATAAGGGTGGACGACGGCCTCCACTTTCCGGCTGTGCCTGAGAAACTCACGAAAATATTGGGTGGCACGATCCGATTCCCCGTTGCAGAGACATACGAACGCCAGGGCTGCATGGCACATGATCCAGACCCAGCGATTCTGGGCCTCTGCGGCCATCTCCACGGCATGTTCCAGGTAGTACTGGGCCTCGTCGATGCGACGCATAATGAGCATGACCTCGCCGATGTTGCCGATGGCCTGGCAGGCCAAGTAGCGGTCCCCCCTCTCCAGGCAGTGGGTCCGGATGGCGTCCAGCATCCCGAGCCCCTGGGTCATCTGGCCGGTCTGGGCATAACAGTAACCCACTGTGATGGCTGCCAGAAGGGGGAATTGGGCATGGGGGAATCTCTCCACTTCAGGCAGGGACTTGACATAGCTTTCAACGGCTTCACGGAACCGTCCCTGCCAGTAGAGAAAGATGGTTCCGAACGATGAGGCGGAGCGCAGGACCTTAGGGTCGTCCAGGGTTTTTGTCATGGCCCAGCCGCGTTTGAAATGCGACAGGGCCTGGCTGTACCGCGACCGGAGCCACTCGTTTTTGGCGATGTGCATCTCCAAAAGAGATTGGGAATTTCTGTCATCACGCCGTTTGGCTCTCTTCAGGGCATCATGGAGGGTGTCGAGAACGAGGGTCGTTTCATGCCTTGCCGTGGAGATCTTGGAATACTGAATGGCCGTTTCGGTAAACAAGCGGTCCGCCTCTTCGCTGTCACATTCCGCCAGATCTTTCAGAACTTTCGTATAGCAATGCAGCGCTTGCTCGTTACGGAAAGAATTACGGTAGATGTTGCCGGCCCGTGTCAGTACCCTACAGTACTCGACGTCATTCAGGATATGGAGCAGGTGGCGAGAGACGGAAAGAAGCTTGCCGTCTTCTTCCGGCAGATCCCGGATGAGGAGGTTGGCGATTCGGCCATGCAATACGTTGGTGTCCGTAAAGGAAAGGTGCTTCTTGATGCGCTCCCGGTCCGCTGACGATGGGAAGAAATAAATTCCGGGGCTGGGAGAAGCCAGAGTCTTTTTCTTTAGCTCCTGCTGCAGTTCAGCCAGGATTCGATGGGCCTTGAGCTCGGTCAGCTCCACCAGCCAGTCCAGGGTAAATTCGCCCTCGAAGAGCGAGGACACCTGCAGAATGTGGTCTCGGATCAACTCATTCGATTTTGAAAATAGGGCAGAGTCCTTGGGCGAGATCATGGCAGCATCCTTGAAAATGCATTTCTATGGTTGAGCAAGATCATTCACACCCTCCATATAGCCTGACCCCCGGCTTTGTCAAGCCAAGCTCACGAAATATTGCGAGGTGGTCGCAATATTTCATGAGGAAAGTCTGCTCAATGTGTTTTAATATTTCCAAGAACTCAATATTGTTTAGTTAATCAGAAAAGAAACCCTGGCACCCCAATTGCAAAAGTACAATCAATAAGCAAACCCTCCTTTGCCGGCAGTTCAGGATATTTCAACGGGGTGATAGCGGATGCTTGAGCCAGCCGACAGGAATTGCTTTTCATCAATGAATGGAAGGAGACGGACAGGATGGGCCTGATGACAGCCGAACAATATCTGGAAAGTCTCAACGATGGTCGGGTCGTATATTATAAAGGGGAGCGAGTGGAGAACGTGGCAACCCACCCTGACCTCAAGGTATGCGCCGAAACCATGGCGATCGATTTCCAGATTGCAGAAGAACCGAAATTCCATGATTTGGCTACGGTGCATGATCCAGACTTGGGGGAACGGATCAGCCGTTACTACTATAAACCCAGGAATGCCGAAGATCTTCTCAAGGCCCACGAACTGATCGTCACCTCCACCAGCCTGGGCGATGGCATGATTCCCTTTTCACATGACATCGGCGCGGACGCTCTCAACGCCTACAGCATCACCGCCGGGATGACGGGGAACCGGGATTATGTCGAGCGGGTCGAAAATTACCGCACATATCTGAAAAAGAACGATCTTGCTACCTGCGCGGCCGTGACAGATGTCAAGGGGGACAGGTTGCTACGTCCCTCCGATCCGGGCCAGGAGCACCCCGACTTCTACCTCCGGGTGGTGGAGAAAAACGAGAAGGGAATCATTGTCCGTGGAGCCAAAATGCACATTACTGGGGCAGCCTATGCCAATGAGATCCTCGTCGTTCCGTGCCGTGCTATGTCGGAGGCTGACCGCGACTATGCAGTAGCCTTTGCCATCCCTGCCAGTTCGAGGGGCCTGACGCAGGTCTGCCGGCCGTTTCCGTCCCGATATAGCAACCTGGAGTTCCCAAAGTCCCGACCCTACCGGATACACACCGATTCATTAATAATTTTTGACGATGTCTTCGTTCCGTGGGAGCGGGTCTTTCTGTGCGGCGAGTGGAAACTCGCGGCAACCATGGTTTACAACTTCGCCCTGATGCACCGACGGACGGGCTGTGCGTACAGGATTCCAATGAGTGAGCAACTCCTGGGAGTGGCCGCCGCCATAGCGGAGTACAACGGTGTCGCTGACACGCCGCATATCAGGGAGAAGCTGACGGACATCCTCATCTACTTGGAGACCCTCAAGTCCCTGTCAAAGACGGCTTGCTTAGATTTCATCATGCATGGCGATATGGCCGTTCCTAACCCGGTGACCACGAACATCGCTAAATACCATTTTGCCCATGGCTATCACGAGATCGTAAAGAACATCCAGGATCTGGCAGGGGGGATACTGGTGACGGCCCCGACCCACCTGGATTACATGCTTCCCGAATTAAAGGGTGCCATCGACAAATACTTGGTTGGCAAAAAGGGCATCAAAGCTGAAAAGCGCCTGCGAATTCTGGATCTCATACGCCGTCTGCTGGAAGCTGAGCGGGAAACCGTTTGTCTCCACGGGGAAGGGTCACCCATGGCGGAGCGGATGACCATTTTCATGGAAGGGCGCAGGGTGATCGCCGACTGCAAAAAACTGGTGGAAGAACTGGCCGAGACATGACGGCAACATCCGGGGAAAAAGAAATCGGCAATGGATGCATCATTTCTTTCATTAGAAGGCAAAGTCGCCCTGATCACGGGTGGGAGCCGGGGCATCGGAATGGAAACCGCCCTGACATTTGCCGATGCGGGTGCGGCCGTCGCCATTGCCAGTCGGAAGCTTCCAGACCTTGAAGCGGTGGCAAATAAAATCCGGGCGCTAGGGAGGCCTGCCTTAACCGTTTCGGCCCACGTCAGGCGGCCGGAAGACCTGAGGGTACTGGTTGAAAAAGTCATGGAAACCTTCGGTCGGATCGACATCCTCGTCAACAACGCTGCCACCAATCCGGGCATGGGCTCCCTAATAGAAGCGGACGAAAAGCTGTTCGACCAGATCATGGAAACGAACCTGAAGGGATATTTCCTGCTGAGTCAGCTTGTTGGCCGGATCATGATGACGCAGAAAAACGGCGTTATCATCAACGTTTCGTCTGCGGCCGGTGTCAGCCCCGCTGAAGGACTCGGTCCCTACTGCATCAGCAAGGCCGGAATCAATATGCTGACCAAGACGCTAGCCCTGGAGCTGGGGCCGTACAACATCCGCGTAAACGCCATCGCCCCCAGGATCGTGTCGACGGGATTCAGCAGGGCCCTGTGGTCGAATGATAAACTCATGGAACAGGAGTACCGGAATGTCCCCCTGAAGCGCGTGGCTACGGCCAGAGAGATCGCCCAAACGGCCCTCTTCCTCGCGTCTGGAGCCGCAAATTACATGACCGGTCATATCTTGGTCATGAACGGCGGTGCATTCTTCTGAGAGCGACGGAAAAATTGGCTGTCGCGGAACCCTGCGGGGAATCGGCATCCGCGGCCGGCCGGATGCCGGTCAGTTATCGAAGAGAGGAAAACATGGATCACAAATTGACAAAGGACCAGTGCGAGCTGCGCGAGCGGATCCGTTTCTTTGTGAAGACAGAAATTCCCCGGGAGGTGGCTAGGGAGATCGACCGGAAGGACGAATTTCCCTTCAAAATCATACGAAAACTGGCGGAACAGGGGTTGACGGCGGTCAACGTCCCGAAAAAGTATGGCGGAGAGGGGGGAGGGGAAATCGAGGTAATGATCCTCTGCGAAGAGCTGTCCCGGGCCTGCCCGGCTCTGACTTGGGCCTTCGGAAACATCGTTCTATACGGGAGCAACATCATCTGGGCAAACGGCAATGATGAACAGCGGCGGAATTTTTTACCCCGGTTGGCTAAAGGGGAACTCCTATTCGCATTTGGCCTGACTGAGCCGGAAGCTGGATCGGATGCCGCCAATATCAGGACACGGGCCGAACTCAAGGGAGACGCCTACGTCATCAACGGCAGCAAGATGTTCATAACGGGCGGCACTGTTGCGGACTACATGATCACTTTCACGCGCACGGCACCGTCCCGGTTCAAGGGGATTACGAGCTTTGTCGTGGATACAAGAAGCCCCGGATTCAGTACCCGGGCAATACACAAGCTGGGTTACCACGGCTCCGACACCGCCGAGATCTACTTGGACGATGTCCGGGTGCCACCATCCAGCATCCTTGGTGGCGAGGAAGGATTGAACCAGGGTTGGGTACAGATGGTGCGCCTTCTGAATGGTGAGCGGCTGGCCCTCTCAGCCTGTGCGATCGGCATTGCCGAGGCGACCATGGAGAACGTCATTGCTGCTCTCAAGGAACGGGAGGCCGGCGGAGTATCGGACAGCAGCCTCCAGGACGTGAAGCACCGAGTCGTCGAAATGGCCACGGAGTTGGAGGCCGCCAGACAGCTCGCCTACCATGCCGCCTGGATGGAGACCCAGCACATCGAATGTGTCCGTGAGACATCCATGTCGAAGTACTTCTGCACCGAGACGGCCAAGAAAATAGCCGTCACGGCTTTGGATGTTTTGGGAAGTTCTGGATACTCAATGGAGTGCGATGTTCAGCGGCATCTGCGAGATGTCTTGATCCTGACTATAGGCGGAGGAACGACACAGGTCCAGAAGAACATCGTGGCCAAGACTCTTGGCCTCTGAGCAGTCGCTGGACGAGGAGAGAAAAATGGAACGTGAGAACAATGCCGAGAATGCGATGATCCGCGATGCGGTCCAGGGATGGGCAAAAAAGAATTGTTCCCGCGAAGTGGCCCGTCGCTGGGACGAGGAGGATGCCGTACCTGGTTCTGCGCTCGCGGAACTGGCTGCACTGGGGCTCTGCGAAATCCTGGTTCCAGAGGCCTATGGCGGTCAGGGCCGCAACGTGAAGGGGGCCTGCATCGTAACGGAGGAACTGGCCTATGCATCACCGGCTTTGGCTGCTCTCTATGCGGGATCCGCGATCTACGGCGGGGAGATCTTCAGTGCCTGGGGAAGCGACGAACAAAAGAAGCGCTTTCTGCCTGCGTGCGCCGCTGGCGAGTGTATGGTTGCCCCCGTCATGGATAACCCGGACGCCGGTGCGGGGAACTGCGTTGTTGGCCCGGAAGCGGTGAAGAAGAACAAAGGATTCCTGATTTCCGGTGAAACAGCTGCCGTACCAGTGGCATGCCAGGCTGATCTCTTCCTCGTTTTGGCCCGGACGGGGGAAGGCCATCTTACGATGTTTTGCATCAGATCTGGTGAGGAAGGAATTGGCGTCACTCCTACGGAATGCCTTGGTTATCATGGATCGGCAATCGGCAGGATAAGGCTCGACAGCTTCAAAGTATCGGACGAGGATATCCTTGGCGGTGCTGAGGCCTTCGGCAACGGCTGGGAGCTCCGATCATGTGTTCTTGGGCTCTTGGCCTTGCAGGCTGCCGCCCAAGGGGTAGGCATTGCCCGTGCTGCCTTCGATTATGCGCTTGAGCATGCAAAGCAGCGGATCCAGTTCAGTCAGCCCATCGGCCGTTTCATGGCCATTCGGCATCTTTTCTCCCGCAATTTCTATATGATCGAGGCAGCGCGGCTCATGGTTGGGAAAGCAGCATGGCTGGCGGATCATGGAGAATCCTTTGTCCTTGAGGCGGCCATGGCCAAATGCTTGGCCCAGGAGACGGCGAGGAGTGCTTCCTTGGATGGCTTACAGGTGCTGGGTGGTTATGGTTACACCATGGAGTACGATGCTCAGCGCCATGTCCGCGATGCGGCGGGGCTGAATTTCATAGGAGGAACATCCGATGGGTTGAAAGGCCGGATTGGAGATTTGCTTCAGCTATCCTAGCAATCGATACGGTCAACACTCCCCGGGTATCTTCACAAAAGGGACGCAGATCTCTCCTTTTTGCGGGAAGAAAGGCAGCCCGGTGAGAGTTCGCCGAATAATCGGGTTGAGGAGGTTTCGATGAACAGTCTTAAAGGGAAAGCAGCAATTGTCGGGATCGGAGAAGTACCAACAGGCAGGCACCCCGACAAAGCATGTATCTCATTCGGCATGATGGCGGCCCGTCAGGCCATTCAGGATGCGGGTTTGAAAAAGGATGAGATCGATTTTGTCATACCGACTGGTGTCGTGTACAACAACGGCGTCAATAACGATCTGGTAACATGCCGGTTTGTTGAGGAACTTGGCCTGAAAGGGGTGAAGACCAATGAACTTGTCTTTGCCGGGGGCGCCAGCGGCAGTTGCATGCTGAAAACGGCGGCAAGCCTTGTCAACAGTGGAGTGGCGAAATGCGTCCTCTGTGCCCATATGGAAAAATTGGGGACTGGTGTTCCTACCAGCCAGGGAGTCATCGATCTCTTCTCTACGGCCGGGATCTCCCAAGAGTGGGAAGTCCCTTACGGTCAGCATTACTCTACTATCGCTGCCTTGGCGACTACCCGCTATCAACATGAGACTGGCACTTCCGACGAGGCTCTTGCCGCCGTCTGTGTATCAAACCGCAAGTGGGCCGAGCTCAATCCGAACGCTTTCTTCAGGAATCCCCTCAACATAGAAGAGGTGTTAAAATCGAAGATCCTGTCCACACCTCTGAGAGCCAAGCAGTCCAACATGCTTTTCGACGGAGGATCAGCCTTCATCGTTACATCGGCGGAACGGGCCCGGGACCTGACGGAACGTCCAGTTTATGTTCTCGGGGAAAGCTCCCGGGTGACCCACTTTGTGTTTTCTCAGGAACCAGATATCACGCGCTACGGCTGGGCCGACGCTGCTAGGGAGGCCTTTGCGGAGGCAGGCCTGACACCGAAGGATATCGACGTAGCGGAGATCTATGACTCCTATCCCATATTTCAGCTCATCGCTTTCGAAGAACTGGGCTTCGCCGAGCGGGGGCAGGGAGGCGAGGTCTTCCTTAGGGGAGACACCTGGCCGGGCGGACCGAAGCCCACGACAACGAATGGTGGCATGCTGTCCCAGGGCCACACGGGCGCCGGCGGTGGCGTGGCCCTGGTGGTGGAGGCGGCGCGCCAGCTGATGGGAAAGGCGGGCGAGAGGCAGGTGCCGCGGGCCCGGTTCGCGGTGGAAACAGGAACGGGCGGCACCTACATGGATTCCCAGGTGACCATCCTGGGAACGGAAATTCCTTAGGAACAAGGAGGAAAAAATGGAAAAACCGAAGAAACCCTCTCCCGTCGTAAATCCTGTTGCCCGCCCTTTCTGGGACGCCGCCTGGGAGGATCAACTGATCCTCCAGAAGTGTACCGACTGCGACCGGTTCATTTTTTATCCCCGGCTCTTCTGCCCCCACTGTCATTCGGACAACCTAACCTGGGAGCGAGCCTCGGGAAAGGGAACCGTTTATTCCTATACGGTCGTCCTCAATAATCCACCTTCGCCCTTCCTTGATGACGTTCCTTACGTTGTGGCCATCATCCGCTTGGAGGAAGGGGTGCAGATGCTGAGCAACATTGTCGGCTGCAAGCCCGAGGAGGTCCGCTGCGATATGCCCGTGGAGGTCATCTTCGAGCAGCGCGGCGGCGACTTCAAACTACCCATGTTCCAACCTATGGTGAAATGAGCGGACCGGGAAAGGAGAGAGCGAATGCCTGAAAAATACTGGGAAGATTTTGATCCGGGGTTCCATGTTCAGACCCCATCGATCACGGTCACGGAGACCCACGTGGTGAACTGGGCGGGCCTCACAATGGATTTTTATCCTCTTCACACCGACGAGGTCTATGCCCAGAAGACCGTATTCAAGGGGCGGATCGCCCACGGCCCACTGATTTTCGGGCTCGCGGTGGGGCTCGCTGCGCAGGCTAAAATCGAAGGCGGGGCCGTACTCGCCTGGATGGGCGCGGACAACATGCGGATGTTCGTCCCCGTCAAAATGGGCGATACGATCACGGTTCACATCACCGTGAAGGAAAAAAAGGAAACGGGCAAGCCGACTCAAGGACTGCAGGTCTGGCATTACGAAGTGCGCAACCAGCGAGATGAGAAGGTCATGTCTCTAGACATGAATTTTCTCATGCACAGGCGACCACGGGAGTGATGACCGCAAAGGAAACTTCGGCGGAACAGCAGGGGATGGATTTTTCAAATTTCGTACCGCTAGCTGGCCAGCTTGTGAGCCGATTGGGGCGGAGAAAGCAATCTTGGCGGTCTTGTCCTCAATGTGGCAGGATTAATTACCTGACGGACTCATGGGGGCTGAAATGACGACGGTACTCCATGCGGAATCCACCTCTCCCGTGCGTACCCTTAAAGGAGAATGAACAATGGAAAAATTCGATACGATCATTATCGGAGCAGGATTGGCGGGCCTCACGGTAGGGGCACTTCTGGCGGCGGAGGAACACCAGAAAGTTCTGATCTTTGAGAAAGAAAAGTATGTCGGTGGGCGCCTCGTTTCCTTTCAGGGGAAGGGAAATCGCTTGCTCCTCCAGGGGCGTGAGCTAGGCGTGAAAGAGTTCAATCAGACCATGGCTTCCGTCTATGCATGGGTGACATTTTCAGAACCGGACTTGGAAACCATAATGGACAAGGGACTGTTGAACGGGTTCACCTTCGAGGCGGGAGGCCATGCAACCTTTTGGGGAAATCGAGGTCGGGTCGGATTTCTTCTGGATTATCTTCAGAAGACCATCCCCCTTCCCGGAAACAAGGGATTTTCCGTCCTCGATCCGGATACGAACAAGCTATATCCCATGGAGAAGGGCAGTTCCTACGGCTGGATGCCGGAGGAATCAAACCGGACGACCAAGAAACTGCTGAGGGAGATGGTTATATCTCCCCCAGAGGTACTTGAGCAGTGGGATCAGATCTCCTTCGGGCAGTGGCTTAACGAGCGGACCAAGGACAGAAAAGTCTACGAGTTTCTCGCCGCGCTCGCGTCCATCCATATGGTCATGGGCGAGCCCGACATGATTCCGGCAGGGGATTTCATCCGCTTCATGCGTACCGCTGTAGACATTGGTATGAACCTCATCAGCGGCTCTACCGGAATCGTGCCCGCACCGGGCTTTGTGTACATCGGTGAGCGGATCGCCGAGAAGGTTGTGGAAGGCGGAGGGATCATCCGGACTGACACCGGCGTATCAGAGGTTCTTTTTAACGGAAACCGGGCGATCGGCATACGGGCACGAACCCCCGAAGGCGAGATTACGGTCCAGGCAGACAATATCGTCTGCACGGTCCCGATTCGAAAAATCTGGCCATTCCTGCCCAAAAACCGGTTTCCGACGGCGCTGACGGAAAGAGTGGACAGGGATTACTTCAGCGTGGGCATGCTGACGGGCTATGTGGGCCTCAAGAGCGACGTCTTGGCGGATGCTGGGATTGATAGCAAATCCTGGCTTCTGACTCCATCCATTCTGAAGGCCGAAGAGGGGTACATCGGCGATGTGGACATCGTTTCGATCATGCCCAGCAATTTCGAACCGTCTCTTGCCCCGGAAGGGATGTATACCATCGGCTACTCCATCGCCCTGACAGAGGGAGAACTTCGAGACAGGGCCAAGGTGCACCACGTCATCGATACCTCCCGGAACATCTTCCACAAAACCTTTCCGAAAATGAAAGAGGATACTCTCTGGGAGATCTGGACCTGCTCCGACAAGGGCTTCGGTGATTGGCCACCCCCGGGTGAGCGACGTCCCGACACGACACAGCCCGGTTTGGAGGGGGTTTTCTTCGCCGGTGATGGGTACGGCGCGAAGACATGGGGAAGCGGTATGGACGCAGCGGTATATTCGGGTCTCCTTTGCGCCGAAGCCATAAGCGGCAAAAATTATGTGGAAAAAGTGATGCCGCCGTACCATCGATGACGGATCCTGTTCCTGCCAAAATCCAAGACATCGGTAGAAAACGAAAGGGGGGGGAAAACCATGATTCTGGATTCTGAAGAACGCATTAGTGAATACACAGACAAAGGATGGTGGGGAACAGAAACGATCGTCGAGAAGCTTTACACTCGTGCGGTCTCCATTCCCGACCGGGAGGCCTTGATTGATCCCTACAACAAGAAAAACCTGGTGGACTTGGAACCAACGCGAATGACCTATGGAAAGATGATCCAGGCTATCGATAGGATTGCTTTGAAATTCATAGAATTGGGGATTCAAAAAGACGATGTCATTATTGTCCAGCTTCCGAATATAGTTGAACTGACGCTCACGATTTTCGCCGCTTCCAGGGCGGGGGCCATCGTGAGCCCGATCCCGGTCCAGTGGCGCGCCCATGAGATCATTCATGCCGTTGATCTCACCGGCGCGAAAATATTCGTTTCTTCTCATAACCTCCTGGGAGTCGATCACATTGATTTGGCCCGCAAGAGCATCGGTGAGAATCGCTCTCTGAAACATTACATCACGGTCAGTTCCGGCGTATGTCCCGGGGCCCTGCGAATGTCCGACATCTTATCGGCGGATGCGGGGGATGCTGCTGTCTTAACTGGGTGTCAGCCGGGGGCCAACGATGTCTTTACACTCTGTTGGACCTCGGGAACGGAGGCCACACCGAAGGCGGTTCCACGGAGCCACAACCATTGGATCGCCATCAGCCGGGGCGCGGTTCAATCCTTCCTGCCCGATCAAGAGTGCGTGTATCTCTCCCTGTTTCCGACCATCAACATGGCGGGTTTGGGAGCAGTCCTGATTCCCTGGGTGCTGACGGGCGGCAAAATGGTATTTCACCATCCTTTCGACCTTGTTGTCTTTCTTCAGCAATTGGCTCAGGAAAAGATCTATTATACTTTGGCGCCCCCGGCACTTCTTGATGCACTTGCAAAGTCACCCCAGTGGGCAACCATGGACAAGGGAGATCTTAAGGTTATCGGCTCTGGCTCTGCCCCGTTGTCAACCTGGATGGTCAAGACGTACCAGGATGATTTTGGGATAGGTATTGTGAATTTCTTCGCATCCAACGAAGGAGTTGGCCTTTACAGCAGTCCAAGTGATTTTCCAAACCCGGAAGATCGTGCGAGTTACTTCCCGCGTTTCGGCGGTAAGGGCCTTGAGTGGACGGCAGAATCGGTGAAGGGATTCCGGTCGCGGCTCGTGGACCCTGCCACGGAAAAAGAGATTGTGGATAAGGGCGTTGTAGGAGAGCTTCGTTTTGCCGGTCCGACCGTTTTCCCCGGATATTATAAAGCACCTGAACTCACGGAGAAAGCATTTGACAGGGAAGGATACTTCCGTTCGGGCGACCTTTTCTCCATCGAGGGCGAAAAGAAGGACAAGTACCTGTTCCAGGGCCGCTATAAGGATTTGATCATCCGGGGCGGCGTCAACATCAGCCCGGAAGAGATCGAGACCCTCGTGATCGCCCACCCGAAGGTCGCAGAGGTGGCGGCCGTCGGCTATCCTGACCAGCGACTGGGCGAGAAGATCTGCATCGCCGTTGTTCCCAAGGCTGGAGAAACCGTGACACTTGAGGAAATCAACACATTCCTGTCCGGGAAGGATATCGCCAAATACAAGTATCCCGAGGTCCTCAAGATCATGACGGCGCTGCCGAGAAACCCCCTCGGTAAGGTCCTCAAGCGGGAAATCCGGGAGTCACTTCAGGCAAACGCCTGACGGACGTATTTTCAACCAGAGTTGATAGAGATCCATACCTGCAGGAATGGTTTATGATAACCCGATTGACCAGACTTCTGGGAATTCGTCACCCAATCATTCAGGCCGGGATGAGTCTCGTGTCGTATGTGCCTCTGGCGGCGGCTGTGTCCAATGCCGGGGGCCTCGGCATTCTGACAGCCAGCGACCAGGACCCATCGGATCTGCGAGAGAACATCCAAAAAGTCCGGTCCCTGACTGACAGACCTTTTGGCGTCAACGCCGTGCCTTATATGCCCGGCTACCGCGAACTCGTGCAGGTCATCCTGGAGGAGCGGGTGCCTGTCTTCAGCCATGGTCTCGGTAATCCCTTCAAACTGCTGAAGCTTAAAAAGCCGGACGAGATGGTTTTCATGCCGACGGCGGGAACCGTGGATCAGGCCGTGTACATGGAGAAGGAAGGCGCCGATGCAGTCATCGTTCATGGATTCGAGGGCGGCGGGCATGTGGGCCACATAGCGAGTAGCGTCCTCATCCCCAAAGCGGCAGAGTGCCTGCGGGTGCCCGTTATCGCCTCGGGGGGATTCTGCGACGGCCGGGGTCTGGCATCCGCCTTGGCATTGGGCGCGGAAGGGATCGCCATGGGAACCCGGTTTTTTGCCACCCAGGAATGTCCCGTTCATTCACGTGCGAAAGACGCTGTAATCCGAGCCTCAGAAAAAGAAGCTATCGTGACCCAGAAGATCGACGGTCTTCGCCTCCGTGGGATTCCCGGATCTTTGCTCAAACATTACCGGGGCTGGCCGTCCAGTCCCTGGGAGGTGATTCCCGGTATTATCAACAATGCAAAAGGATCCAAGATCTCTGTAAGGGAGATGCTCCGGATCATACTTGAATTCAGGCGCTACCAAATGCCGGCCCTTCAGTTTATTTGCGGGTGTGCCCGATTCCGGCATACCTTTTCAGAAGGAAGAGTCGATGACGGATTTACCGTAAGTGGGCAGGTTGCCGGACGCATCCACGACATTCCATGCTGCCAAGAACTGATCGAAAGGATTCTTCGAGAAGCTGAGGAAACCATCAAATCTCTGCATCAAAGTCTCGCTGTTTAGAGACGATGCCTGTGTCCAGATTTATGAACGCTTATGCAACGGCTTTACCGTGATGAGGATAAGTGCGGACGCCCCCTTAGGGTCGTTCGGGTCTCCTCTCCCGGACTTATCAGTTACAGAGACGGAGGCGGTAGAAAAGACCCACCGCCCCCGACCTATCGTTTCCGGGTCGTGGCGGGGGGCTCGGGGAAGCATTCTTTTTTTCCAGTTGGCCGCGACAAGAAAAGGCTGGAGGCCGTCGGGTAACGACCTCCAGCCTGCTGGACTCCCAGAACGGGGAGGAGCGCCCGTAAAAGAAATCCGCCAAGGCGCCGCTGAGACGCTCTTTCCGAGCAAATTTGAACGATCTCCGCCTCGGACAGTACATACCACTAGGCGGATCCCGACGTCAGCGTTTACGAGGCCCAAGTGGCCCCTCAAGTTTTTTCATCTTCCGAGCTTCCGGCAGCCGGTCCGGGAGACGGTCTCTCCGGCCTCTGATCGCCGGCCAGAAGCCCCGCTTCCCTGAAGCGCTGGATGCAGATTTTCTTGAACTCCTCGATACTCTGGCCCTTGGCCCTCAGGATGAAGACGCCTCCCCCGGGGATGGGCCGAGTCCCCCGCCCCAGTTCAGCCGACTCGCTGTTCATTCCATGCGACGTAGCCGTTTCCCCCGGCTTGTTGTTTGAACCTTCCATCACCGCACCCCCTTCAGGTAGGTCGTGTTCTGGTTTCCCATAAGATTCCCGCTTCGCCCTGCGACCCTCTCTTTCCCTTTCCCCGCTCGGTTTGCTTGCCTTCATGGTCACCCCCTCCTACGCGTCTGTGCGCTTTCTGTAAAAGTTCCCAAAATAGCATTCCTGCCCGGTCGGAATGTCCCGGAAATAATCCACGCCGTTTTCGCTCCGAAGGAAGACCATCCGCCTCTCCCGATCCCCGCCGTCCATGGCCAGGCAGCGCCGCCCCTCGGCGTACCTCTGGTACCAACGGACGGGAACCGCCGTCCCGACGGATGTGCAGCCTTTGGCCCGGCAGATGGATAACTTCGATTCCCCACCGAACAGCTCCACTCCATCAAACTCCAGCCAGGGGCAGGGGACCACCAGCCCGTCGGTCTGGTCGAGGACGGCGATCTCCCCGAACTCCCCGTCCACATAGTAGGAGAATCCGAAGTCCAGGAGGCTCGCGGCAAAATCATCCGCGTCCTGGAGCGTACAGAACCCGATAACCCCGACGATATTGTCGTCCATGCAGAAGCACCCCACGGGGCAGGACCTGTAGAACGCATCCATCCCGCCTGGGTACTTCGCCCTGATGGTCTCGATGCGGGTGACAACCGTAAACGCCTCAACGAGTACAGCCATATCAGGCTCCTTTCAAAATAAAAGCCCCGGGCTAAATCCGTAGCCGCGGGGCCGCTGGGGTTTAGCACCTTTATTTTCGACGGCTGCAAGGACCAAATCATCCCGTCGGAACACGCTGAACGTGTCCTGAAACGCAAAAAGCCCGCGATGGGGGCACGGGCTGCGAATCCTGATCTTCATGTCCGGCCTTTAGCACATTTTTATAGCGGAGCAAGTAACCCCTAAATCACCGCTGTTGAGGGCAGGCTATCACGATACGGGATAAATGCAAGCGATATCTGCTGCGCCGCAAGGCCGGGCCGGGTGGCCTTGTGGAGTTACAGCAAATTTACCAGCTACGGACGAGATACTCCTTTCGGGCTGTTCCGTCTGCTCGACAATAACGCGGCTGCTGTGATTTCAGAGGGACCCATTGACACCTGCACGTGGTGGTTGTATGAATACATACATTTCTACGACTTATTTCCATGTCTCAGGTGTCCGGTCGAAACGGGGGTTACTCCATAACTGTTCAATCGTAACTTTTATAAGGAGTAAAATATGACTGATTTTATGGAAAAAGGACACAAAAACATAATTGAAAATCCTCAAAGAAGAGTGTTTCTAAAACAAGCAGGGTTGGCAGGATTAGCTGTTGCTACTGGTGGAGTCTTGGGAGGATGCGCCCTAACGCCTAATTTTGATGTAGATGCTCAAATCGCTGGAAGAGATTTCAAGAAATACGACTTTGATGCAATTGCCAGAGAATACGAAACAGGAAGAAGACAAGTTATTCCAGTCACAAGCATAGATGATTTTGCTTTATCTGGCGAGGAATTGGGTTGGATGAGATTGGCTGAAATGGGTGAAAAGAATTTAATAGGGGTATTCAATTCGAACCCTCTAAAAGGAACCTCTGATAAATGGGATTTAGTGAAAAGAATCGGAGGTTCTCCTTTGTGTAACGAATGGCTTTTGGCTCAGTATATGGGGAGGACTAATTATCCGGTTTATGAAATGAGCATCTTAGCAAATAAGTTTCCATCTGAAGAGGATTTTTTTAAGGCAAGAGAAAATTTAAAAAACTGGTTCAATAGTCGGTATTCTTTAGATAAAGAAATAAAAAGAACTTGGGGTTCTAATGAAATGGACCCAAAGAAGTTCAAAGAATGGTTTTTGAAAAGAGCCCCTTATAATGGAGAAGCAATAGTTTTTTCCAAGGGAAAATATCTCGTTAGTGTAGCTTCTTTAATGTTGACCAACTACTCCCATAAACAAGAACACTTTTCTAGAATGAACCTCTACCAAAAGAAAAGAGGCCTTGATATTGTTTGGAGCGATTTCTAGAGTTCTAATAATTTTATTTCATGAAATTCTTTAAAATATCCACATTACTGAGTAATATAAAGTAAAAATAAATATCTTTATCCTATTTAGGGGTTCACCCGCCGTGGGAGACATAAAAGTTGGGGCGGTTGGCAAAGCATTCTTTTGCGATACTGAGTATGGAAAGGATAACGTAAAATATCTTTCGCTTTTTTGAGTGGCACGGCAGTGCCCATTCGAGATAAGAACTGCGTCGCCAAACGTTGTTCAAATTTTGAAAGGAGGCAGCTGCCGTGAGGAGAGATTTTACACAGGATGGGGGAAAAGTCATTCAAATAAATGAAGGTGCGATCAGGGATCATCTTGGGTCGTTGGTTCGGAGCACGGTTGAGGAGACGCTCAACGGGATGCTGGATGCGGAAGCCGATCGGTTGTGTAACGCTGAGAAGTACCAGAGGAGCGGCGCCCGGGTTGACACCCGCGCGGGCCATTACCAGCGGAAGCTTCACACAAGGGCGGGCGAGGTAACGTTGAAGGTACCGAAGCTTCGTCAGCAGACCTTCGAGACGGCCATCATCGAGCGATATCGACGTCGGGAGGCGTCGGTTGAGGAGGCGCTGATCGAGATGTACCTGGCGGGTGTTTCGGTTCGCCGGGTTGAGGACATTACGGAGGCTCTGTGGGGAACGAAGGTAAGTTCCGGGACGATCAGCAACCTGAACAAGAAGGTCTACGAGAAGATCGAGGCCTGGAGAAATCGACCTATCGAAGAAGCAATTCCCTACGTTTATCTGGATGGAATCGTGCTGAAGAGATGTTGGGCCGGCGAGGTGAGCAATGTCTCGGTGTTGGTGGCGATCGGGGTGAATGCGGGAGGATATAGGCGAATCCTGGGGATCTGCGAGGGAGCGAAAGAGGACAAGGCCGGCTGGTCGAACTTTCTGCGTCATCTGAAGGAACGTGGGCTCAAAGGGGTACGCCTTTTCGTCACCGACGCCTGTATGGGCTTGGTGGAATCCCTGGGAGAGTTTTACCCTGAGGCGAAGTGGCAGCGCTGCATCGTTCATTTTTACCGCAATGTCCTGAGCGTCGTGCCGACGAGACTGATGCTGGACGTTGCCACGATGCTCAAAGCGATCCATGCCTCCGAGGATCTCGATGCAGCCATAGAGAAGGCAGAGGCCGTTTGCAGCAAGTTGAAGGGTCTGAAGCTCAAAGAAGCAGCCAAGAAGATCCATGAATCGGTCGGAGAGACGTTCACGTACTATGCCTTCCCCCGGGAACATCGGGTTCGGATCCGGACGAACAATTCCCTGGAGCGGATCATGCGGGAGATCCGGCGACGAACCAGGGTCGTGGGTGCCTTTCCCGACGGACACTCAGCTCTGATGCTTTGCGCGGCCCGGCTCCGCCATGTGGCCGGGACCCAGTGGGGTGCGAAACGGTATCTGAACATGGGTCTTTTGCACGATCAGGACATCGACAATGCTTTGAAGTTAGCGGAGGCAGGATAAATCAGATTTGAAAGGGCGCTGCCAAAAAAAGCGAAAAACTCTTTACACAACCGCCCCGCGGCCATTCGGCCCGTCCCTTCCAGAGCAAGTTCAGCGTGTAAATCAAAAGCAGAACAACCGGCAGCAACGATATCAACCCGAAATTATAGGCCGTGTCCAGGTACCAGTTATGTGCACTCGTCTTCACCTCGCGGGGGAAAGGTGCGGGGTGACCCAGAATGACCGTTTTCCCGCTCTCCACAATCCCATCATAATACAACTTCCAATCTCTTTGCCTGTCTTCAACATTTGCCGGAGTTCTCCCCTGATTGATGCGTTCGAATTTTCCTTCATACTGCCATATCATCAGATTGTCCGCAGATTGACCTGTCATAATATTCTTCATAATGGAGTAGTATCCTTGGATTCCTCCAATCATAATGACTACAAGAATGATAGAATATATCTTTTTGCATCCCTTCAATTCAGATAAGGAATATGCTGAGATAAACATGATGAAGAAGAATATCGTCAGTAAGGATTGACTTGCAACTGCATATATATACATGAGTGGAGTCATTAAATAGAACATCGTCTTGAATTCCGGCCATAGATTCGACATTGAATAAGCATATCCACATACGAATATCAAGGGGACAAATTGAAAATGTTGATAGATACTGAAGAAATGCATATCATGGGTCAGTCCGACATTGCCACGCAACCAGCCGACAATCAGTTGGGCAGGCACAATCAGGATCAACACGCCGAGAAATGCCTTGGGAACGATCTTATTCTTGTCCTCGATCAATTGCCCCAATATAAGGCCGGCCATGGGCAATAGAATCTGCATGCCCTGGATGATCTTTCGCGGCTCGATTCTGGAGCCAGCCAGCACAGCAGACGCCGCCATCAGTAGGGCCACAGATACCACCACCTTGAAGGCAAGCGAAGCCCGCCTATAATTGGCCAATAACAGGAGAAGGCAACCATAACAGACAAGCACGGACACCGGCAGCGGCAGTTGTTTTATAATCCCACCTGAATCTATAACCGGATGAACACTGTTATAAATTCTACCGGACAGTTGAAAGAACAGCGGAAACAGCAATCCGACGCCGATGATCCATAAAATCAAGTCCTCCCTTTTGATACAGGCTGTCGAACAAACTTTCATTTTCACATACTGAGTGTGCAAACCCCTATTGTCGCCGATTTTATTTTGCCGGTCCGAACCCCAAGAACTGTTATTAAATTTTCATGCACAACCTGATGGTTCCGAGACAGGTTTTCATCGGGCGCCGTCACGATGGGTTCGTGACCCCAATCTCTTACATTCAAACAAAAGATCATGAATCAGCGTTGCGCTGGTCATTTCGCTGCGGAAATTATGAACCACCAGAAGTAATATCTGCATGGATATCTAGAAGTAATTAGTGATCTGGCTTCTCAGCACATTGATGACCACCGAGGATGGACTGAAGTCTTCGCAAAGATCGTATCTTGCGCTCCATTTCATTCCCATCACCGTGGCCACCGCATCGGCAATGTTTTCCGGCTCCGTCCCTGCCACAACATGCGCGCCGGCCTCTACGGTTTCCGGTCTTTCCGTCGTTTTTCGTATGCTCACGCAGGGCACTTTGTAAAACAAACCCTCTTCCGGAGTTGTCCCCGAATCTCCCATGAGGCAGAAAGCATGCATGCTTAAATGATTAAAGTCATAAAAACCCAGCGGTTCAATGATCCTAATGCCTTTTGAAAAAGACATCCCCTGGATTTTGCTTCTTGTTCTTGGATGCATGGGATAAATGATTTCTTTTTTATACCGGTCATAAACCAGCGAAAGGCCCTGCAGAATTTTCAGCAGAGACGCTCCTTCGTCTACATTTTCTTTTCTGTGGGCGGTTACGGAAATATACTCTCTCGGCTTTAAATTCAGCTTTTCGAGAATCCGGCTATTTTGAATTTTCTTTTGAAACGATCTCATAACCTCAAAGGTGGTGTTACCTGTGACAAATATCTTTGATGGATGAATGTTTTCTCTGATTAAGTTCTCACGATGATAATGATTAAATGGGAGCAAGATGTCTGAAATATGGTCGATTAAGATGCGATTTCTCTGCTCAGGCATTCGCTTGTCCCATGCCCGCAGTCCGGCTTCCATATGAAATATCTTAATGCCATAATGGGAAGCTGGCAAAACGGATAAGCCGCTGTAGGTGTCCCCGAGAATGATTAACGCATCCGGCTTCACTTTTCTGAAAAGCTTATCACTTTCGCGAATCACATCCGAAACTTCCGCTCCATAGTTTTTCGTATCGATGGACAGTTGATAATCAGGGGCCCGTAATTCCAAGTCCTTGAAAAAGAATTCCTTTAATTCTTTAGTAAAATTCTGACCCGTGTGAACCATAATGTGATCAAAGTTCATTTCATCCAGTTTCTTCAACACCGACCACATCTTGATCATCTCGGGTCTGGTACCCATAATGGTCATGACTTTCATATTATTCCTCCGCTGTTCCATTCATCGTGATCTTCTCCATGCTTTAAGCGGCCGATCTTTGGCCATCATTCATATGCCTCTCGTCATGAAGATACCAGTTTCAACTCCGGTAGCGGAACAATGAATTTTCCACCCCTCTGCAAATAATCCTTCCTCCGGACAATTACCTCATCTGCGAAAGCCCATGCAAACAACACGGCGTAATCTGGAAACTTCGTTTTTGTCGCCTCATCCCATGACTTGATCGGCACATGCGTTCCCGGCGTGTAATAACCCTGCTTGGCCGGCGCGTCATCAACCACGCAGTCCAAATACCGTCCATCAATTTCGCAATAATTCATAATGATCGTTCCCCTGCCGGATGCGCCGTAACCGATGATTGTTTTCCCTTCTTTTTTTAGTTTCTTCAGCAGCCCCGTCAGCTGTATTCGAGTCTCAGCAACCCTTTGAGCGTATTTCGCATAGGTTTCGACTTGATCAAAACCCTTCTTCTCTTCATATTCCATCAACCGAAAGACTGCCGGAGATATTTCCTCTGACCGTTGACCGATCTTGCGCACATAGAAGCGCACTGAGCCTGAACGGATTCCCGGAATGTTCTGCAAATCAAATATTTCCATATCAAATCTTTTAAAGAATGATATCAGGGATTTCAGGGAATAATAGCTCATGTGTTCATGATAGATCATGTCATACTGCATTTCATCAATCAGCGTACCGAGGTAATAGATTTCAATAATGAGCACACCATCTTCTTTCAACAAACATTGAATGCCTTTCAGAATATCGATCATGTTGTCAATATGAGCAAAAGAATAGCTCGATAAGAAAACATCAAACTGACCGTATTTCTCCCTGATTTCATGCGCGCGGCTTTCACTGAAATAATCATTGATAACGGTAATATCTTTCGAATCGATGGAGTTCACCACGTTGGTTGCCGGATCAATTCCAACTGAACGGACCCCAAGCGCTGCCAACGGCTTCAATAAAACGCCGTCATTGCAGCCCAGTTCAAATGCGGAGGGATATTGTTTTCCCTGAAGAAAACGATAATAAGTTTCATGTGCAAAACTTTTAAAATGCTCCACCAGCGTTCCGATAGCTGAGGAAAAAAAGAAATAGTTCTGCTTAAACAAGACGTCCGCCGGGACAACATCGCTGATCTGGACCAGAAAGCAATCCATGCATAAATTGAGATTGAAGGGATAATATTTCTCATTTTGAAAATCCTCCTTTTTGAGAAATCCGCCGGCCAATGGGAATCGGCCAAAATCCAAGATCTTCGTCAGGCGTTCCCCTTCGCAAAAACGACAAGTGGTGCGGTGCGTAAATTCACCTATCGGTTTATCCGATGTTGCCTTCATGATATTGCCCTCTATTATCTTTCATATATGCCGCCAACTCGGAAACCATGTCGACGGCGGAAATGCCGTAAGGGTAAATTTGTTGAAGCGCCTGATACCGGGTCCGCAAAATACGCCTGTAGGTCTTATCGTCGCTGGCCACAGGCTGAATATTCACATTTGATTTAAAAATGCTTTGAAAAAGACAAAGCAGATCGTACTTGGCAATTGGTTCGTTGGGAGCAAAATGAAAAACGGCCGCCTCCCTCCTCAGATTTTCAAAGTGATCATCCCTGATGATTTTGAGACAAAGATGTGCGAACTGGTACGTTGAAACGCCGTGCCAGATGTGATTTGTGTATCCGGACACTGTGGAATGACCGGGCTGTCGGAGAAACCATTCCATCAGTCCCTTGCCTAAATAAGGACTGGGACCGATGATCGAGCACCTCAAGTTCAGAAAATGGCCATCGATCACCTCGCCCAGGCTTTTCGTAATGCCATACAAGTCTTGACAGTCATGTGCGGCATCTTCGTAATAGATTTCTGCCTGTCCAGAAAAAACCCCGTCCGTAGAAATGTGTATGACGCGAGCTTCCCGTTCCTTCGCCAATGTGGAAAGTTCGTGTGGAAAGAGTGAATTGATTTTGATGGCTTTTCGGATAGTGGCTGGATCGCTTCCCGAAATACCGGCGGGCAGGATTCCAATGCAATTAATAAAATAGTCGTAGCGAGGCGTCCGGTCGCAAATGGCTTCAAGATCATCAAGTCCGGCAGTTACGTCACAATAGAAGGGGTCCCCTTTTTCACAAACGTGGGTCCCCTCAACGTCAATCACGGCCGATTCCGCAAGCACCCGTCGCACCATGTGTCCCAGCATGCCTGTGGCGCCGAGAACCAACACTCGCTTTTTGGCGTTCATATGAGAGAAAGGTTGAATGATTTCAAAGGATCTTACAAATTGATTTTCCCGGTTTCGAGGGCGTCTCGAACAAAATCCAGTTTCAGCAGCAGTTCGGTGAGCCCGTCTTCATCCAGTTGACGCGTGTTGTGTGAATTATAGTCCTCTCGCAAGGATACGTCCGCCTGGCCTTCGGTAAAATAAATGGCATAATTGAGGTCACGCACATCAGCCGGGATTCGGTAATATCTTCCAATGTCCTCAGACCTTGCCATCTCCTCGCGCGTTAGCAGGGTTTCGTACAGCTTCTCCCCGTGCCGGGTTCCTATGATCTGTATATTATTTTTGTTATTAAATATTTTGTTCAGGGAATTGGCCAGAGTCCCAATGGTTGCGGCCGGGGCTTTTTGAACAAAAAGATCACCGGGGCGGCCGTGCTGGAAGGCATAAACCACCAGATCCAAAGCGTCGTCGACCGACATCATAAATCGGGTCATTTGAGGATCGGTTATGGTAATCGGCATACCGGACAGAATCTGACTGATGAAAAGCGGGATCACCGATCCACGAGATCCCATCACGTTTCCGTATCGCGTTCCGCAGAAAATCGTATTTGCTAATCCATAGGTTCGAGCTTTGGCAATCATCATTTTTTCCATCAGTGCTTTCGACAGCCCCATGGCGTTGATCGGATAAACGGCCTTGTCCGTGCTCAGAACGACCAGGTTTTTTACTCCGCAGGCCAGGGCCGCATTCATCACATTTTCGGCGCCCAGCGTGTTCGTTCGTAAGGCCTCCAGAGGAAAAAATTCACAAGAAGGCACCTGCTTGAGTGCGGCCGCGTTAAAAACCAGGTCCACATTTTTCATGGCAGGCAAAATACTGTCATAGTCCCTGACGTTCCCAAGATAGAATTTGACCTTGGCGCTTTTCAGGGCGTTGCGCATCTCATCCTGCTTTTTTTCGTCTCGGGAAAAAATACGGATTTCCTTGATGTCTGTTTCCAGAAAACGCTTCAGAACCGCATTTCCAAAAGTTCCGGTTCCGCCTGTAATTAAGAGAGTTTTATTTTTGAACATAGGATCCCCCAGAAATCTATTTGATCACTCCCAAGAGTATGTTGCAGGGTTGATTTTTAAGCCTCCGTTTTCCACCATGACGGATCAAACCTTTTCCCCTACCCATTTGCTGATTTTCTTGACGGTATTCGCAACCCCTGTAAGGCCCGTTATGGCTGAAAAACGATAAGAAAGGTAAATTAAATAAAACCCCGCGGCAATGATGTGATACGGCCCGATGTGATTGCGCACGACATCAAACAGTTCTTTTCTTCTTATCCAGCTGTCCGTGCCCGTTTTATTGCTGTCGTACATACGATAGACGGAAAGGGACTGATTTAAATAATAAAATTTCTTTTTTTTCAAGTACATTTCGCGGAAAAACAGCCAGTCAAAGCTGTGCGGGTAATCATTTCTCAATCTGATTTCATTTTTGCGCCAGAAAGAAGAAGGCTGCAGAATAGGGCATAAGATATTAAAATATTTCATGGATACGTGCTTCTGGTTAATTCTGTGAGAATACAATATATTTCCATCTTTATCACTGCAAAATCCATCGCCATAGATGACATCTACATCTTCGTTCTCCTGAAAAAGCTGCACAATCCTTCCGATCACCGAGTGGTCGAAATAGTAATCATCGGAATTCAACCAGCAAACAATGGAGCCCGCCGCCAAATCAAAGCCTTTATTCAAGGCGTCCGCCTGACCCGCGTCTTTCTCCCTGAAATATTTTATATTGTCGTATTGCACGATGAATCTTCGCACAATTTGTTCCGTTCCATCATCCGACTCATTGTCAACAATAATATACTCTATGTTTTTATACGTCTGGGAAACAACGGATCGAATCGTGTCTCCGATAAATGTACCTTGGTTATAAGTCGGCGTTATCACCGTAACCTGAACATCTTCAACCGCGCAATGATTCGTTTTCCCTGCTTCCATTACCTTTCCAGCTCACGACAGAGACCTATAAACTTCCAGCGTTTTTTCCGCACATTTTTCCCAGGAAAATAAATTGATTCTCTGCAGCCCCCTTTCGATCAGAGCTTTCCGCCGGTCTGTTGAAAATACGACGGTGTCGATAGCACGGGCCATATCTTCAATATTAAACGGGTCAAAATATTCAGCAGCGTCCCCTGCCACTTCCGGCAATGAGCTCGTGTTGCTGCACACAACGGGGCACCTAAAAGACATGGATTCCAGAAGGGGTATGCCAAATCCCTCGCACAGGGATGGAAAGACAAAAACGGCTGCGTTTGAATACAGGACGCTCAAAACATCGTCACTGCCACTTAGATGTACAATATTTTCCGGGTTAAGGTTCAGTTTTCCCATCAGACTCAGTTCATCTCTGGAAAAACCCACACTTCCAAAACATACTAATTTAAATGTTTTCATTAATCGCGTTGAAGAAGAATAGGCCTCAAGCAATCGGTGAAAATTCTTGTACGCATAGCGTTGTCCGACGTAGAGAATATAGGGAGCGTCGCCGATATTTAATTTTTGCGGGGATAACGTGCGGCTCATCGAATACCCCAGGTAAATCACCGATATCTTATCCGGATTCACATTGAAATAATGGATCAAATCTTTCTTGGTATTCTCAGAAATACAAATAATCCGGTCCGCCCGCTTCACTGCGGAAGCTTTGTTTCGAGAGGTGCTCTCGCTGGCCGGTGCCAGATCTTTGTATTTTTCATGAATCATGTCGTATACCGTGATTACCGTCCCGTACTTGGCCGGAGCTGCAACATAGTGCGAGTGATAAGTTTCATGTACAATATCCGGCATCTCTTTCGGGGGAAACAGCCGTCCGCACAGGTCATTCATTCTCAGCAGCGCCCTGCCGGTTCTGGGAATTCTTGGCACGTAAACGCCCATCACCTTGAATAGATCGTTATTTCTTATATAGCGATTGACATATAACGGAGCATGAACACAGACCTCGCATCCTTCATAACCGGCCATTCTGCTTGCCAGTTCATAGAAATAGCGTGAAATTCCGCCGTACTCCTGTATGGCAAAAATCTGATGATCATAGACAATTTTCATGGTCAAATGTGTGTTTCCCTCAATCTGGTTCTGTGTTTCTTCAGCGCAACGGACATTGTTCGAGGAAATATCGGTAAAGATCTTCTATGCTTTCCGGAAGGGGTCTGCTTTTCAAGCGGATGTGGTTTACCCCAACCAGATAGGCAATGTCGTTTTTTCTGAGACGAGAACGATCGACCTCTACCCGCGCCGCAATGCCGGAACATTCCTCGAGCATCTCGATGATTCTGCTGAGTCTTGTGCCTGTCCCGCTGCAAACATTGTATGTCTTTCCGGCCTCCCCCTGACATGCCAGAAAAATATATTTTTCAACGACATCTCTTACATCGGAATAATCACGGATATTTTCAACATTGCCGACTTTGACGCTAATGGATTTCTTACCCGAATATTTCGCTTGCGCGAACTGCTTCGCGACATTCGCTTCGAAGAACATCTCCGATCGCCCCGGGCCCGTGTGATTGCTTGACCGGGCGATTACAAATTCGATGGTCGAATGACTGAATTTATGGGCGATCATTTCCATCGCGGCCTTGGATACTGCATAGGGATTCGCGGGCCTCAGGTCATCGCCGACGTTAACCTTTCTCCTGCCATGATCGCCGTACACCTCGATGGACGACACCAGGAGGATTCTTACAGAAAGGGATAATTTCTCAACCGCCTTCAAAAGGTTGTAGACGGATCTTGTGTTTGTCTCGATCGTCCGCCATTCATGTTTCCAGGATGTTCCCACTGAAGACTGTGACGCAAGGTGAAACACAAAGCAAGGTCTGTATTGGGCCACAAAAGATTTTATGCATCCAAAATTCAAGAGATCGAGGCAATGATATTCACAGCCTTGAACCTTGGAACGCTCATCCAGATCCACGCCGTGGACCGAGGCGCCAAGCTCAGTTAACCTGGGGATCAGGTAGCTGGCGACAAAGCCGTTGGCCCCTGTGACAAGAACCGGTCTTCCCCGGAGCGGATCAGCAACATTTTTCCGCACGATCAGCAAATAAGCCCTACCCTGGATGATCTTGGCATATTTTAAACCCCTCGCACTTCCCGGACGGGTTGCTCTTCGAACAGACAACCCTTTCTGATTTTGAAAACCAGATCCGCGACCGCAGCAATTGCCGGCTGATGGGAAATGGCGATGATCGTCGTGCTTCCGGCTAATCGTTTTAGCGTTTCACATATTTCTTCTTCCGTTTTCGGATCCAGCGCGGTTGTCGCCTCATCCAGAATCAGGAGTTTTGGTTTATGCAGCAGCGCTCTCGCAATCGCAATGCGCTGCCTCTGGCCACCGGAAAGCTTCGATCCCCGCTCTCCGATTACCGTATGGATACCGGATGGCAGTTTGGACACAAAATCCAGCGCGTCAGCCGAAGCCAGCGCCTCTTCAATGTCCAGATCCGTTGTCTCCCTGTCCCCCAGGGAAATGTTCTGGCTAACTGTTTCATGAAACAAAAATATTTCCTGGGGAACATAGCCGATCATTCTTCGCCATGCAAAGATATCCAGCTTTCGAAGGGGAACGTCATCAACGCAGATATCTCCCGATTGAGGAACGAACAATCCGGCGATCAGGTCAACCAGGGTTGTCTTGCCCGAGCCGGAAGGTCCGATAATCGCCGCGAATATGCCGACAGGTATTTTGATTGATACATCTTTCAATATTGTTTTCCGGCCGTAGGCAAAATTAACAGAATTCATGCACAAGCAATGATTGAACCGAGGCATCTTGCCGCGATGATGATATTGATCGACCTCAATCTCGGCTTTCTCGATGTTTTCAATTAAAGACCAAAGGGCGCTTTCGCCAACCGCCATTTCCTGATAGCATGACTGGGCCGTATAAATTTTACTCAGCAACCGCTGAAAAATGAGCAGCATGACGATCAGCGAAGAGAATGACTGACTGCCGAATGTAATGATCAGATAGACGATGGATGCGATCAGAATCGCCAGGAAAGGCTCCTGCACCGCTTTCAGGGCTTCCGTGGCAAAGACCTGGCTCTTCTGCGCCCGATATAAATCCCGCGTTTCTGACTCCAGCAGATTCTGAAAATGATTTTCCCGAGCCATGGCCTTGATGGATTTAATCCCCTGCAGGGCATCCGTAAGTCGTGAGATAATGGATTTCATCAGTTCCGTCTGGCGGAAACCTGCTCGGCGGCTTTTTCTGATGAGGGTGCTGAACATGACAATCATCATCGCCGCGGCCAAAGCCGCGATGATCGTTGTCTGGATAGAGAGGACCATCGCCAGAATGACGTACAACAGCGCATTTAGCGCCGATGCAAGAAAAAGCGCCGTATGGTGGTAAGCAGTGGACGCCCTCATGGCCTCGCTGCCCATTGCGTTGGAAAAATAGCCCGCCGGCCTGTTGATGAAATAATTCCAGTTCGCGTTCATCAAGGCCTTGACCAGCTTGATCCGGAGATCCGAAGTGACATGGGCGACCGTGTAACCGACCTGTTTCATGGCCACCAGCATGAACAACCCCTTGACGGCAATCCCCGCAATGAAGACCAGAAGCACCGTCGGCAGCGTGGGATGGAGACCGAGGTGATCCAGCGCTTTCTTGAAAAAGACTCCGATCCCGCTTCCGGTGCCTGATCCTCCGGATTGAATAATATCCATCATCGGGATCAGGGATAGAATGCTGATCCCCTCAGCCAGACCGGCAAACAGAAGGCATACGATCATCAGCGCACTTCTCGCCGGATACGCTCGAAAGAAGTAAATGACTAACCGGATGCTCCCGATCTTGTGAAACAGCTTCATCCTACCTTCTTCAGCATCGCTTCTGAAACCTGGATGGACGTGTTCAAATGCCTCGCCCATTCGGGGGAATCAATCTCCCCGCACTCGGCAAGCGTGGTTGTCCGATGGGTCATGAGATCCACGAGAGGAAGATCTTGTATGAGTTTTTGTCTTTGCGCCCCTCCGACAAATGTCAGGCTCCCTTTTAAATCCAAGGACTCGCGGAGGAAAGACGGATAGGCAGAAATATTGTCCAGAACCGACAAAATTTTCGGGGCAAAATCGTCACGTATAAAAAAAGCATTACAGCCAGCAGAAGTTGTCCCCACAAACGTATAGCCTTTTTCCTCACCGAGCTTCACAATCGCCGGCAAAGAACCACCAAAATACAGGTTCGAGTGGTGCGCGTGCGTTCGCTGAAAATCAGCACGGTACGGAACCGTCAACTGGAATCTATCACCAAATACGGCATTGTATTCGCAAACAACAATGACAGGACTTACAACAGTAATTGCCTGCCAGACCCAGTAATCATTGCCATCGATATCAATGCTCAATAATCCGATGTCGCCCCTGAAGCCGGCAGTTTCGATCAGTTCGTTAACATTATCACGATCGATGAATGCACATTTCGCCGTCAGTTCATAGCGCCAATAAATATCTTGCCTCTGAATATCCGAAATGCATTCGGCAGTACCATCCATTACAAGACCGCGCCAATTCCTGAGAAACAGCAGCAGGCGCGTGTTCGATTCGCGATAGTTCTCGACGCCGAACTCCACAAATGTTCGAGGCAATCCCGGCAGCCTTTCTATAAGCCAGTCAATAATCCCGTCCTCTCCCCATTGCGAGAAACCACGGAACTCCGTGTCGGCGAGCTCTCTTAGGCGCATTAGACCGCGGTTCACTTTTGCGGCCTGCAAACATTGAAGGACCGATTGCGTTTCCAAAGTGCGTTCCAAAGACCCCAGTAAACGCTGAATAAATCTTCTTTTAAAATCAGTCATCCGCAACAAGAGACTCCCTTTTTTCTATTAGAACGAAGAGAAGATAGATTCCTCCCCACCACATGAAAGGCAATGGACGCAGTCGTTTTCATTAGCGTCAAACAGGTCTTTGGATAATAAAGCGATCCTTTTAATTTTTTGAGATACTTCACAAGGAAAGCAATATATTCATATACTTGCTCACTTTTTACTGATCGGGAGCGACTGATGACAGCACCGAAATCCCGAACACACCAAACAAGCAATAAGTACAGGTTGTTATGAAAACTCTTGGCCAGGCATTCTGACCTGAACAAAACACAGCTTTTGGACACAAGATCTTTCTGAGCGCTGAGATAGGCATCAACATCGTGACTTGTATAGGAGATGGACTCTTTATGCGCCCGGAAAAAGAGCAGGGGAGAATCGAGATAAACCACCTGATCAAGCAAGGCGGTTTTGATGACCAACCAATTGTCCGCATAGGGTGAAAACCCACGACCAAGCTGCTCCATGCCTTTGATTTTCTGCAAGTATTCTTTTCTGAACACACCGTAGCATCCGATAGCCATGATGGATCTCGAAAGGTATGCCTTCAAAAATTCTCCCCCGGTCAACCACCGGCACGGGGCAGACGAAGCCGGATAAATTTGATCATGAAAACTCACTCCCATCCAGTAAGAGGAAAAGACCACCGACGGATACCCGCATTCGACCAGCGCCTGATGGACTCTTTCCAGAAAGCCCCGGGAATAGAGATCATCATCCGCCAGCCACGTAAAATACCGCCCACGGCTTCTGTCCAGCAAATCGGCCATGTTGGCTATTTCACCCAGATTCCTTTCCCGGTTTACGAAAGTGATTCTTTCATCATGGATGTTCAGAATTTCCGGGGAAAGAGCCTGCGTGGGATTGTCATTGCCGACAATGACTTCGAAATCCGGAAAGTTTTGAGTAACAATCGAAGAAAGCGCTTCCTTCAGCAGATCGATACGATCATAAGTGGTGACGCCGATCGAAAAAAATGGCCGTGTCTTTTCGATCATTCAAGCCAACATCGGCCCGTGATCCGGAGCAGTGTAAGGCATCATCGCTTCTCGGCACGCACCAAAAGCATCGAATCTCTGTCGCCCTTCCAGCGATACCTGGATATTTCTATTTCTGTGAAATCCAAATAGCGCAGTATGGCCTTAATCTTTTCAACTGAATAGCCATTTTTGTGAAACTGCCCGGCCCCGTTCTGACTACCGAAAATCATGGCCATGAGGTATCCCCAGCGGCTCTCCGTCGAATAAGAATACTGGCCGAACCAGTGCTGCTTTGCAATGGCTTCCGGATCATTGCGGTAGAATTCCTTCCACTCATCCTTCGCGGCCAGCCACAAGCGGATGGTCTCTTCAAAATCAGGCGTTGAAAACTGAAAGATTCCGCCCTTTTTCAGTAGTCTCCTGACCTCCTGAAAGAACTGGGGTTCTTCAATGAAAGATAGATGCTCCACGAGGGAGTCGGCATTGATCTCGCTAATCGAGCCATCAGGGAAGGGAAGATTCAGGATATCGTAGTTAAAGATTTCTATATTTTCCGGGAAGGTCTGCAATGGATATCTTTTTTTAAGCGTTTCCAGGCTGTCCATATCAACATTGATATATCCCGGCAAAGGACGCCCTCCGCAACCCAGATTCAGTTTAATTTCTTTGCCTCTTTCCGATTTCAAGATTGCGCCCAACGCCGAACCCCCTTTAATAAATCAATTGTCTGTCGGATACCATTCTCGATGTCACCTCGGCATTCAAACCCCATCTTTTTCAATCGCTCGGCTGACACATGGTACGACAGTTGATTCATGATGGCTGTTTCCACAAAATTCACTTTCAAATCATTAACATGCCGCGAAATGACCCTCAATATCTCATCCACCGTCACATTGCAGGTCAGGACATTATAAACCCGCCCGTCATAAAGTGACCTTTGGATTATAAAATCCATGGCATCAACAGCATCATTGAGATCCAGATAAGGCCTCACTTGATGAAGAGCCGTCTTCCAGACCGTAACGGGCTGGCCCGTCACCGCCTGCCAACAAAATTTGTTAACGGCTGTGTGGAATCTCATTCCAGTCGATACGCCAAAGATCGTTCCGAATCTGCATGTTACGAACCTTAACCCCTCGTTTTCTCCCAGGCGTGCCAATAAGTTCTCGGCCATCAGTTTCGATTCAGCGTACGGACTTTGAGGCTTGAGATCCTCCACGGAACAATCTTCATCTACAACATCTTTCTGTGTACCATACACGCTGGTTGAGGACAGGAATATCAGCGGGCAGTTCATCTCTACGCATGCCCGGGCGACCTTTTCCGTTCCGTTGTAATTAACCCGTTCAACCTGCTCCGGGTTATCGAAGCTTCCGGCGGCATTTGTAACGGCCGCCAAGTGAATAACGACATCTGCTCCTGAAACAAACTCCCGCAAGTCTTCCGTTAAGACATCCGCTTCATAAAACCGATAATTAAAATTACTGGGAAGATTGAATAATGAACAATAACGTTGCGCTGAAAGATCGTCCAACAGGACATACTCCGCTTCAGCCATGCGGGGGGGGAGCTCTCTGATCAGTTTTGAACCGATATGCCCTAATGCTCCTGTAATAACGATCTTCAAAACGAGTCCATCCTTTCCAAGATTTCTTTTGTTTTTTTCAGCCCCGATTCAAAATTCCAACCGGGCTTCCAATCCACCGCGGATCGCAGACGCGCGGATGAAAACCTTACATCTTCAATTTCAATGCGGCGGCGGTCTTCCGGCCATTCAATTCGAGTCACCTTGCCGCGGCCGAAGACGGAAACGATTTTGCCGGCAATTTCAGCGACGGAAAGATGCTCCTCCCCGGTGGCAAAATAGGTCTGACCAGCAAGCTTTTTTTCCGCCGCGGCGCGGAAGAGGATATTCGCCGCATCTTCAACATACATGACATTGCGGGTCTGTTCACCGAAGCCGAAGATTTTGATTTCCTGATTGAGCCAGGCCAGATGTATAAAATAGTTGATAAATCCGAATTCAGGATACCCTTTCCCGTACGGTCCGTATAGATTCGCGAAACGGAGCACAATGGTATTCAGGTCATGGATGGTATGGTAGATTCGGTAGTATTTTTCCGCCACCCCTTTATTAGCCGAGTAAATCTCAAGGGGTCTTTCCCAGTGGTCTTCGTCGATCACCTCGTGCAGCGCTTTGCCGATCACGGTGCTGCTTGATGTATAAACCACCACGGCACGCCGGTTTAAGAGGCGGACGGCTTCGAGAAGCTTCAAATTCCCCAGGCAATTAATCTCGGCATCCAGTAGGGGATACTGAATGGACAGCGGATGAGAAGTTTGAGCGGCGCAATTGAAAATGACATCCTGGCCTTGGACTATGCGGGCCAATAACGTTTCATCGCGCAAATCCCCCCGGACAAATGTGATCTTGTCCCAGATTTCCGTCAGATTTCCGGTCGTCGCATACAGATGCGGATCTAGGGAATCCATCACCGTCAATTCATCGACCGGCTCCAAGAGACAACGACGAACAAGATTTGCTCCTAGAAATCCTGCGCCTCCTATGATCAGCACCTTCATAGCAACCTCTCAATCGTCCGGTCGATCCCCCGGGTCAGGGTATAAGTTGCTCTCCAACCTGTCAGATTTCTGAATCGCTGGGGATCAGCCACGAAATTACGGAATTCAATCGGGGATAGAGGTTCCGGTGGATCAATGTGCACGACATCCACTCTTCTCCCTGTTTTCAACGCCACGCGGTCGGCAATAAGATTCATCGCCTGCGCAATGGAGTATCCCTGACCGCTTCCAATGATGAAATGCTCACCCTTGAGAAGATCGACATGCAATCCCGCCTGGAGAAAAGCCGCGACAACGTCTTCCACATGTACATAGTCCCGCAGTTGCTCGCCCCGGCCATAAACCGTCAGCGTCTTGCCGTCGAGGGCGCGGCGCGTCATCTGGTTTAAAACCCCCCTGTCCGGGCGGCTGCTTCTGGGGCCTGGCCCGTAAACGTTGGCCAGGCGAAGGATGATTCCCGATACCACGTTCATCCGGGTAAAATATTTAAGATACTGCTCCGCGATCAGTTTGTGCAGATCATAAATAGTGACCGGGTTTTCCGCAAACGTTTCATCAACGGGCGTTCTCGATGGAATTCCGGCAACGGTCACTGTACTGGAGAAAACGATGGTTTTGTGCCACCCCCTTTCCCGACATAGTTCCAGCAAACGCAAAAGCGGCAGAACGCTGTTTTCTGCATCCGCGACCGGATCTGCATTGGCCACATATGTGCTCGTCTGCGCGGCAAAATGGAAGATCACATCCGCGTCGACAACCGCCCTTTCCCACGTGGACGATTTTCGGATGTCGCCAAGAAAATCGATAATCTGAGCCCGACCTCCCGCCACCTCAAATTTAGCATCCGGCAGATCAATCCGGGTGATACGACAATTCGTTTCTTTCAAGGCATGGACCAGATTGGTTGCAAGATACCCAGCACCGCCGGTAATCGCTACAGATTTGCCCGCGTATCCGCCCGCCGGATTATCGTTTACCGATCGCTCCATTTGTCTTTCTTTCATGCCGCCGCTTCACGTAATCGGAGGACCCGACAGCCAGTCGAAGCCGATTTCTCTGTCATCAAAAGGAATCCTGATTTCGTCTTGCGGATCATAAGTTCTGGACGTCACGTACAACAGATGAACCGGCCCCTGATGAACCTTGCAGCCGTGTGCAACTTCCGGTGGAATCTTCAGGACATTTGGGGTTTGGAAGTCCCCCATAAGAAAATCCATCGTCTGTTTTCGCGTCGATGAATCGGAGCGGAGATCATAAAGGCCAACGCGCAAAACTCCGCTGACCACATACCACCAATCCGTCTGGAGATGATGGTAGTGCCAGGCCTTGATGACGCCGTTGAACATCAGCGAATGGCTCCACTGGCCAAAACCGCCGGCAAAGAATTCATCCGTCACCCGGATGAGCTCCCTGAAAAATCCCCTGTCGTCCGAATGCGTCACCAGCTCCTTGATCTCAACACCGTCAATCATGCCGCTCTCCTTCAAATGCGTAAATGGCATCAACGACCTGCCGGGCTTCTTCTTTAGTCAGTTCGGGATACATGGGCAGGGAAAGCACCTGGCCGGCCGCGAGTTCCGTTTCTCGAAGATTCGTGTCCGTGTTCTCTTCCCTGCCGTAAGCGGGCTGATGATGAACGGGAACCGGGTAGTGAATCAGAGCTCCTATTTCCCTTTCCTGAAGATACTGGATCAAACGATCCCGTCTAGGCGACCGGACCACGTAAAGATGATAGACATGTGTCGCGCCCTTTCTCATTTTAGGCAGCACCAATTCCGTTCCCTGCAGGGCTTCGCTATAGAACTGCGCCAAATGTTTCCGTGCCGCATTCTGCTCATCCAGTTTTTGCAGCTTGATTCTCAACAAAGCCGCTTGTATTTCATCCAGACGGCTGTTCCATCCTCTTACACAGCTTACGTAGCGCCGGGCCCACCCGTATTCCCTCAACAGCCTGATTTTCTTTGCCAGGCCCGGATCGTTCGTCACAACCATGCCGCCGTCCCCGATGGCGCCAAGATTCTTGGTCGGGTAAAAACTGAAGCACCCCAGATCTCCCAGCGACCCGACGCGCCGACCGTTGTAAAGGGCGCCATGCGCCTGGGCGCAATCTTCGATCACCCGCAATCCGTGCTTCCGGGCAATGCGCAATACCGGCTCAAGATCCACCGGATGTCCATAAAGGTGAACAGGGATAATCGCGCGTGTTTTTGCAGTAATCTCTTTTTCCAGTTTCCGGGGATCCAGTCCGTAAAAGTCCGGATCGATGTCCACAAAAACGGGTGTTGCTCCCGCCATTGCCACCGCCGCGACCGTCGCCACGGCCGTGTGAGACACCGTGATCACTTCATCCCCTTGCTTTACACCGCAAGCCGTCAGCGCCAGATGCAGCGCTTCCGTCCCGCTGCCTGCACCGGCACCAAATGAAACGCCCGTATATCGCGAGAATTCTTCTTCAAAAGCCTCCACTTCCTGTCCGAGAATATACCGGCCGCTGTGGAGCACCCGGGCAATTGCTTCATCGATTTGGTGCTTTTGAGAAAGATACTGGGCCTTGGGATTGCTGCACGGAATCATTCCAACACCTGCACTTTCGGAACATAGACGATCCAGCGCCCACCGGACATGACAAAGTCCTTCTCTTTTGCCATGATTTCCGCGGCATGATTATAGGCAAACAAAAGTGCGTACTCCGGATAGCGCGACTTAAATTCCTCATAGGGACGAACGGGAATGTGCGCGCCCGGACTGAACTTCCCCTGCTTGACGGGAGTCGTGTCGGAAATGAATTCGATTAAGTCGGAGTTGATCCCGCAATAATTGATGATGGTCGTGCTTTTCGAGGTTGCCGCATATCCTACAATCCGATTTCCGGACGATCTCAAATCCGTGAGCAGTTTCAGCAATGCATCGCGGGATGTTTCGCAACTTTTCTTGAACGCGCCATAGACAGCCGGCTCATGGAGTCCCATGAGTTCTTCACTTTTTAAGCAATGAGAGACCTGTGGTGAAACAGCGCGAGTGCCTTTGCGGGCAATGATATAGCGCATCGATCCACCGTGAGTTTTTTGGGGGGCTATGTCGACAACCTCCATGCCGTGCTGAGCGAAAAGATAGCGGATCGACGTCACGGAAAAGAGGAACACGTGCTCATCGTAAATTTGATCATAGGAGGTCTGTTCAATCACGCTGCCCAGATATGGATCTTCAAACAAAACCAAGCCATCCGGCTTCAGAAGAATATCAATGCCTTCGATCACCGAATGGAGATAAGGAATATGACACATCACATTCGCGCCGAGAAATACATCCGCTTGCCCGTGCTCCTCAACAATCTGCCGGGCCAGAACAGCGTCAAAGAAACTGCAAACCGTCTGGATCCCTTTTTCCCTGGAAACCTCCGCAACATTTGAAGACGGTTCAATGCCCAGGTGGCGGATGTGGTTCTCGGCAAAATTCTGTAACATAATTCCGTCATTGCTCCCGATCTCCACGACAAAAGGATTATCCGACGGCAGATAATTTCGCATGACATCGTCCGCAAACGCTTTAAAATGGATTTTCATGCCCTCGGATGTTCCTGAGAAAAAAGCGTAATTCTCATTAAACATCTGTTCTCTGTCCGGTTGTTCAAGGATTTGCACCATGCCGCAATGCTCACAGAAGGCGACTTGTAACTCGAAGAAATATTCGGACGCAAACTCTTCGCGCAAGAGAAACCCGTTGGCTATTGGCATTTTTCCAAATGACATAAACGGTTGAATCGGGGTATTGCAAATCAGGCATTTACGCATGATGGATCAAATCCTCCTTGGGTATCAGCTCATCAACCAGCTGGATTTTCACGAGCGATCAATTTTGAACAACGCTTCGAAGTAAGTGGATTGCACCCGGCAGTCCCGGGAAAATAAATGATGCCAGTTGGGCAAAAAGGGATAGTCGGATTCCGTCAAGGTTACATTATCGTAGGGGATTTCCGTCCTCTTCCAGCATTTCTGATAGAAGAAATCGGATAACCGGTCCACCGTGTCGTAATACCGCTTGATCTGCTCCGGGCGCATCTCGTGAAGGCAGTCGATAGCCAAAAATAGATCAGCGCTTCTGTCCGGCAAAAGGGATAATTGATCGGGCATCAGGAAGGCAATCTGGGCACGATTGAACTCATCCGCCACATCCGAGAAATTTCGAAAGGAGCGGTAAGGGAAAACCCTTTTCTCGTGGAACTGTCCCGTAATGTAGCGCTCGGCAATATAAAGGGCCGGAGGAATATCCACCATGACATAACGAACGCTGGGTATCAGTTTGAGAAACGCATAGGCTGTGCGCCCGTAACCGCCCCCCAATTCGATGATTGTCCGAATGGCTTCAGGGGTCGGCAATCCCTGGAACACAGAATCATATTCCAGAACCGAGTTGGCCAGATCCTGGGATATTTTCCGACCGTTGAGCTCTACGGCAGGCGGATTCCCTTCGTCCGGTTCCGTTAATTGCGCCATGACGTCCCGCCCCACCATTCTTTCCGTGTAATCCCAGATGAGGTAGGTCAGCAGATTGTAAAAATCCGATTGCTCCTTCGTCATGAACGCGTGGGATTTTGATTGCGCGGCCCGCTGTCTGGCAAGCCTGACCGCCTCTTCTGGGATACTGCTCTGCAGAAACAGCGCCTGCGGATCACTCCGATCCAGAATCCAGGTAAAGTAATTCAAGGCGACTGTCTGCTTGAAATTCTCATATTTCGTGTCAAGCAGCTGCGATACATTTTTTCGACAAAGATAAGACCAGTATGTCGATGTCGTGGCTGCCGCTTGTCCGCTGATAAAGTCCTTCAACATATCCCCCAGGCGCGGATCGAGACGTGGGTCTTGCAGGTAAACATCCCAGTCCGGCAAATCGGCATCCGATGCGGCGCGAACAGCCCCGGAAAGATAGCGATATAGCGACCTGAGCTTGATAACGTAAAATATTTTTCGCTTTTTTGAGTAGCACGGCAGTGCCCTTTCGAGATAAGAACTTCGTCGCCAAACGTTGTTCAAATTTTGAAAGGAGGCAGCTGCCGTGAGGAGAGATTTTACACAGGATGGGGAAAAAGTCATTCAAATAAATGAGGGAGCGATCAGGGATCATCTTGGGTCGTTGGTTCGGAGCACGGTTGAGGAGACGCTCAACGGGATGCTGGATGCGGAAGCCGATCGGTTGTGTAACGCTGAGAAGTACCAGAGGAGCGGCGCCCGGGTTGACACCCGCGCGGGCCATTACCAGCGGAAGCTTCACACAAGGGCGGGCGAGGTAACGTTGAAGGTACCGAAGCTTCGTCAGCAGACCTTCGAGACGGCCATCATCGAGCGATATCGACGTCGGGAGGCGTCGGTTGAGGAGGCGCTGATCGAGATGTACCTGGCGGGTGTTTCGGTTCGCCGGGTTGAGGACATTACGGAGGCTCTGTGGGGAACGAAGGTAAGTTCCGGGACGATCAGCAACCTGAACAAGAAGGTCTACGAGAAGATCGAGGCCTGGAGAAATCGACCTATCGAAGAAGCAATTCCCTACGTTTATCTGGATGGAATCGTGCTGAAGAGATGTTGGGCCGGCGAGGTGAGCAATGTCTCGGTGTTGGTGGCGATCGGGGTGAATGCGGGAGGATATAGGCGAATCCTGGGGATCTGCGAGGGAGCGAAAGAGGACAAGGCCGGCTGGTCGAACTTTCTGCGTCATCTGAAGGAACGTGGGCTCAAAGGGGTACGCCTTTTCGTCACCGACGCCTGTATGGGCTTGGTGGAATCCCTGGGAGAGTTTTACCCTGAGGCGAAGTGGCAGCGCTGCATCGTTCATTTTTACCGCAATGTCCTGAGCGTCGTGCCGACGAGACTGATGCTGGACGTTGCCACGATGCTCAAAGCGATCCATGCCTCCGAGGATCTCGATGCAGCCATAGAGAAGGCAGAGGCCGTTTGCAGCAAGTTGAAGGGTCTGAAGCTCAAAGAAGCAGCCAAGAAGATCCATGAATCGGTCGGAGAGACGTTCACGTACTATGCCTTCCCCCGGGAACATCGGGTTCGGATCCGGACGAACAATTCCCTGGAGCGGATCATGCGGGAGATCCGGCGACGAACCAGGGTCGTGGGTGCCTTTCCCGACGGACACTCAGCTCTGATGCTTTGCGCGGCCCGGCTCCGCCATGTGGCCGGGACCCAGTGGGGTGCGAAACGGTATCTGAACATGGGTCTTTTGCACGATCAGGACATCGACAATGCTTTGAAGTTAGCGGAGGCAGGATAAATCAGATTTGAAAGGGCGCTGCCAAAAAAAGCGAAAAACTCTTTACACAACCCTGAGCTTTCTGTGGGCAGATTC
>Ga0209606_1000868_pt1 | contig 42095 bp, 37 predicted proteins | sample AD_UKC057_MetaG_FD_184412 | JGI IMG/M metagenome (GOLD analysis project Ga0209606, IMG submission 184412) | Active sludge microbial communities of municipal wastewater-treating anaerobic digesters from USA - AD_UKC057_MetaG (SPAdes) (version 2) | ecosystem: Engineered > Bioreactor > Anaerobic >... | reverse complement strand
ACACCGGGAGCAGCGGGAGGCCCGGCCGCCCCGGGAACCCCGTGAGGCCCAGGCGCCCCGCGAGCCCCGCCCGGAGCCGGTGCCGTCGTCCCCGGAGACCCTGGCGGCGGCAAGGGAAGCCCTCCTCGGGATCCTGGCCCGCATGGGCATCGAGGCCGAGGTGACGGTGGAGGACACGCCCGACGCCATCAGCCTCACGCTGAAAGGCGCCGACGAGGGGCTTCTCATCGGCAAGCGGGGCCAGACCCTCGACGCCCTCCAGTACGTCGTCAACAAGATCCTCAGCAAGCAGGGCCGGGAGAAGAAGCAGGTCGTCGTCGACACGGAAGACTACCGCAAGAAGCGCGAGGAAGCGCTCGTGGCCCTGGCGGAGAAGGTCAGCCAGAAGGTCCGAAAAACCAGGAAACCCGTCACGCTGGGCAACATGACGGCCCGCGAGAGGCGGATCATCCACCTCACCCTGCAGAACGACGACTCCGTCGTCACCAAGAGCCGCGGTGAGGGCCCCAATCGCAAGATCATCGTCAGGCCCGGCAGGAGCAGCCGCCCCTACAGCCCGAGACCCCGGTGACCCAGACAGACACCATCGCGGCGATCGCCACGCCGCCCGGCACGGGCGGCATCGGGATCGTGCGGGCGAGCGGCCCCGGCGCCGAACGGATCGGACAGGCCCTCTTCAGGCCCCGGGCGGCATCGGGTCCCTTCCGGTCCCACCGGCTCACCCACGGGGAAATCGTCTGCCCCGCCACGGGACGCGTGCTCGACGAGGTTCTCGTGGCCTTCCTGCGCGCCCCTCACTCCTTCACCGGCGAAGACACCCTCGAAATCCACTGCCACGGAGGTCCCCTCGTTCTCAAAGAGGTCCTCCTGGCGGTCCTCCGCGCCGGGGCCCGCCCCGCCGAGCCGGGGGAGTTCACGCGTCGGGCCTTCCTCAACGGCCGTCTCGATCTCGCACAGGCCGAGGCCGTCCAGGAGATGATCACCGCCCGGTCGCCGCGGGGGCTCGAGATCGCCCTGGGGAACCTCCGGGGCGATCTGTCGCGCCGGATCGCGGAGCTGCGCGCATCCATCCTGGATACCCTCACCCTGCTCGAGGCCGAAATCGACTTCCAGGAGGAAGAGGGCCTCGAGGCGACCCCGAGAGAGGGCATCCTCGACGGTCTGCGCGACGTCACGGCCCGGATCGAGGAGCTCACGGCGACCTACGGCGAGGGCCGGATGGTCCGCGAGGGGGCCCGGGTCGTCATCACGGGGAAGGCCAACGTGGGCAAGTCGAGCCTCTTCAACCGCCTGCTGGGCGAAAACCGGGCCATCGTGACGCCCCACGCGGGGACCACGCGGGACTTCATCGAGGAGGGTGCGAGCATCCGGGGCATCCCGGTGCGGTACGTCGACACGGCCGGCATCCGGGCGGCACAGGACCCGGCCGAGCAGGAAGGTATCGAACGGGTCTGGCAGCAGTCGGCCTCGGCCGACGTGGTCGTCATCGTGCTGGACGGCAGCAGCCCCCTGACACCGGAGGATCGGGACATCGCCGCGGCGAACCGGGACCGGAACCTCGTCGTGGCGATCAACAAGTCCGATCTGCCCGAGGCCCTCGGGGAGGAGTCCCTGCCCGGCGAGCTCGCCGGGCGTGCCGTCTTCCGGGTCTCGGCCAAAACGGGGGAGGGGCTGGCGGCCTTCCGGGACGGCGTTCACGCCGCTCTCGGGCGCACAGCCGGGGAGGGACGCTCCGAGGCGGTCCTCACGACCCTGCGGCACAAGATCGCGCTGGAACGTGCCCTCGCGTGCCTGCGGAAGGCCGAGCAGGGAATCTCCGGCGGGCTCTCGCCGGAGTTTGCCGCCTTCGACCTCCGGGAAGCCCTGGATGCCCTGGGCGAGGTGACGGGCCAGACGGTCACGGAGGAAGTGCTGGACCGGATATTTGCGACGTTTTGTATCGGGAAGTAAACGGCCGGTGACCTCGAGCACGGCCTTCAAACCGGAGAAGGCAAGAAGGTCGGAGAGAAAAAACCGTTTGATGAGTCGGCGTCCATATTGCGGCTCTTTGCTTCTCCAACCTTCTCCCCTTCTTCCCCTCTGACCTTCTGCCCCCCGGGACATTCTCGGCCCGCGACCCCTGGCCTGCCTTGCACGAACACACCCGGAGCCCGCCATCGGAGGGCCCGTCTTGACAGCCTGACTCCAACCCATAGATTGAGGTAAAGAGGTTTTAGAAGGGAGGTGGAGCCGGTCACCCTGTGCAGCGGGTTTTCGACAAGAGAATAGATTCAGCTCCGTCGCGGAATGCAGGATCGTCGGCCGGGGAAGGACGGGGATCGGAAACGAAAACGGCAACCGGGTTGCCGCCGCGTGACGATCACGCTCCATGAACGGCCGGCGGCATGGGTTCCGCGCGGTTCGACCCTTTCTCCGGAAAGGCGGATGAACGCATTCGAAGAGGGTCACCCGGTGCGGTCCGAAGACGCGCCGGCAATGTGACGACTTCCTCTTCGCTTGCGTTTCTTTTTTCTCAGCCCTCCCGCATCCCCTCCAGCAGGGCCATGCAGTTGTGACCGAGGACGCGATGGTTGTAGCCGCCCTCGAGGATGGCGAAGAACCCGGCGCCGCTCTTGCGGGCCGTCTCGCGGACCATCCGGCCGATGTCGGTGTAGTCAGACTCGCCGAGCACGCCCCCCCAGTCCTCGCGGGCATAGTCGAAGCCTGCGGAGATCCCGATCACGTCGTATGTCTCCGCGGCCAGGGCCTTGTCGACCTGGCGGATGAAATCCGACGGGGAGTTCGACGAGGGGTTGACGAGGGTGGCATAGCCCCTGCCGCCGAGGATGTTCACCGTCCCGTCGCCGAAGTGCAGATCGATGTCGAGGACGAGGGCCTTCCTGATCTTGCCGTCCCTCTTGAGCTTCTCCATGGCGATCGCCATGTTGTTGAAGAAGCAGAAGCCCCAGCAGCTGCCGGCCGAGGCGTGATGGCCCGGGGGCCGGATGAGGCCGAAGCAGGGCTCCCGCATGCCGATCTCGGCGGCCTGGATGGCGCCCCCGGCGGCCAGGGCCGCGATGCCGTACAGGCCGATCTGCCGGATGTGCGCGATGTGGGCGCTCGTGTGGCAGGCGGCGATGTCCTCCTCGCCGGCCGGCCGGGCCTCCACGAAGGTCACCCTGTCTTTGATGACATCGAGGATCGCCTCCATGCGCCCCGAGGCGGCAGCCGGGTCCATCGTATAGGACTCGATAAACTTCTCGCTCCAGACCACTTTCATCGGATCACCTCCTCCATCAAGATACAGGGTAGCGGCTTAATCCCCCTCTTTTTCCCTTCGACGAAGGGGGATGGAAGGGGGCTTTTTTCATGAAATGAATTTCATCTGCACGAGCAGCCTGCGCGTCGTGGGCGACAGGTTCAGGGCCGCGGCCTCGTCCGGTGACACCCAGCGCGCGTCGCTCACGTCATCGGCGGCCTTCGGCTCGCCTCCCAGGTAATCGGCCAGGAAGTCGACGATGATGTAATGATATTTGATCTTCCCTTCCGCGTCCCGGTCGATGAAGTCGAAGATGAAAAAGGCCTCCCGGGCCCGGACGCTGACCCCCGTCTCCTCGAGGAGTTCCCGCTCGGCCGCCTCGCGAACCGTCTCCCCCAGCTCGACCAGGCCGCCCGGGATGGCCCAGAAGCCCTTGCCCGGGGCGCTTGCCCGCTGCACGAGCAGGATGCGCCCCTCGCGGATCACGATGGCGCCCACCCCCACGCGGGGAAGCTCCCGGTACTCACGCCCCGATTGTCCGCTCTCGTCATGCATGTCGTACCGGTCAGGCCTTGAGTTCTTTATCCAGACGTTCCGCAAGAAAGATCTTGATGAGGGACTGGTATGGGATGTCGCGCTTGTTGGCCAGAAGCTTGATTTCCTCCAGCATCAGTTCGGGCAGGCGGAGGGAAATCGTCTTCACCGAAGGCTTGAGGCGGGGGAAAACCACCCTATGCGCCTTGGACCAATCGAGGTATTCCGTGGATTCTTCCTTGGCCCAGAATCTTCTTTCTGCGGCTTCCGTACTGAATTTCGGAATCTTTTTCATAACATTTCGTATGCCTTTCTTTCCTTGCGGCTCATGTCACGGGCCGAAATGACACGGAGTTGTCTTCTTCGCACCGTGAATACAACAAAGAGGTGCCTGCCGGAATCGGATTGCCCCAAGGCGAAAAACCGGGGCTCGTCGGCCGAATGTCGATCGTCCGGCAACGCCACCAGTGGACGGTTAAAAAATACCTGCTCGCACTCGATGGCGGACACCCTGTGCTTTTCCCAATTCTTCAGCAGGTTTCCCTCGTCCCATTCGAAACCGACACAGTCCGTGATGCGTGCCAGGATGTCCATGGGCATACGTATATGCTAAACATATACATCGGTCAAGGCGGAATTTTATGGAGGAGGGAGAAAAGCAGGACCCGGATTTTCAGAAATGGGACGGCAGGCACGTCAACAGCCATGCCGATGGACCCCCAGCAGGGCGAAAGCCCTGCGCGCCTCCTCGACAAACGCCCGCACCCGGGCGGGGTCCTTCGCCCCATCGGGTGCCTCCACGCCCGTGTGGGCGTCGACGCCCGCGGGGCGCACCCGCAGGATGGCGCGGCCCACGTTTTCGGGCGTCAGGCCCCCGGCGAGGATGACGGGCCTCGGGGCCTCCTCGACGATCCGCCGGCTGGCCGCCCAGTCGTGCGCTTTGCCCGTGGCCCCGCGCGCGCCGGTCTGCGGGTCCCAGGTGTCCGTGATGAAGGCGTCCACAGAGGGCCCGAACTCCCGGGCATCGCGCAGCAGGGCCTCGAGATTCCCCGGCCGCACGACGAGGGCCTTGATCAGGAAAAGACCCGCGGGAAACTCCCTGAGCCGCCTCGTCTCGACGGCCGTGATGTCGCCGTGCAGCTGGACCCGTCGGCACCCGAGCCTGCCGGCCAGGCCCGCGATCTCCGCCGCCCGCTCCAGGTACGTGATAAGGACGGCTCGCTCGCCGATGCCGAGGGAGGCGATGATCGCCGCAGCCTCCCCGTCGGGCAGGTCCTCGTCGTGCCGCTCCAGCCGCAGGGGAAAGCCGAGCCAGTCCACGCCCGCGGCGAGGAGCATCCCCGCCTCCTCGAGGCCCCGGATGCCCGCGATCTGGACGATGCCCTCCACGGGGTTACCCTCGGTCCGCATCGCTGCGGGAAACGGCGAACTCGAAGCGGGCCGTCCCGGGCGGCCCCGGCTTCGCATTGAAGTTGCGCTCGATGAACGTCACCCGGTCCTGCCGGTCGACGTACAGCAGGGTCGACGAGCGGGTCCCGTAGACGGGGCTCGTGATGAATCGCGCCGACAGGATCCTCTCCCAGTCGAGCCCGACGCCGGTATCCGGCAGCAGGCGGTCCTCCGCGATGGTGCGGTCCGACAGGATGTCGAAGAGCGCCTCGGGCGCGGGGTCCTCTCCCCGGGACAGCAGACCGCCCAGGGCCTCCTTGCCCCGGGCCACCTTCGGCCAGGGTGTGTCGAGCAGGTGATTGCTCAGACCGTAGAGCCCCGGCGTCAGCGCGATCACGCCGCCCTTGCGGTTGGAGTAATAGTAGAGCTCCCGGGTCGTCCCGACGATGAGATTGAAGCCGTTGTAGGCGGCCCCCTTGCGCCTGACCTGTTCGAGATACCCCGCCGGGTCGGTCTGACCGAGGAGATAGTCCGTCAGCAGGAGGCCCCGCGATGGCGCGTCGTCGCGGTGCGAGCGGGGGTCGCGGTAATTCGTGACGGCGGCGATCCGCCCGGAGCGGGTGACGCCGAACCAGGTGCCGCCGCCTTGAAGATCCTTGCCGGCCAGGAGCTCCGGCGCCTCGGGCCAGAAGGCGGCGGGCCGCGACGGGCGCTCGTAGAATTCGTCGCGGTTGGCGGCGATGATGAGACGGTATTGCGGGTGGACCTCGAAGGCGCAGAAGAACAGGCACATCAGCCCGGCTCCCCCCGGGCGCCCGCGACCCCCAGGATTCGCTTCACCGCCTCGAGGACCAGCGGCATGACCTCCCCGGCTTTCCCGTGGATGACCAGATCGGCCCGGTCGTCGAAATCCGTCACGGTGAGGTTGACGATCGCCACGGCGGCCCCCGCCTCCTTGGCATAGACCGGCATGTAGGCCGCCGGGAAGACCACCAGGGAAGAGCCCACGACGATGAGCAGGTCGCACCGCCGGGAGTGCTCGACGGCCTGACGGAGCGCCTCCGCGGGCAGCTGCTCCCCGAAAAAGATCACGTCGGGCTTGAGGATGCCGTCGCACTCCGGGCACAGGGGCGCCCCGTCTTCGAGCCGGATGCGGGAAAGCAGATCCGCCATGGCGTAGCGCTGCCCGCAGCCCAGGCACCGGGCATGGTTCATGGTGCCGTGGAGCTCGTAGACCCGCTCGGGGGCGCTGCCCGCCTTCTGGTGGAGGTTGTCGATGTTCTGCGTGATGATGCAGTCGAGCTTCCCGAGCCTTTCCAGTTCGGCCACGGCGCGATGGGCCCCGTTGGGCCGCGCGTCGGCGATGAGGCCGCTCTCGATCAGCAGCCGCCACTGCTTGAGGCGCGTCTCGGGGCTCGCGAGGAACCGGTAGATGGTGAATTCCTCGGGGTCGAACCGGGACCAGATCCCGCCGGGGCTGCGGAAATCGGGGATGCCCGATTCGGTGCTCACCCCGGCCCCGGTGAAGACCACGATCCGGCCGGCCCCGGCGATCAGGGCGGCCAGCTTTTCGATTTTCCCGCTCAGTCCGTCTTCGGTCACAGGGCACGTCCGGGCGTCGGTATCGCCCCGCCGGCACGGCGGGGCCCCGCCTCGACATGCATAGTATATTTCGGGGGAAAAGAAAAGGTGTCAGGTGATCGGCGGCAGGTTCGGGCCTGCAGGGTTCTTCTCCGCTCCCCGCCGCCTCTTTCGGGCATCAACCCGGTTGGTGCAGGATCTCACGGATGCTTTTCGACAGGTCCCTCAGCTTGAAGGGCTTCTGGATGAAGCCGTCGCAGCCCCGCTGGATGATCTCCGTGGCCTCGCCGTCGATGCTGTACCCGGAGAGCAGCAGGCACTTCATGTCGGGGTTTATGCTCTTGAGGCGGTCGAACACCTCCCCGCCGCCCAGGCCCGGCATGACCACGTCCAGCAGGACGAGGTCGATCGCGCTGCCCCGGCTCTCGTAGAGCCGGATGGCCTCTTCGCCGTCCTTGGCGGTCACGACCTGATAGCCCATGGTCTCGAGCAGGGCCCGCCCGATCTCGAGGACCATGTCCTCGTCGTCGACCAGGAGCACCGTCCCCTGGCCCCGGACGATCCCCTCCTGGCCGCGGTGGGGCTTGGAGATCTTCTTGGACGAGGCCGGAAGGTAGATGGAGAAGGTCGCGCCCCGGCCGGGCTCGGATTCCACGTCGATGAAGCCCCCGTGGCCCTTGATGATGCCGTAGGTCGACGCGAGCCCGAGGCCCGTCCCGCGGCCCATCTCCTTGGTCGTGAAGAAGGGCTCGAAGATCCGCTCCTTGGTCTTCTCGTCCATCCCGACCCCCGTGTCGCTGACCGACAGCAGGACGTACTTCCCGGGCCTCGGGTTGTAGAGCTTGCCCTTCATCTGCTCGTGGGTCGTGTTCGCCGTCCGGAGGGTGACCGTCCCGCCGCCCCGCATCGCGTCGGCGGCGTTCACGAGGAGGTTCATCAGCACCTGCTCGACCTGCCCGGCGTCGGCCTCGATGGGGGCGAGATTCCTGTCGAGCCGCAGCTGCACCCGGATTTCCTTCCTCGTCCGGCTGAAGGTCTCGCAGGCGTCCTGCACGGTCTGGTTGAGATCGATGGGCCTCACCTCGTAGCGGCCCTTGCGGGCATAGCCCAGCAGCTGGGCCGTGAGACGGGAGCCGCTGTCGACGAGCTTCTCGATGTTGCGCAGCCGCTCGTAGTGCTCGTGCTTCGGGCTCAGGTCGAAGAGCATCAGCGAGGCGTTCCCCTGGATGGCCATCAGGAGGTTGTTGAAGTCGTGGGCGATCCCGCCGGCCAGGGTGCCGATGGCTTCCATCTTCTGGGCCTGGCGCAGCTGGGCCTCGAGGAGCTTCCTTTCCTCCTCGGCGCGCTTTCGCTCCGTGATGTCCCGGGCGATCCCGTAGATCCCGCGGATCTTGCCCCCGCTCTCCTCGGAGAATTCCTCCATGGCGGAGGCCCGCAGCTCCACGACGCAGATGCCGTCGCCGGCCGCCGGCCGGGTCCGGCAGCACAGCCGCACCTCCATACAGTCCGACAGGGGCCTCCCCTTGGCCGCGGCCTCGAAGAAGGCGCGGACCTTGTCCGCATCCTCCTCGTGGACGATCGTGGAGAAGGCCTTCCCCCGCAGCGAGGCGCTCTCGTAGCCCAGGAGGCTCTCCACGGTGTCGTTGACGAAGAGAAACTCGCCCCTCTCCCCGAGCGTGAAGATGATGTCGGGCGAGTGGTGCACGAGATGGCGGTAGCGCTCCTCGGTGACGGCCAGGCGGTTCCGGAAGCTGTCCCGCTCGGCCCTCAGCCGTTTCTGGTCGAGGGCGTTCTCCACGCGCTTGACGAGCTCGTCGTGCTCGAAGGGCTTCCCGAGATAGTCGTAGGCGCCCCGCTTCAGGGCCTCCACGGCCGATTCGATGGAGGCGTGGCCCGTCATCATGATGACCGTCACGTCGGGGTACCGGTCCTTGACGAAATCCAGCAGATCGAACCCGTCCATCTCCGGCATCATGAGATCGAGGAGCATGAGGTCGCAGCGGTTGTTCTCCAGCCACGCCACGGCGTCCCGCGCCGAAGGGCACGTCTCGATGCGGTAGTTGTGCTCCCCGAGAAGAATCCGGACGCTGTCGCACATCCGGATCTCGTCATCGACAACCAGGATCCTGGGGGTTCCCGTCATGGTCTGCTCCGTTTCACGTTGTTTTCGCGGGCCCGTTCAGGGGGAAGCGCATCACGAAGACCGTCCCCCGGCCCTCCGCGCTGTCGCACCGGATCGTCCCGCCGAGGTCCCGGACGATGCTGTGCACGACGGACAGGCCGAGCCCCGAGTGGCCCTCGCCCTTCGTCGTCACGTAGGGCTCGAAGAGCCGCTGCCTGACCGCCTCGGGCAGCCCGGGCCCCTCGTCCCGCACCGAGATCTCCACGGCCTGCTCCGCCTTTCCGTTGGGCTGGCCGGCCATCTCCTCCAGGTCCTTCGAGACCAGGCACCTCGTCCGCACGAAGAGATTGCCGCCCCGCGGCATGGCCTCGATGGCGTTTTTCAGGAGATTGATGAGGACCTGCTTGAGGCCGTTTCGGTCCGTGACCAGCCCCGGCAGGGCCGGGTCGAGATCGAGATGAAAGCGGATCCGGCTCGTCGCCGAGAAGGACTTGTCGATGATGACGGCCAGGTCCCGGATGAGCCCGTTGACGTCCACGGCCTGGCGCACGCGCTCCTTTTCGGCGGTCAGGTCCGTGAGCTGGCGCACGATGAGCGCGACGCGGTCGATCTCCTCGTTGACGATCCGCAGCTCCTCCTGGGCCGCGTGGTCGGCCCCGAGCTTCATGCCGAGGATCTTGAGATAATTCTTGATGATGCTCAGCGGGTTGTTCACCTCGTGGGCGACCTTGCGGGCCAGGGCCGACGAGGCGGCCAGGCGTCCCGCCTGGTAGAGCCGGGTCTGGGCCATGCGCATCTGGTCGAGCCGCAGGGCCAGGGCCACCTGGTCGCCGTACAGGGTCAGCAGCCTCGACTCGGCCGCCAGCGCCTTGACGGCGGCCCGATCCGCCCCGATGACGAAAAGGCCCACCTTTTCCTTCTGGCTCACCAGGGGCAGGCACAGGATCTCTTCGCCGCCGAGCAGGCGGATCAGCATCTCGTCCATGATCGTGAGCGCGCCCTGCTCGCGGCGCTCCAGGGTGCCGAGAATGGCCCGCCGGTTCAGGGCCTGCACGGGAAGCGAATCGTTGCGGCCCATGGGGATGGTCAGCTCCTGCCCGGGGGGGAGCCGGGAGCCGACCGTTCCCTGCAGGACGAGCAGTTCGCGGTCCCGATCGTGGATGAAGAGCAGGACCGCCGGTGTCCCGAAGAGGATCTCGAGACCCTGCCGGGCGGCCCTCTGGATGGCCTCGCGGTCGACGGCTTCCATCAGGCCCTGCAGGGCGGCCTGCAGCAGCGCCACGTCCCGGACCCGGCCGTTGAGCGCCGCCTGCTTCTCCTCGTCCCTCTCGTCGAGGGGCTGGGGCTGCGGTTCGACGGGGTCGATCGAAATCCCCAGCGACTCCGCGAGCTCCCGCACCTCCTCCTGCGCGGCGGTGAGCATCTCCGTGATGTCGGTGAAGCCGATCCCGAAGAGTTCCCGGACGGCCTTGTGCCGGCTGAAATCGGGATCGGGCATGCCCGCCAGCAGGTTCGCCGCGTAGACGATCTTGATGAGCGGGAAGGCGCCGTGGATCCGTTCGAGCGGTTCGTGGTGGTATCGCGCCGCGTCGGCCGTGAAGGCATCGAGGCCCCAGCGGGCAAGCAGCCAGGAGCCCACCTCGGCATGGGTGATCCCCATCCGGCTCTCCCCTTCCAGCAGCGGCTCCGAGCGGCCCCCCGCGGCCGCGAGCACCTTGCCGTATTCCTCCGGGAAGTGGACCCAGAGCACCACCCGGCCCACGTCGTGCAGGATCCCCGAGAGGAAGCAGAGCTCGGGGGCCTTGAAGGATGTCTTCTCGGCGAGCCGCCGGGCCAGGACGGCGCACAGCAGGGCATGGCGCCAGTAGAGCTTCATGTTGAACGGGCCGCGGCCGTTGACCCGGGAGAAAACCTGGTGGATGGACGCGCTGACGGCGATGCTGCGCACGGCGTCACGCCCCAGGTGGAGCAGGGCGTCATCGACGCGGGCGATCTTCTCCGCGCGGCGATAGAACGGGGAGTTGACGATCGACAGGATCCTGCCTGAAAGGGCGGAATCGCTGTCGATGATCCGGGCGATCTCCTTGATCGTCGTCTCCTCGCTGCGGCAGGCCTCGATGAGCTTCAGAAGCACCTGGGGCAGCGACGGCAGGACCCTCGAGGCCGCTATGCGCGACAGGAACTGGCCCGCCCGGTCATCGGGATTTGATCGCGTGTTCTCCATAAGGGCAACCCGTGAACATCAAAGCAACTTTTATGCCGGACCCCGGGGAGAGGGCGATCAGGCCGGAAGGAGCCCGCCCGGCAGGACGGCGGACCCCCGCCCCGTCGCCGGTGCGGGTCGGGTTCGGAGGGGCCTCCTGCATCCCTACCGTCCCCCCGTCAGGGGGACAAACCGGACGGGCAACAGGCTTTTCGTCGTGATGTTTCCCGCCTGATCCTTCTCGACCAGGATGATGTGCTGGATCGTGGCAGGGCTGCCCACGGGGATCACCAGCCGCCCTTTCGCCTTCAGCTGGGCAATGAGCGGCGGCGGAATGTGGCCGGCCGCCGCCGTCACCATGATGGCATCGAAAGGCGCCTTGTCGGGCCACCCGGCATAGCCGTCCCCGGTCCGGACCTCCACGTTGCCGAAGCCGAGGTCCCTGAGACGTGCCCTCGCAGACTCGGCCAGCTCGGGGATGATCTCGATCGTGTACACCTTCCGGTAGAGGTGCGAGAGAACGGCCGCCTGATACCCGGAACCGGTGCCGACCTCGAGGACCGTCCCCGAGCCGTCGGGCCGCAGGAGCTCCGTCATGTACGCCACGATGTAGGGCTGGGAGATCGTCTGGCCGCTGCCGATCGGCAGGGGCCTGTCCTCGTAGGCCGAGGAAACGCGCTCCTGAGGCACGAAGAGGTGGCGGGGCGTCATCCGCATCGCCCTCAGGACGCCCTCGTGGCGAACGCCTCGGGCGACGATCTGCTCGTTGACCATCGCCTCCCGCAGCGCCTCGAAATCCTTCCCGGAGGGCTTCCGGAAGAACCACCCCCCGGTATCGCCCGGCAGCAACGCGGCGAAAACCGCAACCGCAAGGGCCGCTGCGCTGAAAACCGCGACGCGGGGTTTCATGAGGCCCTCCCCTGTGGTATCATCCGAAATATGCTGTACGCGATCCTCGCCGACATCGTCATCGTGATCCATTTCCTCTGGATCGCCTTCGTGATCCTGGGATTCCCCTTTTTTCTGTGGGTCAACAGCGCCCGCTGGCGCCTCATCCACCTGGCCGCCGTGATCGCCATGATCCTGATGCAGATCACGCGCTCCATCTGCCCCCTGACCTACCTTGAGGCCTGGCTCAAATCGGAGGGGCGGGGGGCGGAAGTCTACCCGGGCAAGTTCATCATCGAGACGATCGAACGGCTGATCTACGTGGACACGGTCACCCTGGAAAAGATCACCTGGGCCACCGGCGCCTACCTCGCGCTCATCGTCCTGTCCTTCCGGTTCCGGCCGATCGCCAGGAGAAGAAGTTAAGAAGTTGAGAAGGTAAGAAGGTTGGCGCATCTCCAGGTACATCGCAAGTCACTGGCTTCTCCAACGTTCTTACCCTCTATTTTTCTTATAGCACAGATTGCGGGGCAGGGAAACGCGCAGCCCGGGCGTTCGCGGGTCCCCCTTGCATTCACCCGGGCGATCGGATACCCTTGCGCCGATGAATGAGAAGCCGGCCCTCCGAACGGACATCCAGATGATCATGACCCTCGTCGAGGGACGCCGGGTGGTCGTCTTCCAGGACCCCTACGACCTGAGCCGGCAGCAGCTCGCCGTCGACGCGGGCGCGCTGCCGCTTCTCCAGATGCTCGACGGCCGGCACGGGATCCGGGACATCCAGCGCGAACTGACGAACCGAAGCGGCGGGCGCCTGGTCTATCTCTCCGACATCGAATCCTTTCTCGAGAGCCTGGACCGGGCCTATCTCCTGGACAGCGAGGCCTTCCGCCGGGAGATGGAGACGCTCTGCCGTTCCTTCGACCGTGCCGAGCAGCGGCCCTGCGCCCATGCGGGGAAGTCCTACGACGCCGACCCGGAGAGGCTGGCACGGTTCATCGAGCAGACGGAGTCGGAGCTGCCCGAGGCGGAAACGCGGCCGCGCGAGGTGCACGCGCTGGTGGCCCCGCACATCGACATCCGGGTGGCGCGCCACACCTACGTCAGCGCCTACCGGCATCTCAGGGGAAGGCGCTACGACCTCGTCGTGATCCTGGGGATCAATCACCACCTGCAGGACGGCCTGTTCTGCCTATCGGCCAAGAACTACCTGACCCCGTTCGGCGAGCTCCGGACGGACCGGGATTTCGTCCGTTCCCTCGAGGGCCGCGTGCCGCAGGGCACCCTCTCGCAAAGCGATTTCGGCCACAAGATCGAGCACTCCGTCGAGTTCCAGGCCCTGTTCCTGCACCACGTTCTCGGGGAGACCCCGATCGTGCCCGTCCTCTGCGGGGGCCTGCACGAGTTTCTCCTGGCCCGAAAGACCCCGTTCGAGGACGGCCGGTTCACGGGCTTCGTGGAGGCCGTCCGGGAGCAGGCGGGCGAACGGGGCAACGTGCTCTTCGTGGCGGGGGTCGATTTTTCGCACGTGGGGCTCAAGTTCGGCGACAGGCTGCCTGCAGAGTCGATCCTGGCCCGTGCGCAGGCCAATGACCGGCGCATCCTCGACGCCCTGCTCGCCGCCGACGGGCGGGCGATCTTCGAAAACGCCGCCGAGACGGCCGATGCCTACAAGGTCTGCGGCCTTCCGGCGCTGGTCCTGCTGGCGGAGTTCATGACGGGGAAAAAGGGCACCCTGCTCGATCACCGGACCTACCGCGAGGCGGCCACGTCGAGTGCCGTGACCTACGCGGCGGCGATGTTTGCGGACTGAGGAACAGGGTATCGGGTAAACAAGGAAACGGCGGGACAAGTCCCGCCGTCAGTGTTTCCATCTCCTCGCCCTTTGGCCGATCCCCCGCTTTCATCCCCCCGCCGTCTGTCCGAAAGCGGTGTTGGCGTAGAGGTATTCCATCTTCTCCTTGTGCTTCAGCTCCTCGGCGGCCATCCGCAGCAGCAGCTCCTTCACGGGACCCTTGGGATAGAGGTCCGCCAGGCCCTTGTAAAAGTGGTGGGCGTTGGCCTCGCGGTTGGCCGCAACGAGGAACACCTCCTCGGAGTTCATGTCTTTCTGGATGTCGGGCTGCTTGAGGTGCTCGGCGACCTTGTAGTCCACGGGCGTGTCCGGCCGCAGGACGATGTCGCAGGACATCTCGTCCTTGCACTTGACGAGGAAGGCCTTGTGCCCGGCCTCCTCGTCGGCGAGGTATTTCAGCGTGTCCCGGGCCGCCTTGTCCTGGACGACGTTGCTGAGGCTCAGGTAAAAGTTGTGGGCTTCTTCCTCCCTTTGAATCGCAAGGTCGATGACGGACTGCAGCGTGTCGCTTCCCATGACTCCTGACCCCCTTGTGGAAGGCCCCGGCAGGGGCTTTTCTTTCGGTCTAGGGTAGTCCGTCCTCCCGCAAAGTGCAAGCGGAAATCGTTCCGGCAGGCAGCTTTTGATTGCCTCGAAAAGCCCGATCTGATAGACTTCCGGCGACTTGTGGAAACGACCCCAGAGACGACCGGGAGGCACTCATGACGATGAAAACCAATGACGACCACGTCTTTTACAGGACCCCGACCAAGTACTACCCCACCGTCGAGCGCGGCGAGGGCGTCTACATCTACGACAAGGACGGCAGGCAGTACATCGACGGCTCGGGCGGCGCCGCCGTGGTGAACATCGGCCACGGGGTGAAGGAAGTCGAGGAGGCCATGCTGCAGCAGGCCGGCCGGATCGCCTTCACCCACGGCACGCAGTTCACGAGCGAAGCCGCAATCGGCCTGGCCGAGCGGATCGTGAAGATGTCGCCGCCGGGCCTCTCCCGGGTCTACTTTCTCTCGGGCGGCTCCGAGGCCGTGGAGACGGCCATGAAGATGGCCCGGCAGTACCAGGTCGACCGGGGCCTGCCCCTGAAGTACAAGGTCATCTCCCGCTGGGCCAGCTACCACGGCAACACCCTCGGTGCCCTGGCGCTCAGCGGCCACACGGGCAGGCGGCGCTACTACCAGCCGCTGATGCTGCACACGCCCCACATCGCGCCCTGCTACTGCTACCGATGCCCCTTGAACCTCGACCCCGAGCGCTGCAGCGTCGAGTGCGCCGACGAGCTCGAGAAGGCCATCCTCTACGAGGGGCCCGATTCCGTGTCGGCCTTCATCGCCGAGCCCGTCGTGGGGGCCACGGCGGGGGCTCTCGTGCCGAAGGACGGCTACTTCCAGCGCATCCGCGAGATCTGCGACAAGTACGACGTGCTGCTCATCGCCGACGAGGTCATGTCGGGCGTGGGCCGGACGGGCCGCAACTGGGCCCTCGACCACTGGGGCGTCACGCCCGATCTGATCGTGGCCGCCAAGGGGCTCGCCAGCGGCTACACCCCGCTCTACGTCGTCGTCGCCCGGGAGGAGATCCACCAGGTCATCAAGGAGAAGAACGGCACCTTCGTCCACGGCCACACCTACAGCCAGAACCCGCTGTCCTGCGCGATCGGGTCGGCCGTGCTGGATTACCTCGTCAAGCACGACCTCGTGGCCGCCTCGGCGAAGAAGGGCGCCTACCTGCTCGAGAAGCTCCAGGGGCTCCGAAAGCACCCCATCGTGGGCGACGTGCGCGGCCTGGGGCTCTTCGCCGGCATCGAGTTCGTCAGGGACCGGAAGACCAAAGAGCCCTTCGACCCGAAGCTCCGGGTCAACGTGCTCGTCGGCAACAGCGCCTTCGCCAGGGGCCTCATCTCCTACCCCGGCGGCGGCGGCGCCGACGGCGTCAGGGGAGACCACAGCCTTCTGGCCCCCCCGTTCGTCATCACCGAGGCCCAGATCGACAGGATGGTGCAGATCCTGGACGAGGCGATCGGGGAGACGGAAAAGAAGGTGCTCGGGTAAGCATTGCAGGGCGATGGATCGGGATTCTGGAGAGCGAAGTCATACGCATTGCAGTCGACCGCTCTTCGCGAAGCGGAACGTCCGCCGCGCAAACGGTTTGAGACCGGAGGCAGAGTATTAGCGCCTTCAGCGGAGTGCGAGTTGGAGCGGTCTAAAACCGTCTGTTTGCCGTAAGCATGCCGATCAAGAGCCCCTCTGATTTCAGGCATCGAATTTCACGACAGCAAGAGGACACCTTATGGAAAAAGTCATCATCACCGCAGCCATCACCGGAAGCCGCATGATGCGGGACATCGCCCCGTACATCCCCATCACCCCCGACGAGATCGCCCAGTCGGCCATCGAGGCCTGGCAGGCCGGCGCGTCGATCGTCCACATCCACGTCCGCGACCCCGAGACGGGTCTCGGCAGCCAGGACATCAACCTCTTCCGCCGCGTCGTCGACAGGATCCGGGAGAAGACGGATCTCATCCTCAGCCTCACCACGAGCGGCATCCCCGGGCGGAACCTGCCGACGGCGGAGCGGCTCGCGCCGCTGCAGCTAAAGCCGGAACTGGCGTCCTACGACGCCGGCTCGATCAACCTGGGCGGCAAGGCCTTCATCAACGACCCGGCCTTCCTCGACGAGGCGGCGAGGATGATGAAGGAGGCCGGCGTGAAGCCCGAGATCGAGATCTTCGATCTGGGCATGATGGTGACGGCCCTGCGGCTCCGGGATGAGGGGAAAATCGACGAGCCGATGCACTTCCAGTTCTGTCTCGGGACCCCATGGGGGGCGCCGGCCACGGTGAAGTCCTTCCTGCACCTCTACGAGCACATGCCCTCGAATGCCTCCTGGTCCATCTTCGGCGTGGGCCGGGGCTTCCTGCCCATGGCCATGATGGGGCTGATCATGGGCGGGCACATCCGGGTGGGCATGGAGGACAACATCTACGTCAACCCCGGCGTGCTCGCAAAGACGAACGCCGAGCTCGTCGAGCGGGTCATCGGGATCTGCCGCGCCTATGGCCGCGAGGTCGCCACCCCGGCGGAGGCGAGAAAAATATTGGGCTTCACCAAATAGGGCCCAGGGTACAGGGTTCCGGGCACAGGGGGAAAAAGACACCCCCCGGAAACAAGAGCGGCGGGAATGACTCCCGCCGTTTTTTTTGCCTTTCTCCGAACCCGACACCCCAGCCCGCGGCCCGATTATCGTCATGCCGGTCAAAAACGCCCGGATGCGGGGGGCCTTTCCGGCAGAGGGTAAGAGGGTGTGAAGGTGAGAAGGTTGGAGAAGCACGAACTATGCGTTTGCCCGCCGACTCATCCAACGTTCTTCCCCTCTCACCTTCTTCCCTTCCAGGGGGATCGGGATGCGCCCACGGTCATAGGCCTGCTACTGTTTCAGGCCGTACTTCTTCATCTTGTAGCGCAGCATCCTCTCGCTGATCCCCAGGATGCCCGCCGCCCGGGTCTGGTGGTGGTCGGCCTCCTCGAGGGCCTTCAGGATCATCTGCCTCTCCAGCTCCTCGATGGAGTCCTTCAGCCTGCCCTCCCCCGCCGTCTCGGAGGCCCCCGCGAAGCGGTCCCCGAAGGGCAGGTCGGCCACCGTGATGATCGAGTCCCGCGCGATGACCACGGCCCGCTCGAGGATGTTGATGAGTTCGCGCACATTGCCCGGGTAATCGTACTTGATCAGCTGGTCCCGGGCTTCCTGGCTGATGCCCTCGATGTCCTTGGCGTTTTCGGCGGCAAACTTCTTCAGGAAGTGGTCGATGAGGGCGGGGATGTCCTCCTTGCGCTCCTTGAGCGGCGGGATGTACATGTCCACGACGTTGAGCCGGTAGAAGAGGTCCTCGCGGAAGGCGCCTTCCTTGACCCTTGCCTCGAGATCACGGTTCGTGGCGACGATGATCCGGACGTCGGAATGGAGGACCTGGTTGCCGCCCACCCTCTGGAACTCGCGCTCCTGGAGAAACCGCAGGAGCTTGATCTGCACGGCCGGGGTCAGCTCCCCGATCTCGTCGAGGAAGAGCGTCCCCCCGTCGGCTTCCTCGAAGCGTCCGATCCGCCTTGCCGTCGCCCCGGTGAAGGAGCCCTTCTCGTGGCCGAAGAGCTCGCTTTCGAGCAGCGTCTCGGGAAGGGCGCCGCAGTTGACCGCGATCAGCGGCCGTGCGGCCCGGGGGCTCAGGTTGTGGATGAGGCGGGCGAACAGCTCCTTGCCCGTTCCGCTCTCGCCGCGGACGAGAACCGTGGCCCGGCTCGGGGCGATCCGCCCCGCGAGGTTCACGAGGGCTTCCATCCGGGGGCTGCGGTACACGATCTGATCGGCCGTGACCCCCGTCTCCTGGAGGCGCCGGCGCATCAGCTCGTTTTCCCGCAGCAGGATGCGGCGCTCCGAAATCCGGTTGACGTGAATCAGGAGCTCGTCGAGATCGATGGGCTTGGTGACGTAGTCGACGGCCCCCGCCTTCATGGCCTCGACGGCCGTCTCGATCGTGCCGTAGGCCGTCATCATGATGACGTCGAGCTCCGGGTTGAACTTCTTGACCTCCTGCAGGACCTGCAGGCCGTTCATGCCGGGCATCTTGTAGTCCATCAGCAGAAGGTCGAAGTACGACGAGCGGACCTCGGCAAGGGCCCTTTCGCCCGTCTCAGCCTCGGCCACGGTGTGACCTTCCTTGCGCAGGAAGTCGCGGAGCATCTCCCGCTGGATCTGTCCGTCTTCAACGATCAGGATGCTGAGTTTCTTCATGCCTCTCCGTGCAATCCGCCCCTTTCCATGCCGGCGCGCTGCGCCCTGCCGGTCGAATTACCACATTCGGGGGGACTTTGCCACAACCGGCCGTCCCTCAGCGCGCGGGGGGTGCCGCGGAAGCCGGCCGGGTCGGCAGCGTGATCTCGAACGTCGTTCCCCTGCCGACCGCGCTCTGGACGCGGATGGCCCCGCCGTGCCCGCGGATGATTTCATAGGCGATGGGCAGGCCCAGGCCCAGCCCCTTTTCCTTGGTGGTGTAGTCGGGGTCGAAGATCTTCTCGACCTCCTCGGGCGCCAGGCCGGACCCCGTGTCGGAGATCCGGACGACGGCCCGGCCGCCCTGCGGCTTCTCCATCACGATGTCGATGGACCCCGAGCCGTCGATGGACTCGATGGCGTTCTTGACGATGTTGATGAGGGCCTGCTGCAGCTTGTCCACGTCCATGGGGACCATGAGGGCGTCCGGGCCGGGCCGCAGGGTGAGCGCGATCCCGCGCGCCCGGGCCTCCTCGCCCATGAGCCCCGCCAGTTTCTGGACGACCTCGGTGAGCGAATAATCGCGGAGCTCGAGCCGCCTGCTGCGGGAGAAGGTCAGGAAATCCTCGATGATGACGTTCAGGCGGCGGATCTCGTCGCGGATGACCCCCGTGAGCCGGCCGAACTCCTGTCTCTTGTCCTCCTCGCAGGGCAGGTACTCCCGCTGGAGCCGCTGACTCGCCATGCTGATGGCGTTGAGGGGGTTGCGGATCTCGTGGGCCACGCCGGCCGCGAGCTGACCGAGGGAGGAGAGCCGCTCCGACTGCTCGAGGCGCTTGCGCATCTCGTCGAGACGGGCGAGGTGGCGCTTGTGGTTCTGGAATACGAACCACAGGGAGAAGAGGCCCGCCAGGACGATGAAGCCCATGGAGAGGAAAAGGAAATGGCGGTTGTTCTCCAGGATCTGGTCCATGCGGTCCCTCTGGAAGCCGACCCGGACGATCCCGGCGGGCCGCCCGTCAAGGGCGAGCGGTGCCATGACCATGACGTGCTCCCGCTCCCCCAGGGTGACGCCGCGGGCGGTCACGGCAAGCGTCCCGGTCAGAAGATCCTTCTCCTGGGCCGTCATCTCCTGGATCGCCGGCTGCTCGCCCCTGGAGCCCAGCACGGCGCCCCAGCCGTCGAGGACGGTGACGAAGACGACCCCCGGCGTCTGCGCCGCCTCGTCGACGGCCCGCTGCATCGCGATCCGCATGCCCCACCACTGCAGGGCATCCTCGTCGAGGGCGATGATCACCGTCCCGTTGCCGCCGCTGCGCCGCAGGGCCACGACGCCGCTGCGGCCCGCCTTTTCGGAGCGGCCGAACAGGTCGATCACGAGATCCTTTTTCTTCCGCACGGCGGGCTCGGCACGCGCGAGGATCTGCCTCGGGAGAGGCCGGCTCTGAAAGAGCACGCGGCCCGAGTCATCGACGACGGCAAGCAGCCAGAGCCCCTCTTTCTCCATCACGCCCTTGGCTTCCTCCGGGGAGATGGCCCCGGAGGGCCATCGGGTGTCGATCGAGCGGATCACGTTGACCAGGGCCCGGATCAGCGACTCCTGGGTCAGGAAGGTCTCGTCGGTCAGCGGGATGAGCGTCTCGCCGGCCGCCTCGCCCCGGAGCATCTGCATGATGCTCGTGTAGCCGACCAGGGCCTCCCGCTCGATCTTTTCCGCCACGTCGAGGCCCCTGACTTCCATGAAGTTGACGAGGGAACGGTCGAGCCGGTTGAGGTCCATGAGGCCCATGACCAGGATGAGGATCACGAAAATCGTGCAGGAGATGATCAGGGTGATGGGGCGCAGGAGGATCTGGCTGGCTGAAGGGATTTGATTCATCCGGCTATCCGATGGAAAAAGGGGTTCTCGGGCCCGCTCATCGGACGGGCTTCTTCGTCGCCGGCTGCTGGTCCATGGCGGAATACCAGCGCCGGAACTGCTCGGGGGTCAGGATCTTTCTCATCTCGATCTCGAAGTCGATCCTCTCGCGGATCAGCTGGGTGTCGATGGCCTCGATCTCCTTTCCCTTGGCCCGGATGCTTTCCTCGGAGGCGGAAGGATCGCGCAGGAGGTCGCGGTACTGAATGCTCTTGCCGATGATCTCGCTGCGCAGCCTCAGGATCCGGTTCGAATAGAGCGTCCGGATCCGTTTCATTTCCCTGTCCTGCGCTTCCGTCAGCCTCAGCTCCTTCACGAGGGACACTTCGCGCCCCGCCGCGTTCGAGGAGTCCGGCCGGCTGTCGCGGCCGACGACCTGGGCCTGGCTTTCCGGGACGAGGCAGATCAACAGGATCAGAACAGGAAGAATGCCCCTCAGCTTCATGGTCGACTCCTCTTCGGCAGCCTTTACGGACCGGCGCCTGCCTTTACCTGTCCCGCCGGGATTTCCCGGCAAAAGATGAACCAGTGAACCCCATCACGAAATAAATGTCAAGCATTGCTCCCAGGGCGATCGCCGCCGACCTTTTCGACATTAATGTCGAAGCCGTCGAGAGAGGGGGATTGCATAAGTGCTCGGAAACAATGACATTTACAGAATGCCCTTCCGCGGCCGACATTTCTTGCCTCGCCGCCCTGCCCGGAACGACGGCCGAGAAAAGAGAATGAAAGGGAAAATCCATTAATATCAAGTTCTTGCAAAATTACCCTTCCCGTGGCACGCTACCTGCAAAATCAAAGGGCAAAGCTTAACTGCAAATGAGGTGCCCAACTACAGCGAGGAGGGCCTTCATTCAAGAGCAGCAGCCGATTAAGAGTTTCGCAGAAACGGTTCAAATCGCTTAAAGATTCTCCTCCTTCACATAAGCGATAAACTCCGAAGGGGAGGTCGCAAGACCTCCCCGCCCCCCCTATTTTTTCCAGCCCCCACCCAATTCATACATGCAGTTGATGCGGTTCACCCTTGCATGCCGGCGTCCCTCTTATTATAAACGCGGCTTGCACATGACCTTCTCGCGGCTGTCCGCCGCGCGGCAAGAAAACCCATGCCTGCGCCTTGACAGACGCACGCGCCGTTGACAGAAAAAAAAGTGGCCTTGCAGAGAAAAGACGTCTATAATCGCCGCAAATTCAAGGAAAGGGGAAAGACATGAGCAGCTACCAGGGAAGCGACATCTTCCAATTCGCCATCCGCATGGAGGAAAACGGCGAAAAGTTTTATAATTACGCAGCGTCCTTGACCAAGGACGCAAAGGTCTACGGGATATTCACCAAGCTGGCCTCCGAGGAGGTGAAGCACAGGAAGCTTTTTGCCGACATGTTCTCCAAGATCGACACGATCATGCCGAAGGAGAGCTACCCCGGCGAGTACATGGCCTACCTGCAGGCCAGCATCGACGGGAAGGTCTTCTCGATGTCCGCGGCCAAGGAGCTGGCTGACGTCAAAGACGTGATCGCGGCCCTGGACTACGCCATCGGCCGGGAACTCGATTCGGTTCTCTACTACTCGGAAATGAAGAAATACGTCACGGACTCGGCCCAGGGCCTCCTCGAGCAGGTCATCGACGAGGAGCGCAAGCACGTCGTGATCCTTTCGGAGATCAAGAAGAACCTCTAAGGGCCCCGCCGGAGGGCCTCTGAAGGGGCTCGACGCCGGCCGGGTTCCCCGTCGGCGGCTGCCCGGATTCAAGGGATCGCAGAGACGGGACGATAGGGTTACTGGGGGCCCGCTCCCCTGAAAAGCCCCGGGAAGCGGCCCATCCCGGGAGGTCCCGGGCCGCAGGGATAAAAGATGAAAAAGTTCAGCGGCGTCATCGCCGCAGCCGTCCGCGAGGGCGTTTCGGACATTCACATCACGGGCGCGCACCCGGTGGTGTTCCGGAAGAACGGCCAGATCCAGCAGGACCGTTCCATCAAATGGACCCACGCCGAGGTGGACGCGCTTGTCCGCAAGCTGCTGACGCCCCGGCAGATGCAGATCCTGCGCAAGGAGTGGTCCGTCGATCTCGCGGTGACGATCCAGCACGTGCGGCTGCGGCTCAACGTCTTCAGCGCAACCCGCGGGCTGAGCCTCGCCATCCGCCTGCTTCCGGGTGTCATCCCCACGATCCAGCGCCTCAACCTCCACCCCTCGCTGCAGCAGATCGCGGAGCTGCGCTCCGGCCTCGTGCTGATCTGCGGGGCCACGGGCACCGGCAAGTCCACGACGATCGCCGCCATCATCGACGAGATCAACCGCAACCGGGCCGCCCATATCGTCACCCTCGAGGACCCCATCGAGTACCGGTTCACCTCGAAGCAATCCTTCGTCGAGCAGCGGGAACTGGGCACGCACATGCCCTCCTTCGAAAAGGGGCTCATCGACGTCCTGCGGGAGGACCCGGACGTGATCGTCGTCGGGGAACTGCGGGAGCCGGAGGTCATACGCCTCACCCTCAACGCCGCCGAGTCGGGGCATCTCGTGATCGCCTCGCTGCACGCCACCAACGCGGAAGACGCCCTGTACCGGATGTTCAACTCCTTCCCCCTCGAGGCCCAGGAGGAGATCCGTTTCCAGGTTGCATCGACGCTGGCCTGGATCGTCGTCCAGCAGCTCATCTTCCACGAGCGGCAGGGGTTCCGGGTTCCCCTGCTGTCCATCCTGCGCGGCAACAACACGGTCCGGGGCATGATCCGGGAGAACAAGCTGCCGCAGATCGAGAGCGCCATCCAGACCGGCAAGGCCGACGGCATGTTCTCGATGGAGCGATACCTCAAGGACTACCTGAGCACGAAGGATTCCTTCTATCCCCCGGCCGAGAATTTCAAGCCCTCCGAGGAGATGTCCCGGGAGGTGATCTACCACTCCCCGCTGCTCGAGGCGGAACCCGAACCGGCCGCGCCGAAACCGAAGAAGCTCCCCGCCGAGGACAAGTCCGTCATATTTCTCCACCCCGACGAAGGCGCGGACAAACACTTCATGATCGACGAGAAGGCGACCGTCGACGAACTGATCGCCCAGATACGCGACTCGGGCAAGTTCAAGGAGTGAATCTACAATATTTGATGCATCCGTTGCACCCGCCGAGGGCCTGCCGATTTTTTGACCTGCCGCCGATTTTCTGCGTGCGTAATGAAATCCGCAACCTATCGATTTAACTCACTTTATATTTTACATCCCCGCCGGATGCATGGCATGCTTCGTGCTAATTATACCTCCGCCGGAACCATGCGCTGTTGATCCTTTTTCCAGACGTTCATCTTCCAGCGGATTCCACATCGCTGATTCCACACGGATCCGGGGGGGAAAAAAAGGATGAATAAGTTCAGCAAGGTCATTGTGACAGCCGTCCAGGAAGGCTGTTCCGATGTGCACATCACCGGTGGGCATCCGGTCGTCTACCGCAAGAACGGCCAGATCCACTTCGACACGTCGGGCCGCTGGACCCACGGCGAGATCGACGGGATCGTCAAGAAGATCCTCACGGTCAGGCAGCTGCAGACCCTCAGGGGCCGCTGGTCCGTCGACATGGCCATGACGATCCGCAACATCCGGATCCGGGTCAACGTGTTCAACACGACGCGCGGTCTCAGCATCGCCATCCGGCTGCTCCCGGGCACCGTGCCGACCATCGAAAAGCTCAACCTCCACCCCTCCCTGAAGCAGATCGCGGAGCTGCGCGCCGGGCTAGTGCTCATCTGCGGGGCCACCGGGTCGGGCAAATCGACGACGATCGCCGCCCTGGTCGACGAGATCAACCGCAGCCGGGCCGCGCACATCGTGACCCTGGAGGACCCCGTCGAGTACCGTTACGTCTCGAGAAAGTCCTTCATCGAGCAGCGGGAGATGGGCACCCACATGCCGTCCTTCGAGCAGGGCCTCGTCGACGTGCTGCGCGAGGACCCCGACGTGATCGTCGTGGGGGAGCTGAGGGAACCGGAAGTCATGCGGCTGACCCTCAACGCCGCCGAGTCGGGACACCTGGTCATCGCGACCCTCCACGCCACCCACGCCGAGGATGCCCTGTACAGGCTGTGCAACTCCTTTCCCCTGGAGGCCCAGGAGGAGATCCGCCACCAGGTCGCATCCACGCTGCAGTGGCTCGTGGTGCAGCATCTCGTCATCAAGGAGGATGTCGGGTTCCGCGTGCCCGTCCTTTCGATCCTCCGCGGCAACCAGTCCGTGAAGGGGATCCTGCGGGAGAACAAGTTCCCCCAGATCGAGAGCGTCATCCAGATGGGCAAGAACGACGGCATGTTCACGACCGAGCGCTACGTCCGGGAGTACTTGGCCAAGGTCGCCACCTTCGCATCCCCCCAGGACATCTTCAAGCCCTCGGCCGAATCCTCCCAGGAAGAGGTCTACCACTCGCCCCTCGTCGAAGGCGAACCCGCGGCGCCGCGCCCGGTCGCCCCGCCCCGCAAGGCCGAACAGGCCCGCGGAGCAGCCGCTTACGGATCCCAGGCCTACCTGGATTTCAGCGCAGGGATCGGGCATGATTTCCAGAACGGGATCGGCCCCGAGTCGACCCGCGGGCAGTCCCCGCCGGCATCACGGGCCGGGGGCAACGGGGAGAGGTCCTCTTCGGCCATCTCCCGGGACGGGGCCTTCGATCACCTCTACAGCCAGTCCATCGACGAGGGCGAAAAGGGCGGCTCCCACCTGATCATCGACGAGAAGGCCTCCATCGACGAGCTGATCGCGCAGATCAGCAACTTCGGGCGGCCCAAGGCATAAAGAGGGTCGATTCAGTCTGTCCGGTCCCCGGTCTGTCCAGTCTCTTTCGTTTCTTTCGTTGTTGCGTTTCTTTCGTTTGTTTCGTTTTGCCTTCTGCCGCGGTTCCCTCTTTTTTTCTTCCTCCACTTCTCTCACTTCTTTCACGGCCGCCGCTCCTGACGCAGAAAACCCGGCCGGGGCCGGGTTTTCGTACACGTCGGTCGTCCAAACGCTATTGCTGGATGGGCAGGAGGAAGCCCTGGCGCGTGATCCCGTAGCCGGGGCCGAACTGCAGGGCGAAGTCATCGAACTCGGTCCAGTAGGCGTCATTCCCATAGGCGTGCAAGCCGACTTCGGATCGACCCGCGGGGAAAATGGTGCCGCTCTGAGGGCTGTAGAACAGGGTCCCGTCGGGGCTTGCAAAGCGCAGGACGTCGCCTGCAGACCCCGTGTTGTCCTTCGAGTAGAAGCCCGTCAGGCAGTAAGGGCCTGTCCGGTCCACGCCGTTGACCTTGCAGCTCAGCGAAGAGTTCACGTAGTCGCTGAACCGCAGGAGGGTGAAGTTGTCCGTGTTGATCACCGTTTCCTGCGGGTTGTCCGGGGGCCAGAGGACCGAGTTCCGGAATACGGGCCCCCGGAAGTTGTTGAAGGGGTTGACGTCCGCTGGGGCATTGCCCCCCGGGTCCCCCACGTAGAACATGAGCCAGTTGTCCCGCCGGCGGAAGACCTCGTCGCTCGCGCCGCCGGGCACGCCCACGGTGCCTGCATCGGTCCCGCCGGGATGCTCGCCGACGAAAATCTTGTAGCCCAGCAGGAAAGGCGCCGTGGCCGGGTTCGAGAGGGAGTTGCCCGCAATCCGCTCCAGCAGGAGCACCCCCTGCTCCGAGCCGGAAGACCAGGTGCGGTTGCCCGACTTCGCCGCCCGGTAGACGGGGCTGCGCATCACCCGGTAGATCGCCGTGACCGTTCCGCCGGGCAGGTTGTTCAAGGTCTGGTACACGGTCTCGCCGCTCAGGATCTCGCGGCCCGCGCCGCCGCCGCCGCTCACGAAGGAGACGGAGGGCGCCTCGATGATGCGGGCCGCGAAAGTCGCAAATGTCTTCAGGTATAGTGAACTGATCAGCCCAAGGTACTCGTTGCCCGACGTCAGCACCTGGTGGGCCAGTTTCGTGAACGAGGCATCCTGGACGATAAGGGTCGTCGTTCCCGAACCGGGGCCCGTGATGTCCTGAAGCCCGGCCCAGTAGGGAGGGTTTTGATTCAGTGCGGCCGTTAAGGTGTCGAAGAGGTACAGGTACGTCGCCCCGGAGACGACCTTTCGGATGTAGTAATCCCGGCCCGCCGTGACCCCCACGGGAAGGGCGCCGCCCGTGTTGACAAACCTCACGCGGTCCCCGTTACGCCAGAATGTCTGGTTCGTGACGAGGGCAAACGTCCCCGTGCCCGTCGGCGGCGGGTCGTCGTATTTTGTCGGGCTGACGGAGTGGACGCTCAGTTCGAGCCCCGGATTGACTTCCTTCTTGGAGTACTCCTTCGTCCAGGCAAGCAGGATGGGAGTGTAGTTCACATACCCCGGGATGTTCGCAAGGAAGCCGAAGGGGATGCCGTCGTTGTCGCAGCCGTAGGCGTCAAACCCCGGCACTCCCCTTGCGAAGGTAAAGCCCATGGCATTCCCCGCCTCGTCGAGACGGAAGGTGAGCCCTATGGCGTAACGGGTCGACGGGTTGGGCAGCGTGTAGAAGGTCTTCATCTCCAGGTCGTAGCTCAGGTAGTTGCCGGCGCGGAGCCATTCCTGCTGGACGGGAAGTGCCGCAGCGGACCAGTTGAGTCCGACCTGGAACTCCCGGAATCGCAGGCAGCTGTCCGTGGGGGTCGCGTTGGTGGCCTGGGTGCTCTCCACCCTCATCGTCGTGCCGTAGCTCGTCCCGGCCGTCAGGGTGCCGATGCGGCCGATGTGGTCCCCCGCCTGCCACTTCGAGAAATCGAGCATTTTGTCGTGGAACTGGCTCTTGGGCTCGGGCTGGAGCTTCGCGTAGCCGATGGGCGCGTAGTAGGTCACTTTCCGGCTGACCGCCGAGGTCCCGGAACCGATTGTGCCCGTCGATTCGAGACGGACGAACTTCGTCAGCTCCACGAAGTTCTGGTAGGGGGCACCGGTGCCCGGGTCGACCATCGGCCCTGTCGGGAGGCTGCCCCCGTTGGGGTCGCTGATGCCTTTCAGGCGGCTGTTCGCAATGTCCCGGTGCCGGTAGGCGAGGACCCTCGGGTTGGTCTCGCCCTGGAACTTGACCGTGAAGATCCCGTTTTTCTCCGGGAAGGCCCGGGCCCCCGTGCCGGACACAAACGCCAGATCGTAGCTGCCGTCGCTGTTGGGGCCGATGAGACGCAGGCTGTTCACGTTCCGGTCGGGAATGCAGACGGGAGTGATCGCCGAGCCCGCCCCGTAGGCGGAATCCCAGCTCAGGATGTTTCCGCCTGCATCGATCTGGTAGAAGCGGATCGTGTTGGGTTCCAGGGTGCTCACGCCGGATATGCGGTTGTACGTGACCACGTTGTCGGGTCTCTGAACCTTCACCCAGCTGCCCCAGTTGAAATCGATCCCGGGGATGGGCAGACCGCCGAAGACCTTGGTCGTGAGCTCGTTGCCGCTCGGTGCCTGCGTGGACTTGTAATAGTAAGGGTACACGTCGAGGCGGAACGCGCCGTCGCCGGAGAGAGTAAAGGTCTTGCCATGCAGTTCATTCTCCAGGAGGCTTTCACGCGCCGCCTCGTTGGCCGTCTCATTGCCCAGATCCACGGCGATGTAGCGGCTTGCGGCATAGCGGAACCCGGATTCCGCGAGGTAGTAGGCCTTCATGGCGTTGTTGCCGGCCACCTGGCTCAGGACCGACGTGCCGAACATGCCGATCATCAGGGCGCCGAGGGCCGAGAAGACAACCAGGGCCGCGATGAGGGTCACCAGGATGGCCCCGCGCTCACCCTGCAGGCGGGCTCTCCAGCGCGGGGATTGCCGCCTCAGTGCCCTGACGGCCAGGCGGGCCAATACCCAGGACAACAAGAGGACAACGGGGATCAGGACCGGCCGGGTCAGGGCCAGAAAGGCGAATCCCGCCAAGGGCGTGATCAGCAGCCTGACGAACAGGCAGGCGACCGGTCTGTCCTCGATGGCCGAGGCAAGCGACGGCCCCGCTTCGTAGTAGAACCGGACGAGGGCCTCCCCGGCCTCCGTCGGGAGCAGGAACCGGTCCCTGAACTGCCTCAGCGTCTCCACGACCGGGTGATTCGCATCGCCATAGGCGGCTGTGGTCACGAAGCACTGCTTGCCGCTGTACTCCGGGGGCGGGTTTGCGGCCGTGGGCAGGGCGGCGCCGCCGCTGTTGTTGTTGTTGCGCGGCGAAACGGTCATGTGAAACGGAACCTTACCCCCCGTGTCGGGGCGTGCCAGGTCCATCTGAATGTTCACCACGAAGAGGTTCGTGATGTCCTGTCCCACGCTCCAGAGGCTTGTTGTTCCGTCCGGAGGATTCGGGTTGTACAGGATGGAGAAGCCCGGTTTTCCGGTGACAGGGTCATCAACAATCCCGTCGACGAGGATGTCGCCTCCGGAAACCGGACAGGTATTGCTGCCATAATTAATAAAAAGACGGAGGGTGTTGCCCAGTCTTGCTATGGCACGCTTGCCATAAGGGCTTTCGTAAACCATACACGTAGCGTCTGATGCTCGGACGTCGGAGAGCTCGATGATCTCGCGGCTCAGCCGGTTCAGGGCCAGCTGCGCCTTCTGGGTGATGGCGTTGTTCTCCCTGGCGAAGAGATAGCTCTTCGTCGCCGTGATGACCGATATGCCGGCGATCGACGCGATCAGCCCCACGAGGACGAGGGAAACCATGATCTCGATGAGGGTGAAGCCTGCCTTTCTCTTCATGCTCTGCGTCCCTCGCTTCGCTATCGGGTGAACAGGGCGGTCACTGTTTGATCGCCCCGGCGGATCGTGACCTTGAGGATCCGCTGGTTGGCCGGGTCCGTCTCCGGCTGCTCCGAGCCCGAGACGAACTTGATGTAATCGTTGTAGAGGATCTGGTAGGAGCCGTAATACGGGTAGCCCTCGTAGCCTACGGGCTTGGGCAGGGTGTTGCCGTAGTCGACGTAGTCCTTGAAGATGGTCAGAAAATTCGACTGCGTCGAGGCAAGCCGCTTGTAGTCCGCGCTCATGTACTCCATGATGTGGGCGGCGCCGGAGAGGTTCTGCACCCGGTAAACCGGATCGGCACTGTGGATGACGTTGGTGCTGACGAACTGGGCGAAAAACGCCCCCATGATGGCGGCGATCACGATCGTGACGATGACCTCCAGCAGGGTGAACCCGCCGCGTCCGAGGCCCGGCCCGGGTCTGTCGGGCTGTCTTGTCTTTCTCTCCATGTCTCCAGCACCTCCTCGGATCAGGGGATGAAGCCCGTGTTTCTTGTAACGGTAATGCCGCCGGCGGTCGTGGACAGCGTGATCGTCGCCGTGCCCGGGCTGCCGAAGGAATCGAAGGCGATCTTGTTCCCCGGGGGCAGGGATACCTGGATCGCCTTGAGTTCCATGACCCCGTCCGCCGATTCCACACCAGGAAGGCGGATGACTGTATTTTCCTCGGTGCCCTTGAAAAGCCAGTAACGCGTCGACGAACCGAACTTGATCCCCCAGTTGCTGTCCGTGTTCATGGCCCTCGACTGGGCGTAGCGCAGGTGGTTCTTGACGAGCTCCAGCTCGGCGGCCTGGGTGGGGACGTCGTCGGAAAACAGTCTCGTGGCGGCAAAATAGGAGATGATGCCCAGGATCAGCAGCACCATGACGATCTCGAACAGGGTGAACCCGCCCTGCCCGCCGAACCATCCTTTCCGAATCATTCTACGCATAACGCTTTCCGTAGTTCTGCAGAGTGCGAATCAGGAAAAAGCCCGTCGGCAGCCCGACGAGGGCCGAGAGCAGAGACACGTAGGCCGAAACGGGGACGCTCCACTCCAGGGACACGACGACCCCGTTGAACAGGGCAACCCCGAGATAGACAAGGGCCCCGATCCGAGCCGTGCGAAGGGCCAGCTTCCCGTCTTTCAGGAGGTAGAGGCCGATGGCAGCCATGCACCCGGCCGTGGCAAGCGCGATCGGCGGCTGCCAGCGGACCCAGCCCGGGGCGGCGGGAAACGCGCCCAGAACGTGCAGGCCGACCCACAGGACCAGGCCGAGAACGGCATAGAAGATGCCGACCATGATGAAGTAGAAGGAGCACTCCTGCCCGGACACGGGGGCACGCAGCGCCCGGATCGGGTCGAAACTCACCGTGCGGGGCTTCAGCAGCGCCTCGCCGAGCACCTTCCACGGGGAAGGCCGATGGGCCCGAATACGCGCCATGGCACGCTCCGCCACACCTGCCGGCGGCTCGGGTGCGGGCTCTTCGCGCATCATCCGGGCGATTGCGTCGAGCTCCTTCCAGCGGGGATCAAGCCCGCCGACTTCCCGGTCAAGCCCTTTTCCGCCCAGCACCCCGATGATTTTTTCCAGTTCACGATCCTTCACAGGATCCACCCCTTCTGATCTTCGCGCCGTCTCGCCCTCACGATTCGTCATCGCCGAACCCGTCTTCTTCCATCATCGCCCGGATCTTCTCCAGGCCCCGGTAGGCCTTCATCTTGACGCTGCCCGATGAATCGCCCGTCAGGCCCGCGATGTCCTCGAAACTCATCCCCTCGTAGAACCGCAGGACCAGGGTCTCGCGGACCGCGGGAGAGAGCCTCATCAGGTAACCCTGGATCCGCCGGCTGCGCTCCCGGCCCATGGCCGCTTCGGCCGGGCTACAGCCGGAATCCGCCGCATCCGGCCCTCCCGTACCTGATCCCTCCCCGGCAGCGGCCCTCGCCTTCCGGAGGTGGTTCCGGATCACGTTGAGGCCGATGGTATAGAGCCAGGGAAAGAATTTCTGCCCCGTCCTGAAGCGCCCCAGGGACAGGAACGCCCGCAAGAAGATTTCCTGTGTCAGGTCGTCGGCATCCCGGTCGCTTCCCGTCATCCGGAAGGCCAGGCGGAAGACCGGTCCCTTGTAGGCATTGACCAGCTCGGCAAAGGCCTCTCGGTCTCCCCCGAGGACCCGGCCGATGATCTCCCCTTCGTCGATCTGCTTCATATACAAATCGGACCGGCAAAAAGTCACACCCTACTATGCATCTTCCGTGACAAAAACGGGTGCACCCCGTTCTTATTAGACGATAATCGGAGGAGAAGAAAGCTTTTTATGTCGCGACGTTTCCCGGCTTTTCTGCATAGGGGACCCCCCGGACGCCGGGTAGAGGGGGTGAATCGCATTTTTTCGCTTTTTATCGCCTCAAGCCTCATGCCTGATGCCTTTCGCCCGGTTTTGTGGCATATTAGTTGAATAACAATCAGGATCGGCCGGCGAAAATCGAGCCATCGAGGGCGATGTGCCGGCACGTCCCGCAAGGATGGAAACCGGGCCGTTGACCAGAGCGCCAGGATCACCCGTCGAAATCAGCATCGTGCTCCCCGCCTTCCAGGAAGAAGAGGGGATTTCGCCCCTGCTCGACCGCATCGGCGCGGCCATGGAACCGCTGGGCCGCCCCTGGGAGGTCATCGTCGTGGACGACGGCTCCACTGATCGGACCGCCCAGAGGGCGCGGGACAAGGGGGCCAGGGTCGTCTCGCACCCCTACAACATCGGAAACGGCGCGGCCGTGAAAACCGGCATCCGCGAGGCACGGGGCCGCGTGATTGTCATGATGGACGCCGACGGCCAGCACGACCCCGCGGACATCCCCCGGCTGCTCGAACACGTGGGGACTCACGACATGGTCGTGGGGGCCCGCACGAAGGAATCACAGACCAGCCTTCACAGGGACCTGGCCAACAAGGTCTACAACGCCTTTGCCTCCTACGTCTGCAACCGCAGGATCGAGGACCTGACCTCGGGCTTTCGAGCGGTCAAGGCACATGCCGTACGGGCCTTTCTCTACCTGCTGCCGAACACCTATTCCTACCCGACGACGCTGACCCTTGCCGTGGTCCGCTCGGGCCGGAGCCTCAAGTACGTCCCCGTGACGACGGCGCGCCGCGTGGGCCGGAGCAAGATCAAGCTGCTGCGGGACGGGGTGCGCTTCTTCATGATCATCCTGAAGATCGCGACCCTATTCTCGCCCATGAAGGTGTTCCTGCCGGTGAGCGCCCTGATGTTCCTGACGGGTGTGGGGTACGGCCTGGTCCGGATCTTATATTTAGACACCCGCTACGGCCCCACGTCCGCCATGCTGATGACCATGGCCGTGGTTGTTTTCATGGTGGGGCTCGTCTCCGAGCAGGTGGCCCAGCTGCGGTTCGACCGGGCGGAACCTCAAGACCCGCCCTGCGGGAAGTGAGTGCCCACCGCCCCGAGTTCTGCGCTTCAGCGGATACAGAAGGTGAAAGAACCTCAACCCAAGAAACTGTGCTACATCCTCTGTTACCGAGAGCCCAACTACGTTCGCTCGATGTCCCTCATCGCGGCGTTGCGGCGCATGCAGGGCTCTGTCGTGCTCGAAGCGGTCAACACGAACACGGGCTGGATCCGTTATGTGGAGGCGATTGCCCGACTGATCCGCTGCCGGCTGAAGGAACAGCCCGACACCTACGTTCTTGGGTTCCGCGGGTACGAAATCTTCTGGGTTGCCCGGTTGCTCACGGCAGGGCGCGTTCTGGTCTTTGACCACATGATGTCACCCTATGACAGTTTGCTGAACGAGAGGAAGACAATCCGCAGGGGGGGCATCCTCGACGCGCTCGTGTACCGTTACGAACGGGGCATCCTCCGGTCTTCGGACCTCGTGCTGACGGACACGGAGATCCACCGACGGTTCATCTCGAAACGCTTCGGGGTCCCGTACGGAAAAATCGCGGTGGTACCCGTCGGCACGGACGAGTCTCTGTTCTACCCTAGGCACGGGACCGGTGCACAAGGGAAAGAGCGCCTCGATGTTTTGTTCTACGGCTCGTTTCAGCCGCTCCACGGCGTTCCGGTCATTCTGGAGGCTGCACGTAGGCTGCGGGACAAGCCCGTCCATTTCACCATCGCTGGGGGTAAGGGACCAGGAAAAGGCACACCCGAAGCCCACAACGAACCATCTGCCAACGTGACCCGTTTGGGATGGATACCCTACCGGGATTTGCCCGCAATGATCGCGCGGGCCGATCTCTGCCTGGGGGGGCCCTTCGGGGACACCGGCCAGGCGCAACGCGTCATCACCGGAAAGACGTTTCAATTCCTGGCGATGGGGAAGCCCGTCGTGATCGGCAGGATTGCGGAAGAAGCCGGGTTCGAAGACCGGCACAACTGCCTGCTCGTTCCACAGGGGAGCGTTGAGGCTCTCGAGGAGGCGATCCTGTGGTGTTTGGAACACCGCAACCGATTGGAAGAAATTGGTCGAAACGGACGCCTGCTCTATGAACGGCGCTTCTCGACTGCATGCATCTCAGCGAAGCTAGAACGGCATTTTCAGCCATGACGTACTACCCGCCCGGATATTTGTTTCGACGGTACGAGCTCTTGAAACGGGCGGCTGGTGGGAACCGTTTTCTGGAGATCGGACCCGGGAGTCTATTGCTCGCCGTCGAGCTCCTTGGGATCTTCAGGCGAGGAACCTTAATCGATTTCAGTGCAGACACGAGGGCGGCCTATGAGGCCCTCGCGCCGGCTGACCGGGATCGGTTGGACTTGATCATTGCCGATTTCATGAAGCATCACTTCGAAGAGCCCTTCGACGCGGTCATCGCCTGTGAGGTCCTCGAACACATCCGGGACGAGGCAGCGTTTCTGGACCGGGTCCGCGGGCTGCTGAATCCCTGAGGACAGCTGATCCTGTCGATGCCAGCACGGAAGAGACTCTGGTCGGACCATGATCAGATTGCCGGGCATCTTCGGCGATACGAAAGACAGGAAGTGGCAGATCTGGTTTCGAGCCGGGCATTCCGGAACGTTTCCGTTATCGCCTACGGCTTCCCCTTCATCAACGAGTTGAGATGGGTCCGAATCGTGCAGGCCAAGTGGCAATACGAGGAAAAAGCCGGTTGGAGCCAGGAGCAGCAGACCCAAAAAAGCGGCGCCGCGCACATGGGACGGCTCGCCCAATTCATCGGGCGGCTGATCAATCCCGCAACGACACAACCGCTGTGCCGGTTTTCCGCCCTGTTCAACAGCCGGGATTGGTCAGAAGGCTACTTGGTGATCGGTGAGCGATAAATGAACGTGAGGATCGTCTACAGACGCTACAAGCCGCTTCACGACCTCTATCGGTCCCTTCTGATCGAGCCCCCGCCGGAGGTGTCGTTCTCAATCCCCCGGCCGATTAGGGCTGCGCGCCGTCTTTACCCGCTCTACCTCGCATTCGGCGACTGGACCCCGATGCGATCCGTCATCGCCGCTGCCCAGGACGTCCTTTTTGGAGGAACAGGGACGCCCGAGCGGACCGACCTCTTCCACTACGTCCAGATGGTGCCGCGCCGTGAGCCTCAAAAACCCTATGTCGTCGATTTCGAGCACGCCGCGGCCCTCGCGAATTTCGTCCGCATAGACGAGTCGACCCGAAAACGAATTGAGAATTTTCTCCTCCACCGGAACTGCCGGAAGATTATCCCGCTGACCCGGGCGGCCGAGCAGTCCCTGTTGGCCCTTTTGCCGAATCTACCTCATGAAGCTCGGAGAAAAATCGAGGTCATCTACCCGGCACTGCCCAATCACACGAAACGGGGGAAGGATGACGGAGGTCCGTCGGTTGCGGTCCGAGGAAACGGAGGACCCAAATTCCTCTTTGTCGGCAACGATGTCTACAGGAAGGGTCTCCACGAAGTGATGCGCGCGTTCCGACAAATCGAGGACCGGCACCCGGAGGCTGAGCTTCACGTCGTCTCCGACGCCCCCGCGGAGCTGAAGCGCGAGTACACCTCGACGAGGATCCGGCATTACGATCCGGTCTACTCCTTCGACGAGATGATCGACCGGTTCTACCTGGCCTGCGATGCCCTCCTTTTGCCGACGCACTGTGACACTTTTGGGATGGCCATCCTCAACGCCCTTTCCTGCGGAAAGCCGGTCGTAACGACCGACCAGTTTGCAGCCCGGGAGCTCGTCCGGGACGGGGAAAACGGGCTGATCGTCCGTTCGCGCCGCCTGCTGCTCAACGAAACCTGTGCGCCAGACCGGTCCACGACGCGGGCTTTCGTGACCCGAGAGGCCGACCCGCTGCTGGTCGAGGAGCTGATCAAGGCGCTCGAGTGCCTCTGCGCCGACCGGGCAATGCTGGTAGGGATGTCCCGGGAAGCCGTGAAGGATTTCGAGCCCGGCGGCAAGTTCTCGATCGGGGAAAGAAACAGGCGGCTCTCCAGGGCATACGCAGATTGTTGCGCTCCGTGAAGCGAATGCCACACGCGGAAGGTCTCATGCAATACGAACCGGACTATTCCAGAAACCAGATCCACTTCCTCTCGCAGAGACCGGAATGGCTGCCCCGGCTCGAGAAGGCTGGCCGGCCGAGGGCCATCCTGGATTTGGGCGCGGGCGGGGGCCGGAACATTGCCTGCCTCCGGAAGGTATTCCCGGACGCAACCGTCACTGCCCTCGACGTGTCTCATATCCGCTGCACCCTGTGCCGCCAGACGGCGGATGTAGGCGTGGTCTGCGGCGACGCCGTGCGGCTCCCGTTCCAGGACGCCATATTCGATCTGGTTCTGTCGACGCAGGTCATCGAGCACGTCCCAGACGATCGCGCCTTCGTAATTGAAGCGACAAGGGTCCTCCGGCGGGAGGGGCAAATGATCGTGTCCTCCGTTCTTCGCCTCCCACGAGGATGGTATTTCCACCGGCGCGGGGGGCGATGGGTCCTGGATCCGACGCACGAGCGCGAATACGAAAGCGAGGCGGAATTTGCGTCCCTGTTCGATCAAAACCTCCGCATCCTCGAGACGGCCATCGAGCCCGTAAAGTTTTCGCCGGCGCGCTTCGTGTACAGGGCATTGGCGAGGAGCGGCGTGGTCGGCCCCCCCGATCCCGGATTTTTTACACGGACGGCCCTGACCGGTGCCCTTGAGAAATGGGGACTTCCGGTTCCCGGTTACCGCATCATCACCGTCGTCGCGCAGAAGGTGTAATGTGTCATCCACACAGCCCGCCGGAAGTTCCGGCATGAAGATGAGGGCGATCTCCTTCGCCGTTCTTCTGGTTACCGTCGCAGGGATCGGGCTTTACCTGGATCGGAACCGGGAGGTATATGACAAGCTCCGGGTCATCCCTGCCTGGAGCGTCTTACCGCTCTTCTTTTTGGGCTTGCTGACCCTGGCAGCCAATGGACTCTATCTGAAAATTTTCGCGCGGAAGTTCGACCTGAAGCTGCGCGCCCGAGAGTGGTTCGGCCTTGCCGCCGTCACGGCAATGGGGAATTATCTCACGCCGCTCTCGGGCGGCCTGATGGCCCGTGCCGCCTATCTGAAGCATCGCCACGAATTCCCGTACAGCCGTTTCCTGGTGATGCTGGCGGCTAATTACCTGATCGCTTTTGCTGTCATCGGCGTTGCGGGAACTATCGCCATGCTGACACGGATCGGCACGGGCGGTTTCTCGTGGGTGGTGTTTCTTCTCTTCGCGTCAACCGCACTGGCAATGCCCCTGGTCTTGGTGTTGCCCTGCGGCCGTAAAGTGTGCGATTGCCGCGTCCTGCGTTTCATACAGTCCGCCAGGGAGGGCCTGGACGTCATCCGACGAGACGGCACGCTGTTGTGGAAACTGGTCGTTCTCACCCTCTGGAATGTGTCGATCGGCGCGGCGCTGTACTTCGCCGCCTTCCGGACAATCGGTGTTCCCGTCCCCTTCGGCCTAGCACTGCTGATTCACTTGCTGACGTCCTTCACGGTGCTTCTCAACATCACCCCGGGAAACCTCGGGGTTCAAGAAATCGTAACCGCCGTGGCTGCAGCACTCCTTGGGGCGGGGGCTGAGACAGGTCTACTTGCGGCCCTGATCGTGCGCGCAGTGACGATCCTATGCGCGTTTGCACTGGGACCGATTTTCAGTTATGTCCTGTCCAGGGAACTCTTCGCCTGGAGAACGGTTTCCCGGACAGGCGGGGAATCCCGGAGGGTCGAATCGTGTCGGGGTTCACGAGCCTGCGCGTCTGCCCGGGACCGGGACGGGGCGGATGGGCGTTGAAAGAAAACGAGATGCATCCATGTTGAGTAAGGAAAACGGGTTCACGCTGCCCTGGCGCTTTCCGGTCTCTGTTGACCGGGGGACGGTATTTGCCATCGCAATCCTCCTCGCAACCCTGCTGCTCGTATACTCGAACAGCTTACAGGGGGAATGGCATTTCGACGATTTTCACACGATCGTCAACAACCCGAACAACCGCTTACAAACCCTGACATGGGACGAGTTGAGGAAATCCTTCTACGGACCCACCTACGGGACGGAAGACCAGCACATCACTCGGCCCATGGCCTATGCGAGCTTCGCGCTGAACCATTTCTTCGGCGGGTCGGATGTTCGGAGCTACCACATTGTCAACGTTCTGATCCATGTTGCTTCGTCCTTATTCCTTTTCCTGCTGATCCGGTTGACTCTCACTCTGCCGGTCATGCGGGAGCACTACGACAACATCGCCTACCCCGTCGCGCTGCTGTCGGCATTCCTGTGGGCAACGAGCCCGCTGCACGTCCATGCCGTCACGATCATCGTGCAGCGGATGGCGAGCATGGCCGGGCTCTTTTACGTCGCGTCACTTTATTTCTACGCCCGGGGCCGCATCGCCGTGCCGGGAAAGACCCGGATTTCAGCTTTCCTGGTGTGCGGAATGTGCGCAGCGGCGGCCTTCGCCACGAAGGAAAACACGGCGGTGTTGCCGTTGGCCCTGCTGCTCTATGACTTCTTTTTCATCCAGGGGATTTCGGCCGAGTCGGCGCGAAAAACCTTGAAGTGGGCTATTCTTCCCTTGTCCGTCATGCTTGTGCTGGGGTTTCTCTACACAGATTTCACCCTGCTGCGGGCGACCTACGACGTCGGCGTAAGACCTTTTACTCTCTGGGAGCGGCTCCTGACGCAAGGGAGGGTTCTCTTCTTCTACGTGTCTCTGCTCCTCTACCCGATTCCTTCCAGGCTGACGCTCCTGCACGACATCGACATCTCGCGCAGCCTGATCGACCCGTGGACGACGCTTGCGGCCATTGCAGGGATCATCCTCAGCCTCTCATTGGCAATCCTGAAGGCCCGGCAATACCCCTTGATCTCCTTCGCGGTCCTCTTTTTCTTTCTGAATCACCTCATCGAAGGGACCATCATCCCCTTGGAGTTGATCTTCGAGCACCGCAACTACATCCCGTCGATGTTCTTCTTCGTGCCGATCGCGACTGTCATGGTCAACGTGCTGCACTATTTTTCATACAGCAGGAAATTTCAGATTTTCATGGCAGGGGGATTTGCGCTTCTTCTGGCTTTTCAAGGCCACACGACCTTCGAGCGAAACGAGGTTGTCAGCTCCGACCTTCATCTCTGGCTTGACAACGTTCAGAAGTCCCCTAATATCAGCCGTCCCCGCATCAACCTGGCCAAGCATTACTACGAGGCTGGGATGTATGAGCAGGCCGTCAGGGAATTTGAGACAGCCGAGGGTCTGAACCGGGACACCAATCTGCGGCAGGTAGGGATTGCGTCTTACGGCTTGGGACTTTATTACCTCAAAGAAGCCAAGGACATAGGCCGGGCGGAGGAGCAGTTCATCAAGGCCCTGGATCGATTCCCGGGGTTCGCTTCTGCCGTTGTCGGTCTTGCGACGATTCACCTGCAAAGGGGGGACGTCGAGAAGGCATGGGCCTTGATCAAGGTACACGCGCCCCGGCAGCCGAACAATACCGAGATAATGAACTGCTACGGTCTGGTGCTCCTGAAAAAAGGAAATGCGAGGGACGCCCTCAAGTCGGCGGCATCGGCCATGAGATTGAGGTGGACCGACCCGAGGCCCTGGGAAATCTCGGGGGAGGCATGGCGGCAGCTGGGCTGCTGGAAGAAGGCGGCACAGTGCTGGGAGGAAGCTCTCCGACTGAACCCGGCCAATGCGCGTGCCCTACTTGCACTTGTGGAAATCTACGAGCGGGTCAAAGACAGGCCCGCCCTCGCGCGTGTCACGGCGCGGTGTCTTGTCCGGAAAGAAACGGAAACCCTCCGCGCGTGGCTCGACGACCTCGCGGCCCTGAATGCCGCGGCGGTCTACGAGGTCGACCCGCACAAGCTCGCACGAATCATTCGAGACGACGTGAAGCGTCAGGTCTTGGAAAGATGAGCCGGATTGTCTACTTCGGCATCGTCCAGACACCGCTGCTCGTGCCCGGGATGCCGCCTCTACCCGCTGCCTCGATGCGGATATCCGAGGAGGCCGGAAGGACGGAGAGCGTCAGGATGTAGTCGCCGACGCTTGTCGTGGCCCCCACGACTTCTACAAGGCTCGAGGGGGTTGGGGGAAAGCTCCTGTCGAGAAAGAATCGTGCATACCCCATGGAAAGGCGGGATTTCCCTTCAACGACGGCCTGCAGGGCCGCGCGATTCTGGGATTCGCGTGTGAGATCATAGTATTTCGGCACTGCGATGGAGGCGAGAACACCCAGAATGACGAGGATGGCGACAAGCTCGATCAGGGTGAATCCCCTCTGGGAAACGGGCAAAGACATGGACGCGTTACAGCCTCATTCCTTTATTTTGCACCTGGAACGAAACCGCACACGCCGTCCCTGCACCATGGGAGCGGCTCCGTGAAAAGCCGCCTCCCCGAGGGGGGTACGATCGACGAGAGGCCGCGAAGGAGGAGCGGCCCCCGCCCATCGATTGGTTTATAAGACTCGCGCGAATGCGGTTATTGCGGTTTGATCCAAGTCCCCGTGTTGAAAATCTGTGCGGGGTTGCTCTTTAGCCGAGCTGTAATGATGACGTTGCTACCTGATGCTGAAAATGACAGCGAGTAATCTCCAGCGTCTGTGGCCGCCACGGCAACGAGCGAGGCCGTTGATGGAATTGCACCGCTTCTTTCCAGCAGAAATTTCGCGAATTGATTAGAAAGTCTAGACTTTCCCTCAGCCACTGCCTGCATGGCGGCCTTTTTTGAGGCTTCCTCCGTAAGGTTCATGAACCTCGGCACGGCCACGGCCGCGAGGATGCCCAGGATCACCAGCACGGCGATGATTTCGATCAACGTAAAACCTTTCTGATTGCGCACTTTCGATCGCCTCCTTGACATGGTCAAATGCCCTCCTTCACGTGTAGTTTTCTCTCTCTCGAAACTCCGACAACCCCATTTATCGCACGTTCGTGCGGCGACCGGCCGGCGCCTTCGGGTTTCCCCTTCCCGTCGGCACCCATCCGAAAGGTGGCGCATTGTAAATCATTCCATCCCGTATTTCCACAGTTTTTCGATCTCCCAGGGCCCTGGAGATCCTCCCCGCGCTGCCTGCCGGCCGGACGGGCCATGCGGGGTGAAGCCTCTGGTCAACGGGTGATCGGCCGCCACAACCGGATGCCGGTCCTTCGAGATGACCTGCAAATTCTCGGAGCATCATCCGTGCCACGGGAGAAACCCGCCGACCCGCGAAAAGGCAAAGGCCGTGCGTTATCGGCCACTTGACCCTGCTTTTTTTGCGCGGGGAGGGCCCCGCGCCTGCCTTGCCGGGCCGAAAAACTGTCATAAATTGTTGTAATGTCTACATTTTATGTAGATTTCTTGATCGTCGTGACGTCGATGTTGTACTTTTTCACCCGGTGCCACAGGCTTCGCTCCTTGATCCCCAGGATCTGCGCCGCCCTGACCTGCACCCCGTCGGCCCGGGTGAGGGCGTCGATGATGAACCGCTTCTCGATCTCGGCGAGCCGGTCATCGAGGTTGGCCTGTTCCGGCACCTCCTGCATGGCCTGACCGACGATACCCCCCGAGATCTGGGCCGGCAGATGCTGGGGTTCGATCACCCCGTTTTCCGCCATCACGGCGGCCCGCTCGATGACGTTCTTGAGCTCCCGGACGTTGCCCGGCCACTGGAAACCCATGAGGAGCTGCAGGGCCGATGACGAGATCTCGGCCGATTTCGGGGCCGTCTCCAGGAACCCCTGAGCGAGCGCGGGGATGTCCTCCCGGCGGTCCCTCAACGGGGGCAGGTGCAGGGAGAAGACATTGAGGCGGTAGAAGAGGTCCTCCCGGAACTTTCCTTCCTGGACCAGCTTCATGAGGTTCTTGTTCGTCGAGGCGATGATGCGGATATCGACCCGGATGGGTTTCGTCCCGCCCACCCGCTCGAACTCCTTCTCCTGGAGAACCCGCAGGAGCTTGGCCTGGGTTGCCAGCGGCATGTCCCCGATCTCGTCGAGCAGGATGGTGCCGCCGTGGGCCAGCTCGAACTTGCCCCGCTTCTGCGCCGTGGCGCCCGTGAAAGACCCCTTCTCGTGGCCGAAGAGCTCGCTCTCCAGAAGCCCCTCCGGGATGGCGACGCAGTTGAGCTTGATGAAGGGCCCATCCTTCCGGAGGCTGTGCTGGTAAATGCTCTGGGCGACCAGTTCCTTGCCCGTGCCGCTCTCCCCCGTGATGAGCACCGTGGCGTCCGTCGGAGCCACCTTGAGGATCTGGCTGAAAATCCCCCGCATGACCTTGCTCTGGCCGATGATCTCGGGGAAGAGCTCGCGCGCCTCCACCTTGGAGAGCAGGCTCGTCACCTGCTCGAAGATGATGTTGAACTGGCTGATGTCGTCGGCCTTCTGGTCCACGGCGCTCTGGATCTGGGACTTCGGGAAGGCGGGCAGGTTCTCGGCGTCG
>Ga0209606_1000864_pt1 | contig 42171 bp, 31 predicted proteins | sample AD_UKC057_MetaG_FD_184412 | JGI IMG/M metagenome (GOLD analysis project Ga0209606, IMG submission 184412) | Active sludge microbial communities of municipal wastewater-treating anaerobic digesters from USA - AD_UKC057_MetaG (SPAdes) (version 2) | ecosystem: Engineered > Bioreactor > Anaerobic >... | reverse complement strand
CGTATGTGCAGGATACATCATTGATCCAGACAGCTGACATGAAGCTCGAAGCCAACGTCGAATACAGGTTCAAGCTCTTCTGGATACTGGAGGGGGCTCTCTTCGTAGACGCCGGTAATATATGGACTGTCAGGGAGGACGCGGACAGACCCGGAAGCGTTTTTCGTCTCAGGTCATTCGCCGATGACATTGCCGTGGGTACCGGCCTTGGCCTGAGGTTTGACCTCAAGTTCGTCCTGCTGCGTGCCGACTTCGGACTGAAAGTACGTGACCCACGGGAGACGGATGGCTCGAAATGGATACCCTTCAATCGCCCCTATAACCGCAAGAAGGACATTACGATGGTGATAGGGATAGGTTATCCCTTTTAGTCGGCAGTTAATCAATGAATTACATACTGTAGACTGCAGGCCTGACACCTCCCCTTGCCTTGTATTCCGATTTTTCATATCTTTCATGAGGTCTTGCTGCATCGTTTATGAAGCGATTCAGGAAAAGTATTACGGCACTGTTTGGTTTTGACCGCAGGGAGAGGCGCGGAACGTTTGTACTGTCACTGATTGTTGTGGTACTCCTGCTTGTGCGCCTTACAGCCATGCGGCCCGGGGAGGTGCCGGCAGAGCTTCCTCCGCTGCCACCGGCAGAGGATGTCATCGCGGTCGGCAGTGACAGGGAAACTGCCTCTCCGGTGCTCTTCATATTTGATCCCAACACATGCAGCTATGATGACCTTCTGAGACTCGGCCTGTCGGCCAGGCAGGCACGCACTCTTGTAAACTACCGGAGCGCCGGGGCGAGGTTCCGCCGCCCGGATGACCTGCGGCGGGTATATGGAATCGATTCAGCCTCTGCCGCCAGGCTGATACCGTATATATTTATAGAGGGAGACCCGGAGGGGAAGGAGTCAGGTGGCAGGAAAGAATGGTCCGGAGCGGAACAGGAGGGGAGAAAGCCAGGGAGCCGGAAAGGGTGGTCCGGAGCAGACCAGGTGAGGAAAGCATCAGTGGCATCGGCAAACGGGTACAGGAGTGACCCGCAGCGAAGGCCATCGGCAGATCAGGCAGAAACAGCAGAGGGAGTTCCGCAGTACAACCATGGAGATAACCGGGCAGCCAGCACAGCATTGGGTGATGAGGTTGCGCTTGACATTAACCGGTGCAGTGCCGGTGAGCTGGTCGCCCTTCCCGGCATCGGGCCGGTACTGGCAGAGAGGATAATAAAATACCGGAACCTTCTTGGCGGGTTTGTTGACAAATGGCAACTGGCAGAGGTATACGGCCTTGACAGCTCGGTAGCCCGGCTGGCAGCGGAGCGGTTCACCCTGACATTTGATGAAGTAAGGCCGCTGGTTCTTGACAGCGCAAGCTACAGTGATCTTGCAAGGCATCCCTATCTGGGGTATGAGACTGCAAGGAAGATTACAACCTACAGGATGGTATCCGGGCTGCCGGTCACACTCGGGGAAATGGTCAGCAGTGGTGTTATCACTTCGGATCAGGCCGGGCGGATAGCCCCTTATGTGAGACCTGCCCCGGGCGTTACAGGAACCGATTATGAATTTATTTCATCAAAAGTTTTGAAATAATTTTCTGAGATACTAATTTTGCAGCCTGTTTTAAAATCAAGTTCAAATATGATTATTGTACCGGTAAAAGAAGGCGAGAACATAGACAGGACTCTCAAGAGATTCAAGAGGAAATTTGAGAAGACCGGGGTTATCCGTGAGCTCAGGTCGCGTCAGGCCTTCGTCAAACCCTCAGTTCGCCGCAGGGATGAGCGAAAGAAGGCTATCTATGTTCAGAAACTGCAGCGCGAGGATGAGTAACTCCTGCGGGCTGAAATTATAAATAAAATATAACCAAAGGGTTCCTTTCTAATGAATATAAAGGAATCGTTTCTTCAATACATCGGTACAGAGAAACGTTATTCACGGCATACTGTAACATCTTATAAGAATGATATTGATCAGTTCATGGGCTGGCTTGATGAAGTCAGTCCGGGTGCTGATCTTGTAAGTGTGACTCATTCTGATGTACGCGGCTGGATGGTATCTCTTCTTGAGGGGGGCTTTTCGGCCGGAACGGTTCACAGGAAGATGTCAGCTCTCAGGACACTCTTCCGGTATATGCGCAGGCATGAGCTCATTACCGCGGATCCGATGGCAGGGTTGAAGCTTCCCAAAAAGCCGAAACAGCTTCCCGTATTTGTTGCCGAGGATGCTCTCATGAAGCTGCTTGACGAATTCAGGTTCGGAGATAATTTTTCGGGAATCCGTGACAGAACTGTTGTGGAGTTTTTGTATCTTACAGGCATGAGGAGGTCGGAGCTGACAGGTCTGCGTGACGCGGATGTTGATCTCTCTGCGGGGCAGGTCAGGGTTACGGGCAAGAGGAACAAGCAGAGGGTTATTCCTCTTGCTGCAGGATTTGTAAAATCACTTCGTTTATACATTGAAGCGCGTGATGGGCAGGGTTTCCAGGGAGGATGGTTCTTTGTCACTGACAGGGGTAATAAAATGTATGACAAGGCTGTTTACAACATAGTCACCAGATACCTTGCCATGGTTACCACCATTGAAAAGAAGAGCCCTCATGTTCTCAGGCATACCTTTGCCACACACATGCTTAACTATGGAGCTGATCTCAACTCAATAAAGGAGCTTCTGGGCCATGCCAGTCTCTCGGCAACTCAGGTCTACACACACAACACATTTGAACAACTTAAGAAAATCTATAAACAGGCTCATCCAAGAGCATAATCATTAACTTAACAGGAGGTACTGCCATGAATATTCAGATTCATTCGATAAGGTTTGATGCAGACAAGAAGCTGATTGACTTTGTTACTCAAAAGGTAAAAAAGCTTTCTCAGGTAAGTAACGACATTGTCAGCGCCGAAGTGTTTCTGAGATTGGATAAAGATGATGAGAGGGAGAACAAGATTACGGAGATCAAGATAGAGTATCCCAAGGGGCCGCTTTTTGCCCGCAAACAGAGTAAAACTTTCGAGGAGGCGACCGACCTGGTGGTTAGTGCTCTTAAGAAACAGATAATCAAACAGAAGGAAAAGATGCGCGGGGAGTAATCCCCCGGCATCAAAAAAACTTCAGATAAATTTGAGTTTTGAATTTATAATTTCTACATTTGCAAACCGATTTTTGAGGGTAATTTCTCAGAAATCGGTCGTTCTTTCAAATGCCGATGTAGCTCAGTTGGCCAGAGCAGCTGATTTGTAATCTGCAGGTCAAGGGTTCGAATCCCTTCATCGGCTCATTGTATGAGAGGCATGTATGTCTAACCAGGCATGCGCTGTAGTGTTGGGGAGATACCAAAGTGGCCAACTGGGGCAGACTGTAAATCTGTTGTCTGATGACTTCGTAGGTTCGAATCCTGCTCTCCCCACTACTACAGTGCAACGTTCTTTTTTTCAGAAAAAAAGCGGTGTGCCGGTTAACTATAATAAGCGGGAGTAGCTCAGTTGGCAGAGCATTAGCCTTCCAAGCTAAGGGCCGCGGATTCGAATTCCGTCTCCCGCTCAGCATGCCGATGTAGCTCAGGGGTAGAGCACTTCCTTGGTAAGGAAGGGGTCATGAGTTCAACTCTCATCATCGGCTCAAACGATTTTGGATGTAAGTTTAAATTAATAAGCTTTTATTATGGCAAAAGAAAAATTTGACAGGTCGAAGCCACACGTAAACATCGGAACGATCGGTCACGTCGACCACGGCAAGACCACCCTGACGGCTGCTATTACGATGGTTCTCGCAAAGAAGGGTCTCTCGGAAATAAGGGACTTTGATTCAATTGACAATGCTCCGGAGGAAAAGGAAAGGGGTATTACCATCAACACTTCGCACGTTGAATATTCAACGGCAAACCGTCACTATGCACACGTTGACTGTCCGGGTCACGCTGACTATGTGAAGAACATGGTTACCGGTGCTGCCCAGATGGACGGTGCCATCATCGTTGTTGCCGCCACTGACGGCCCGATGCCCCAGACACGTGAACATATCCTTCTGGCACGCCAGGTGAATGTACCGAGGATTGTTGTCTTCCTCAACAAGGTTGACCTTGTTGATGATGAGGAACTTATTGACCTCGTTGAAATGGAAGTGCGTGATCTGCTCTCATTCTACAAGTTTGATGGTGACAATGCTCCCGTCATCCGCGGTTCAGCACTCGGTGCAATGAACCAGGAACCGAAGTGGGAAGAGAAGGTTATGGAACTGATGGATGCAGTTGACGAATACATCCCCATTCCTCCCCGTGACAACGAGAAGCCTTTCCTGATGCCTGTTGAAGATATCTTCTCAATCACAGGCCGTGGTACGGTTGCTACCGGCCGTATCGAAACCGGTATCGTTCACACCGGCGACGAGCTTGAGATTGTCGGCCTTGGTTCAGAGAAGCGCAAGACCGTTTGCACCGGAGTTGAAATGTTCCGCAAGATTCTTGACCAGGGTGAAGCAGGTGACAACGTTGGTCTGCTCCTCCGCGGCGTTGACAAGAAAGAGATCAAGAGAGGTCATGTGCTTGCAAAACCGGGTTCAATAACACCCCATACCAGGTTCAAGGCAGAGGTCTACGTTCTCAAGAAAGAGGAAGGCGGTCGTCATACCCCGTTCCACAACAGCTACCGTCCGCAGTTCTATCTCCGTACCCTTGACATTACCGGCGAAATCAAGCTCCCGGAAGGCGTTGAGATGGTTATGCCCGGTGATAACGTGACAATCACTGTTGAGCTCATTTACCCGGTTGCAATCAACAAGGGTCTCCGTTTCGCAATTCGCGAAGGCGGCCGTACTGTTGGTGCAGGCGCAGTAGTTGAGATCCTCAACTAAGACCTTATATTATATAAGTAAAATGGTAACCGTGCGCACAGGTGTACGGTTACCATCTGAAATGTACACGGGTGTAGCTCAGTTGGTAGAGCACTGGTCTCCAAAACCAGGTGTCGGGAGTTCGAGTCTCTCCTCCCGTGCTAAACGGAACTCTTGTTATGAAGATAGGAACATACTTTAAAGAATCGTATAATGAACTCGTGCACAAGGTGACATGGCCTTCATGGAATGAACTCCAGAGTAGCGCAACCCTTGTACTCATCACCTCAGTCATCCTGGCTATTGTCATCTGGGCAATGGACTTCTTTTTTGACAAGGTCATGGGTTTTGTATATGATCTGTTATATTAAAATTCATAACGGTCACAGATGAGTGAAAACGTTAAGAAGTGGTATGTGCTCCGGGCTATAGGCGGCAAGGAGAAAAAGGTCAAGGAGTACCTTGACAATGAAATTGCACGCCGTAACCTGCAGGATTATATCTCGCAGGTGCTGATACCGATGGAGAAGGTTTACCAGATCCGTTCGGGCAAAAAGGTGAGCAAGGAGCGTACATTCTTCCCGGGATATGTCATTGTGGAGGCTGCACTCGTAGGTGAGGTACCGCACATCCTCAGGAATGTCCCCAACGTGCTCGGATTCCTCGGCTCACAGTCAGGAGAGCCCATACCAATGCGGAAGGCTGAGGTCAACCGCATTCTTGGAAAAGTAGATGAACTGGCAGCCAGTGAGGAGGAACTCAATGTTCCGTTCGTGGTGGGCGAGACGGTAAAAGTAATAGACGGCCCCTTCAACAGCTTCACCGGCGTAATTGAAGAGGTCAATGAAGAGAAGCGCAAGCTCAAGGTAATGGTCAAGATCTTCGGACGCAAGACCCCGCTCGAGCTCAGCTTCATGCAGGTAGAGAAAGAAAATTGAGGAATTAAGGAAATTGACGGCCGTGAATTATAATGCTTCCTTAAGCGGCTGTCATGCTCTCGCTATAAACAATGCAAATTTTTAATTTATGGCAAAAGAAGTTGCTGGATTAATCAAATTACAGATTAAAGGCGGAGCAGCCAATCCATCTCCACCCGTTGGGCCCGCACTGGGCTCCAAAGGTGTGAATATCATGGAGTTTTGCAAACAGTTCAATGCCCGGACACAGGACAAGGCGGGGAAGGTCATCCCGGTAATCATTACCGTGTATACCGACAAGTCATTTGATTTTGTCACAAAGACCCCTCCCATTGCCGTTCAGCTGATAGAAGCCTCAAAGGCAAAGAAAGGCTCACCAGAGCCCAACCGTGCCAGGGTGGCATCAGTGACATGGAATCAGGTAAAGGCTATTGCTGAGGATAAAATGCAGGATCTGAACTGCTTTACCCTCGAATCCGCGATGAAGATGGTGGCTGGGACAGCCAGAAGTATGGGTATCGCCGTAACAGGCGCATTCCCCGGTAATTAATAAATTAAGTGAATAGAAATGGCTAAGCTTACCAGGAATCAGAAGTTTGCCCTTGCGAAAATTGAGCATGGCAAACTCTATACTTTGTCAGAAGCGGCAGCATTGGTAAAAGATATCACTACTACAAAGTTTGATGCCTCTGTTGATATTGACGTCAGGCTTGGGATTGACCCCCGCAAATCGAATCAGATGGTTCGTGGCGTTGTCTCCCTTCCTAACGGCACGGGTAAGGTGGTCAGGGTTCTCGCCCTGGTAACCCCCGACAAGGAGGCTGAAGCAAGAGAAGCAGGCGCAGATCACGTGGGGCTTGATGAGTGGATTGAAAAGATCAAGGCAGGCTGGACAGATGTTGATGTCATTATTACAATGCCCTCAGTAATGGGTAAGATAGGTCAGCTGGGACGTATACTCGGTCCCCGTGGTCTCATGCCGAACCCCAAAAGCGGTACGGTAACCATGGAGGTCGGTAAGGCTGTAAAGGAGGTTAAGCAGGGAAAAATCGACTTTAAAGTAGATAAAGCCGGTATAGTACATGCTTCTATCGGGAAAGTATCTTTCGAACCTCATAAGATCGTTGAAAACGCAAGGGAATTCCTCTTTATGATCAACAAGCTCAAACCCGCGTCAGCGAAAGGAACATACGTCAGAAGTATCTTCCTCTCGAGTACAATGAGCCCGGGCCTGAAGGTTGATCCCAGGAGCCTTGATGTTTAACCGTAAGCACTAATGCAGAGATTATGAGAAGAGAAGAAAAAGCCGATATAATTAACAGTCTGGCTGCTACCCTGCAGGAGTACAGCCACTTTTACCTGACTGACACTGCAGAGCTGAATGCTGCTGATACCAGTGACCTCAGAAGGAAGTGTTTTGAGAACCAGATCAAGCTGGTTGTCGTGAAGAACACTCTCCTGAAAAGGGCCCTGGAGCAGTCGGGCCTCGAGTGCGGAGAATTGTTCCCCATGCTTAAGGGCTCAACTGCAGTCATGTTCTCGAATAGCGGAAACACTCCTGCCAAATTGATCCAGGAGTTCCGCAAATCGCATCCGAAACCCCTGATCAAGGGAGCATTCGTGGAATCATCCATTTACACCGGTGACAACCTCCTTGAGACCCTCGTGGCACTCAAGTCAAGGGAAGAACTTATTGGTGATATCATCATGCTCCTTCAGTCACCCGCGAAGAATGTCATCTCCGCGCTGCAGTCAGGAGGTTCCACAATCCATGGTGTTCTGGAAACACTGTCAAAAAAAGAATAATCAATTAGTTAATCAAATTAAAAATTCCTATAAAAATGGCAGATCTTAAGAAATTTGCAGAAGAGTTGGTGAACTTAACCGTGAAAGAGGTTAATGAGCTTGCAAAAATACTGAAAGAAGAGTACGGCATTGAACCTGCAGCAGCAGCAGTTGCAGTAGCAGCTCCCGCAGCAGCTGGCGAAGGTGCCCCGGCAGCAGCCGAGAAGACTTCGTTTGATGTTATCCTCAAGAGTGCAGGCGCTCAGAAGCTTCAGATCGTCAAGCTGGTGAAGGACCTTACCGGCCTTGGCCTGAAAGAAGCAAAAGCTGTTGTTGATGCCGCTCCCGGTCCTGTGAAAGAGGGTATATCAAAGGAAGAGGCTGAGAATATCAAGAAAACATTGGAAGAATCAGGAGCTGAAGTTGAACTTAAATAAGTTATACCTGATTACCGGGTTTACAGGTTTAGTTCCGCCACCAGGCGGAGCTAAGCCTTTTTGTCATTTTTCATAAGTTCACTTAATCCTACCATCAATGTCCTCAAGAAATACAGAACGAATTAGTTTCGCATCCAAGAAAGATCAGCTTGATTACCCTGATTTTCTTGAGATTCAATTAAAATCTTTTTCCGAGTTCTTTCAACTCGGAACAACACCCGAGAACAGGAGGAAAGAGGGCCTTTCAAAGGTCTTCATGGAGAACTTCCCCATTACCGATACCAGGAATAACTTCGTGCTTGAATTCCTGGACTATTCAATTGACCCTCCAAGATATACCATAGAGGAGTGTATCGAGAGGGGGCTGACCTTCAGCGTACCGCTCAAGGCAAAGCTGAAACTTTACTGTACCGATCCTGAGCACGAGGATTTTGACACCGTCATCCAGGACGTCTACCTGGGTGTGTTGCCATATATGACGGAACGTGGTACGTTTGTCATCAACGGCGCAGAAAGAGTAGTCGTGTCACAGCTCCACAGGTCGCCCGGCGTATTCTTCGGCCAGAGCATCCATGCCAACGGCACCAAACTCTACTCCGCAAGGATTATCCCCTTCAAGGGCTCATGGATAGAGTTCGCCACTGACATCAATAACGTGATGTACGCCTACATTGACAGGAAGAAGAAGCTGCCTGTCACCACACTCCTCAGGGCTATCGGCTTTGAGAGCGACAAGGATATTCTCGAGATCTTCAACCTCGCTGAGGAGCATAAGGTCTCAAAGGCAAGCATCAGGAAGCTGGTTGGCCGCAAGCTGGCGGCCAGGGTGCTTCGTACCTGGATTGAGGATTTCGTTGATGAGGACACCGGCGAGGTGGTCTCCATCGAACGTAACGAGGTGGTTCTTGACAGGGAAACAATCATTGAAAATGAGCATATTGACCTGATAGTTGATTCAGGGGCCAAGTCAATCCTGCTTCACCGCGATGATGTAAGCCTCTCTGACTATGCCATTATATACAATACGCTGCAGAAAGACCCCTGCAACTCGGAGAAGGAGGCAGTGCTCTATATCTACCGTCAGCTGCGAAATGCCGAGCCGCCGGATGAGGCTACCGCACGTGACATCATTGAAAAGCTGTTCTTCTCTGACAAGAGGTATGACCTGGGCGATGTCGGTCGATTCCGCATCAACCGCAAGCTCAACCTCAACATTGATATGAACACCAGGATCCTCACAAAAGAGGATATCATTGCAATAATTCATTATCTCATCGAACTCATCAACTCGAAGACAGATGTTGACGATATCGACCACCTGAGCAACAGGAGGGTCCGTACAGTGGGCGAGCAGCTCTCGGCACAGTTCAGCGTGGGGCTGGCACGTATGGCACGTACCATCCGCGAACGAATGAATGTACGTGACAACGAAGTCTTCACGCCTGTTGACCTGATCAACTCGAAGACACTCTCGTCAGTCATCAACTCCTTCTTCGGCACTAACCAGTTGTCGCAGTTCATGGATCAGACAAACCCGCTTGCCGAGATAACCCACAAGCGCCGTCTCTCGGCTCTCGGCCCCGGCGGTCTGTCACGTGAGCGTGCAGGATTCGAGGTCCGAGACGTGCACTACACGCACTACGGCCGCCTCTGTCCCATTGAAACTCCTGAAGGACCGAACATCGGACTTATTTCATCACTGTGCGTCTATGCACGCATCAATGAGCTCGGATTCATTGAGACTCCCTACCGTGACGTACATGACGGCAGGGTGAACCTCAACAATGATGATGTGAAGTGGCTTACCGCGGAGGATGAGGAGCATCTCACCGTGGCACAGGCCAACGCGCCGGTGAATGATGACGGCACCTTTGTCAATCCCAGGGCCAAGTCAAGGCTTGGGGCTGACTACCCCTTCGAGGAGATATCAAAAGTGCAGATGATGGACGTTGCGCCGAACCAGATAGCATCGATAGCAGCATCACTGATCCCCTTCCTTGAGCATGACGACGCCAACAGGGCGCTCATGGGATCGAACATGATGCGCCAGGCGGTGCCGCTGATAAGGCCCGAAGCCCCGATTGTGGGCACAGGACTCGAAGAACAGGTGATCAAGGACTCACGAATCCTCATAGTGGCTGAAGGTGACGGCGTGGTTGAATATGTTGACGCAAACGAGATCGTTGTCCGCTACAGCAGGACAGACGAAGAGAAATTCGTCAGCTTTGACGATGACGTTAAGCGTTACCTGCTTCCCAAGTATCACAAGACCAACCAGAACACTACAATCAACCTGGTCCCCATCGTCAGGAAGGGAGAAAAGGTGGTTAAGGGACAGGTGCTCACGGAGGGTTATGGCACCAAGAGCGGCGAGCTGGCCCTCGGCCGTAACCTCAAGGTGGCATTCATGCCCTGGAAGGGCTACAACTTCGAGGATGCCATCGTGATAAGCGAAAAAGTTGTCCAGGAAGACATCTTCACCTCGGTTCACATTGATGAATACCTCCTTGAAGTGCGTGACACCAAGCGCGGGATGGAGGAACTCACCTCAGACATACCCAACGTCAGCGAGGAGGCAACAAAGGATCTTGATGAGAACGGACTTATCCGCATCGGAGCACATATCAAACCCGGTGACATACTCATCGGCAAGATCACTCCCAAAGGCGAATCCGATCCTTCTCCCGAGGAAAAACTCCTCAGGGCAATATTCGGCGACAAGGCCGGTGATGTGAAGGATGCATCCCTCAAGGCCGGCCCGTCACTCGAGGGTGTTGTCATAGACAAGAAACTGTTTACCAGGGCTATAAAAGACCGCAAGTCAAAGACAGCCGAGAAACCACTGCTTGACAAGATCGATGCTGACTTCAACAGGTCGGTTGACGAGCTGAAGGCAAGGCTGGTGGACAAGATCTTTATCCTTGTCAATGGCAAGACATCACAGGGAGTAAAGGATTATCTCAATGTAGACATTATCCCCAAGGGTGCAAAGTTCACCCTCAAGCAGCTCCAGGAGATTGATTACATGAACATCAATCCCAACAAGTGGACCACTGACAAGAAGAAGAATGACAGCATTAAGCAGCTTCTTCACAACTATGTGATCAAGTACAAGGAGATTGACGGTGTCTATAAGAGGAGGAGGTACAACATTACCATCGGTGATGAGCTTCCCGCAGGTATTGTCAGGCTTGCCAAGGTATATATCGCCAAGAAGCGCAAGATAAGGGTTGGCGACAAGATGGCCGGGCGCCATGGCAACAAGGGTATTGTGGCCAAGATAGTAAGGCAGGAAGACATGCCTTTCCTGGCTGACGGTACACCTGTAGATATTGTTCTCAACCCGCTTGGTGTGCCTTCGCGAATGAACCTCGGCCAGATCTACGAGACTGTTCTCGGATGGGCCGGCAAGGAGCTGGGAATGAAGTTTTCAACACCCATCTTTGACGGTGCGCAGCAGGATGAGATCAATGAACTCACCGGGAAGGCAGGCCTTCCGAAGAACGGAACCACCTATCTCTATGATGGCGGCACAGGCGAGCGGTTTGACCAGCCGGCAACGGTGGGTATGATCTATATGCTCAAGCTGGGCCACATGGTTGATGACAAGATGCATGCCCGTTCAATAGGGCCCTATTCGCTCATCACCCAGCAGCCCCTCGGAGGCAAGGCCCAGTTTGGCGGACAGAGATTCGGAGAGATGGAGGTCTGGGCACTCGAGGCATTCGGCGCAGCCCATATCCTTCAGGAGATACTGACCATCAAGTCTGATGACGTGATTGGAAGGGCCAAGGCTTACGAAGCAATAGTCAAGGGCGAACCGATGCCGATGCCCGGCATCCCGGAGTCGCTGAACGTGCTGCTGCATGAACTGCGCGGGCTCGGACTGAGCATCAACCTTGAATAATTAAGCTGAGGATTCACACAAGATAAAAACGAAAGCATAATATGTCATTCAGAAGGGATAACAAACAGAAGACCAGCTATTCGAAGATTTCAATCGGGCTGGCATCGCCGGAGGAGATTCTTGACAAGTCAAGCGGCGAGGTCCTGAAGCCTGAGACAATAAACTACCGTACCTACAAGCCTGAACGTGACGGCCTCTTCTGTGAGAGGATCTTCGGACCGGTAAAGGATTATGAATGCCATTGCGGGAAATACAAGAGGATACGTTACAAGGGTATCGTCTGTGACCGCTGCGGCGTTGAGGTGACGGAGAAGAAGGTAAGACGCGAGCGCATGGGACATATCTCCCTGGTCGTTCCCGTAGCCCATATATGGTATTTCAGGTCGCTGCCCAACAAGATCGGTTACCTGCTGGGCCTGCCGACGAAGAAGCTTGACAGCATTATCTACTATGAGAGGTATGTAGTCATCAATCCGGGTGTCAAAGCTGCCGACGGAGTCAAGTATCTTGATTTTCTCTCGGAAGAGGAGTACATGGAGATAGTGGAGACCCTGCCGAAAGAGAACCAGTATCTTGATGATGACCATCCTGACAAGTTCGTGGCAGATATGGGAGCAGAAGCCCTCTACAAGCTTCTCGCCAGGCTCGATCTTGATGAGCTTTCATATTCGCTTCGCCATCGCGCAAACACTGAGACATCACAGCAGCGCAAGAGCGAGGCTCTCAAGAGACTTCAGGTTGTTGAAGCCTTCAGGGAGTCAAGGAACGTCAACAGGCCCGAGTGGATGATCGTCAAGATAGTGCCGGTCATACCGCCCGAACTGAGGCCTCTTGTTCCTCTTGATGGCGGCCGTTTTGCGACAAGCGATCTTAATGATCTCTACAGAAGGGTCATCATCCGTAACAACCGCCTCAAGAGACTGATAGAGATCAAGGCGCCGGAAGTCATTCTCCGCAATGAAAAGAGAATGCTCCAGGAGGCTATTGACTCTCTGTTTGACAACTCACGCAAGGCCAACGCCGTCAAGACCGACGCCAACAGGCCTCTCAAGTCGCTCTCTGACAGCCTCAAGGGCAAGCAGGGACGCTTCCGCCAGAACCTTCTCGGCAAGAGGGTTGATTACTCCGCACGTTCGGTTATCGTCGTGGGCCCGGAGCTCAAGCTTCACGAGACAGGTATCCCGAAGGATATGGCAGCCGAGCTCTACAAGCCGTTTATTATCCGCAAGCTCATTGAGCGCGGCATTGTCAAGACTGTAAAGAGCGCGAAGAAGATCGTCGACCGCAAGGACCCGGTTGTATGGGATATCCTCGAAAACGTTCTCAAGGGACACCCGGTGTTGCTGAACCGTGCACCGACACTTCACAGGCTGGGTATCCAGGCCTTCCAGCCGAAGCTGATTGAAGGCAAGGCAATCCAGCTGCACCCGCTTGTCTGTACGGCTTTCAACGCCGACTTCGACGGTGACCAGATGGCGGTTCACCTGCCCCTCGGCAACGCCGCAATACTTGAGGCACAGATGCTGATGCTCGCATCGCACAACATACTCAACCCGGCCAACGGTGCGCCTATTACAGTGCCCTCACAGGACATGGTCCTCGGGCTTTACTATATCACCAAGGCCCGCAAGAGCACTGAGACCATCAAGGTCAAGGGAGAAGGAACAGTGTTCTATTCACCCGAAGAGGTACGCATTGCATATAACGAAAACAAGGTTGACCTCCATGCAATGATCAGGGTCAAGGTGAATGACATAGTTGACGGACAGAAGGTCAATCACTTGATTGATACCACTGTAGGCCGCGTTCTCTTCAATGAGTACGTGCCCGGGGAGGTTGGTTTTATCAATGAACTGCTGACGAAGAAGTCATTGAGGGACATCATCGGAACAGTACTGAAGAAGTCAGGAACTGCCAAAACCGCAGAATTCCTTGATGCAATCAAGGATCTCGGGTTCAGGATGGCATTTATCGGCGGCCTCTCGTTCAACCTTGACGACGTTATAATTCCGAAAGAAAAGGAGTTGTTCGTCCAGGAAGGTTACGAGCAGGTTGAGGAGGTGCTTGCCAACTACAGCATGGGCTTTATCACCAACAATGAAAGGTACAACCAGATCATCGATATCTGGACCCATGTCAATGCCCGCCTTACGCAGAGCCTCATGAAGCAGTTGTCAAATGACAAGCAGGGCTTCAACTCGGTTTACATGATGCTTGACTCGGGTGCAAGGGGCTCGAAGGAGCAGATACGTCAGCTCTCGGGAATGAGGGGGCTTATGGCCAAGCCTCAGAAATCAGGCGCCAGCGGCTCGGAGATCATCGAGAACCCGATCCTTTCGAACTTCAAGGAAGGGCTGTCGGTACTTGAGTATTTCATCTCCACCCACGGTGCCCGCAAGGGTCTTGCTGACACAGCCCTCAAGACTGCTGATGCAGGCTATCTTACACGCCGTCTTGTTGACGTTTCCCAGGATGTCATCATCACCGAGGAGGACTGCGGAACGCTGCGCGGACTGGTTGCCACGGCAATCAAGAACAACGAGGATATAGTTGAATCACTGTATGAAAGGATCCTTGGCCGCACAACCGTGCATAACATCTACCATCCGCTTACCGGAGAGCTTATCATCTCCTCAGGGGAGGAGATCACGGAGGAGGTTGCCGACAAAATTGACCAGTCGCCCATTGAACAGGTAGAGATACGTTCGGTTCTTACCTGTGAGTCGAAGAAGGGTGTCTGTGCCAAGTGTTATGGCCGTAACCTCGCCACCGGAAGGATGGTGCAGAAGGGTGAAGCTGTAGGTGTGATTGCCGCACAGAGTATAGGTGAGCCCGGCACACAGCTTACCCTCCGTACGTTCCACGTCGGTGGTACTGCCTCGAACATCACTACAGAATCAAGCCTTATTGCAAGGTATGGTGGCATTGCAATGATTGATGAACTGAGAACCGTTGCCAAAAAGGATCCCGAGAAGGGGGAATACAACATTGTCATCGGCCGGCTTGCCGAACTCAGGATTGTTGACAAAACCACTGGTATAGCGCTTACTACACATACCATTCCTTACGGCAGCAGGTTGTATATAAAGCCAAACCAGGAGGTGGAGAAGGGTCAGCTGATATGCGAATGGGATCCGTTCAACGCGGTTATTATCTCTGAAGTATCCGGCAAGGTGTCATTTGATTATCTCATAGAAGGCGTGACCTACCGTGAGGAGTCAGACGAGCAGACAGGCTTCAAGGAGAAGGTGATCATTGAGAGCAGGGACAAGACCAAGAACCCGACCATCAAGATCATGACTTCCGAGGGAGTTGAGATCAAATCATACAACCTGCCGGTGGGAGCCCACCTGGTTACCGACCTCAACAAACTGGTTGAAGCCGGTGATACTATTGTCAAGATACCGAGGGCAGTAGGAAAGTCCGGTGACATCACCGGAGGTCTGCCCAGGGTTACCGAGCTGTTTGAGGCACGGAACCCCTCCAACCCGGCTATCGTGACCGAGATTGACGGTGAGGTTACCTACGGAAAGATCAAGAGGGGTAACAGGGAGATAACCATCACATCCAAGTCAGGTGAGATGAAGAAGTACCTTGTGCCGCTGTCAAAACAGATCCTTGTGCAGGAGAATGACTATGTAAGGGCAGGAACATCACTCTCTGACGGTGCAATTACACCTGCAGACATCCTTGCCATCAAGGGGCCCACAAAGGTCCAGGAGTATATTGTCAATGAGATCCAGGAGGTCTACCGTCTCCAGGGTGTGAAGATCAATGACAAGCACTTTGAGACTATCGTCAGGCAGATGATGCGTAAGGTTGAGATAATTGACCCGGGTGACACCAAGTTCCTTGAGCGGCAGATTGTTGACAAGCTGGAGTTCATGGATGAGAATGACTGGGTATATGGAAAGAAGATTGTCCTGGAACCGGGCGACAGCCAGACACTGAAGCCGGGCATGGTAATCACAGCCCGCAAGCTCAGGGATGAAAACTCACTGCTCAAGCGCCGTGACCTCAAGCTGATTGAATCAAGGGATGCAGTACCCGCTACATCACAGCAGGTGCTTCAGGGTATTACCCGTGCTGCACTCCAGACAAGCAGCTTCTTCTCTGCAGCATCATTCCAGGAGACTACCAAGGTCCTCAATGAGGCTGCCATCCTCGGGAAGGTAGACTATCTTGAGGGTCTTAAGGAGAATGTCATCGTCGGACACCTCATCCCGGCCGGTACGGGCCTCAGGGAGTACAACAACATGATTGTAGGTTCTCTCGATGATTATGAATCACTCGTACGCGCCGGGCAGAGTCCCGTCGAAGTGGAACAGGATTAAAACCAGGGGATTATGTCAGACATCAAGAATCAGAGCCAGTTTAACATTGAACTCGGAGAGGATGTTGCCGGGGGTATCTATTCCAACCTGGCAATCATAACCCACTCTCCGGCGGAGTTTGTAATTGATTTCGTCCGGATCATGCCGGGTGTGCCCAAGCCCAAGGTCAGGTCGAGAATCATCCTGACTCCTGAACATGCCAAGCGGCTTGTGGCTGCACTGAATGACAATATTGCAAAGTACGAGGCTGTTAACGGCCCGATACGCGAAGTCAAGGGATCAGGCCCTGTCATGCCGGTTACTTTTGGCGGACCGACAGCACAGGCATGATGCATGAACATACTGAACTTAAGCCGGTTGTGAAAATAACCGGCTTATTTGTTTGCAGGAAGGAAAAATTAGCATTATTTTGTAACGTCTAAACAGCTCAGAATCATGAAAAGAAGCAGGATATTGGCCACAGTGGGCCTGGTTTTGGCAGTTGCCGCACTGGTTGCAATGACATCGGGCTGCAAGAAACAACTAAAGTGCGGCTGTGACGGTGATGCCATTGATTCCCTGAAACTGGAAAACGTTTATATAACATATGATGCAGTCAACAAGACTGCATATTTCACAAGGGTCTGGAATCCGTATGGGACATATTATTTCTGTAATCCCTCGAAATGGATTGATGAGTTGACCAAATACAATAATGGAGAGGAGATACTGTTGTCAGGGGAGTTCTTTTATGATTGCAGCTACGTGATGTACAGCAGTAACTCATATTATAACTATCCGCCGATGTACCAGGTGATGGTTACGGCGGTGGCTCCCCATGAATGGGGAAAATGATGCGCCAATTGACGCAATGATCTGCCAGCAACGGTGTCTGTCTACAAAATATCCTTCATTGGAGCGGGTAATGTGGCTGAGTCACTTGCCACAGGACTGGCAGCTGCTGGTCACAGAATAGTATCCGTTGCCTCACGGAACGGAATAAGCGCCCGTGAGCTGGCTGAAAAAACAGGAGCCGGATACCGGCATGATCTTACTGTTCCGGACGAATGTGATCTCCTTCTGATCTGTGTCACCGACAGGTCAGTTGTCGAAGTTGCTGCCTCAGTAATCACACACCCTGATACAGTCATTGCCCACACAGCAGGCAGTATTCCTCTCGAAGCCCTGGGGCGGACGACCGGTGCGGGTGTATTTTATCCGTTGCAGACCTTTACCAAAGCCTTTCCTCCTGATTTGCGCAAAGTGCCGTTCTTCATTGAGGCCACTGACAGCAAGGCCATTGAGGTGCTCAGGAACACAGGTGAGAGCATCGGGGCCGGGGTGTGGGAGTGTGACTCGGAGAGCAGAAAAAAGCTTCACCTGGCTGCTGTCTTTACAAACAACTTCTCAAACTTTATGATGACAGTTGGTGAGGCAGTTGCCAGGGAAGCCGGCATTGACCCGGTACTGCTCAGGCCCCTGATGGAGGAGACGGCGCGCAAGGCTCTCCGTTCAGGCCCTGAAGCCGCACAGACCGGGCCTGCTGTGCGACATGACACAGGCACAGTGAAAAGTCATATCGAATTGCTATCTTTCTCACCACAATACCAGAAACTCTACCGGCTTGTCAGCAGGATGATTGCCGGACATTACAGGAAAAGAAAAAAATGACGAATTTCAAGGAAGAGCTCAGGGGAGTAAAAGCCTTTGTCTTTGATATCGACGGGGTGCTGTCTAAACAGACTATCGCTCTTTCGGTACGGGGCATGCCCCTCAGAACCGTAAATCTCAGAGACGGATATGCAATCCAGCTGGCTGTCAAGAAGGGGTATCACGTGGGGGTGATCTCCGGAGCCAATTCAAGGGAGTATATTACAAGACTTAAGGCGCTGGGCGTCAATGATATATTCCTGAACTCGCGCATCAAGAAGGAGAGCATGAAGGAGCTGGCAGAACGGTGGAATGTGGAGCTGAAGAGTGTCCTCTACATGGGCGACGACATCCCTGACTTTGAGGTGATGAAAATGGTTGGCCTTCCGGCCTGTCCGGCCGATGCCGACAGTGAAATAAAGCAGATAGCCGTTTACATTTCAGATAAAAATGGAGGAGAGGGATGCGTGCGCGATGTGATTGAGCAGGCGCTGAGGCTCCACAAAAACTGGATGGACTATGAAGCATTCTCGTGGTGAGAGATTAAATGACCTTCTGAATCTTGTCAGGCTGCCAAACCTTCTGGTAGTAGCCATGACAATGATGCTGATGAGATATGCCATCATCAGGCCGCTCCTGGGAGCTGTCCAGGTGACAATGGCCGGAGATCCCGGAACTTTGGTTGCCATGGACTTCCGCCTCAGCTGGTTTGACTTCCTCATACTTGTGATCTCAACCTGCCTTATAACTGCAGCAGGATATGTGATCAACGACTATTTCGATATCCGGGCTGACCTGATCAACAGGGGAACCATCATTGTCGGGAACACCATTACCAGGCGCATGGCAATGATGTATCACAACGTGTTCAATTTACTTGGCGTTATAGGCGGGATATACGTATCTGCACGAATAGGTTATGTATGGCTGGGGATCTTTTTTATACTGATATCCGGGCTGCTTTACTTCTATTCGGCCACCTATAAGCGGCAGTTCCTTATAGGAAACATTATCGTGGCGCTGCTGGTAGCAATGGTGCCAATGCTGGTGGTAGTGTATGATGCAGCACCTGTTTATGTCTACTATTCACAAGCCTCCACCGGCTTCCCGGGTGTGGCCATACTTTTCTGGTGGGTTGGCGGATTCGCCCTGTTTGCATTCCTTACAACCCTCATCCGCGAGATAATAAAGGATATGGAAGATTGTGAAGGTGACCGTGAGACAGGCAGAAAAACGCTGCCGGTGATATCAGGGCTCACGGTAAGCAAGGTCATTGTTGTCATTCTGTCAGTTATAACCGTGGCATTGCTTTATTATGTCTGGTACAGGCATCTCCATGACACCGTCACCCTTGTCTATATCTCGATTCTCCTGGCGGTTCCGCTGGTGGCAGTGATTGTCAGGGTGCTCACCTCGAGCGAAAAGAGGCATCTTACGCTTGCAAGCAGGCTGATGAAGCTTATCATGCTGGCAGGAATACTATACTCACTTGTTGCAGGAGCAATTATCTCTTCAGGAAAAATTCTTTAGAGTGTTTTCAGACAGATTGCAGAACTTTGACCTTATCCTTGCCTCGTCGTCACCAAGGCGCAGGCAGCTCATGGAAGAGGCCGGATTCAGGTTCAGGGTGGTTGCCATCAGATTTGAAGAAACCCAGCCATCTCATCTCAGGGGAAAGGAAATCGCCGAGTTCCTGGCGGCAGGCAAGTCGGTCTCATGGGATAAGCCGCTTGCTCCGGGGCAGGTGCTGATCACCGCTGACACCATCGTCTGGTGCCATGATGAAAACCTGGGCAAGCCTGCCGATGATGCGGAAGCGATCCGTTTCCTGAGGAAGCTCTCAGGATGCAGACATGAGGTGATCACAGGCATATGCCTGAGAGACAGTAAAAAGGAAATGATCCTTTCAGTCACTACCGGAGTCACCTTCAGGGAATTGAGTGATGATGAGATTGAATACTATGTAAGCAACTACCGCCCCCTCGACAAGGCCGGTGCGTATGGCATCCAGGAATGGATAGGCCTCAGGGGCATAACAACAATAGAAGGGTCTTATTACAATGTTGTGGGAATGCCGGTGAGCGAGCTCTATACAGCCCTTCTTCATTTTACCGGGAACGAGATCGGGCACAAAACCGGGAGCGAGACCGGGCACGAACCTGCGAGCGAAACCGGGTACGAACCCGGTAAGGAAACCTCGAGTAAAACAGTTAAGGAAAGCGGGCATGAACCCGCGAGAGAAATAAGGCACGAAACCGGGCATAAGAGCGGAAACGCAACCGGGAACGAAACAAGAAACAAAACCAGAAACATATGAAACTGAAACTTTTCACTATTGCGATGCTGTTTGCCATGGCCACACCGGCAGCGTTGGCAGATGAGGGGATGTGGATACCAGTGCTAATTGAGAAGTACAACATCAAACTGATGCAGGAGAATGGCTTCAAGCTGACAGCTGAAGATATCTACAGTATCAACAGGGCCTCAATGAAGGATGCCGTGGTGCTCTTCGGGGGAGGTTGCACCGGCGAGTTTATCTCTGATAAAGGTCTGATAATCACCAACCACCACTGTGGTTATGGGTACATTCAGAACCACTCCACCCTGGAGCATGACTACCTGAGAGATGGCTTCTGGGCTGCCAGCAATGCTGAAGAGCTTGCAAATCCCGGGCTCTCCGTCACCATCCTCAAGTATATGGAAGATGTCACCGACAAGGTTCTCAAAGGGGTGACTGATGATATGGACAAGGAGAAATGTGATGAGATCATCAATGCAAACATAACAGCCATCAACGAAGAGGCAGTCAGGGGAACACATTATCGTTCGTCCGTCAGGCCTTTCTTTCTTGGCAACCAGTATTTTCTGATTGTCAATGAAATATTCCGTGATGTCAGGCTCGTGGGGGCTCCCCCGTCAGCCATCGGCAAGTTCGGGGGCGACACTGACAACTGGGTATGGCCCAGGCATACGGGCGACTTTTCTCTTTTCAGGGTTTATGCCGACAAGGAGAATAAGCCAGCTGCCTATTCGGAAGAGAATCTGCCCTATAAGCCTGCATACCACTTCCCCGTGTCAATTGCCGGAGTGAAGGAGGGTGATTTTACCATGGTCTTCGGATATCCCGGAAGGACACAGGAATATGCTCCGTCATATCATATCAGCATGCTGAAGGATGTGGTCTATCCGAAAACGGTGGAGATACGCGGCAGGAAGATATCAATCATGGAGCAGGCGATGGCAAATGACCCGCTTATCAGGCTGAAGTATTCGGGCAAGTCATTTGGCATTGCCAACGGCTGGAAGAGATCAATCGGTGAAATCCAGAGCCTTGACAAAATGAATGGTGTAGCACGCAAGCAGGCCTTTGAGAAGGAGTTCATGGAGTGGGTGTCAGCTGACCCGGAACGTCTCCGCAGGTACGGAAAGATTCTCGATGAGTATGCTGAGATCTACGGCAGCTATACGACCAATTATTTTGTAAACTCTTACACCAATGAGGTGTTCGGCTCAACAGGAGTAGAACCGGCATCACTTGCCGGTGCCTTCAAGAGAGCAGTTGAAATGGCCTCCGGAAAGGAGTCCGGGCTTGACAATGAACTGAAAAGAGTACAGGAGTATGCCGACGGGTTCTTCCGCAATTATGACCGCAACGTTTCGGAGAAGCTGTTTGTGGCTGTCATGGAGCTTTACGGAAAGAACATTGACAGTGAATGGCAGACTGATGTCTATAAGGCTCTGGCTGAATCATGCAGGGGAGATTTCGGCATGGTGGCCGGAAAGCTTTTTGATGAGTCAATCTTTACCGATGAGAACAGGGTCAGGGCATTAATCGGCAACTTTGATCCCAATGTGGTTCAGGAGGATATCTTCTACCGGCTGGCTGTCTCGGCGTCTGACCTGATCGCATCACGACTCACGGAAGAGCTGTCGGTTGCCAATGCCATGCTGGCAGAGCTCAACAAACTGTATATGGCAGCTCAGATGGAGCAGGGGGTAGACAAGGTCTTCTACCCTGACGCAAACTCAACCCTCAGGCTTGCCTACGGAAAGGTGATGGGTTATGAGTCACGCGATGCCGTTTACCATGAGCATCAGACAACCCTCAAGGGTGTGATGGAGAAGGACAACCCGGAGATATATGATTACGATGTGCCTGACAGACTTAAGGAACTGTATGAGAAGAAGGATTTTGGCAGGTACGGATTCAACGGCAATATGCCGGTATGTTTTATTGCAAACAATCACACCACGGGCGGCAACTCGGGAAGCCCGGTGCTTAATGCCGAGGGTCACCTGATAGGGGTTAACTTTGACCGTGCATGGGAAGGGGTGGCATCAGACATGATGTACAACCCGGAGCAGAGCCGCAATATCAGCATAGATATCAGGTATGCACTCTTCCTGATTGAGAAGTTTGGCAATGCAGGTTACCTCATAGATGAGATGACTATTGTAGGAGTGCCACAGCAAACTCCCTGATCAGGAAGAAGAAGGCCTGAAGTCTTTTCTTGAGTGATACGCTGCCCATTCGTGGAAGGAGCCGGATATATGTAAGCACTCATCGTATCCTGAATGCCTGGGCAGAGCCGGGCAGTATCACGGTAAAACAGGTGCCGCTGCCGGGAGTGCTCTCCACGGTGATGGTTCCCTTGCTTAATGCCACCAGCTCATAAACGAGCTTCAGGCCTATCCCGGTTCCCTTTTCGGAATCGGTGCCTGGCGTTGAATCAATCTCATGTCCGGTGAACAGCCTCTTCTGACGTTCGGGAGTGATTCCGACCCCGTTGTCACAGATACTTATGGTCACCCATTCGGAAGACTCTTCCCTCTCCTTTACATGGATCGTTACCTTCCCGCCGTGATAGGAATACTTGATTGCATTTGTGAGAAGATTCCTGATAATTATATCAACCAGATCCCGGTCAAACCAGCCGTTTGACCTGCCCACCTGGGTGAAATTCAGCTCAATGTTCTTCCTGTCAGCGCTGTCCTTGAGGATGCTGATATTGGTAAGGATTATGTCAGCGAGGTCATTCTCGGCAGGAGCATACTTTATCATGTCTTCCTGGCCCCTTCCCCAGACCAGCATGTTCTCGAGGAGGCTGATAAGTTGCTGTGAGTACTGAATGCATGAGTCTGCAAGTGATTCTGTACGGTCACGGAACTCCTCCTCCTTCAGCAGGTAGAGGGTGTAGAGGATGTTTACCACCGGACTTCGCAGGTCATGAGCAATAACAGAAAAGACCTTGTTCTTCAGGCTTATCGTCTCGGTGAGCTTTTTATTCTGCAGGGCGATCTGCTTATTCCTTGCATTAAGCTCTTCCGTACTGTCCGTGAGCTCCCTGGTACGCTCGTCAACCCTGCTCTCAAGACTGCGGTTCAGTTCCTCAAGTTGCAGCGAGAGCTTCTCCCTCTCTTTATCACTTCTTACCCAGTCAGCTATCAGCAGGGTTGACTGAATCAGCACGAAGATGAGGATCAGGAATGAGAGTATGTAAAGCTGCTGCTTCTCTTCCAGTGCATTTGACAGCAGGATGTCAGATGCCACTCCGAACAAGATGGCCATGATTGCCAGCAGGTACATGATGTCTCTCCGGTTGCCTTTCATTATGCCCCTGATGCTCATTGAAACGGCGTAAAGCAGAGTCAGTATTGCCAAAGCCTGTATACCGAAAACTGACCATGAAAAGATCCTTACCGGAAGGAAAACAACGGCAGCAATCCAGGGGATAAAAACGATGTCCACAGCCAGTGAAACCTTTCTGAACCATCTGGCGGGATATATCAGGCATGCCAGCCACATCCCGGAGGTAATCATGAATAGGAGTATAATGTATTCTCCCCGGATGATGAGGTTCCAGTTTCTTATGTCAACAACTGTTGCAAGGTATGGGGCTGAGAAAAACGGGCGGAGGGCAAGGCAGAGGACCAGTATGGCAAACATCAGCAGTTTCCTGTCGCGTCTGTCAAGCAGGTAGAAAATCAGGAAGAAGAGAAATGAAGCTATCAGGATACCTGATACCAGGGTTGAGAAGAGCCACTGGTTTGAGAAGTTGTTCTGTATCGAGTGGAATGTTCCTGCCTTCACAGGCAGCCAGAAACCTCCGCGCCGGTGTTCATAGTTGGAGACCCTGATCAGCAGTTCAAGGGTGTCACTCTTGGGCACATAACTGAAAATCAGGGGTTTATATGATGGGACCGACTCAGCCCTGGTTCGTGCGGGAGTGCCGTTCCTGGCCATGGTGACGCCATTGATGCTTATCTCATACGAGGTGTCAAACACCGGCATGTCAAACCCCATCCTGTCACGATATCCGCGGGGCAGCACTATCAGGGCCCGGTATGTACCATAGCCGAACCGCGGAAGCTTCCTGCCATCAACGGTGTAATCGCTCCAGTAACCCGGAACCTTGGCATAGCAGTCCGGAATCAGTGTGTCACAAACAGTTCCGGGTGTGCCATAGATGAATGTGCCGAAATAGAACTCCCACTCTCCGTTCAACCTCACGGCGAACTCATCTCCCTGCTCTATCTCACTCAGGTCAAGCACACCCTTCCCGACCCTGGGGGAGACAGCAGAAACACTGCCTGTCAGGAGTATCAGCAGGAGGATAGTTGTTGAGACTCTTTCCGGCACATTCATCCGGGCATTCAAAGGCTATTGTTATTTAAATCCCCGGTTTTCCAGCAGAGCGTCTATGCCGGGTTCACGGCCCCTGAAGGCAATCCACATCTCCAGTTCGTCCTTTGATCCCTTCCGTGAGAGGATCTCATTCTCGAAGCGGGCTGCAACCTCTTTGTTGAAGATGTCACCTGTCTCCTTAAAGGCCTTGAAAGCGTCGGCATCAAGCTGCTCACACCAGATATAGCTGTAGTAGCCTGCCGAATAACCGCCAATGATGTGGTTGAAATAGGTCGACCTGTAGCGGGGAATAATCTCTTTGATCAGTCCGTACTTCTCCATAGCCTTCTTCTCAAATTCTCCGATGTTCAGTTCTACAGGCTCTGTCAGGGAGTGGTATTCCATATCGAGTGATGAGGCAGCCAGGTACTCAACGGTAATAAAGCCCTGGTTGAACTTACCGGCCTTCTCTATCTTTTCTATCAGGGCATCAGGAATGATTTCACCGGTCTGGTAGTGTTTTGCATATACCTTCAGCACTTCCGGTTCAAAGACCCAGTGTTCCATAACCTGTGAAGGCAGTTCCACGAAATCACGTGACACACCGCTGGTATACTCCGTGTTTGACAGTAGGTTATGCAGGGCATGACCAAACTCATGGAAGAGCGTGCTTGCCTCATCGGTGGTAAGAAGTGACGGAGTATCACCCGCGGGAGGTGTGAAATTTGTGACCATGCTCACCAGCGGCGTCACGAAATTGCCATTTTCGTCAATACGCTGTGGCCTCATTCCGCTGCACCATGCACCACCCCGCTTCGATGCCCTGGGATGATAGTCGATCATAAGGATACCAACGTGCTTGTTGTCACGCTTCACCTCCCAGGTTTTTACATCAGGATGGTACAGTGGTATGTCATTCCTTTCACTGAATTCCAGTCCGTATAGTCTGTTGGCGACATAGAACATTCCCTCAGTAACATTACTGGCCGAGAAATAGGGTTTCGTCTCTTCATCGCTCAGGTCATACTTCTCCTTGCGTATCTTCTCGGTGTAGTAGAACCAGTCCCATGGCTCGAGCTTGAAATTGCCGCCTTCCCTGTCTATCAGTGCCTGCTGTGCTGCAGCCTCGGCCTTTGCCACCGGAAGGGCAGCTTTCCATATCTGTGAGAGGAAATTGAGTACTGTTTCAGGCTCCTTGGCCATATTGCGCTCAAGGACATAATCTGCATGACTCTCATATCCCAGCAGCCTGGCCTTCTCAACCCGCAGCCTGACTATGTCGGCAAGGATCTTGTTGTTGTCATTTTCGTTGCCGTTGTTGCCCCGCATGCTGTAACCCCGGAACATCTTCTCCCTGAGGGCCCTGTTGTCTGCGTAGGTCATAAAGGGGATATAGCTGGGATTCTGAAGGGTGAAGAGCCATTTGCCCTCCATCTCCTTTGCACTGGCGGCTGCGGCAGCCTGTGCCCTGATCCCTTCAGGAATACCTGAGAGGTCCTCTTCATTCTCTATGACGAGGGTGAAGGCATTGGTTTCTGCCAGCAGGTTCTCGCCGAATCTGACACCCAGCAGTGACAGTTCACTGTTGAGCTTGCGGAGCACTTCCTTATCTTCGGGAGAGAGACCTATTCCATTCCTGATGAAACCAAGGTACTGGTCTTCAAGAAGCTTGCTCTCCTCGGGTGTGAGATTGAATTTATCACGGTTCTCATATACAGACTTTACCCTCTCAAAGAGCTTTTCGTTGAGGGATATATCGTCACTGTGCTTTGAGAAGAGCGGACTCATCTCCCTCTGCAGTGCCTGTATCGAATCATTGGTATTGGCGCCGGTAAGCGGACTCCAGGCACGCCGTACCTTTTGCAACAGTTTGCCGGTGAACTGCATGGCCCTGATGGTGTTGTCAAAGGTGGGCTCTTCAGGGTTATTGATGATGGCTTCAACCTCTGCCATCTCCTCTTCCATCCCTTTCAGGAAGGCCGGTTTGAAATGCTCAAATTTTATCTTGTCAAACGGGGGAACTTCAAAAGGAGTGTCCCAATCGCAATAGAACGGATTTTCGCAGCTCTCATTCTTGCAGGAAATAACCCCGAGAGAGACAATGAACAGCATGATAAGGATTTTTTTCATTATGATTAGTATTTAGGTTCAACAGGCTAAAATATGCAATAATGTCTTAAAATACAATATGAACGGGTGCTATCAGCCCTGTTTTCCGGCATAACCCCGGTAAAAAGGCTAACTGAATTCAATCAGCGGGTCTCCCTTGTTGACCTTGTCACCGCTCCTGACAAGTATTTTCTTCACTGTACCTGCCCGGTCAGATACCACCTCCCTGATGGTTTTTCCTATCATAATATACATCACGATCTCGCCCTTCCTGACTTTCTCCCCGGGGTTAATCATCTCCTCTTCAGGCCAGTAAGTTGCCGTTTCCCCCGAGTAGAGGAACGCTGTGCCTGTCTCTGGCGAAAGCAGCAGTTTGCGCCTTGGCATTTTCGCGGGAGCGACCTTTGATAACTCAGCCTGTTTGTCGGCAATCTCCTTCAGGAATCTCTCCTGTGCCATACCTGATTTGTAATCACGGTATTGCCTGTCATGCATTGCCAGTTCGAAGAGTTCTTCATCATCGGGTCCCAAAGGCCACCCGTTCTCTTCCATCTCCTTACGGTATGTGTCGAGTGCATCAGGATAGTTATCCTGCGGATTACCTTCATAGAACTCCTTCCCTTCTTTCCTGGCCAGTTCAATCAGTTCAGGCGCCAGCGGGCCGGGAAGGGTTCCGGCACGTCCCAGCAGCATATCCCAGGTGTTGGGATCAATCATTGCAAATCTCTCCTTGCCGTTAACCAGCGAGACGATATTCATAAGAGCCACATTCTTCACATACTGGCTGAAGGGTGTGACCAGCGGAGGATAACCCATCATCGGCCATATATGCCCCACCTCCCTGAAGAGCTCTACCACCAGTTCATCCTCGGACATTTCAGGCTTATTCCGGGCTTTCAGGGCGGCATTGATTCCCTGGTGTACTCCCTTCAGGTCTGCCATCATGCTCCCCATCATTCCGCCGGGGAGGCCTGACCTGATGAGGAGAGAGGTCATCTGCCTGTTGCGCGGATCAATGAACAGGCCGAGGAAATCATTTATGAATTCCTGGGTCAGCGTCCTTACCTTCATGTAGGCGTCCATGTTGATCTCAGGTACATCAAAGCCGGCATCGCTCATCACTGCATGTATCGCAATCACGTCGGGGTGAACCATGCCCCAGCTGAGAGGCTCCATTGCCACATCAAGATAATCAGCTCCGGCTCTTGCTACCTCAAGCATCGAGGCAACTGACATGCCGGGACCGCTGTGACCATGGTACTGCACAATAATTCCGGGGTATTTGCTCTTGATCCTTCTTACGAGTTCACCAAGGCTGGCGGGTCGGCCAATACCTGCCATATCCTTGAGACAGATCTCGTCAGCGCCGTACTCCACCAAATGGTCAACAATATCCATATAATAATCGACCGTATGAACAGGCGAGTGTGTTATTGAAAGGGCTGCCTGTGATATCATCCCTGCCTCGCGGGCATACTTCACTGACAGCTCCAGGTTGCGGTGGTCATTCAGTCCGCAGAATGATCGTGCAATATCAACCCCCTGTGCTTTCTTGACCTTGTACATCAGCCTTCTCACATCAGCAGGCACCGGATACATCCTCAAAGCATTGAGAGCCCTCTCAAGCATGTGTGTCTGAATTCCTGCCTTGTTGAATGGCTTCACCCATTCCCTTACAGCCGTATTCGGATTCTCACCGTAAAGCAGTTGAACCTGCTCAAATGCGCCTCCGTTCGTCTCTATGCGGTCAAAGCAACCCATCTCAACTATATGCGGCGCAACGGCAGCCAGCTGGTCAACTCTCGGCTGGTATTTGCCAGATGACTGCCACATGTCACGGTACACGAGGCTGAATCTTATCTTCTGTTTCATTATCTTTTGTATTATGTAGCTGCCCGCAAATCAGGGGGCGGCATTAAAGCATCAAAGATAATCCGGTTTGGTTCTGCATAATTGATTATTATCACAAAAAATGTGAAAGAGGGAGAAACCTGCCCGGGACATCTTCATTTCAACCTGAACCTGATCGCTGGCAGGCTGGCTGACCCCAAGGAATTTACCGTTGCAGGTACACATGACTGAAAGATCGTCAGCGATGACAAGGTAATTATTGCAATTCTTCTCCTTTTGGAAGTTTCAGAATCATTTCTTAACTTTGTCTTCCAAATTACCGGTATGAACAGACTGGAACACAGGTTTATGATGAACCGTCTCGGCAGAAGGCTCTATAGCTGCCTTATGTTCTATGCCTGATAGCCTTTCATGAGGGGCTCCCGAAGCCCTGCCTCCCCGCTATTTGTTACCCTAAATCCGTTCTCATATTATGAAAGGTTTGGTATTCAGTATAAAACGATATGCAATTCATGACGGCCCCGGCATCAGGGTCACTCTCTTCATGAAAGGTTGTCCGCTCGATTGCTGGTGGTGTCACAATCCGGAGGGGAAGGAGAAGGGTATCCGCATGGTTGAAAGGGTTGACAGGGTTGGAGAGAAGGAGTTCAGGTCAATGGAGCAGGTGGGTCATGAGTACACGCCGGAAGAGATTCTTGCAAAGGTGCGGGCAGACCAGGTTTTCATGGAACACTCCGGAGGAGGTGTAACCTTCTCAGGCGGCGAACCACTGATGCAGCCGGAATTTCTGCTTGAGACCCTCACCCTTCTCAAAAAGGCAGGCTTCCATACAACAGTTGACACATCAGGTCACGTGCGCCGCGAGATACTACGGTCAATCATGCCTGTCACCGATCTCTTCCTTTATGACATCAAGCATACTGATCCGGAGATACACAGGAAGTTCACCGGCGTGAGCAATGAACTGATAATATCCAACCTTGACATGCTCCTGGCAGAGGGGAAGGATGTGATGATACGCATCCCGGTCATACCGGGAGTCTCAGCTGATGCAGCCTATATGGAGCAGCTCCGCGGTTTCATCGAGAGCCGCAATAACGGACACATAAAGGAGATAAACCTGCTGCCCTACCACAAGACAGGCAGCTCAAAGTACCGCCGTTTCGGAATGGATGACAGGATGGCTTCCGTCACCCAGGTATCAAACGGCCAACTTGACAATTACATTGACATATTAAAACCGCTCGGGATACACGTCAAAAAGGGCGGATAAAAAGAGAATCAGGCAGAAAAAATATTAATTATGAAAATGACAGACAGAGTTATGAGGCTCAGGGAACAGAGCCTGAACGCAACCGAGACAATAACGGCAGAGAGGGCACGGCTTATCACCCGCTTCTATGCCTCCAGGGAGGCCCAGGGCCTTTCTGCACCTCTTCTCAGGGCACGTGCCTTTGAATATCTTCTGAGGAACAAGGCGATCTGCATAAATGAGGGTGAACTTATTGTGGGCGAAAGAGGACCTGCCCCGAAGGCTACCCCTACCTACCCGGAGATAAGCCTTCACTCGCTGCAGGATCTTGATATTCTCAACAGCCGTGAAAAAGTCTTCTTCAGGGTTAGTGATGAGGTCAAGAAGATATATAGTGAGGAGATCATTCCCTTCTGGAAGGGAAGGAGCAACCGTGATCGTATTATGGATCGCATGACCCCTGAGTGGCTGGCCGCCTATAAGGCAGGTATTTTCACCGAGTTTCAGGAACAAAGGGCGCCCGGGCATACCGTACTGGGCTATAAAATGTTCCATACAGGCTTTCTGGACCTGAAAAAAGAGATATCAGCTGCCGCCGCAGCACTTGATTTCCACAATGACCCTCAGGCCTATGAGCGCAGAGAGGAACTGAAGGCCATGGATATAGCCTGTGATGCAATCATAATGTATGCCGGAAGGCATGCTGACAGGCTTGAGGAGATGGCTTTGGAGGAGAAGGATTCAGTCAGGCGCGCAGAGCTTCAGAAGATGGCTGCCATATGCCGCCGCGTGCCGGCCAATGCTCCGGAGACATTCCATGAGATGCTTCAGCATTACTGGTTCATTCACCTGGGTGTGGTGACCGAACTCAATCCGTGGGACTCATTCAACCCCGGCAGGCTTGATCAGCACCTGTGGCCCGTATATAACAAGGGTGTGGAGAGTGGTACCCTGATTCCTGAGGAGGCGTATGAACTGCTCGGATGCTTCTGGGTAAAATTCAACAACCATCCCTCACCCCCGAAGATGGGTGTCACCGCACAGGAGAGCAACACCTATACCGACTTCTGCCTGATAAACCTGGGAGGAGTGAAGCCTGACGGCACCAATGCGGTCAATCCCATGACCTATATTCTCCTTGATGTAATCCAGGAGATGAGGATACTTCAGCCCAGCTCAATGATTCAGGTGAGCCGCAAAAACCCGGACTCATTCGTGCACAAGGCACTTGACATCATCAGAACCGGATTCGGGCAGCCTTCAGTCTTCAATACCGAGGCAATCATTCAGGAGCTTCTCAGGCAGGGCAAGAGCCTGGTTGACGCCCGTAACGGAGGAGCATCGGGTTGTGTGGAGACTGGGGCCTTCGGCACCGAGTGCTACTGGCTTACCGGATACTTCAACCTTGTGAAGATACTCGAAGTAACCCTCAACAACGGATTTGATCCACGCACAGGCGTACAGGTGGGACCAAAGACCGGCGACCCCGCCTCATTCTCCACCTTCGATGAGTTCATGATGGCATACAAGGAGCAGATCAACTACTTCGCCGATGTCAAGATAAGGGGCAATAATGTCATCGAAAAGACCTTCGCCATTCACCTGCCTGTTCCGTTTCTGTCACTCCTGCTTGAGGACTGCATAGCAAAGGGCAGGGATTACAATGCCGGCGGAGCCAGGTATAATACCACATATATACAGGGTGTGGGCCTGGGAAGCATAACTGACATACTCACCTCAATCAGGTTCAATATCTATGACAGGAAGAGGTTCACATGGGATGAGCTGCTGACCGCCCTGAAGAACAACTTTGAAGGAGCGGAGCAGATGCAGTACGACATTATCTACAACACCCCGAAATACGGGAATGATGATGACTATGCTGATGCTCAGGCAGTATCGGTATTTGAGTTTTTCTATGATGCTGTCAACGGCAGGCCGACCCCCAGGGGAGGCACACACCGCATCAACATGCTGCCTACCACCTCACATGTTTACTTCGGCAATGTTACCGGTGCAACGCCTGACGGACGAAAGGCATGGGTTCCCCTGTCAGAAGGCATTTCTCCGTTCCAGGGCGTTGACCGCCAGGGACCCACAGCCGTGATCAAGTCGGCCTCAAAGATTGACCATCTCCGTACCGGCGGGACACTGCTTAACCAGAAGTTTTCACCGGAGTTCTTCGAGGATGAAGGAAGCTACCAGAAGCTGACCGCGCTTATCAGGAGTTACTTCAGCCTTGACGGCCACCACATCCAGTTCAACGTTGTCAGCGCCGACACCCTCCGTGAGGCGCAGAAACATCCTGAGCTGTACCGTGACCTGATTGTACGCGTGGCAGGCTACAGTGATTATTTCAATGACCTGGGAGAGGACCTTCAGAACGAGATCATCCGGCGTACGGAACATCAGAGCTTCTGACGGAATCGCCCGCAGTTCCTGCATGACTTTGCCAAAATGCTGATAGAAATCAATTTTTATTGATTTTCGATTGCATTTTACCTGATTATTTACTATTTTGTATGAATTAGGTGCTGTGGCATTCAGGCAGCAATACATGCAGGTGTACATCACTTAATGCCTTGATTATGAGAGAGATATTTGATTATTTCGATGCCCGCTTCAGGGCTGACATGCTCGGCAGGCCGGTTGATCAGACAGGCCCGGTAATAACTATCTCGCGCCAGACCGGGTGTGACGGTCGTGAGGTGGCTGCCGAACTGGTGGCTCAGATGAATCTCAGGTACGGCAGCAACAGGTGGAAATGGGTTGATAAGGACATAATCTATCATGCTGCACATGAGTTGAAAACAGATACCCAGCGTGTTGAGACCTATTACCATGGTCAGAGAATGACCGATATTTCCCAGATGATAATGGCATTCTCAGGTTCATTTGTGACAGACAGTTCGGTCAGGAAGGCCGTCAGGGATGTGGTTCTCTCGATAGCCCGTGACGGGTATGCAGTGATCATAGGCAGGGGAAGCGTCTCCATCACCCGTGATATGGCCAACGCCCTGCATGTAAGGCTGGTGGCTCCCCACCCCTGGAGGGTACGGAATGTAATGAAAAAGAAGGAGATGACCATCGAAAAGGCCGAGGAGTATGTCGCCCGGACTGACGCCAACAGGCAGAACATGATTGTTGATTTCCTTGACAGTAAACCGCAATCGCTTGATCATCTCTTCGATGTGACTTTGAACAGGAGCAGTTTCACCCTTGAACAAATCTCATCTATGATACTCTCAATGTATGAGATGAAGCTTGGGCTGAAGCCTCAACGATAATGCTGTGCGTTTTCAGAGTTTGGCACAGCAGGCTGGTTGATTACAGGAGGGTAAGTGAAAGGGCCGGTAACAATGGTTAGCGGCCCTTTCTATATCATACACTGAGACAGCAGATGTCAGAGATGCGTTTTATATGCTCCCTTATCCGGCTGTCAAGCCGGAGGGCATATGCATCCCAGTCTTCAATGTGGAAGCGTGCCACCCCGGTTTCCATGGCTGCACGGGCTACTGCAGGTGCAACCCTTGAGATAAGACGCGGATCCAGGGGTTTCGGTATTATGTATGCCCTGCCGAATTCAAGATTTTCAAGGCCGTAAGCCCTGAGCACTGCCTCCGGAACCTTCTCCCTGGCAAGTCCGGCAAGCGCACGCGCTGCAGCAAGCTTCATCTCCCTGTTGATGGTCCTTGCCCTGACATCAAGAGCACCCCTGAAAATGTAGGGGAAACCGAGGAGGTTATTGATCTGGTTGGGATAATCAGACCTGCCGGTGGCGAAGATCAGATCGTCGCGGGTTGCCAGGGCTTCCTCGTAACTTATCTCCGGATCGGGATTGGCCATTGCAAAGACTATCGGATCAGGAGCCATGGTGCTCAGCATCTCACTGGTCAGCATGTTGCCCACAGAGAGGCCCAGGAACAGGTCGGCCCCTTTGACTGCCTCTGCAAGCGTGCTGATGTTCAGGTTGGTAGCCCACTCTCTCTTGTATGTGTTCAGATCGCTCCTCCGGGTGGTGATAACACCCTTGCTGTCAACCATAATAACATTTTCCTTTTTCACTCCAAGCGCCACACAGAGTCTGGTACATGAGTTGGCTGCGGCACCCGCCCCGCATACCACCATTTTAAGGTCTGAGATGTTCTTGCCGGATATCTCGACGGCATTCAGCAACCCTGCGGCAGAGATGATTGCCGTGCCGTGCTGGTCATCATGAAACACCGGGATGTCAAGCATCTCCCTGAGCCTTGACTCTACCACGAAGCACTCAGGCGCCTTTATGTCTTCCAGGTTTATCCCGCCGAAGGTGGGAGCCAGTTTTGCACATATCTCTATCAGCTTCTCCGGGTCCTTCTCATCAATCTCGATATCAAACACATCAACGTCAGCTAACACCTTGAACAACAGTCCTTTGCCCTCCATTACCGGCTTCCCGGCAAGCGCACCTATGTCACCCAGGCCCAGAACGGACGTGCCGTTGGAGATGACCGCCACCAGGTTGCCTTTGGCAGTGTACATGTACGCATCATCCGGGTTCTTCTCTATCTCAAGGCAGGGATATGACACCCCGGGAGTATAGGCCAGGCTGAGATCATACTGTGTAGAGTAAGGCTTGGTAGGAATCACCTCCACCTTACCCTTGCGGCCGCGACTGTGGTATAGAAGCGCATCCTCTTTGGTGGCTTTTTGCATGACAATAAGTGGTTTGATTATGAACGGGGCGAAATAACACGATTATTATTACGAATCCAAGATATTTCTTCAGAGTGATCCTATTATTTCAGAATATTATGCCGGATTCCTTTTGCACTCTTTGGGAAAATAGATATTTTCATTGCTTTAAAAAAGGAGGCGAGGAGGCCAAAATGAAATCTGAACTTCAGAACATCGCCATTGGCGTGGATATTGGCGGCAGTCATATAACTGCCGTTGCCGTTGACATGACTGTTCACCGCATAATAAACGGCTCGAGGGCTGAGAGCCCTGTTGACAACAAGGCGGAAGCCGACACTATTCTCACTGTCTGGAGTGATACCCTGAAGCAGGTGATCAGGGAGATACCACTCTTCAACCTGCGGGGCATCGGATTTGCCATGCCGGGCCCGTTTGACTATGTCAGGGGCATCTGCCTGATAAGGGGTGTTCAAAAATACGAAAAGCTTTACGGGGTCAATGTAGGCAAAGCCATTGCCTCCAGGCTCGGGCTGCCATGTGACTGCAGCGTGAGGTTCATGAATGATGCAACCTCATTTGCCGTGGGCGAAGCCTGGGCCGGGAAAGCTGAGGGTTACCGCAGGATGATGGCCATAACCCTGGGCACCGGGTTCGGCTCTGCTTTCCTGAACAATAGTATCCCTGTTGTGGAAGGAGACACCGTGCCGGAGATGGGCTGTGTCTATCACCTGCCTTTCGGCCACGGAATTGCTGATGATTACTTCTCTACACGGTGGTTCACTTCGCGCTATCGTGAGGTGACAGGCCGCGAGGCTGACGGTGTAAAGGAGATAGCCGTGATGGCGGGAAGAGCCCCGGAGGTAAAGGAGATTTTCGGTGAATTCGGAACCGGCCTGGGTGGCTTCCTGGCACCGTGGCTGAAGAGATTTGGTGCTGAGATACTGGTCATCGGCGGAAACATATCACATGCCTTCAACCTCTTCGGGCCTGACATGGAGAAAACTCTGCGGAATGAGGGATGTGACACCACGATTGCAATTTCGGAACTTAAGGAGGATGCTGCCCTGCTTGGCAGCGCCTATCTCCTTGACAATAATTTCTGGAAGGCAGTACAGCCTGCTCTCCCGTTAATGTAAGACTGAATAACCTGAACTATATGAATGAGAAAAAAATTGAGATGAGGCTGGTGGCGCCGGTGCTCCTCTCCTTCTTCGTTATGAGCTTTGTTGACCTGGTGGGTATTGGCAAGGACCGGGTGGCAGGCGACCTTGAAAAGAGCGATTTCATACTGGGTCTGATTCCCTTCGCAGCTTTCATCTGGTTCTTTATCCTCTCTGTTCCCGTCGGGATCATACAGGCTCGCGTAGGAAAAAAGAGAATGCTCAATGCCGGGATGACCATCACGGGCATCGGGCTGTTCATTCCTTATTTCTTAGATAACTTTGTGGCCGTCATCGCGGGCTTCGCCCTCCTGGGCATAGGAAACACCATTGTCCAGGTCTCAGCCAATCCGCTTCTTGTTGACGTGGTGCCGGGGCGCAGGGCATCAAGCTTCCTCAGCTTCTCCCAGTTCATAAAAGCCATCGGCTCGATGCTTGCAGCACCGCTGGCCGCTGTCTTCGCGAGCCGGTTCGGTGACTGGAAACTGCTGTTCCTGGTATATGGAATCATCTCATTCCTCAGTGTACTGTGGCTTGGCAGCGTGAAGATAGAAGAGACCACTGCTACGGGTACAAAGGCATCAATGGCTTCAGCCTTCAGGCTGCTCGGAAACTCATACATCCTCATGATGGTACTCTCGATCTTTCTCGTGGTCGGTATTGACGTGGGATTCAACTATTTCTCAGGTAAATATCTTGCCGCCAGGTTCGGCTTCGAGGAGGTGGCGGCCCAGTCAGGCCGAAGCGTTTACTTCTTCGGGCGTATGCTGGGAACCTTCGCCGGAGCTCTCATCCTGACAAAACTCTCTTCCACGAAAGGATTCCTTTACAGTGCCATACTGTCAATCATCACCATCCTGCTGATTATGATAATACCGGCATCAAATGCTGCTGCCTGGATACTTGTTTTCCTGCTCGGGCTGGGAGTGGCAAATATCTTCCCGCTTGTCTTCTCTCTCACGGTGCAGAAATACCCCGGGAGAAGCAACGAAATCTCCGGACTTATGATGATGGCCATCTCCGGAGGGGCTCTCATACCGCCGGTGATTGGCCTGGTGAGCGACTCCCTCGGCGTGGTGCCGGGAATGGGTGTGCTGCTGCTCTGTACGGTATACCTGCTGATCGTCTCCTGGATCATTATCAGGAAGAAACTGGCTGACATCTGATTCACAGGCCTGAAAAGGCTGTCTCTCTGTTGAAAAGCAAGCGGTAAATCAATAATCATGAAACACCTTGTAACCGTTGCCCTGCTTCTCTTGCTCTGGTCATGTGCCAGGCAGGAGCCTGTCAGACCCAACATCGTCTATATCATGACCGATGATCATGGGTACCAGGCGGTAAGCGCATACGGCAGCGGACTTAACAAAACACCAAATCTTGACCGTATAGCGGATGAGGGGATCATCTTCCGCAACAGCTTCGTGTGCAATTCGATCTGTGCACCCAGCAGGGCTGCACTGCTGACCGGAAAACACAGCCATGCCAATGGCCAGATTGACAACAGGGTCAGATTTGACAGTTCTCAGGTCACCTTCCCAAAACTTTTGCAGGAGGCCGGATACCAGACTGCTCTCATCGGGAAGTGGCACCTCAGGAGCGAACCGACGGGATTCGACTTCTGGAGCATACTGCCCGGGCAGGGAAGCTATTACAATCCTGACTTCATAGAGATGGGACGCACCTGCCGGCAGACAGGCTATGCCACCACCATCATCACCGATAAGGCAATAGAATGGCTTCAGCAGAGGGATACTGCGAAACCCTTCTGCCTGCTGGTGCATCACAAGGCGCCCCACCGCAACTGGATGCCTGACACCATTGACTTTGATCTGTATGATGGAGCAGTGTTCCCCGTACCTGATAATTTCTTTGACAGCTATGAGGGCAGGCAGGCTGCTGCCCTCCAGGAGATGGGCATCAGCAAGGATTTGCACATGTCATACGACCTGAAGATCACCGGCGCTGACGGTGACTCACTGACACAGACAGAAAAAGATTACATCTGGTACCTTGAGAACCGTATGACCCCTGAACAGCGGGCCGCCTGGCTCAGGGAGTATGACAGCATAAGCAGGGAATTCCTGTCAGGCAGGCCGGAAGGAGACTCCCTGGCACTCTACAAGCTCAACAGGTATCTTACTGACTACCTCCGGACAATAGAATCAGTTGACCGTAACACCGGAAGGCTGCTTGACTACCTCGGGTCAGCCGGACTGCTTGAGAACACGCTTGTGGTCTATACTTCCGACCAGGGTTTTTATCTTGGTGAACATGGCTGGTTTGACAAGCGTTTTATGTATGAGGAGTCGTTCCGCACACCGCTGATGATGAGGCTCCCTTCATCACTGTCGGCCCGTGGTGATATCAGCGAACTGGTTCAGAACATAGACTATGCACCCACCTTCCTTGAGCTGGCCGGCGTCAAACCTCCGGCCGACATGCAGGGAGTGTCACTCGTTCCTCTGCTCAGGGGCAAAAAGCAGGGCAGGTGGCGTGATGCACTATATTACCATTACTATGAATATCCTGCCGAGCATGCAGTGAGGAGGCACTATGGAGTTCGTACCGACAGGTACAAACTGATCCATTTTTATAATGACATCGATGCCTGGGAACTCTATGACCTCGTTGCTGACCCGCATGAGATGAAGAACCTGATTGATGATCCTGCCTATGACAAGGTGGAAAGGCATCTAAGGAAGAGAGTCGCTGCGCTCAGGAAAGAATACAATGTCACTCAGGAATAATGTTAAAAGAGAGTATCATGTCAGATAATTCATACAGGAGAAGAGAATTCATCAGGAGAGGGGCGCTGGCCGGTGCTGCTCTGACAATTGTTCCGCGTCATGTGCTGGGCGGCAGCGGTTACCTGGCTCCGAGTGATCAGCTTACCAAGGGCATTATTGGCGTGGGAGGGATGGGGCTTGGCCATTTCAGCTATGAGAACACCCGTCTGCTGGCAGTATGCGATGTTGACTCCGACCACCTGAAAAAAGCCCTCAGCAAGGGCGGCAAAGGGGTGAAGGGGTATCATGATTTCCGCGAGCTGATTGCCAGACCAGATATTGATATTGTGCATATTGCCACACCTCCGCACTGGCACGGCATCATGGCAAAAATGGCTGCAGAGGCCGGCAAGGATATATGGTGTGAGAAACCCATGACCCGCACCATAGGTGAGGGTAAGAGGCTGGTTGAGGCTGTGAAGGCCAACGGAAGAATGTTCAGGCTGAATACCTGGTTCCGATTCAAAGACCAGTTCTATGGTCTGGGAACCACTGTCATGCCCCTGAAGAAAGTTGTCAGCAGCGGCATACTGGGTTGGCCCCTGAAGGTAACAATCAGCGGCATCACCGGCTATGACTGGAAGTTTTACTGGAGTGGCAGAACCGACCTTCTGCCGGAACCTGTGCCTTCAGAACTTGATTATGACATGTGGCTGGGCCCTGCACCATACAAACCGTACAACAAGCTCAGGGTACACGCAAATTTCCGCGGATACTGGGATTATGACGGCGGAGGCCTTGGCGACATGGGACAGCACTATATTGATCCAGTCCAGTACCTGCTTGACAAGGATCATACCAGTCCCGTCTCAGTGGAGATTGACGCTCCCCAGCAGCACTATGATGCGGTGGGATCATGGCGCAGGATAACCTATACCTACGATGATGGCTGCCAGATAATCCTTGACGGCGAGAACCGCGACAAGGATGCCGCCTATATTGAGGGTCCCCTGGGGAAGATATTCAAGGGCTTCGTCTCTGATATCCCCAACCTGGCTGAGCTGGTCAGGGACCTTCCCGATCCCGCACCGCAGATCACCAGCTTCACTCATTCGGTGAAGACACGGAGACCTTTTGCCCTTAATGAGGAGAACGGCCACAGGTCGTGCACAATAGTAAATATGGGTGTGGTGGCGTTGCGCCTGGGACGGAACCTCAGATTCGACCCTGTCAGGCAGCTCTTCATTGATGATGATGCGGCAAATGCCCTGCTTGACCAGCCTATGCGGGGCGAGTGGCATATGTGAACAATTTGAAAAGTATATCATGAACAAAATCAAAAAGCTATTGACCCTGACGGCGCTTGTGCTCATAGGTACAGCCGTCAGTGCCCAGGATGTCAGGACTCTGGAAACGAAGGTGGCAGATCTGCTGGCAAGGATGCCGGCTGATAACCTGGCACTGGCCTCCAGGCTTATGGAAGATATGTATGCCCTGGGTGATGAAGGCAGGGCGATGGTCTGTGAACAGATAGTGCCAGCCGGCAAGGGTGATGACCTGCGTGCCCGTTATGCAGTTGCATCACTCACAGCTCATCTGTCAAAGGATAGTGATAATACCCGGAAACGTGCATGGGAGAGTCAGTGCATACAGTTCATGAAGAGTGCCGGAGACAGGGAGGTAAGATCTTTCTTCATGAGACAGCTCAGCCTGACAGGCTCTGACATGGCTGTCACTGCACTCTCTGATTATGTCAGCTCACCTGAGATATGCGATGATGCCGTCATCGTGCTTCAGTCAATTGGCAGCAAGGCGGCAGCTTCTCTCCTCTATTCATCGCTCAGTGAAGTCGAGTGCCCGTGCGCGGCACAGGTGATGGTGGCTCTGGCTGCAACACATCCGGGTAGTGCTACCGATATATATATGAAGAGATACCTTGGAGGCAATGATGCAGAAAAGGCAGCTGCACTTCTGGCCATCGCCTCAACAGGCGCTCCGGAAGCTTATGACATACTTGTTGATGCAGCCAGGGCGGCCTCGTTCCGCCGTGATCCCGGCGGTGCGGTCAGGGCTTTGCTCCTCTATGCGAAGATAATAGGCCTGAACGGCGAGGTGAAAAAGATGGAACGTATTGTAAACCAGGTAATTGATGCCAGCCGTGATCAGGAGGCAGCTTCACAGAGGCTGGCCGCCATGAGCATTATCACCGGGGTTAAGGGAAGCGATGCCCTGGGAATGCTTCTTGAGGTTGCCGATGATCCTGACGTGGCCATCAGGGGTGGCGCGCTGCGGCTGGCGGCAGGCATGCCCGGAAGTGATGTGACAAAGAAATGGATCAACAGGTACGCCAGAGTATCCGATGTTGCGAAACCGGAAATACTGTTCATGCTTGGGGAGAGAGGTGATGAGCTGGCAGTGCCGCTGATGATGAAAGCGCTTGATGATCCGTCACCTGAGATTTCGGCGGGTGCCGTGGCGGCACTGGCACGACTGCAGGGTGTGAGGGCAGTTGATCCTCTCATCTCATGGATTCTGAAATATGACAACGATGAAGGTCACCGCGCTGCTGCCACAGCCCTCACAACCATACTTGACAGCACAGGCATGAGGAAGATAGCCGCTTCACTGCCCGGCTCAAAGGGTAACTCAACCGTCACCCTCATCAGGCTGCTTGCCTGGTCAGGTGAAAAGAGCTACTTCAGAGAGGTTCTTCCGTTGACCGGTTCTGATGACATTGCCATCAGGGCAGCAGCCATCTCGGCGCTGCAGGCACTGGCTTCATATGATGACCAGAAGGAGATAATAGCCCTCCTTGATGCAACATCAGACAGGGCGGAAGTGACTGAACTTCAGCGGGCACTGCTTAATGCCGCAATGCAGGGAGACACTCCCGCAATCAGGTCGGCACTCATTCTGCAGGCGCTTGACAGCAGTCGTGACAGGCTGAAGCTCATACCGCTCCTGGCAGGTACCGGAGGTGAAGAGGCGCTGAAAAGAGTGGCTGCGGAGTTTGAGAATGGCGATGCCATCACCCGCGATGTCTGTTTTGATGCTCTCTCTCACTGGAGTGACCACTCGGCAGCCGGAGCACTGATCAGTATTACGGCCTCAGGGAACAAAACCTTTGGAAGACCGGCATTTGACGCCTATATGCGGATGGTCTCGGTTGCGCCGCTGCCACCTGAGCGCAAGCTCCTGATGATAAAGGAGATAGCTCCCTATGCTGTGGCTCCTGATGCAAGGGCCGGGATGGTTGCCTTCGCAGCATCCCTGGGAGTGAGGCAGGTTGAATTCTTTATTGCTCCATATCTGTCTGACCCTGCTGAGGAGGTCAGAAATGCGGCACTGGAGGCTCTGGAATCACTCAAACTACCTGAAGATGAAGAAATCGAACAGAAGTTCAACGGCAAGGACCTCACCGGGTGGCAGGGCCTTGTCGACAATCCTTTGACCAGTGCCGGGATGATTCCGAAGGAACTGGCAGCAAAAGAGAAGGAGGCCGGGTTTGTTGCATTGTTCAACGGAAAGAATCTTGACGGATGGATTGGCAACAAGGTATCCTATGTGGCAGAAGAGGGAATGATAGTGATCAGGCCGGGCGATGGCAGCGGTGGAAACCTCTACACCGAAAAGGAGTATTCCGATTTCGTCTTCCGCTTTGAGTTTCAGCTCACTCCCGGGGCCAATAACGGCCTTGGAATACGCACTCCGCTTGAAGGTGACGCTGCATACGTGGGCATGGAGTTGCAGATACTCGATAATACAGCTTCTATATATGCCAATCTTAAACCATACCAGTATCACGGGTCTGTTTATGGCGTTATCCCGGCACGGAGGGGATTTCTGAGGCCCGTGGGGGAATGGAATTACCAGGAGGTGACCGTACAGGGAACGAAGGTGAAAGTGGTGCTCAACGGAACGGTTATCGTTGATGGTGATA
>Ga0209606_1000863_pt1 | contig 42235 bp, 32 predicted proteins | sample AD_UKC057_MetaG_FD_184412 | JGI IMG/M metagenome (GOLD analysis project Ga0209606, IMG submission 184412) | Active sludge microbial communities of municipal wastewater-treating anaerobic digesters from USA - AD_UKC057_MetaG (SPAdes) (version 2) | ecosystem: Engineered > Bioreactor > Anaerobic >... | reverse complement strand
CCCTACGATTACGATATTACATGAGGCGTCGGGAGGGAATCGCGGCAGCGATTCTCTGCCGACGACTATTGAAACGTTTTGAAGAGAATCCAAAGAGAAACTTTTTCAAAAGTTTCTCTTTGGCCGCCGGAGGCGCTTTAAAGGCGTGTCGGTTAAGGGAAAACTTTTGAAAAAGTTTTCCCTTAAAATCCCTTTCAAAACTTTTCATGCTAGCGCCGAAGTCGGAGCTTCGCTTCCGCCTTCGGCGCGTGTCATGTGAAAAGATGTTGAGAAAGGGGTTTCAGAGGTCGCGAATCCGGGATGATTTTTGTTTGAGTATTAAACGTATAATGCAAGATAGCTATTTAGAAGAGCAGTCGATGCCGCAGCCGGAGCAGCCGCCGCCGCGCGGGCCGCAGTCGGGCGTAGTTTCGCCGCGCAGGGCTTTGTTGCGTTCGAGGAATAGATATTTTTCGGAAACGCCGCAGTCGATGTGCGACCAAGGGGTGGGAGAAAGAGGTTGCATAGAAGCGCGGGCGAAGAGATCGGGGTTCAGATCGGAGGAGGCGAAAGCGTGTGTCCACGCGTCGAACTTAAGCATGTCGGACCAGCCGTCGAAGCGGCAGCCGGACAGCCAAGCGCGTTCGATAACCGAGCAGAGACGCCTGTCTCCGCGAGCGAGGGCGGCTTCAAGGAAGCTTGTCTCCACGTCGTGCATGTCAAGTTTCACGGCGCGGCGGTCGATGAGGCCGCGCAGGATGCGTTTTTTAGCGATGAGCGACTCCATGCTGTCCATGGGTTCCCACTGGAAGGGGGTGTGGGGTTTCGGAATGAAGTTGGACACGCTGACGGTGAAGACCTGTTTGCCTTTAACGCGGGATGCGGAGCGACCGCGAGTCTCGACCATCCTAGCGACCAGTTCGGCGATGCCCCTGACGTCCTCTTCAGTCTCCGTGGGCAGGCCGATCATGAAGTAGAGTTTTATTTTTTTCCAGCCGGCGCGAGAGGCCGCCGACACCGTCTTCATAATATCTTCTTCGGTCACGCGTTTGTTGATGACGTTGCGCAATCTTTGAGAGCCGGCTTCGGGAGCCAGAGTGAGGCCGGTGGCGCGCACTTCCCGAAGTTTCGCGTAGACTTCCTCGCTGAAGGAGTCCACGCGAGTGGAAGGCATGGAGATGGAAACGCGGCGCGGGGCGGCGAAGGCGGACAGGGAGTCGAGCAGTTCGCCCATGTCGGAGTAGTCCGGGGCGTTAAGGGACAAAAGAGAAATCTCGTCGCAGCCCATGGCATCGAACAAGTCGCGGGCGTTGCGAGAAAGGCTGCGGGGGCCGCGTTCCCTGTGGGGCCTGTAGATCATGCCTGCTTGGCAATATCTGCACCCTTGAACGCAGCCTCTGAATATTTCAATTTGAATCCGGTCATGGACGGCTTCAATGCCGGGGACGATGAAAGCGGGGGGGGCGTGTATCGAATCGAGGTCGCGCGGGAACCTGCGTTTAATGTTTCCCCGCGTTCCGCATGACACTGCGGCGAGGCCGGAGGGAGTCGTGAATGTTTCGCAGAGGGAGGGGACATAAACGCCGGGGATGTCGGCGAGGGCGTTCAGCAGAGCGGATTTGCCGGAGTCCCGCTTTTTGGAGGCGCGCGCCGCTTCGACTATATCGACGATGCCTTCCTCAGCCTCGCCGATGAAGAACGCGTCGAAGAAATCCGCCAGAGGTTCCGGGTTGCAGGCGCATACCCCGCCTGCGATGACCAGAGGCCCGGAGTTCGCCCTGTCCGCCGTTCTCCGCCCGACGCCGCCGAGGCTCAGCATCGTCAGGATGTTCGTGTAAGTCATCTCGTATGAAAGAGAAAACCCCACGATGTCGAATTCGGACAGGGGGGTGAAGCTTTCGAGGGAATAGAGAGGAAGGCCGCGCGCGGACAACTCGCGCTCCATGTCCGGCCACGGAGCGAACGCCCTCTCGCACTCCACGCCCGGAATCCCGTTCAGCAGATGGTAAAGCAGCATGAATCCGAGGTTGGACATGCCGATTTCGTACACTTCGGGGAAACAGAGAACGACGCGGAGGGCCGAAGGGTCGGAGCCGCAGCCGCGCGCGCTGTTCAACTCGCCGCCCGCGTACCTTCCCGGCCTTTCCACTCTCGGCAGAACCTCAAGTTCCACCCGCCGCCTTATTTGCATCGCGTCTATTTTCATGGTGGTTAATACTAACGGAGCGCAAGCAGCTAATCAACCCGCGCCGCGATCCCGCGCGGCCGCGCAGAACGGATGCGGACGCATGAGCGCACCTGTTTCGCCATTTATACACAGACGAAGTCAGCGTTGATTTTCTCAGTTATCGATGGAACAGCGTATGCCGATTATTCTTCTTCCGCTTCCTCGTCTTCCGCTTCTTCTACGGGGGCGGGGAAGAGTTCTTCGAACTGTTCGCGGGACACTTCTCCGGCGTTTTTGAGAGTTCCGTTGAGGGTCAGGTTGACTTTTGCTTCCGGCTCCCATTTTTCCTTGGAGCCGTCTGGTTTTGTGAAGTTGATTTTTGCTCCGCCTTTGACGGTCACTTTGGAGTCGGCGCTCATGTCCTGAATCGTTCCGGAATCAATCGCCAGAGACATACCGCCTGCGACTTCCCATTTCATTTTGAGGTCGACTTTGCCGATAGACATCACGTCGTCGCCCATCGGGATTTCGGGGATCATGGAAAGGAAGCTGTTGAGGAATCCGGCGTCGTAGTCGCCAGTGGAGGCGAACTCCATTACGGCCACGCCGTTGTCGACGGATATGAGTTTGTATCTCATTTCGAGGATGGGGAAAATCGGCATCGGCATATCGTCCTGAGCGACCTTCTGGACCCAAGTGTCGCCGACGGCGACCGGGTCTTTGGGAAGGACGGGGGGGATGAGGCCGGTGATTATAGGCAGGATGGTGTCGAGGCTGGTGAGGTCCATGCCGGAGTTTCCCATGCCGGGCATCATGCCGCCGAGCATGTTGCCCATGCCGCCGGGCATGTTGAGGTTGCGGACTTCGATGTTGTTGATGCCGCCCTGCGGGCTGATGTCGAGCAGGAGTTCGGGAGCCGCGCCGGCGCCGATGCCGCCGATGTCCGGCAGTTGCAGCAGCCCGCCGAGTATCACGTTCTTTATCATCGCCTTGGCGAGGAACACCGTGCCTTCGTCATAAGCGTCCTGCGTGTCCATGTACGCGTCGAGGTTGATTTTGACGGCGATGTTTTCGCCCGACATCTTCGCGTTGGGCATCGGCAGGCCGACGAGGTCGAAGGAGAGCGCGCCGCCGACGGACGCCTCGTATTTTGTTATGACTCCGGGAGTTCCCTTAATCTTCAGTTCATAAGTCTGTTGCGCGAGCGCCTGCGAGCATACCGCCGCCGCTGCGAGCGCCGCGAAAACCGCTGTTATCCTTGACAGTTTCATTGCGCGTTCCCCCTAGTGGTTTGGTCTGATTATACCCGCTCCTCCGCTCAAGTCAATTATCGGAGCGCCGGGCGCGGGCGTATTCGCTACAGCGATTTCTTAAACCATTTCAGGCTGTCCACCACCACTTTGTCCAGAGGCAGTATGTGGTCAGAGTCGTACCAAACGACGCCTTTGCGGGGCGTGTCGATAAGGTTGTGAAGAGCCTCCATCGCCGGGACGCTGATTGTGGTGTCGTTCTTTCCGTTCATCAGCATGACCGCTCTGTCGCTCAGCAGGGGAGCGAAAACGCCGGGATCGACGAACTTGAACATGTCGACGAACTGCTCAGGAGACATGTTGTTTGTTTCCATGTATTTTCTGATTTCCTGCATATCGCCGTAATCAGAGTGGCGGAACATGAGAGAGAAGTCCGCGCCGCCGTCGGCGAGCAGGATGGATTTGATTCTGGGGTCGAGAGAGGTGGCGGCTGTTCCGGTGAGAGCGCCCATGCTAATGCCCATGTAGCCGAGGCGGCCGGGGTCGATTCCTTTCCAAGAGGCCAGAACGTCGAAGCCGCGCAGGATGTCCCGAATCTGTTCCTGCATGTGTTTGGCGCTGAGAGCCGGGTCGTCCATCAGGACGTCCTTGCCCTTTTCCGCGCGGTCTCCCCTGTAGACGCCGTCAATCGCCATGATGGCGATGCCGTGGCCCGTCCACGGAGCGAAAACGTCCGCGAGGCTTTTGTCCGACACGTGGAAGTGCATGAAGAAGACGGCGGGCAAAGCGCCTTCGACGGTCGAGCGCGCCGGGTTCATCGGCCCGATATGCGGCTTGGGCATAATCAGCGACGCCGGGACTCTGCCCCCGTTCGGGCTGTCGTACGAGAAACTTATCTTCACGCAAGACGGCAGGAACTCGGATTCCTTCTCGATGACGACATTGAGGGGAGCGCTCCGGTCGAATTCGTAAGCGGCCCGGATTTCGGCCATATCGACTTCGATCTCGGTTCCCAGCCCTGCGGACGTCATTTTCAGAATCCGGTCTTCGGCCTGCGCGGGCGACACAGCCGTCCATGCCGCCAGAGCCAGAGCCGCCGCCCAAATCAGCGCAATCCTAGATGTCTTCATGTCGCAACTTCCTCCGCGCTTTTTTTTCGCCGTCAGTTTACCAGAATCCGAATTGAAAATCCAATTCCCGGCGCGGAGAGCAAAGGCGAGCGGCGGAAAAGGGGCGGGTCGTTTTTTTTCGGGTTGAAGAGGGGCGCGTGTATCCGTTAAAATGATGTAAATCGGATTTTTTGGAAATCCGGGTCTGACGCGAAATTCTGCGCAACGGCGGAACGCGGCGGAGCGGCGGGGTGTAAGCGCGGCTCCGGGGAAGGCATTATTGGCTGAAGATTTATTGCAGGAGCGGACATGGGACTAACAGACAGGGAGCATGGAATTATGAAAATAAAGTATGGAATGGAAGTGCGCGCGGCGGCGTTGGCGGCGGCGTTCTGCTTGATTTTTGCCAGCGCGGCTACTCGGGGCGCGGCGCAGGAACAGGAAGCCAGAACAATCGTGACGGTCAAACAGCTCATAGATTCTCCGGCGGAATACGCGGGCAAGACGGTCGTGGCGGTTGGCGTTTTCATGGCTTCCGATGGCGCGTGCGCGGGCAAGATGGGAGCGCGGGACTGGATGCTGCAGGGGGAGGGGAGGGATTGCGTGTGGGTCAGGGTCGAGCCGCCGCAGGGTTGCGATCCGGCGACGAAAGTGGGCGTCGGCAGGACGGTGGCTGTGGAGGGCGTGGCTACGATGGTGAAGAACAGGCTGATGTTGACGCCGGTTCGCGCGCAAGCGAAAGCGTCGGCCCCGGCGGGGGAGCAGAGGCAGCAACAGGCTCCGCCGCCGCGCAAGGATCCCAAGGAAATTCAGAAGGAGCGCAAGGAAGCGGGGGAGCAGAGGCAACTGGAAATTGAGAGAGAGCGCGACGCTTCTCAATCCTTCTCGCCCGGAGAGCTTCTGCAAAACCCGGCGCTTTTCGCGGGCATGTCTGAATTCTTTGTTGCGGGGAAATTCAGGGCCGAGTCGACAGGATGCGGTTCGAACGCTACCGCGCTCGAAGGGGAGTGGGCTATCGAGGACCTATTGGGCAACTGCGTGCGCGCGCGCGGCCCGGTTCCGGAGCGCGCAAGCTCAGCCTCCGCTCCGGCGGACGGCGAACTGGTTTCTTTCAAGGCCGTAATGAAGATTGAAACCGGGTCAGGCTCCGCTTCGCATTACCTTCTGGCCCTGCCACGGTTAGAGGAGTTCAAAACCACCGCGCCGGAGATGAAGCCGGCGTCAAAGCCGTCCTCAACCAAATGAGGGCGGAAAATTTTACGCGGCCACCCCGCGAAAGGAGAATGTCTTGAGAAAACTGTCTGCTGTTCTCTTGTTAGCCGCTGTATCCGCCGTCTTTGCCGCGTCGGCTTCTTTCGCGGACCCGACGGCATCCGAAGTGTTCGACGCGTTGGTTAAGCGCGCCGACACGCTGAAACAATACAAGCTAACGTTCGACTATCTGAAAGCGCATCCCGAATCGGGCAAAAACAAAGCCAAAACGGAGAGCCGAAAATGCATGTATTGGTATATCGCGCCCGACGTGATGAGGCTGGACGTTGTGGACGGAGACGATAAAGGCTCGAAGGTGGTTTACAATGGAAAAGTGAAGAAGAGCCACGTGCGCGCCAAGCAGGGCATCATCCCGGCGATATGGGTGGGCAAGGACGATCCGAGGCTGGCGGGCTTTTTCAAAAGCGACTGGAAATCGGATGTTATGGAGATAAAGGACGAGGTCGGCGGAGCTGCCCCGAAAATGGCGGGCGCGGAAAAAGTTGCCGGCCGGGACGCGTGGAAAATTGAATTCTCCGGACTCAAGAACCCGGAATTCGACAAGATGACTCTATGGGTGGACAAAAAGGAATCGGTTCTGCTCCAGTACGAGCGGCGCAAGGGCGGCGCGGTCTTCGAGAAAAAGACGTGGAGCGAAATCGAGATAGACGCGAAACTTGGGCCTGCCGATTTTAAAATCTGACGCCGTCATTCCCGCGGTAGAGGGAATTCTTTATAGGCCGAAATTTCAACCAGCCCGGATTTTTCACGAGAAAAATACAGGCTAAGATTCCAGAGCAGTTAATTAACGCCGGGGATTCGCCTCGACAAAGGCGAATCCGGATTGACTCGATATGCTGCCGGGCGGATTCGAACTCAGCTTTCAAGGGATGCCGTTGTGGATCGCGGGGCCGGCTGCGGCGTTGTGCGCGTTTGCCGTTTGGAGATATTACCGCAGTCTCAAAGCCGCCGAGTTCCAGCCTGCATGGCTGCCCGCCGCGTTGCGCGGAGCCGCGCTGGCGCTGGCGGTTTTCCTGTCGGCAGGCCCGGTCGTCAAGTTCGACGTCGAAAGGGAAGTCTCCCCGCGCGCTGCGATAGTCGTGGACTCTTCGCAGAGCATGATGTCGAAGGACGGCGGCGCTGAAGAGCGGTGGGCGCGGGCGCTCGGAGCCGCGGAGGAAATCTCGCGCGCGCTGGGCGGCAAAACGACTTCGTTTTTCATCGCCTCCGACGCTGTCAGACCGCTTGCGTCGGCGGAGGACGCGCGGGCGCTCAGACCCGTTGGCCCGGAGTCTTTCATAGCCGCCGCGCCGGACGAAATAGCAAAGGCTTCCGACATTCCATTCACGGACATAATCATATTGACGGACGGGCGGGACACATCCGGGGCGAGGCCGCCGGCGCTCGGCGGCCCGCGCGCGCACATTGTCGGTTTCGGGTCGCCGTTGCCTTCGTTCAACGCGGGCGTCTCGGAGCTTTCGATGCCCGAATACGGTTTCGAGGGGGAGGAGTTCGAAGCGCGCGGCTTTGTGCATGTGACAAACTCGTCGGGGGGCGAGACCTTCGACGTCGAGTTGCATGACGGCGGGGCGCGGGCGGCGGCGGCGACTGTCAAAGCTCCTTCGGGCGGCGGCGACGCGAGGCTCCCTTTCACTCTTAGTCACAAGCCGTCGGAATCCGGGTTTCGGGCGATGACGGTAAAAATAAAGGCCGCCGCGCCAGACCCCGCGCCGGAGGACGATTCCCGCTCCGCCTTCGTCGATGTGGCCTCGGCGCGCCGCAGGCTGCTGTATATAGACGCTCCGCGATGGGAGAGCAAGTTCCTCGGAGCTTTCCTGTCCGGGCTTGATGCGACGGAGGCGGATGTGTTGCTGATCGGCCCTGCGGGGACGTTCAAGGGCGCGGAACTGAGAAGGGCGGCGGCGTCCGCGCGGGCGCTCTCCGAGTACAACCTTGTTGTCGCCGGAGCGGCGGCTCCGTGGATGAAACCCGCGGAGAGAGACGCCTTGGCCGAATACGCCGAAAGAGGCGGACGGCTGATAGTTCTCGGCGGGCGCAACTCGCTTGCGGGAGCGGGCGGACGCTGGAAGTCGTCTCCTCTCGCTCCCGGCTCGACAGCCGGAGACGCCGCCGGGTTTGAAGTAATCCCGACGCCGACCGGGCTTTCCGGCCCGCTGCTGCGGCTGGCCGAGTCTGAGGCGGACAACCGGCTGATATGGAAAACGCTGCCGTTCGCGCAGACGTTCAGCCGCGCGGAGCCGCCGCCGGGCGCTTCCGTCCACGCCGAACACCCGTGGCTCAACTGCGGCGCGAGGCGGTGTCCGATGATTATGGACGCGCGGTGGGGCAGGGGCCGCGTCCTGCTGTTCGCTTTCGACGGCCTCTGGAGATGGAAGTTCCGCGAACGCGAAAAAGATTCCGCAGCTTATGACAGACTGATGTCGAACGCGCTGACGATGATGCTGGAAACTGAAAACCCGGCTCCGGTCAGGCTCTTCATGTCGGCCCGCGAAGCCACGCTCGGCGCGACGCTCTCCGCCACCGCGCATGTCGAACCTGACGCGCTTGCGGAAGGCGAAACTCCAGTTCTCTCCGCGACGGCTCCCGGAGAGCCTGCGGTTGAAATCCCGATGAAGCCGCTGGAGGGCCGCGCAGGCGCGTTTTCAGCAGAGTTCGTGCCGGGCCGGGCGGGCGTTCACTATTTTACCGCCTCGGCGTCCGGAGGCGCGTCAGAGCCTCGCCCGGCGGCGGTCCACGCCTCTCCTTCGGAGTTCAGGAATCCCGGCTCGGACGAGGCCTTCATGAAACGCATGGCCGAACTCAACGGCGGAACCTATTTCACCGAGGCGGATGCCGGAAACGTCGCCGCCGCCGTCAAAAAAGGGGCCGCCCGCGAGCGCGCCTCCGTGAAAAAATCCCTCTGGAGCATGCCCGCGCTTTTCGCGCTCGTTGCCGCGCTGCTGACTGTCGAATGGATATCGCGCAGAAGGGGGGGCTTGGTTTGAGGCCGAAACCGCCGAAGGCGAAAGCCGTTTCAAAATATTTTTGCGGGTTTATTCTCGCCGCCGCGCTCGCCGTTGCCCTCGCGGCCGCCGCGCTCCGCGCCGCGCCTCCGGCCGCCAAACCGTCAGACACGGGAGACAAGTTTTATATTGCTCAATTGAGATACGGCGGCGGCGGAGACTGGTACGACAACCGCGCGTCCATGCCGAGACTACAGGAACGGCTCGCCCGCGAATTCGGCGTCTTCCCCGGCGCAGAGAGAAAAATCGTTCGGCTCGCGGACGACGACCTATTCTCATATCCGGTCATATTCATGTCCGGGCACGGCAACGTGTCCTTCGCTCCCGAAGAGGTCGCCCGGCTGCGCGCGTACTTCGAGCGCGGCGGATTCCTGTGGGCCAGCGACGATTACGGCATGGCCCCGTCGTTGCGCCGCGAGTTGAAAAAAGTCCTGCCCGGACAGGACTATGTCGAGTTGCCGTTCAGCCATCCGATTTATCAGGCCCCTTACAGGTTCCCGTCCGGGCTGCCTAAAATTCACGAGCACGACGGCGGCCCGCCTCGCGGCTACGCTCTTTTCTTGGGCGACAGGATGGTGTTCTTTGCGGATATCAACACCGACATCGGCGACGGCCTCGAAGCTCCGTCCATCCACAACGATCCCCCAGAAGTTCAGGAACAGGCCTTCCGTATGGCCGTGAACATCGTTTACTTCGCGCTCTCTCAATAGCCCCCGCCGGGAAGCGGCGAGTTAAGCGATGATTCGCAAGAAAAAGGCTTGTCGAAGAGGCGGCATGTTCGTTCGACAAAAGAGGCGGCCCGGAGGAGTCATTGTTGAATTTTCGAGAATGAACCCGAATCCGTCATTAGGATTCGGGAGCGATTGTTCAGAGCGGATGAAATGCGAGGCGCAAGGCGCATTTTTGCAGTGAATAGAACATAGGGTTCATGAACAAAATAATGTGGCGGCAACGAAGCCGTTCGCCGCTATGAAAATCGCCCCGGTTCGTCGGCTCTATCGACGAATCCGGAATGAAACGACCTGTTCGGCGATCTCGATGGCGCGAAGGCCGTCGTGTCCGGTCGCTCCCCAGATTTCCCCGAAAACAGGATGCGGCTCGAAGGAGCCGTTGACGCGGGATACGAAGTCGTCGATTTGTCGTTTGAACATCACGTGGGCCGGGCCGTGAGGCACATGTTCGGGCAGCCAGCGGCCCAAGATAAGAGAAGGAACGCCGAACTTCCAGACGCGCGCGTGAGTGTGATAAAGATGCGGGTAGCCTCTCAGAAACCAACTCGGATCGAATTTAAAGCGGATACACCCCCCGGAGCCGTTAATCATGCCTTGTTCGATTTCGTCGCGCGCGCTCCAGCGGCTAAGGCTGGTCTGAATGTGGGCGGCGGCCCCGGACTCGAACCTCAGCATGCAGGACGCGTGGTCCTCGAAAGAGCGCGTCGGAACGACTTTATGCGCGGTTCCGCCCAGAACGTCGCAATCCTCGTCCATGAAGAAACGGAATAGGTCCACGTAATGAATGCCGTGGTCAAAGAACACGCCGCCGCCCGCGCGGGCGTCGTTCACTCGCCATGCCCCCATATCCGGCGAGTGCGAAAGCCTGAGACGTCCGCCGACTTGTATTATCTCGCGCATCGGCGATTTTGTCAGGTCGGGAGCCCATAGGTCGTATTCGGCTCTCAGCTGGAAAACCCGGCCTATGTCGCCGGTTTTTATCATTGTCTTGACTTTTTCATAACCGGGGTCGAAGCGGAGAGAGAATCCGATGCGAAGGAGGACGTTGTTTTTCTCGCACTCCTCGATCATTCGTCGGCATTCGGCGGAATTGACGGCCATCGGCTTTTCGCACAGCACGCTCATGCCGCGCCGCGCCGCGAGCGCCACCGGTTCCGCGTGCGCCCACGGGGGGGTGACGACAATCGCCGCGTCGGCATCGCTTTCTTTGATAGCTTTTTCGATATCGGTGAACACTTTGCGCGCGCCGAACTCTTTTGCCGCGCGCCGCGCTTGGTCTTCATTGATATCGGCCACCGCTTCTAGCCGCGCGTTCGGATTCGCCTTTATCCACGGAAAAAACGCGAGCCATGCCTGCCGACCGCAGCCTAGAACCAGAAACTTGACTGTTTTTTTCGGCATTTGTTCATATCCTTTCGCGAGAAGCTTAAGCGCAACCGATTATATTATACGCGCATTGAAATATCAACAAATACCGCGCTTGACGAATATCGGGTTTTGTATGGATGAAAATGTTAAAATGTGTACAATTTGTTGGATGATGGAAACGGACTGAGGCGGCGCGCGAGAAACAAGCGGGCGTCCCGCCGGGAACAAGGCGATAGAGATATGAAAGGCCGGCTGATATTCGAAGACGGAACGGCGTTCGAGGCCGAGGCGTTCGGGTCTCACGGAGACCGGGCCGGAGTGGCCGTCGCATTCGCGGGCGGGGCGGGTTTTCAGGAAGCCGCCACTACGCCGTCCTACCTCGGCAGGATACTGGTTTTCGAGAGGCCGACGGTAGGCGCGTGCGGAGCGGACGAGGCATGGAACGAGTCCGACCGGGTATGCGCCGAGGGCGTGGTCTGCCGGGAACTATCGAAGTCGGTTTCGGACGGCGGAGGGCCGATGGCGTTCGGGCGTTTCTGCGAGTCGAGGCAGTTGCTCGGGCTCGAAGGAGCGCCGACGCGGGAGATCGCCGCTCACATCAGGTCGCGCGGCGAGCAGTGGGCGCTGCTGACAACCGAGGAGTCCTCGCTAAAGTCGCACCTTGCAAGGCTGGCGCTTTTAAAAACGCAGACGAGCGCGAACCCGGACAAGTACCGCGTGAGCGGCGAGGCGCTTCTGGCGTCATGGAGGCCGGCAGGAGGCGGGGCCACCGCGGTGGTTCTGGACATCGGCGCTGGGGCCTCGTTCTATAGGTTGCTGAAAAGGCACAACATATTCTGGCGGGCGTTCGGGCCTCGGATGTCCGCCGAAGAGATACTGTCGATCCGCCCGGACGCGGCGCTGGTCTCGAACGGGGCGTACCCGGCGGACTCGTTGCCGGGGACGGTGGCCACGATAAAGTCGCTGCTGGGCCGGGTTCCGGTGGCGGGGATAGGGCTTGGGGCGGCGCTTGTCGCGTCCGCGCTAGGCGCTTCACCGTCCGAAATGAAGAGCGGCCACCACGGAGTGAACATCCCGGTGGCGAACGTTGCGACGGGCGCGTTGCGGATAACCGAACAGAACCACTCCGTTGCGCTTAGGGCGGAAGACCTCAGGCGGCGCGGCGGCGAGACGCTTTATGTCAACACAATCGACGGATCGGTCGAGGGCTTCGTCCACAGGCGGAAGATGGCCGCCGGCGCGTTTTTCGAGCCGGACGGGCTGGAAACGATTCAGGAACTGACTGGCGGGTTGCCGCTATGACGGCTAAAAAGAAAAAAATTGTTCTTGCGGGGGCCGTGTCGTCGGCGTCGAGCGCCGGAGCGGAGTTCGACCACGCGTGCGCCGAAGCGATGAAAGCTCTTCGAGAACTCGGTTTCGATGTCGCTCTCATCTCCGCAAATCCTACGGCAGCGTCCACCGACATCGACGCTCCCGGCCCGGTGTATTTCGAAGCTGTCTCCCCGGAAAACTTGGCGGCGGCGCTCGAGCGCGAGAAGGCGACTGCCCTGCTGCCTGTGTTCGGCGGCGGAGCGGCGGTGAATGCCGCGACCGCTCCGGCGGCTCTCAAGGCGATGAAGAAACTGGGCGTCTCTCTGATGGGCGTGTCGGAAACATCCCGCGCTGCGTCCGTGGACAGGCGCAAGTTCCTTAAGCTCATGAAAATAGCCGGGGTGGAAGTTCCGCCGGGCGCGGTTGTTTCTTCCATCGAAGAGGCGGAAGCCGCTGCGCTTGAAATCGGGTTCCCGGCCGCGCTTCGTCCTCTGATGTCGGAAGGCGGCGCGGGTAACTCGACCGCTTACAACATGGAAGACCTCGAAGGGCAGGCGGCATCCGCGCTCAAATCCAGCGCCGCCGGAACCATTCTCGTCGAGAAGCTTCTTCGCGGATGGAAAGAAATTGAGATAGTCCTGTTGCGGGACGCCAATGGAAACGCCGCGACGGTCGCAATGATAGAGAACATAGACCCGGCGGGGATACATTCGGGAGACAGCGCGTCGGTTATACCGGCGCAAACGCTGACTCTGGGCGCGACGCGCCGGTTGAAGAAGAGCGCGGAAGCGGTAGCGCGAGCGCTCGACGCGGTTGGCGTCGTAAATGTCAGGTTCGCTCTCGAACCGGCTTCGGGCGATATCAAACTCATCTACGCCGTGCCGCGCTACACGAGGTCGTCGGCTTTCGCCGCGCGCGCAACGGGGTATCCGGTCGCGAGGGTCGCGGCGAAACTAGTCTGCGGCCTGACTCTGGACGAAATAACCGAGCCGGAGTTCGGGAGCGGGAACGCGTTCCGCGAGCCTGAGCCGGACTATTGCGCCACCCGGCTGCCGAGATTCGATTTTGAAAAATTCCCCGGCGCCGACGACACGCTGGACACCGCCATGAAATCCACCGGCGGAGCGATGGGGACGGGGAGGACTTTCAAAGAGTCGCTCCTGAAAGCCATGCGCGCGCTCGAAACGAGCCGTCCCAAACCGCCGGACGCTTCCACGGAAGCGGGCAAGGAAACCCTGCGGGGCCTGCTGTCCCGCCCGAACCCGGCAAGGCTGTTTCACATATTCGACGCGTTGGCCGCCGGGATGCGCGTGGAAGAAATCCGCAGCCTGACTTTGATAGACGGATGGTTCGTCTCGCAGTTCGCCGAGATAGCTGAAATCTCGGCGCGGGCGGGAAAGTATAGAATCGAGACGGCGCCGGCCTCCCTGCTGAAGCAGGCGAAGCTGGCCGGGCTTGGCGACGAGGACATCGCGCGCCTGCTTGAAACGGAGGAGACGGAATTGCGGAGACTGAGAAAAAAACAGGGAACCACCGCCGGAGCCGGCGCAATGGACGCGAGCGGAGCCGCGCGCGCCCGATACGCCGCGTTTGAATCGACGGACGCCGCGCCCAAAGGCGACAGAGGCAAAAAAATAATCATCCTCGGCGGCGGCCCCAACCGAATCGGTCAGGGCATTGAGTTCGACTACTGCTGCGTCCACGCCGCTTACGCCATAAAAGAGGCCGGCTACACCGCAATCCTCATCAACTCCAACCCAGAAACAGTTTCGACCGACTTCGACACCTCCGACAGGCTTTACTTCGAGCCGCTCACATTTGAAGATGTCATGAACATAATCGACCGGGAGAAGCCGCACGGCGTCATAGTGCAGCTCGGCGGACAGACGCCTCTGAATCTGGCCACCAAGCTGCTGCGCGCGGGCGCTCCCATCCTCGGCACTTCCCCGGACAACATTGACCGCGCTGAAGATAGAAAACGGTTCAAGGAAACGCTCGACAAACTCAACCTCACGCAACCGGACAACGACACCGCCGGCACGGTCGAAGAGGCCGTCCGCAAGGCGAGGCAGATAGGCTATCCGCTACTCGTCAGGCCGTCATACGTCCTCGGCGGGCGCGCGATGCGCGTCGTATACGAGGAAGCCGACCTGCGTGAATACATGGCAAAGGCAGTATCCGCCTCTCCGGACAAACCCGTTCTGCTCGACAGGTTCTTAGACGACGCCATAGAGGTCGACGTTGACGCGGTGGCGGACGGCGAAAGGTGCTTGGTGTGCGGCGTCATGGAACACATCGAGCAGGCCGGAGTCCATAGCGGAGACAGCGCCTGCTGTCTGCCCCCTTACACCCTCAACGAAGCCATTGTCGAGGAAATAAAAGGGGCCACTCGCGCGATGGCCCGCGAGCTTGGCGTCGTCGGGCTTATGAACGTCCAGTTCGCTGTGAAAAACGACGTCATCTACGTTCTCGAAGTCAACCCGCGCGCTTCACGCACCGTTCCGTTCGTTTCCAAAGCAACCGGGACCCCGTGGGCGAAAGTCGCCACCCGCGTGATGCTCGGCGAATCGCTGGAAAAACAGGGCGTCGCCGAAGAGTCTGTCCCTGAACACATGAGCGTCAAAGAAGCCGTGTTCCCGTTCTCCCGGTTCCCCGGCGTTGACGCCACTCTCGGCCCCGAAATGCTTTCCACAGGCGAAGTCATGGGCATCGACCGCGACTTCGGAATGGCGTTCCTCAAATCCCAGATCGCCGCCGGACAGAAACTGCCGGACAAAGGGGCCGTCTTTGTCAGCGTCAAAAACAGCGATAAACGCGCCATCGTCCCCATAGCCCGGAAACTGATCGACATGGGGTTCGAGATAGTCGCCACCGAAGGAACGGCCAGCACTCTGCGGCGCAACGGCATAGAGGCGCGCTCAGTTCACAAACTAGACCAAGGCCGCCCGAACGTCCTCGATGTCGTCAAAAACAAAGAAGTCGTCATGCTGATTAACACCCCGGCGGGCAAAGACACTAAAGTCGACGAAGCGAAAATTAGAAGCGCCGCCATCGCGCGCGACATTCCTCTTGTCACCACCATCTCAGGCGCTCAAGCCACCGTTCAGGGCATGGAAGCTTTCCGGGAACGCGGCTTCACAGTCGCCCCGCTTCAGGAATATCATAAAAAAAACCTCGCCGCGTCCAATGCCCGCAAGTCCGCCGCCCATAAAGCGCCCGCGAAAAAGATTGCCGCGAAGAAAACTATGGCAAAAAAAAGCAAAAAGTAAATTGTTAAGGGAAAACTTTTGAAAAAGTTTTCCCTTAAAATCCCTTTCAAAATCTTTCATGCTAGCGCCGATGGGAAGGCTTCGCTCTTCCCATCGGCGCGTATCGTGTGAAAAGATATTGGTAAAGAGTTTTCAGAGGAATCCTGTTCATAAATGATTTTTAACGAGAAAAGAATCGTAGGGGCGACCCGTTGGGTCGCCCGGATAGGATGTCTCGTTGGAATCTGTTTCTAAATGATTTCCTGATTCCCCCTGAAACTCATATAGTGGTAAAACCTAAAAAAGCCCCGTTTCACTTAACAAATATCTTCTCGAGGCGCATTGATTTTGGAGCGCTGCGATTCATCGCCGCTTTAATCGCGATCAACGCTGACAAGAGCCGGGAATTAATTCCCGGCTCCGGGATGGTTCACATCGCTGGGAAAAGCGGCGATGAATCGCCGCACTCCAAAGTCCCGCTCGCCGCGATAAATATCTGAGTTTCAGGGGGACTCAGGAATGATTTTACATGGGGCGTCGGGGATAGACGCGTTTTACGCGTCAATCCCCGACGCCCAGTGAAACGTTTTGAAGAGATTCAAAGAGAAACTTTTTCAAAAGTTTCTCTTTGGTTTTTCCCCCAACAAAAAACCCCGCCACTTGAAGGGGGCGGGGTTTTGTCTGCTTTGAGTCTTTAGCGCGTCAGGCGGTTATTTGTAATCGTAGCCGACGCCGAGGTAGAAGCCGTCGTACTTGTTGTTGTCTGAGCCGCCGTCCCATTTGAGATTGATCTTCTGGTATCTGTATCCGATATTGGCTTTGAGGCCTTCGTAGGGAAGTTTGTAGCTGAATTTCAGGTCGAGATCGAACTCGGAGGAATCAGCGGATTCGGAGCCGACGATTCCGCTCTCAGAGGCGTCGTTGGCGATGCCCAATCCGAGGTCGATATTGCCTGTCCACGGCGTGCCCTCGAAAGCGAAAGCGTACCCGCCGCCTATCCTGAACCCGTTCGAGTCCACCGAGCCGCTTCCGGCGACCGAGGATATTTCCATTTCGTTGTTCTGGTAAGCGAGGGTGGCGTACAGCCCGCCTTCGAAATCATACCTTGCGCCGACCAGATACCTATTCGATTCCACGTCGAAAGTATCTGCCGAGTCCGAGTCGCTCCCGCTGTTCCAATACTCGAATATTGCGCTCCATTTTGTTTCGGGAATGCCGATGACTCCGTTGATGACGAAAGCGTTCTGGTCGAGCTTCTCGCCGTCGGCGGACAAGTCGTTGATCCAGTAGTTCAGGTTCACCGTGCCCGCCGCTTTCGCCGGAGCGCCCGCCATCGCCGCGCATACGAGCGCGAAAGCTACCGCTGCTGCCAATTTCTTCATGCTTTGCTTCCTCCCTGTTTTTAACTTCTTCGCATATTAGCGATTAGAACATTAGATGCGCGCCGAGTTGATAGCCTTTGGACTTCACTCTGCCGGTGTATACGGAAGAATCTTCCAGCGTTACGGTGTATTCGTTTGTGTACATCTGGTACGCCGCGTCGAAAGCGACATCGTCGGAGTAGAGGTATCTGACTCCGAGACTGTTCATTCTTTCGCCGTCTTCCATTCTCATATATTCGGCGAACAGGATTGCCTGTTCGCTGTAGACGTGGCTTAAGCCGATGCCGGTGAGTTTTTCCTTTGCCGAAGTTCCGGAGCCGCTCATTTTGACTCTGCCGTAGAAGCCGTGCGCTGAAGTCTGCTCGGACAGAACATAATCAAGCGCGGCTCCGTAAACCGAGAATTTATATGAGGAGACGAAGCCCGTCCGCGTTTTGCCCTGCGCGCCCATAATCGCCAGATATATGTCAGTTTCCTCGCTGCGTTGACCCTTTTTGTTCATGTTGAGCGGAATTCTATATTTCACTCCGATGGAGGAGGTTTTTGTGTCATACATTGAATTGGCGCTTTCTTCTGCGCCTGAAGCGATGATTTCGGCGTCGGCTGAAATGCCATATCCGAAATGGTATGAATTAGCGATGGAGTCGTCCTCTTCGAAGAAAGCGTCGTCGGAGCCGGAAAACTTATGGTGGATATAAGAGACGCGGGCCTGATGCTCCGGGGTAATCTGAGCAGTGGGCAGAATGTGAAGTCCGGTGAATCCGACGCCGAAGTTTCCGGTGGAGCTTGCGCCTGTCTTGATCGCCTTTTCGTCCGTTCCTGCGGCGGTTTTTTCTTTCTTGGGTTTTTCTTCCGCTTTTTCAGGTTCGGATTTGCCGCGTTTTCTGTCTGCGGCGGGTTTTTCTTCGGCGGCAGGAGCGGGGGCGGGAGCCGGCGCGGCTTCTTCAGACGCCGTTCTCGTTTCCCTTCTCTTAGAAGTCTTGGCTGATTCTTTGACCTCGATGGTTTCCTGTTTTTCCGCCGGTTTCTCCTCGGATGCCGATTCCTCCGCGGGCTTGGAGGCGCGGCCGCGTTTGTCCGTTTCGCCCGCAGACGGGACCGCTTCGGGGACGAACGGCTGGAACGTATAGTTTTCGCCCTCTCTGACCGGCCTTTCGAGCGAGACAATCCTCGCTATGGAGTATGATATGTCGACTTTCTCTATCTCTACGCTCGCCACGGGACGGCCGTCCTGCACCAGTGTGTACACCTGTCCTTTAGCCAGTCCCGCGCCCGTCCCCTTGTAGAACATCACCGTGTTGTTTTCGAACACGACGTTGATCATCGCGGAGAACGACGGCTGTTCGGCTCGCGCGGACGCGCACATAAACGCCGCGACGGCAATCGCCGCGACAAATGCGGGCAACCCGACCCTCACGATTTTTTTCATGGTTATCCATCGCCTCAATATTATTTTAACCCAGATAAGTCTATAATGACTGGGCGCGCCGCGTCAACATCCGTTTTCATGTTGCCGACCCGCGCCCCCTACAGAAATTCCGGCAGAACCTTCCATATCGCCTTCACCGTGTCGCGCGCCACTGCCTCGCTATAGCACGGCGCCGTGACAAGCACGAGGGTCCGCGCGGACAGCTCGTCCGCCACCGGGCAGCCGCCGCCGGCTTTCGCCGGCGCCGCGTGCGGGCAGTCGAACGGACATCCTTTCGAGTACGCCCGCTTGTTTTTTATGAAATCGACGGAGTTCAGCGGGCGCGGGTACACCCACCACACAGGCACATTCTCCGCCGCGAGAGCCTTGTAAATCTCGAAGGTATGCTCGATGCCGCTCGTCGGCAGCGTGATCGGAAAAAGGTGGTTGGCGGACACTGTTCCGGGGGGCGGGTCGTAAGTTTTTACCGGCAGTCCCACGAGTTTTTCCCTGTAATAATCCGCCATCCGGGCGCGGCGCTCGTTGAAGGAGTCCAGTTTTCCAAGCTGCGCGTGGGCGACCGCCGCGCTCATCGCAGGCATCCGGTAGTTGTATCCGAGGGCGACGTATTCGTATTTTGCGGCCATGCCGATGTGCCGGATAATTCTGCATTTATCGGCCAGCGCGCCGCTGTTTGTCACAATCGCGCCGCCTTCGCCCGCCGCCATGTTCTTGGATTCCTGAAAGCTGAAACACGCCATGTCGCCCATCGAGCCGACTTTGCGGCCTTTATACAGAGCGCCGTGAGCTTGGCAGGCGTCCTCGATCACCGTTATACCGCGCCGCTTCGCTATGGCTGTTATCCTGTCCATGTCCGCCGGCAGCCCAAAAAGATGCACAGGCACGACCGCTTTCGTGCGGCGGGTGATTTTTTCCTCGACGCGCGCCGGGTCGATATTCAACGTGTCCCGGTCGATGTCCGCGAACACGGGGACGGCGTTTTGCTGGATGATCGCCGACACTGTGGCGATGAATGTGTACGGCGGGGCGATAACCTCGTCGCCGGGGCCTGCTCCGGCGGCGGCGAGCGCGACGTGCAACGCGGCCGTCCCTGAGTTCACCGCCACGCAATGCTTCGTCCCGCAGTAGGCGGCGAAAGCCTTCTCGAAGCGCTCGACCGCGTCGTTTGACAGAGAAGTGAGCCGCCCGGACTTCAGGACGGCGGCGACGGCGCGAGCCTCCGCTTCGTCCACGAGCATTTTCTGGGGGGGAGTTTTTTTACGAACGGGAGGGCCGCCGTTGATTGCGAGATGCGCGGCTGTCGATGTGATTCTCTTCTTTTTCATGTCTCCGAATTCTCCGTAATTAATAGTGCGAAAGGCTGCCGTCGCGCTTGACGCGCCTGAGGGCGGCGGCGAAGAACGCTGCGCTCGCCGGGACCAACACGGCTCCCAGAGCCGCCAGAATCGCCAGATCATTCCCCAGTTCCGCGAACGAGGCTCCATTTATGCAGGCGTCTCTCATCAGCCTCAGCGTGTACGTCATCGGGATGAACGCGGAGACTTTCTGGAGCGCGGCGGGCAGCGCCTCGACCGGAAAAAACACTCCGCTCAACAGCGTGGCTCCGAACCCTATCAGCGCCGATATCGGGTCTCCGCGCTTGAACATCAGGGTGAACGCCGCCGACATCAGCCCTATGCTGTTGAACGCGGCGAACGACAGTATGATTATGACCGGGATCGCCGCCCAGTTGGGGTCGTCGTACGACGCGCTCAGCAAGAGTATGCCTATAGCGAGATAGGCGATGAGGTGTAAGCCGCCGTATATGAAGCTCCACATCAGCCGCGCGGTGAACAGCAGGGCGGGCGAGGTCGGCGACGCCATAAGCGCCTCCAAGGTGCCCAACGTCTGCTCGTTTCGCACCGTCGCCGAGAACGAATACATTCCCACGTTGAGGAACCCGCTGAGCGCCAGCCCGATTAGCACGAACGAGAAGTAGTCTCCGCCGTACTTTTCGAGGAACTTCGGGCTTGCGCCTTCAAACGCGCGAGCGATAAAAAAGAATATGCTCGTGAACATCAGTATGGTGGCAAGGTCAAGGAAAAATTTCAGCCGGTAGCTGACTTCTTCAAGGAAGTCCCTGCGGATGAGGACGAGAATTTTCCATGCCGCTGTTTTCATGATGGAGTATTCCGGGCGTCAGCGCCGCCGCCGCGTTCTAAGCGGCGCATCATTTCGCGGAGGGTTTCCGCGCTTTCCGGTTTGCCGGAGAAGACCACCGCTCCCTTTTCCATCAAGGCGACGCGGGAGCCGATGGCAAGGGCCTCGTCCAAGTTGTGGGTGGCCACCAGAGCGCACCCGCCGCCGCGCGCGACGAACTCGTCTCTGATGAAAGCGGCGTTGCGCTCCGCGCTCACCGGGTCGGCCCCTTTGTTCGGCTCGTCGAGCAGCAGCAGCGCCGGCCTGTGCAGCGTCGCGCGCGCAAGCGCCGCCCTCTGCTTCATCCCGGAAGACAGCGTCCTCATCGGCCTGTCCGCAGCGTCCGCTATGCCGAACGTCTCCATCGCCTCGTCTATCCGGGCCGACAGTTCGCGCGGAGGGATGTTGTGCAGCGCGCCGAACAGCTTCAGGTTTTCCCGCGCCGACAGCCGCCAGTAGAAACTCCGCTCGTCTCCCGTCATCAATCCTATTTTCATCTTGAGCGCGGGCGAGTGGCGGTAGATGTCGCAGCCGTCGACCGTACCGGTTCCCGAATCCGGCGAGACGACTCCGGCGAGTATCTTCATAAGCGTGGACTTGCCCGCCCCGTTTCTGCCCACAAGCGCCAGCGTCTCTCCCCGCGAGGCCGTCAGTGTCGCCCCGGCAAGAGCCTGAGACGGAACCGACCGCCTGAACGGATTTATCTGCGGAATCCTGTACGTTTTAGATATGTTTTCGAGAGCTATCATACAATTCGAAATGATATTTGACGGATGAATGCATGTCAAACACCGGGAATGACATGATGTTCGGGAACCAGTTTTCGCAGGCTCACGCGCCGAGGAGGACTTTGGCGATAAGCAGTTTGTTGATCTCGTTCGTGCCCGCGCCTATCTCCAGCAGCTTGGCGTCTCTCATGTAACGCTCGACCTTGTATTCGCGGCAGTATCCATATCCGCCGAGAATCTGGATGGCATCGAGCGCGGCCTGCGTGCCCATTTCGGTGGCGAACCATTTTGCGATTCCCGCCTGCGCGGTGACAAGCCGCCCGGAGTCTATCATCTCCAGCACGTGGATGATATATGTTCTGGCAAGCTCGATGTCCCTGTGCATCCGGGCGATTTTTTCCTGAACGAGTTGGAACTTCGATATCGGTTTTCCGAATTGGGTTCTCGTTTTCGAATATTCTAAGCAGATTTCTAGGCAGCGCTGGGCTATCGCCACATTGATGGCTCCCGCGACCGACCTTTCGAAATCAAGCGACGCCATCATGTCGAAGAACCCGTTTCCGGGCTTGCCGAGGACGCGGGAGTCAGGGACGAAGACATTGTCCAAAAAAATCTCTCCGGTGGGCGAACAGCGCATGCCCATTTTGTCCAGCGGCTTGCCTGTGGAGAGGCCGTCCGCGCCCCGGTCTAGGATGAACGCCGTCCCGCCGTCTATCCTGCCGGGCTCGCCTCCCGTTCTGGCGATGATTATGAAGTGGTCCGCGATTGGCGCGTTTGTGATGAATGTCTTGCGTCCGTTCAGCAGCCAGCCGCCTTCGGCGCGGACAGCGCGGGTCTTTATCCCCAGCGCGTCCGATCCGGCGTCCGGCTCGGTCAATCCCCAGCAGCCGATTTTATCTCCGCTTGCTATTCCCGGAAGATAGGCGGTTTTCTGCTCTTCGTTGCCGTTCCGCGCCACGTTCGCGGCGAACAGGGTGATCGACGCGCCCACCGACAGTGCGAATCCAGCGCTGGCCTTGGCTATCTCCTCGACGCACATCATGACGGTCACGGAGTCCGGGTTGCCCTCCATGAAGCCGCCGTATTCGGCGGGCAGGCGCAGTCCGAGGAACCCCAGCGCGCCCAGCCGCCGGTAGAGATTGATCGGGAATTCGCCGGTCGCGTCTATCTCGTCGGCCACAAGCTCAAGCTCGTTCCGGGCAAACTTCCGGATGGTGTCGACGAACATTTTTCTTTCGAGAGGGACTTCGGGCATAGGGGCCTCCGCGCTGCTCCGACTCCGCTTGCGCGGGCCGCGCCGCGTCTAAATTCTGTGCGTGAAAAAATAAACGGCAAAATATGTCAGCGGGGCCACGAAAAAGATGCTGTCGAACCTGTCAAGAACTCCGCCGTGGTTGCGGAAGAAAGCTCCGGAGTCCTTCGCTTGGAAACGCCTCTTGATGGAGGATTCAAAGAGGTCGCCGCCGAGTCCGACCACGGGAATGGCAAGACCGAGGAACATTATCAGCGGCGTCGGCAGGTTGAGGACATGCCCGAAGATGTATATCGCCACGAATCCTGCGAATGCCGCGCCGACCACTCCCTCGACCGTTTTGTTGGGGCTTATGCGCGACAACTTTTCCTTGCCTACGATACGGCCGGAGAGGTACGCTCCGGTGTCCGACGCCCACGCGCCGACAAAAGGCAACAGGAACAGCAGATGCCTGTCCCCTACGGCCGCCGAAAGATGGTTTTTGTCTAGAAAATTGAGTCCCAGCACGCAGCTCATGGAGCCGCCTATGTAGAATCCGCCGAAAAGCGCCGCTGCGAGAATTGAAACGGCCGGAACGCGGAACAGGCGCGAGTTTTCAATAAACTTCAGAGCAATGAGCGCGGCGGCGCAAAGCGCCAAAGCCGCGTGCAGCCGCTCTATTCCGCCGTTCGGCGGACGGTATGCCAGCAACATGAACGCCGCCGCCGCCGCATAGCCTGCCATCCTGCCGGACTTCCCGCCATTCCTCATCGCCAGCTCGTAATACTCCCACATCGCGAACGCCGCGAAAAAGAATATCACCAGAAACAGCGCTACATCGTTGTACCACGCAAGGCACAGGAAGATTAGAGAGGCTGATATGCCTATGGCGAGCCGGGCGGTGAAGTCTTTGTTAAGAGACATAAGTCAGAATCGCGGACGCGGCGGAGATTACCATTCGGGCGACCGCAGAGAAAAACAGTCCTGCCGCCACCCCGATGGCTGCGGCTGCGGCGTAACGCTGCGTCCTTGCGGCTGTTCCCGCGTCATCTGCCTTTATCGCATGCAACCAGTTGTTCATAGTCGCTATCCTTCGCTTTTCGCCGTCTGCCCGCCTGCCTAGAGAATTATCTTATAAGATTCTATTTGCATCAAAACACACTGTCAATAAGTCGCGCGAATAGACGCGAATACCCGACTCAAAAAGAGCGGCTATGCCGCGCGCGGGAAGTCTGATAGAGTATAATGCGAATGGTGGGGCGGACGCCTTGCGGCAGCCGCCGGGACTGACGAAATGCGTCTTAGAAAAGAGATTGGACAACATCTGCTGACCGACCGCGGCGCGCTGCGCCGCATGGCGGAGGCGGCGCGGGTCGTACCCGGAGGTCTTTGCGTCGAGATAGGCCCCGGAACCGGGAACCTGACACGGGAGCTTCTAGCTCTCGGCGCGCGCGTCGTCGCCGTCGAACTCGACGAGCGGATGGCCGCCCGACTCGAACGCTCTTTTTCCGGCGAACCCCGGCTCTCCGTCGTAAGGGCCGACATACTAAAAGTCAGCCTAGACGACCTAGTCCCGGAAGCGGACAGACCGGCGGTCGCGACCGGAAACCTGCCGTACTACATTTCCTCGCCAATCATTTTCAAACTGCTCGACCGCAGTGAACTGTTCAGCCGGGTCGCGGCGCTTGTGCAGAAAGAGGTGGGCGTCCGCATGTGCGCGCCTCCCGGCTCCCGCGACTACGGCATGCTCTCTGTTTTCTGCCAAGCCGTGGCGGAGTGCGAGGAACTTTTCACCGTCCCGCCGGAAGCCTTCAACCCTCCTCCCGCCGTGGACTCCTGCGCCGTGTCTCTCGCCCCCCTGCCTCCCGGCTCTTCGGGAGTGGAAGACCGGCGAATCTTCTCTCTGATCGTTCGCGGTTTGTTTGAACACAGACGGAAAACCTGCTATAATTCCTTGCGAATCAGCCTACTCAAAGGGGTCTGCCGAGAATTGTCGGACTCCGGCGCGGATGCGGCAGGTTTGCAGGATAGTGTTTTTTCCGACCTGAAAATAGACGGCTCAGTCAGGCCTGAACATCTCGACGTGCCGACTATAATCAAGGTCGCAAACGAGTTCACCCGCCGGTTGGCCTGATTTCCGAAACACAAAACCGGCTTTGTTGAATAGGATATTTACACTACGTGAGGCGATGCGTCGAATTGGGACAAGCATGAAGGGCTTGTTTCTAAAACCGAAAAAGGACTCTATCATGGAAACTATCCTCGTAACCGGCGGAGCCGGATTCATTGGCTCGAATTTCGTTCACTTCATGCTGAAAAAACACGACGATATCAAGATAATCAACCTTGACAAGCTGACGTACGCGGGGAACCTCGAAAATCTGGAAGATTTAAAGGGCGACGCGCGGCACGAGTTCGTCAAAGGCGATATCTGCGACCGCGCGCTGGTGTCCGAATTGATGGCGAAATGCGACGCCGTGGTTCACTTTGCGGCGGAAACCCACGTGGACCGCTCGATAGTCAGCGCAGGGGAATTCATCCAGACGGATGTGCTCGGCACGCAGGCGCTTCTCGAAGCGGCGCGCGAGCGCGGCGTGCGCAGATTCGTCCACATCTCCACCGACGAGGTGTACGGCGACGCCGGCGACGAGCCTTCAAAAGAATCCGACGCCCTCATGCCCAGAAGCCCTTACGCGGCCAGCAAAACCGGCGCGGACAGGCTCGCATTCTCTTACTTCACCACTTACGGCCTGCCGGTCATCATCACCCGCGGCGTCAACAACTACGGCCCTTTCCAATATCCGGAAAAACTCATTCCTCTCTTCGTGACGAACGCCATAGACGACAAACCCCTCCCGGTTTATGGTTCAGGAAGAAACACCCGCGACTGGATTTTCGTCGACGACCATTGCGACGGCATTGACACAGTTCTTCGCGCTGACGACAAATACAACGGCGAATGCTTTAATATCGGGGCTAGCCAAGAGCTTTCGGTTTTACAAATCACAGACATTATTTTGGAATATCTAAATAAATCGCACGCCCTAATCAAGCATGTTGAGGATAGATTGGGCCATGTAAAAAGGCACGCGGTCAGGACGGACAAGATAGCGGGAGCGCTAGGCTGGAAGGCGAAATCTTCCTTTGAGGAAGCGATGGAAAAGACCATCCGCTGGTATGTCGAAAACGAGGGCTGGTGGCGCAGGATTAAGGAAAAGCAGGAAGAATATAAAAAGTTCATGGATGAATACTACAAGAACAGGTGAAGCCGGGAGATGGAAGGGAAAAGGCCTAAGATAGCGGTGTTCGGCTGCACCGGGATGCTCGGATGGGCACTGCTCGACGCGCTGCCGAGATCGGGTTTCGAGGCGGTCCCAATCCCGGAGGACAAAGTCGATATCAGAGACGCCGAAGCGGTGGAAAACGCGGTTGCGGCGGCGGCTCCGGCGGCGGTAATAAATGCGGCGGCCTACACCGATGTCGACGGGTGCGAGTCAAATGTGGAACTGGCGCGCGCGGTGAACGCGGACGGAGCGGCGAACATAGCCCGCGCCGCATCCGACGCCCGCGCAGCCCTCATCCACATCAGCACGGACTATGTCTTCGGCGGCGGTCGAAAAATGCCTCTGCTAGAGAGCGAACCTGCTAATCCTCAGGGCGTTTACGCCAACACGAAGTGGGAAGGCGAAAAAGCTGTCCGTCAAGAGGGCGGCCGCTGGTTCATAATCCGGACATCATGGCTCTTCGGACCGAACGGCAGGAACTTCGTAGATACCATGCTGCGGCTTGGTTCCGAAAGAGAGGAAATCTCAGTTGTGAACGACCAAGAGGGCAGCCCCACATACACAGTTCATCTGGCCGCGGGAATTGCGCGCCTGCTCGACCTATATATCAGCAGGGGATTCGGAGAGCCGGGGATATACCACCTGACCGCCGCCGGGCATTGCGACTGGCACGAGTTCGCAAGCCGCATATTCGAAGCTCGCCCCGGCAGGGTTAAAAATGTTAAGCCTATTTCGACCCTATGTTATATCGAATCGGCAGGCAGACCCATTGCTCCGCGCCCGGCTTATTCCGTTCTTAACTGCGACAAGATAAAGAAGAAGTTCGGCATAGCCCTGCCACGATGGGAAGTCGGCCTCATGGAATTCCTTGATTCAAAAACAATACAACCAAAATAGACATAACATTTCATAATCGCCCCATATAACAATGTAGTATCGCTTGATGTTTGTTTATTCTTTTCGAGGCGTCCTAAAACTTTCCTTCGCCGGCTATTTCAGCATATCCACAATCCGTTTATGATGGGCCGATTGCTGTGGACATGTTGGTTCATCGTATTGATATCCATATAAAAAGAGCGCTTAATGCAGTGGCGGCCGTGCAGTGGCGAATACGAAAACTTGAGAATCTCGCATCAAGCCGCGCGTGGGAACACATAAAGTTTTCAACAGAGATGTGTTATACATGCGCTGTTCCACGCAACTAGCAGAACAGCAGGCGAATTGAGATTTGTATTTATGTTTTGCTCACAAAACATGCACATACATTAACATTTATTGGCTAGAATAGACTCAAGAGCGATTCTTAAATCAAAAAAACATTGAAAACAAGTCATTTTATGAGTGTTGAAAACTACGTTCGTATACGCTTAAAAATGTGGATAAGTTAAAAAAATGTGGAAAAATCCGACAAATCAGGATAAGCTTGCATGTCATATTCAATCAACCAATATGGAGTCAGGGAAAACCGTATAGAGTGATCGTAGATATGTCCATTTATAGCGGGTCATGACCAAGACATATAACTATGTCCACGATGTTGTGATTGGTGAAAACCATGAGCGCCGGACAAATGAATATCTACAGCTCGGCAGAAGGAGTCGTCATAGCCAAGGGGTTTGACCGCGTGTTCGATTCAGTCACGCGGGTCCAGTACATCAATGTCGAGTGTCCGGGTAATATGGGTCTGTCGGAGGGTGCGTTTGACTTCTTCGAGTAATTCCTCGATACCGAAAGGTTTGGTAATATAACGCCTCGCTCCGGCGATATATGAAGCGAGCTTGGTTGAAAGCTCCCGCTTGATAGTCACCATGATGACCGGTATTCCTTTTGTCGATTCGACAGAGGAGAGGGAGCGGCAGACTTCTATGCCGTCCATTTTCGGAAGCATTACATCAAGCAAAATAAGGTCGGGCCTGTCTTTTTCGGCGATTGCGATGCCGGTCTCGCCTGAGTCGGCGGAAAAAGTGGTATATCCGGCCTCTGATAGAACGGCGCAGACCAGATCGTTCATATCCCGGTCGTCTTCTATCACCAGTATTTTCTTTTTGCCGTTAGTTTCTATCGACATGGTCATCCGATCCGCCGTTGCGGGGAGAAAAAACGATTCCCTCACAACGGCGCATAAAAAATACAACTTATAAAGGATTTCTACCCTTTTTCGGCGAGGTTAAACAAAATATCGAAAATTTGTGAAGTCTGTTTTGAGAAAAAAGCTTGGAGGTTTTACAGACTGTCGAGGCGGCCCAAAACATCTTTCATTCTTGATTCCTCATGGAATCTCGATTGAAGATACCTGAGTTGTTTTGATTTATCGACGAACTCTTTTTTCGCGCCGGGGAACCCGGTTGTGATAAGGGCGTCGATTTCGGCGGAAAGCCAAGTCCAGTTTTTCAGATTGATGGGATTGAGGCCGTATTTTTCCAACGTGGCGTTTACAGGAGGTTCTATTGATTTGATCGCTTTCCAAGCTTTGGAATTTATGTCGAGGAAAGTGGTGTCGTCGTCCATCCATTCTGGGTTGTCGCGGAGGAGAGCCAAGACGCGCTCGATTTCGGGTTCGAGAGAAGAGTCCAGTTCGAGGCGTAGATTCTCAATCTGAGCGTCGTCGAGACCGGCGGCGGCGTCGGGAGCTTTGCGGGTCTCGCGCCGGACGTTGTTCATGGCGTACTTCTTCATATTCGCGCTGATGTCCGATATGAAAGACTCGACCAGCGCCAGCAGGTCGTTTTTCGCCGTCTCGTGTTCTCTGCCGACTATTTCAAGCTGTTCGGCGATTTTTTTCAGAATAATGTTCTCGGATTCCATGCTTCAGCCGCGTCCGTCGCCCTCGGCGGAGCCTTTCATCTTACTCTCAAGCCGTTGTCGATTTCGGCCTCCGGCCTTAACAGGCAAGGGCCTTCCGGCGCGTCGGCGGCGAGAATCATCCCATGGCTCTCGACTCCTCTGACAATCGCCTTCTTAAGGTTTGCCAGCACGACAACTTTTTTGCCCACAAGGGATTCCGGAGGGTATGCCGTCCGGATGCCCGCCACGATCTGTCTGACTTCTCCGCCGATGTCGATCCGCATCAAAACCAGCTTGTCCGACCCTTGAACGGCTTCCGCCGCGAGCGTCGTTCCCGTCCTCAAGTCGAGCCTTGCGAATTCCGATATGTCAACCTGCGTTTCGTCAACAGTCATTGCCATGCTCCCGCCTTCCGTCCGAGTCGCGCTTTCGCACGCGTGATAATATAACATATATCGTTCTCGCGCACAATCGCGGCGCCGCGAGGCCGCTTGGGTCGAAACGTATTTTACGTCGATTTCAACCGAGATCGGATAAATAAAGGATGGCGGATCAGAGATAAGTGGAACCGACGAACCGGGGCGATTTTCATAGCGGCGAACTGCTTCGTTGTCGCCGCATATTTTTGTTCAGTAGGGGGCGCGGTTTCCGCGCCCAACAACTACGATAATTTGGGGCGGGGCAACCCCGCCCCTACTGCAAAAAAGCGCCTTGCGTTCCGCGTTTCATACGCTCTGAACAATCGCTCTCGAATCCTAATGACGGATTCGGGTTCAACTCGCATTGGTTACAAATGGTTAATGACGAATTCGGAAAGCAATGAAAGACGGGCGGGAGACCGGCTCCCGCCCGTTGCGGTTCAAAGATAAGGATTGGCGCGCGGCGCGTTAAGGGATCAGAGTGAGGTCTCCGGTGAACGCGGCCCTGAGAGTGGGAGCCATTTTTGACTCGACCTCTCCGCGCTCGACGTTCAGCGGCGCGGGCATATTCTGGAGTTTCATTTTCAGTTGCGGATTTTTTGACGCTTTGATCATGATGTCGATCTGAGATTCCGGGACTCCGGCTTCCTTGAGAGTGGCGGGGAAGCCTATGCTTTCGGAGAAGTCGATCATGGCCAGAGCGACGGTCTCGGCAAGGTCGCGCCCGCCGAGGGAATCGAAATTGATGTCGCCGGGCACGTAACCGGCGTCTTGGAATATGCGGCCCATGACCCGGTTCTGGGCTTCGATGGCGTCCGCAAAAAGGACTGTGTAATAGGGGTTGAGCACGGCGCAGGCTCTTCCGTGCGAGAGGAAGTCGATAAGCTGGAACGAGCCGAGGTGACCGCCGTTAGTGCCGCCTTTTTCGACCGCGCCGGTAGACGGGTTCTGTTTGGCTATCATGATCGCGTAGCCTCCGAGGTCGGTTCCGATGCCGAGGGCGACGCGCGGTTCCATGTCTCTCGGATTGGCGAGCACTGCGGGCAGAGCGTCGACTATCAGGCGAGTCGCCGCCTCGGTGATGGTTCTGATTTCCTCGTAGTATGATTTTCCGGTCGCGCCCATGAAGACTTCCCAGCAGTGCGCGATCCCGTCCAGTCCTCCGTCAAGGGTTAGGGCGAGGGGCGCTCCGGCGGTCGTTCTGTAGTCGAAAACTGCGGCGGCAGGCACAAGCATGTCATCCACAATGAGTTTTTTCGTGCCTGTCGCAGGGTCGGTTATGTTCGAGTATTTCGTCAGATGCGCGCCTGAGCTTGAGGCGGTCTGAGCGGCTATAACCGGAAGCGGCTTGCGGCTTTCTTCCGCGGCTATGGCGGACACGGTGTCCACGCCGAAATAAGGCTCCAGATCGTTGCCGTCGAAAACGGCCAGAGCGGAAGCGGCCTTGCAGGCGTCTATAGCGCTGCCGCCGCCGACGGCGACGATGCAGTCGGGTTCGGTTTTGGCTACGGACATGGCGATTCTGTAAACGTCCTCGCGGGGAGCGTTCGGTCGCGCGCCCTTTTCGACGGAGAACGAGACGCCGGCGGAGTCGAGTCCGTCAGCCACTTCTCGCATGAAAGGCATCAGCCATTCGCCGCCCGGTTCGCCAAATTCCGCCGCCACAACGAGCGCTTTTTTGCCATATCTTGCCGCGTATCCGCCGACGGCTCCCAGCGCGCCTTCGCCGAACGTGTAGTTTTCGCCTTTCCAGTCCTTAAGCAGTTTTTCGCCCATCTCTTTATAATCTTGACTCATCCCGCCGTTCCTCCGGTCCGTCTGTTTGACAGTCATATATTATCGGCTCATTCGCGGAGATATTCAAGGAAGAAAAAGATAACGGAGAGCGGCAATTTTGCGCGGGAGGCGGAGAGGGGTTCAGACGAGGTATTTGCGGTCGAGGCTGCGCAGTGTTATGGCTTCGGCGACATCTTCGACGCGGATGTCGTCGCGGCCCGCGAGGTCGGCGATGGTTCGGGAGAGTTTTTTCACTCTGTCGTAAGCGCGGGCGGTGTAGCCGAGCTTGCGGATTGCGCTTTTAAGCAACTCTTCGGCCTCGGCGGGCAGGGCGCAGTATTTTCGCGTCATGCGGGCGTTCAGGTCGGCGTTCGAGAATATTTTTTCGTCCGCGTATCTGGCGAGTTGTCGGTCTCTGGCGGCGTTGACCCTCGCGCGCACCGCCTCGCTCGTCTCTCCCGTCGGGGCGGATGTCAGTTTTTCCGGATCGAGTCTGGGAGTCTCGATGTGGATGTCTATCCTGTCCAGCAGGGGGCCGGACACTTTTTTCATATAGTTTTGAATCTGAGTCGGCTTGCATGTGCAGGGGTTTACGTAGTCGCCGTGCCAGCCGCACGGGCAGGGGTTCATGGCGGCGGCGAGCACGAAGGACGCCGGAAACGTCAGGGTGGTGGCGGCGCGGGCGATGGTTACGTTCCCGTCTTCCAGAGGCTGCCGCAACGCTTCCAGCACGTCTCTTTTGAACTCCGTCATTTCGTCCAGAAACAGCACGCCGTGGTGGGCGAGGCTGACCTCTCCGGGTTTGGGAATGGTTCCGCCGCCGATCAGGGCCACGTTGCTGATAGTGTGGTGCGGGGAGCGGAAAGGGCGTTCGCGGACCATTGCTTCGCCGGGGCGAAGTTTCCCCGCGACGCTGTAGAGTTTGGTCGCTTCGAGGGCTTCGTCGCGGGACATTCGGGGCATGATTCCGGGCAACCGGCGCGCCAGCATCGTTTTGCCGCCGCCGGGCGGGCCGATCATCATCAGATTGTGATTGCCCGCCGCCGCTATCTCGAGCGCCCTCTTTGCCTGCTCCTGTCCTTTGACCTCGGAGAAACACATGTCGATGTCGGGCGCGCGGTCGAGCGAGTCGAAACCGGTGTTGGGATGAGGCGCGATGGCGCGCCTGCCCTCGACGAACATGACGACTTCCTGAAGGCAGTCCGCCGGAAATATCTCTATGCCGTCCACAAGGGCGGCCTCCGCCGCGTTTTCTCTCGGCAGCACGATGCCGCGCAGGCTCTCGGAGTCGCGGACCATGAGCGCAACCGGCAACGCTCCGCTGACCGGGCGCAGCATACCGTCGAGAGCAAGCTCTCCGATGAACACCAACCCGTCCAGCCCGCCGGGGGAGCCGTTCAGCGCCGTGTGCATAGCCACCGCAATCGGCAGGTCAAAGGCCGGTCCCTCCTTGCGCACGTCCGCCGGAGCCAGATTCACCGTCACCCGGTCGCCGGGGAAATCAAGGTCGCTGTTGCGCATCGCAGACCTGACCCGGTCGCGGGATTCCTTCACCGCGGCGTCCGGCAGTCCCACTATGTCCGTGCGCGGAAGCTGAGAGCGCGAGATGTCGACCTCCACCTCAACCACATACGCGTCCACGCCCAGCGTTGTTGCTGAATGAATCCTCGAAAACATGCCGCTATTTTAACCCGCCTCCGCCGCTTTTACAAGCCTCGCCGTTAAGGGAAAAGGCTTTGAAGCTTTTTGCGATATCCTTTTTTAATTTCTCCTGTCGGCGCCGAAGCCGGAGCTTTGCTTCCGCCTTCAGAGCTTGCAATGGAAAAAGACATCTGGGCGGATTGCAAGATAGTGAATTGTCAAGCATCCCGCTGACAATCTGGAATTTTTGCGCAGGGCCGCCCCGCCGGTTTCGCGCCTGTGTTCGTTAACAAGGATGAAAGGGGCTTTTTCAGGGGGGCGGGAAGGGGCAATTCGCGAATCGTCCTTGCGGGCGAGCGACGGAATCGCCGGTGTTGTTAATCAGGGAATTATTCCGGCGCGCGCAATTGACTGTCATAGAATTGTTTTCCGGCGCGATTGATGAGTCGCCCTTAAGCTCCGCCGACCGCAGTATTGACATCGGGCCGGGAGCGGAGTATATTGCGATTTAAGTTCTTTTGACCCTCCTCGGAGGGATAATAGGGAAGACGGTGCGAATCCGTCGCGGTCCGGCCGCTGTGAATGGGGACGAAAGCCGATTGTGACCACTGCGAGAGCGGGAAGGTTCGGCGAGTAGAGGGATCCATAAGCCAGAAGACCTGCAAAAGAACAGGGGCTTTGCCCCGCGCCGGGTTCTTCCAGAGAAAGACCCGCCGCATGACTTTGTGAGGCGAACACCGGACCTCGAAGGGGTTCGGTGTTTTTTGATTAATAACCATTCAAATACGACAAATCAGTTTCACACGAGACCGCTCGCGAGCTTCAGGTTTTTGCGGCGCGGCGAGGGTCGTTCCGGCGCGCTGAGATTATTTTGCGCCGCCGCGTTGCTGTTGACGTTCGCGGCCTCGTCCCCCGCTTTGCCCGCCGAAGCTCCCTCTTCCATCGACATCGGCGAACTGGTTATCTACGCCGACCCCGTATCGGCGGAAGCTGAACTGGAGTCCTCGCCCACGTCGATAACCGTGATACCCCGCGAAAGTTTCGACAAGCGGTTCTCGACCGTGCCCGAAATGTTGCGCGAGACAGTCGGAATAGAGATTCGCAGTTACGGCGGGTTGGGAAGCTTCAGCACGGTGTCCGTGCGCGGGTCGGAAGCCGCGCACGTGCTGGTGATGGTGGACGGTGTGGCGCTCAATCAGGCTGTCGGCGGCGCGGTGGACATGGGGGCCATCCCGCTGGCAAACGTAGAAAGAATCGAGGTCTACCGTGGCGGCGTTCCCGCCAGATTTCAGGGAGCCGCCTGCGCGGGCGCGGTCAACATCGTCACCCGGCCCGGTTCGGGCGGCGCGTCCATTGAGGCGTCCGCCGGGGTAGGCTCTTTCGGCTCCCGGTCGCTGCACGCGTTCGCGCGAATGCCCGTACGTTCCGCCCGCGCGTCCGTCGATTTCTCCCGCATGTCTTCTCAGGGGGATTTCAAGTTCCTCGACGACAACGGCACGCCTCTCAACGCCGACGACGACGAGTGGACTCCCCGCGTCAACAACGATTTCACGGCGGACAACCTCGACATCAAGCTGGACATTTTTCCCGGCGGCGGCGAAAGCGGGCCGCGCCGCGTCTCTCTTTCAAATCAATCCTATTTCAAAGAACAGGGCGTTCCCGGTCTCGGCAATTTCCAGTCTGAGCTGGCGCGCCTAAAAACTTTCAGGAATATCTTTACGGCGACACTTGAGGACAAGGGCGCTCTCATCCCCGGCGCGGTCTCCACTATGAGGCTCTTAAGTTCGGCCAACACGACGAGGTTTTACGACCCGGCGAGCCAGATCGGTCTCGGCTCTCAGGACAATCGCAACGCCACGCGCGCGGACTCGCTGTTTTCGTCTTTCGAGTTCTTCCCGGCGGAAAACCATGCTGTGACCGCCGCGCTCTCCCTCTCGCGGGAAAGCTTCAAGCCGCGCGACGCTAGGCAGGCCAATCAGGTCGGCAAACCCAGCCGCCGCAACTCCATATCAGCGGCGGTCGAGGACTCGGCGGCGTTCCTCGATGACAGATTGCTGATTGTCCCCGCGTTCAGGTTTGAGCGCGTCAGCGACAGGTTTTCAGGCGACGACCCGTTTGATTTCTCCCCGCTGGCCCCCGAAACATCCCGCTCGGACGCGTTAACGGCGTTTTCCGCGGGAGCGCGCTACCGGGCGTCCGGCTCGTTCCGCCTCAAAGCCAACGCGGGCAGAAAGTTCAGAACGCCTTCATTTTATGAGCTGTTCGGCGACAGAGGCTCGGTTATCGGCAACACCGGATTGTCGCCGGAAAAAGGAAAGTCCTACGACATCGGTTTTTCATGGAGTCTCGGCGGAGGGGCGCGAACCGCTTTGTTCGAGGCGTCATATTTCAAAGCGGACACGGACAACCTGATAGTGTTCATGCAGAATTCGCAGCGAGTGGCCCGCGCGGACAACATAGGCCGGGCGAAGGTCCGCGGCTTTGAGCTTGCGCTTTCCGCCGAGCTATCGCCCTCTTGGAGCTTGTCCGCCAACCATACCTATCAGAACGCGAGGGATGACAGCGATGTGGCGTTCTGGCGCGGAAACATGCTCCCGGGGCGGCGAGAGCGCGAGTTCAATTCCCGGCTGGCGTTCGAGCGCGCGCCGTGGAAAGCTTGGCATCAGTTCAGCCGCTCGGGCGCGGGTTATCACGACCGCGCGAACATCCAGCCGTTCCCATCGGGGGACGTCCACTCTGTCGGCGCGTCGTTCTCCCGCTCGAATTCCACTTTCACCATCGAAGGCAAAAACCTGACGGACAACAGGGTCTCCGACTACATCGGGTTCCCGCTTCCCGGAAAAGCCTTCTTTTTCACATATCAAAGGATGTTCAAATAACCCAAAGGGAGAATAGCGATGAACAAAGCGAAGAAAGGCATTAAATTGTATCTAGCGGCGCTTGCCGTCGCCGTTGCGATGGCGGCAGCCGGTTGCGGCGGAGGCGGGGGAAGCGCCCCCGGCGACACTATCTCCGGCTCCGTGCAGACGCCCGGCGGCGCTGTCTCCGCCCGCTCTGCAGACAGAACCGCGTCCGCCCTCCAGAATGTTTCCTCAGCCGTGACGGTCAACGCGTACTCCGTCGGCTCGTCCGGCGCTCTCACGCTGCTGACCACCGCCCAGTCCTCCGCCGCCGGCAATTTCTCAATCTCGCTCCCCTCCGGCGTGAAAGTCGCCTCCACTCTCGTCCTTCTTTCCGTCGAGTTCGGCTCCGTCGAGATGAGGGCTTTGGCCACCGCGACTTCCGGCGTCGGGATATCTCCCGTGTCCGAGGCTGTCATTCAGGTAATCGAGCAGCGGATGTCGGACTCAGGCCGCTCGTTCTCCGACCTGACCCGCGCAGAGATAACAGCCGTGGAGACCGGCGTCGAAACGGCCCTTGAAGGCGAGAACTTCGCCGGCGCGACGATATCCGACGCGATTGCCGACGCGGCGGCCGCCGCCGCCCGCGACGCAGCCGTTCAAGCCGCGCTCGCGGCCGCGCTTCCCGACAGTTCCTCGTCTTCCGTCGCCATCGCCGTTATCGCCACCACAGACTGGACCTCCGGCGCGCTCTCATACATAACCCTGAACGGAGACATGTCAACCGCCCCGGCGGTCACGAACAACGTCCTCTCCATTCACAGCGACGCCACTGTCAAAGCCGACGGCGGCTACGTCTTCGTCATAAACAGATACGGTCAGGACAACATAACAGTTCTGGACCCCGCGGACGGGCTTTCGCTCGTGACGCAGTTCTCGACCGGAAACGGCTCGAACCCGCAGGACATCGCAGTGATATCGGCGACAAAAGCGTACGTCTCCCGGCTCGGCTCGGCATCGTTGCTTATCGTCAACCCGGCGACCGGCGCTGAACTCGGATCAGTCGACCTCTCAGGGTTCGCGCTGTCAGACGGCGTTCCCGAGATGGCTCAGATGGTCAAAGTCGGGACGAAAGTCTTCGTGCTGCTCCAGAATCTGGTTGACTGGGCTCCGGCGGCCCCCGGCATACTCGCCGTCATCGACACGGCGACCGACTTGCTCATAGACGCCGACGCTGCCGTCCCCGGCGTTCAGGGCGTCGAGGTTTCCGGCTGGAACCCGCAGTACGCCGTCTACAACGCGGCGACGAACAGAATCTACGTCAGCAGCTCAGGCGACTATTACAATCCGGAAACTCCCGGCGGCGTCGACTCCGTCAACCCGGACACATACGCGGCGGCGTCCGTCGCGGACAAAACCGGCCTCGGCGGCGCTCCCGGCAGCTTGGCCGTCGTGTCATCCTCCAAAGCCTACGTCGCCGTCTCCGACTCGTCGTTCGTCAACCACATCATCCCGTTCAACCCGTCCACCGGCGCGGTGAGCGCGAGCGTTTACACCCCCGGCGGCTACACCGTCGGCGGCATCGCCGTCGATCCCTTCGGATACCTGCTCGTGCCGGACATGAGCTACGAGACGCCCGGCATCGTGTTCATCGACACTCTGACGAACACGGTGGCGCAAGGCCCGGTGAGCGTGGGCCTGCCGCCATACGCGGTCGCTTTCACAACAATGCAGTCGGATGAATAACCTGAATTTTGAAAACACCCCGCGCCCTCCGGGGCGCGGGGTGTATAATTTCTAGATGCGCAAACGGGCTTCGCACATAGTTAAACCCGGCCGGGCTTTGGCGGCGCTGCTCGCGTTGTGCGCGCTCGCCGCGCTCTCCGCTTCATGCTCTCGCGCGCCCAAGCCGGACCCCGCAGCCCGCGACGCCAACCTCCCCTCCCGCATCGTTTCCCTTTCCCCCGGAGCCACCGAAATCATGTTCGCGCTCGGACTCGATTCAGAGATCGCCGGAGTCACAAACTACTGCAACTATCCCCCGGAAGCGGCGGCCAAACCCCGCGTCGGCGGCCTATACGACCTTAACTTCGAGGCGCTGATCAGCCTCAACCCCGACCTTGTCATTCTCACGCCCGCCACGTCCGACATCGCAAAAGAATTGGACAGGATGGGATACCGAACTCTCGTCACGCCGAACGACACGTTCAACGATGTGGTCGCCTCGGTGATATCGATAGGCGCTGCGGTCGGAAAAACGAAAGAGGCCGCAGCTCTGGCGGACGAAATGACATCCGCCCTCGAAGACGCCCGCGCCGCCTCCGCCTCAAAAAAACCGGTGTCGGTGATGGTGGTGGTAGACCGCGCGCCCGGCTCCCTTCAAGGCCTGTACGTCGCCGGCAAAGGCTCCTACTTCACCGAACTCCTCGACGCTTCCGGCGGCAAGAATATCTTCGACGATTCTTCCATCTACTACCCGCAGCCCTCGCTCGAAGAAATAATCTCCCGCAACCCGGCCTTGATAATCGAGACGCGGCTCGGAGAAAATCTATCAGAGGCGGACATCCGGCGCATCGTTTCCGACTGGAAGGCGCTGGGAGACGTCGACGCGGTGAAAAACAACCGCATCCTTGTCTGGACGGAAGATTACGTGGCGCGGCCCGGGCCTAGGCTGGTTCTGCTGTTGGACAAATTCAGGCGGGCGGTCGATGATGCCCGCTGATAACTGCCCCATATATTCAGTCCGCTCCCTCAGCTATGAGATCGGGGATAAACGCGTCCTCGACTCAGTGAGCATGGACGCGAAGCCCGGCGAGTTCATCGCCGTGGTCGGCCCCAACGGAGCCGGGAAATCCACTCTGCTGCGGCATCTGGTGAGAGTCATCATGCCGCCGAAGGGCGCGGTGTTGCTTTACGGCAAATGCGTCACGACGCTGCGCCAGAGGGAGATCGCCGCGGGCGTCGGCTATGTGCCCCAGAGCAGCCCGGTCTATCTGCCTTTCACCGCTCTCCAGTTCGTCCTGATGGGCAGATATCCGAGGATGAACCCGCTCGTGCGGCCGGACGACAGGGAGGCCGCGCGCGCGCTTGAAATCCTGAACGACGTCGGCATGGCGGATTTCGCCGACCGCCGCGTGGACATGATGAGCGGCGGAGAACGCCAGAAGATTTTTATCGCCGCCGCGCTCGCTCAGGAGCCTAGCGTCCTGCTCCTCGACGAACCGACAACCTACCTCGACCCCAAACATCAGCGCGACATCCAGCGCATACTCCAATCCCTGCACCGGGAGCGCGGAACCTCAGTCGTTGCCGTCACACACGACATTAATTTCGCCGCGCGGTTCAGCGACAGGATAGTGGCTATGAAGAAAGGCGCGGCTGTTTACGACGGCCCTCCGGACGGCCTCATGCGGAAACCCCGCCTCGAAGAGCTTTTCGACACCGAGTTCGACTACGCGCGCGGCGACGGCGAGGACGGCGTGTTCGCTTTTCCCCGGAGGAGCCTATGACCGCCCGGACGCGCAAGCCCGCTACGCGGGCGTTCGCATCTTTGATACTGCTAGCCGCAGTCGTCGCGGTCGCCGCGCCCCTAGTCGGCAGCTCGAACGTCTCATTTTCCGACATAGCGGGCATATTCGACGCCGAGCCGCCCACCGCTGCGGAGCGGATATTCTGGCAGGTGCGCGCGCCGCGCGTCATCCTCGCGTTCATCGCCGGGGCCACGCTCGCCCTCTGCGGACTGTCCTTTCAGGCGGTGTTCCGCAACCCGCTGGCTTCCCCGTTCACGCTCGGAGTGTCCGGCGGCGCGGCATTCGGAGCTGTGCTAGCCATCAAGCTCGGACTCGCGTTCTCCATCCCCGGCGTTTCAGTCACACAGATATTCGCCTTCGGCGGCGCCCTCGCATCCATCTTCCTCGTTTACGGCATCGCCCGCGCAAGAAAAGGCTTCACGATGGCCACCATGCTTCTCACCGGCGTCGCCGTCAGCTTCTTCTTCTCCGCCCTCATCATGTTCATCCAGTTCTTCGCCGACTACGCGCATTCATTCTCGATGGTCCGCTGGATGATGGGGAGCCTGTCGATCGTCGGCTATAAACAGGTGGCGCAGGCAGCCGTCCTGTCCGCGGCGGGCGGCGCGGCGATATTCCTGCGCCGCAGCGAGATGAACCTGCTCACCGCCGGAGACGAGATAGCGCGGGGCCGGGGCGTGGATGTGGACCGCTCGCGCGCAGCCATATTCTTCGCCGTCTCGCTGGCCACCGGCGGGGTGGTCGCCATCTGCGGCCCGATCGGTTTCGTCGGCTTGATGATTCCCCACATAATGCGCCTCATCGTCGGCCCCGACCACTTCGACCTCGCTCCCGCCTGCATCCTCGGCGGCGGCATCTTCCTTGTCCTGTGCGACACCTTCGCCCGCACCGCCATATCCCCTTTCGAGATTCCCATCGGCGTCATCACCGCCATGCTCGGCGGCCCTTTTTTCATCTGGCTCCTCTTCCGCCATCCGAACTGATTTTTGCGCATCAGCAATAACACGGACGGATTCGCCGATAGAGCCAGCGAACCAAGTCGGTTTTCATAGCGGCTAACTGCTTCTCGCGCACAAACGAGTTATTGAGCGCCTTTCTTTTTCTTGTTCAGTAGGGGCGCGGTTTCCGCGCCCTATACCGGAGACAATTAGGGGCGGGGAAACCCCGCCCCTACAGCAAAAACGCGCTTTGCGGTCCGCGTTTCATCCGAATCCTAACGCAGGATTTGATTTTCTTTTGCCAGTGAAAAAGAGCCGATTTTGCGAAGAACGAAGTTTCGCAAAAACGGCGGCCAAGAGTTTTTTCGGAAGGGGCGCGGGGAAACCGGTTTTTGCAAAAAACGGTTGCCCCGCAAATTTGCGAATGAAATCTTTCAAGCATTAGTATTAAGCATTCGCATAATCTTCACCTTTAAGCGTTTTTTGAGTAGAATGTTCGCGTGGCGCGGCGCCCGTAACAGAAACCGCCGCCCGCAAAGGAGACATCATGAAAAAATCAGCCGCTATGTTCGCCGTCTGCGCGCTCTTGCTCGCGGCCTCCGCCGCCCGCGCCGACCTCATGGGGTTCAACTTCCTCGACATCATTCCGGAGCCGCACATCTCCGCGATGCTCGGAAAACCGGTTCCCGTTTCAAGTTTTGCGCTGTCCGGGGCGGCTCCCTCGGCGGACGCGCCTCTCGACCGCGCCCTCAAGGACGCCTTCGGAAAAGACTTCCTTGAAAAAACCGCCTCCGGCCCCGGCGTCCTTTCGATCTCATTCGCTCCCGCTTCCGCTTTCGCAGACGCCGACTGCGCAAAACTCAAATGCGACCGCGCCATCCTCTCCTCCAACATCGAATCGTACGCGCTCAAGATAGAAGCATCCGGCGACGGCTCCGCTCTCGCCTCCATTTTCTCCGACCACAGCAGAGGCAGGTTCTACGCCGTCAAAACCATCAAGAAACTCATCGCCAAATACGACGGCCGCCGCATCGACCAGACTATCATCTTCGACTACCCCATACTTGAAGTCCGCGGCGTCCTCGAAGGATACTACGGCGCTCCGTGGGCGCCGGCGGACACGCTCCGCACGCTCGACTGGATGGGCGACCAGAAAATGAACATCTTCCTCTATGCCCCCAAAGACGACCCGAAAAACCGCAGCGACTGGCGCAGCCCCTACACCGAAAAAGAACTGAAACGCTTTCAGGCTTTCAATGATGTGAGCATCCTTAACAACATTCAGTTCTGCTGGGAAATAAGCCCCGGCGTCTCCATCACATACTCCTCCGAGCAGCACTTTCAGGACCTCATCGCCAAGTTCCACGCCGTGGCCGACATCGGCGTCAAATGCTTTGTTCTCGCCTTTGACGACACCGGAAAAGCCCTGTCGAAAGAAGAAGACAAAGCCCGGTATAAAAATATCGGCGAGGCTCAGGCCGATATCACGAACCGCGCTTACGAATCCATCATCAAGCGCGTTCCCGACGCAAAATTCAGCTTCGTCCCCGTCGAATACTGGAACGAAAACGTCACAGAGGAATACAGCGGAACCGTCGGCGACATTCTTCATCCCGACATCATCTACGGATGGACGGGCAACGAGATATGCAGTTGGTCCGTGAATAAAACGGACGCCGATTTCGTAGCCGGATACATCAACCGCAAACCGCTGCTTGGCGACAACGTGCCGGTGGTGGACACATTCATGGCGATAAAAGGCCCCATCTCTCTCGGCCCGTTCCAGCGCCGCGCCTCAGACCTCCATCTTTCCATCCTCGGCCTTACCGCCAACGCCATGCCGTGGATGTACAGCTCTTGGGTCAACCTCGCCGCCATCGCAGACTACGCTTGGAACCCCTACGCCTACGACGCTCAGGAATCATGGAAGAAAGCCATCATAGACACAGTCGGCTTGGACGCCTACAGCGCGTTCAAACCTTTCGCCGTCCTCAATCAGGGAACCCTAATCAACCACCACGACTCCCAAGACCTCAGGGCGCTGATCCGCAAATTCTGGAACAACTACCACGCGGGCGACCTGTCCCCCGTCAAAGACGAATTCAAAATGGAGTTTCAGGCCATCGCCGGCATTCAGGAGCCGATCCTCAAAAAGGTCAAAAACCAGTTCCTCCTCGAAGAGCTGAAAAGCTGGCTGGGCAAAGCCGCCGCTTACGGCGAGGCCGGCGTTATCGCCATCGAAGTGGCGGATAAAAAACTCAAAGGCTCCTTGACCAAGGAGGAGTACGACGAGTTCGCCGCAGCCGTCTCCCGCGTAGAAAACAGAAAAGGCGAGATTACCCGCGACGCGCTCAAATCCTTCTTCAAAGAACTGAAAGAAGAACTGAAACCCGAAAACCAACCGTAAAAAAGAGCAAGAAGTAAAAAAACCGAAAAGAAAGACCAAAGAGAAAACATCGAAAAATATTCTCTTTGGTCTTTGATTTATTTTGCTGTTTTTTTTGAGCCCGTATTCGTCGATAAAGCCGACGAACCGGGGCAATTTTCATAGCGGCGAACTGCTTCGTTGCCGCCGCATTTTTTTGTTCATGAACAATAAGTTCTATTCACTGCAAAAATGCGCCTTGCGCCTCGCATT
>Ga0209606_1000861_pt1 | contig 42269 bp, 34 predicted proteins | sample AD_UKC057_MetaG_FD_184412 | JGI IMG/M metagenome (GOLD analysis project Ga0209606, IMG submission 184412) | Active sludge microbial communities of municipal wastewater-treating anaerobic digesters from USA - AD_UKC057_MetaG (SPAdes) (version 2) | ecosystem: Engineered > Bioreactor > Anaerobic >... | reverse complement strand
TTTCACGGCGTATCCTCCTTTTGGTCTCGCTGGACCTTTTTTTCCTAATCGTAGGATACGCCTTTTTTTTCGCTTTTTACCCTTTTTCCACACATTTTGATTATAACTCCAGCCGAATGGTAAAACCCGAACTCAACGCTACGGCAACGGAGCGTGTTAAGGGTATGGTGGAGCTTCGTGATTGCGTTCAAAAGCTCATCGGTCAGCAGATGGACGGTTTCGTTTCGGATGCCTCTATCCGTGAGACCCAAAGAGAGCTGAACGACCTCTACGACAAATTCACAGCAAAACACGGCTTGATTAACAGTCGTGGCAACGCTCTCGCCTTTGCAGACGACAGCTCCTATTATCTGCTTTGCTCATTGGAAGTTCTCGACGAGGACAACAACCTTAAACGCAAAGCGGATATGTTCACCAAGCGTACCATTAAGCCCAGCGAGGTCGTGACCTCGGTTGACACGGCTGCGGAAGCTCTGGCAGTTTCTATCGCAGAGAAAGCCCGTGTGGATATGGAGTATATGTCCTCTCTCACCGGCAAGAGCGAAGAAGAACTGGCAAGCGATTTGCGTAGCGTTATCTATATGGACTTCAACAGAAAGCCCGATGGCTCGTATACTTGGCGTACTGCTGATGATTTCCTCTCCGGTAACGTCCGTGAAAAGCTCGCCTACTATCAGAAAGCTCTTGACCTTCTTCCCGAAGATGCGAACCACCGCAACGAGATTGCCGACAATGTGGAAGCTCTGAAAATGGCACAGCCCAAAGAGCTGGATGCCTCTGAAATCGAAGTTCGACTTGGTGCGACATGGATTGACAAGAGCTATATTCAGCAGTTTATGGTGGAGACCTTTGAGCCTCCGTATTATCTTCGCAGAAGCATTGAAGTGAACTACTCGCCGTTCTCGGCAGAGTGGAACATCACCGGTAAATCTCAGCCGTCCTACAGCGACGTAAACGCCTATATGACCTACGGCACGGACAGAGCCAACGCCTACAAGATTTTGGAGGACACTCTGAATCTGCGTGATGTTCGTATCTATGACACCGTAACTGACCCCGACGGCAAGGAAAGACGTGTGCTGAACGCCAAGGAAACGACCCTTGCACAGCAGAAGCAGCAGGCAATCAAAGATGCGTTCCAGGATTGGATTTGGAGAGACCCGGACAGACGACAGGAGCTTGTCACAAAGTACAATGAGCTTTTCAATTCCAACCGTCCCCGTGAGTACGACGGCTCGCATATTGTGTTCAGCGGTATGAACCCCGAAATCAAGCTCCGTGAACATCAGCGGGGTGCCGTTGCTCACATTCTCTACGGCGGGAACACCTTGCTTGCACACGAAGTTGGCGCAGGCAAGACCTTTGAAATGGTCGCCGCCGCTATGGAAAGCAAACGCCTTGGGCTTTGCCAAAAGCCGCTGTTTGTCGTTCCCAACCACTTGACCGAACAATGGGCAAGTGAGTTCCTCCGTCTTTATCCTTCTGCCAATATTCTTGCCGCAACCAAAAAGGACTTTGAGCCGAGAAACCGCAAAAAGTTCTGCGGCAGAATTGCCACCGGCGACTATGATGCCATTATCATCGGGCACAGCCAGTTTGAGCGTATTCCTGTTTCCCAGGAGAGACAGGAGCGACTTCTGCAGGAGCAGATTGCGGAGATTGAGGAGGGCTTGGAAGAACTCAAGGCGAGCCGAGCCGAACGCTTCACAATCAAGTCCTTGGAGAGAACCAAAAAGGGCTTGGAGACAAGACTACAGAAATTGCAGGACAGTTCCCGCAAGGATGATGTAATCACCTTTGAACAGCTCGGCGTTGACCGTCTGTATGTGGACGAGGCACACAATTACAAGAATTTGTTCCTCTACACGAAGATGCGAAACGTGGCAGGTCTTTCGACCACCGATGCACAGAAGTCCTCGGATATGCTGCTTAAGTGCCGTTATATCGACGAGATAACCGACAACCGAGGCGTGGTATTCGCAACGGGCACACCCGTCAGCAATTCGATGACGGAGCTTTACACGATGATGCGATACCTTCAGCACGACACCATCAGAGGCAAGGGACTCGCTCACTTTGACTGTTGGGCTTCCACTTTCGGTGAGACCACAACCGCCATTGAGCTTGCACCGGAGGGTACGGGCTACCGAGCAAGAACCCGATTTGCAAAGTTTTTCAATCTGCCCGAACTGATGAACCTGTTCAAAGAAGCGGCAGACATTAAGACAGCCGACCAGCTCAACCTACCGACCCCGACACCTATCTACCACAACGAAGTGGCACAGCCTACGGAAATCCAAAAGGCTATGGTGCAGGAGTTGTCCGAACGAGCCGCTGCGGTTCATTCGGGTAAGGTTGACCCGTCCGTGGACAATATGCTCCGCATTACCTCAGACGGTCGCAAGCTCGGTCTCGACCAACGTATCATTAACCCCAACCTTCCCGATGAACCGACAAGCAAGGTCAATATGTGCGTGGATAACATTCATCGCATTTGGGAGGACGGTCACGCTGACAAGCTGACCCAGCTCGTGTTCTGCGATTTGAGCACACCGAAAAACACACCGTCCAAGAGAGCTGCCAAAGCTCCCGCAGGAAACCTTGATAGCCCGGAAATCCGAGCATTGGAGCATCTTGCAGAAAAGGACGGCGGCACGGAGGAAGAACAGCGTTTCACCGTCTATGACGACATCAGAGACAAATTGGTGGAGCGTGGTATTCCGAGAGAACAGATTGCTTTCATCCACGAGGCAAACACCGAAGCTCGCAAGAAGGAGCTTTTCAGCAAAGTCCGTTCGGGTCAAGTCCGTGTTCTTATGGGTTCTACCTTTAAGATGGGAGCCGGTATGAACGTCCAGGACAGACTTATCGCTCTCCACGACCTTGATGCACCCTGGAGACCCGGCGACCTTGAACAGCGTTCCGGTCGTATCATTCGTCAGGGCAACATGAATCCAGAAGTTCACATTTACCGTTATGTGACGGAGGCAACCTTCGATGCGTACCTGTGGCAGACCTTGGAGAACAAGCAGAAGTTTATCTCGCAAATTATGACGAGCAAATCTCCTGTGAGAGCTTGCGACGACATTGATGAAACCGCACTTTCCTATGCGGAAATCAAGGCTCTGTGTGCAGGCGACGAGCGTATCAAAGAAAAGATGGACCTGGATGTGGATGTTGCTCGTTTGAAGCTGATGAAGGCGAACCACCAAAGTCAGCAGTACCGCTTGGAGGACAATCTGCTTCGTTATTTCCCCGAACAGATTGAACAGAACAAGAAATTCATTGAAGGCTTTAATGCCGATATGAAAACTCTTGCCGAGCATCCGCACCCCGTTGACGGCTTCGCCGGTATGACGGTCAGAGGCGATGTGCTTACCGATAAGGAAAATGCCGGTGCCGCCCTCGTCGATGCGTTCAAAGATGTTAAGGGACTTGACCCTGTGCAGATTGGCACTTACCGAGGCTTTACGATGTCGCTCACCCTGGAGGACTTCGGGCGTGATTACGTTCTGACCCTCAAAGGACAAATGACCCATCGTGTCACGCTCGGCAAAGACCCTCGTGGTAATTTGACGAGAATCGACAACACTCTTAACGGTATGGCTGAACGCCTCACCACCGTGCAGGGCAAGCTCGACAGCTTGTATGCACAGATGGAAACGGCAAAGCAGGAACTCGGCAGGCCGTTCCCGCAGGAGACAGAGCTGAAAGCGAAATCCGCAAGGCTGGCTGAACTCAACATCGCTTTGAACATCGACGATAAGACACCGCTTGAAGCTATGGCAGAAGAAGCTCCACCGAGAGCCGAGATTGCCAAATCTGCAAAACCGTCCGTCTTGCAAAAGCTCCATTCCTACGATAAGCCGAGCAAGGCAGACCCGTTAGAACCGAAAAAATCCAAAGAGGAGGTACGCTGATTATGGATAGCGAGAAGATAAATGTGCTCGTGGTTGAACCGGAGAAAAAGCCGTATATGAAAGAAATTTCATCTGAGCTTTCTTCTCTGCAGCACGAGGTCGGCGGCTATATTCAAGCCGTTTATCCCTACGATGAGCCTGTCGCCATTATTTGCGACGAAGAAGCGAAACTGAAAGGAAGCGAACTGAACCGTGTGCTCCGTGACGAGGACGGCAAAATCTATGATGTGATTGCCGGCACATTCCTTGTCGTGGGTTTGGGCGAGGAGGATTTCTCCTCGCTCACTCCCGAACACGCAAAGCAGTTCAAGGAAAAGTTTGACACACCCGAAATGTTTATGCGGCTCAATGGCAAGCTGGTTATGATTCCTATGGAGGAAGAAAGAGTAAAAGCAAAGAAGCCGTCCGTGCTTCAAAAGCTCAACGATATGAAAACATTGGATGCCCCTTCTGCCGTTAAGAAGCCCCACGCAAAGGAGGAACGCTGATGACCAACGAAGAACTGAACACGGCATTGTATGAAAAACTCTTTGCCGAGCAACAGGACTTCAAAGGGTGGCTGGTAAAACAGCCACCCGAAGAAATCCTCAAACACGCCTACGAGTATGTTATCCGTGAGGATATTGTTATCGAGATGGAGTACCACGACTTGACCGACGATGAGGCGAAAGCTCTGCTTGCCGATGAAAAGCCCCTGCAGGCTATCTTCTCTGTATATGAAAATACCGAGGGCGGTCATATGGACGAAATCCGAGATTGCATTGAATCCAGGGCAAAGACCTGTATGGAAAATCAGTGTGAAGCTCTCCGCAATCTTCCCGTGTATATCTTCTCTGCGACCTTTGCTAAAGGACACGGAGAGCTTGAAGAATACCGAGCCTCGTTCAAGGCGAATGTTGCTTGCAGGGATGCCATTGAGGATGCGATTGCAAGCCACTACGCAGATAACCGCTTGGACGGTTCCTGTGTGCAGGAGGTCGTTGACCGTTTCGGTGCGGAGCGTGTTTCTTTCGTTCTTGCCAACACCATACAGCACAAGGATTGGGATGGGCGTATCTCACCGGAAAATAAGGAGTGGGCAAAAGCCGAGCCGGTCCCGAACGACTTCGATGCCTGGAACAACAAAAAGACTTTGGAGTATTCCTGTAACAAAGCTCACCCCGGTCTTATCAATCTGTTCGTCAATCGGTTCCGAAAGGAACAGGAGCTTGAAAAAGAAAAGAAGCCGTCTGTGCTGAAAAAGCTCCACGAGGCAAAAGCGGATGTGCCGAAAAAGTCTCCGAGCAAAACAAAGGAGGCTGAATTGTAATGGCAAATCGCAATCGCCCCGTTCAAGTGAAATTCCGTGTCACACCGGAAGAACGCAAAATGATTGACAGGCGTATGGAGCAAGCCGGTATTTCCAATATGGCGGCATATCTTCGCAAAATGGCTATCGACGGATATGTGGTAAAGCTGGAGCTGCCGGAACTGCGAGATTTTATATCTCTGCTCCGTCGCACGAGCAACAACTTCAATCAGATTGCCCGCAGAGTAAACTCTACCGACCGCATCTATGCAGATGATATTGTCGAAATGAAAAATCTGCTTGAACAGATTTGGGAGGCTGACAATCGAATACTGGAAAAGCTCGCTGCCATCGACTGACCGACATCCTTGTTGATTTTTCTGTTTCACAGTACAATATAGGTGAAAGGAAGGAGGGCTTGTAAATGAAGTTCTTACTCAAGATATTATTCGCACCCGTAATCGTAATTCTCACTCTCATCATATGGACGTTTGCTTTAATCCTGCGGCTCTCCGCTTGGGTGTTTGGTATCATAGGCACAATCTTCGGCATCCTCGGACTTGCCATTCTGCTACTTGACAGCGTGACCAACGGCATCATCGTTCTGGTGATTGCGTTCCTCGTAAGTCCTGTAGGACTACCGATGTTGGCAGCTTGGACGATTGGGCAAATGCAGAGATTCCGCTACTTAGTGCAGGATGCGGTTTACGGATAAAACAACTTCTACACAAATTGCGTAGAAGTTAAAAATGGGACGGGCGTGGCTTCGGCTGCGTCCGTCTTTTACATAGGAGGAGGTGAACGACTATCGCAACAACAAGAATTATTCCAATGCACGTTACCAAGGGCAAAACGCTTGCCCAATCCATTTCAGACAGAACAGATTACGGCTTGAATCCCGAAAAGACGAAGGACGGAGAATTGACATCTGCCTATGCCTGTGACCCTCGCTCATTTGCGGCAGAGGTCTTGATTTCAAAAAGGCAGTATAAGCATTTTACGGGCAAAGATGAAAAGAATGATGTGCTTGTTTATCAAGTTCGCCAATCCTTCAAGCCTGGGGAAGTGACACCGGAGGAAGCAAATCAAATTGGTTATGATTTCGCTTCTCGTTTTCTCAAAGGTAAACACGCTTTCTTTGTTTGCACTCATACGGACAAAGCCCATATACACAACCACATTTATTGGAACGCCGTCACGCTCGATTGTAAAAAGAAATTCAGAGATTTCCGCAGGTCGCACAGAGCCGTCTCACGGCTGAGTGACCTTATATGCACAGAGCATCAGTTGTCGGTAATTGATAAACCGCAGCGGGGCAGTTCCGCATACAACAAGTGGCACGGCTTTAAGGGCAAACCATCCCACCGTGAGCTTTTACGAATTGCCATTGATGAAGCTCTGGAGCAGAAGCCCCATGACTTTGATGCGTTCCTTTCACTTCTTGCCGAACAGGGCTTCAAAGTGAAAAACGGAAAACACCTTACCTTTGTTCATCCCGACTTCAAGCAAAACATCCGAATGTACACTCTGGGCGATGAATACTCGGAGGATGCTGTTCGTGCTATCATCAAGGGGCAGAGAGTGCATCAGCCGAAGAAACGCAGAAAGGTATGGGACGCCAACAGACCGCAGAGCATTATCGACATTCAAGCCAAGCTCGCCGCAGGCAAGGGCGAGGGCTATCGTCGTTGGGCGACCGTTGAGAACTTGAAGCGTATGGCAAAGACAAAGCTCTATATGGATGAGCACGGTCTGGACTATGATGCAATGTCGGCTCGCAAATCCGAACTGGCAAAGAAAGAAAAAGAGCTTTCTGCGAAAATCACAGAAGCTCAAAATCGGATTGCCGAGGTCAATGTCCTAAAGACCCATATCGTCAATTATTCCAAAACAAGGGATGTGTACGTTGCCTACCGGAAGTCCGGTTACTCAAAAAAGTATTTGGAGGAACACGAGGATGACATCATCATTCACAAGGCGGCAAAGAAAGCATTTGACGAATTGGGCGTGAAGAAGCTCCCGACCATCAAGAGCCTGCAGATGGAATTTGCCGAACTGCTTACCACGAAAAAAGAAGCGTATGCGGAACTGAAAAAAGTACGTGACGAGCTTCGTGACATTGCCGTTCACACGGCAAACTATGAAGAATTGCGTGACCTCGCTGAGCGAGATCCACGCAAAGAGAAAGAGCACGGTCGTGAATGACCGTGCTCCATTAGCGTCGGAACGATGCGTAGCCACAGATGAAATCTGTGTTAAAGGGGTTCGGGGATGTTTCCCAGACAAGCGATTTATATGCCTCTGCTTCGGCAGGGGCATATAAATTTTGCACGAGTGGGTACCGCCGTGCCCTGCTTGCCAAGTATGTTTGCCTCGTACTATTCGATAGTTCTGATATAGTTCTTCAGTTTTACAATTCTGTCCTCCGTGTCAATACCATCGGGGTTTTGTGAAATAGCGAGTGTCTCGACAACGCTATCATCGTCATTGTTATAAACCACATAAGAATCGTTTTCGCATGAGATATAGGTATGAGCATAAATCAAATATTGTCCCATATCGTCTCTGGACAAATGAACATCGTCGGCTTCTTTTAAGTAAGGCATATATGTATTCTGTGACCATGCGGATTTTGTCTGCATAATGGAGAATAAGTACGGCTTAGTATCAGCTTCATTATTGCTTAACTTGCCGAAGCTACCTGGACGAAAAACAGAATACTTTACATAGTAATAATTCCATGGATAAATCCCATCGTTCTCACACTTCGTAATAAATGCTGAGGAGATATTATCAAGTACATCATCATTGAATGTCTCATTAGTATCCAACAAAGAAATTAAAATTGTCTTTGTATTGTCAAATCCGCTATTGGCGCTTCTGTGAAAAAGCTCATTCCACGCCAACTGCAGCCGCTTAGATGCATACTGATAACGCCATTTATTTCTTTCTTGTTGCCCATAATTTCCGGTAGCCATTAATGCACAGTCAATCTTATCCCAAGAACAGGTAAAGAGAGATGTGAAGCGAGGGCCATAAGAAAGGTTTTCAAGTCCGATAATTCCAATTTGTCCATATAGCATTTCATTGTCTTCAAGTGCAAAGACTGCTTCTGCAAGGTCTGGATGTTCTTCCAAAAATTCGAGCTTCTCTTTTTCCTCTTTCAACTGATTTACATTGAAGTTGTTTTCAATGCTGTCATCAATCAAGCCAGTAAGAATAACTGCATCGACCGCTTGAAGAATAGCGGGGATTCTATTTCTATCAAGTCTGTCGCTGACCTCATCTTCAGAATTTTGAATCAAGTTATTTACTATTCTAATTCTTCGGACAAAATCATCCTTTGATACTTCCTCCTGATGTTTCAGATATACCGTGATAGCATAAAGCAACACAATTCGGTTTAATGGGAATTGACGGATTCTGCCGGATTTATCCGAGTAGGAGTGGATGCAATCCTCAAAAATATCAATCTTGTTTCTGGAATCAACAACGATTTTTCCTGTTTCATGGGTATGGCTCATAAAGGATGTTAGAAACTCCGTAGGATTACTATATCCATCAATAAAGCACCAACAATTAAAGAATGCTTCAAGCGTTGCGATATTGTTCAGGGTGTTTTCACCCTGTGCAGAAAAATACAAGTGAAGCAAATCGAAAACATCATTGCTGTAGCTCTGAGGTGACTCACCGTTCCGATAACAAATCATATCGCAAATGAATTTGAAATAACGCAAAAACTTATCGTCAATGATATTGTCATCTACATCGTCATCACTTCCGTTACGATACTTCCAAAGAAGGTCTGTCCATGTCTTATCAATACTTGCAAAGATTCTGTCAGCGTTTTTTTCTCCGGTCTCTCCGTCAAGTATTCTGATTTCACGCTCCAACTCTGCTTTGAAGTGTTCAAAGAGAGTCAATGGCTTACCACGAGAGTTCATCTTAATGTAAAGCTCATCGGTGAGTCCCATATCTTTTATGGGCAGGAAGTAAAAAGTAATAGCTTGATTCTCTAAACGCTCCCAAATGTTTGGAACATCCTTAAAGCGTTCATTAATTGCATCCAGCATAACTAACATTGAGCTGATAGTCGGGTCTTTTTTCCAATCCAGTGGGAACCATGCTTGATTGATAATTTCCGAAGAAAGGTTGCCCTCAAATGATGGAACAAAGTCAACTAACTCTGTGCAAAAATATCTTGCACTATATCTTGTTTCATAGCTGAATCCTTTAAGGAACTCGTATTTTTCTGCAGAAATCTTTTCTTTCTTTGCGGCGTACCAATGCAACAAGAATAGCGTGGTTAAACGCTGCTGGCCGTCCAAGGGAGTCATCGTGCCTTTATCATCGATGTCACCGTACACAAAGTCCAAGGTGATGGAATCGCCGGCAATGGCATTATAGAGAGAATCCAGAAAACGAACTCTTATTCTATTCACATCATCGTCCACACGCCCTTGAGCATAGTCACGCTGAATGAGTGGAATAGCAATTTTCTTAAGCTGAACAGGTTCTTCACCGTCCATAAACGCAGTTTCAAATATATCAATAAATGAGCGGAGTGTTGTACCCATTATGCTTCCTCCTTTTCCAAAACGATAGGCTCATCCAAATAATCTGCGAGCACGATATTTATGGCATTGACATAAGAAATTCGGTCAGCCTGTCCCCAAAAGTGGAGTTGATTATCCGCAGAAGGTGTATAGTATTTCAAGAATGCCATCTTTGTGCAGAACGGAATATACTGCCCCTTTTTATCCATGTCTACAATAACATTTCTCTTTACATCAAAAGTAGAATTGTTGAGTGCTGCGTTGTCGGCAGTGTTCAGCAAAGCAAGATTGGCAATGGAGTGCAAATACTCAGTATTACCAGATACGGAGAGCATAGCAAGAACCTTTTGCTGGATTCCCTCAAATTCAGTACGCTCGAGTTTGGATTTATCTATGGCAGCCTGCATTTCTTCAACCAACATATCGTGGCTATGCCCTATAGATTTGACCGAAGGAATATGAAGTGCAAGCCATTCTTTCCATACCTCTTGGGTACGCATACCTTCAGATTGCTGTGCGTGGATATGCTCCAAGCTCCAAGAAACTTTGCTGCTTTTATTATACTTAAATTTGTCGAACGGAAACCATTGTGTGTGTTCGCCGTTTTGTCTTACAGATTCAACGTTGAACAAGAACAAAAGCGTGCTTATACGCTTATATTCCAAAGGTTTTTCATAACTCAACTCAGAGTAGTTACCAGATATAGCGACACTATTTTTTATGAACCCATTGAGCATAGAGTTGAACTCGTCTTTGGTTTTGTTTTCCGACAGTTCAAAAATTTTATGTAGGGTTAAAGTATTAGACGCAATAAGATAACCAATTTTATGATAAAGTTCATGGTTCTCAAACCAGTCTTTCAAGATAAGGAATGTCTGCTGAATCTTTCTCCAAATCTTATCCAGGGAGTTTGTATTACGCATTTCATCAAACTTAAAGAATGTGTAATACTTTTCACGAGTTGAGTCTTGTTTGCCGGAAATCAAATCAAGAACAAGGTCAATGCGTGTTTGATATTTGTTTTTAATGTTATTGGTCAAAAAATACCACAAAGAATCATTGTGTAGTTCCTTTTCGATGTTATCCCATTGCAAGGAAATTTCCTCTTGCTTTTTTCTATCCATATTGTCAGAACTGTCACGGCTGAGAAACATTGCCTTTACAAGTTCAGCACTTGTGAGAGGAATTTTGCCTATGTTCAAGCGAGTAAACAAGGAAATAGCATCTTCGTTCTCGCCAACTTCGTACCAAATAATTTTTACATCCTCTTTGAAGTATTCAAAAATGTGCATGACGCGAATCTGCATATCCTGTTCAAACCATTTTTGAATTGTTATGTATGCATTGGCAATGAACCAAAAGTCGATGTTATCTTCCTGCTTAGACAAATCAACAGTCTTCAAAAAATCTGCAGACTGTTCTCTTGTTTCGTATGAAATAGAGAATGCAGGCTCACTAAAGAATGGGTTGACATTCTTCATGTATTTATAGATGAGATACAGGGTTGTGAGTCTCTGCTGACCATCAACAAGCTCAAAGGCTTCGCCTCTTTTACGGACGACAACAGGCTGTAGGCAATAATTATTCTTGCCATTTTGGTAAACATCGTCCAGAAGACGAGTGACTTCATCCTCGCCCCATCTATATCCCCGCTGGTATGAGGGGACAAAAAACTCACCCTTTATTTCTCCAACAAACTTGGTAACAAGTATTATATTGTTATTTGTAGTCATACTTTCCCGCCCTAAAGTTCTTTCAATCGTTCCAACCATTTTTGGATGCTACCATCTTTGAAAAAGCCAAGCAACGCACCGTCGCAAAATCGTTCAGCGCGGACAGCGCCCATAATCAAAGCCATTATACATTGAGCATCCAATTTTGAAACATCTGCGTCGCTCATGGATTTACTTCCCCATTCAAGCCCGTTTTGGTTCAAAACATCACCATATCTTGTCAGTTCGAAATCGCTATTCTTATCGCTGAAATCGTACACATCATCGATAAAGTGATGAACCATTTCGGAGTAGTTTACAAAAGGCATCTGAATAGGGCATTCCGGAGTGCCATCATTTTTATGGTCGATGGCCCAAGTGCCAAACTTATCTTCATCCAGATGAGGAAGATACTTTGTCAGATTTTCAAATTTACTCATTTTCAACCTCCTTACCTTCCTCAAAAGTTGTGTCAATGCCTATAAGCTCCTGGACTTATTGACATTCCACATATTCGAGAGCTTTCAGACCAATCATAGAATTTTTCGTAATGATCATCCCAAGTCACCACCGACCCACGCTTTCTGGTTATTTGATTTCCCACACAAAGGTAGCGGTGTCGCTCACATCAATGTCATCGGGCTGGATATCCATATCAGCCATTGCTCTCATTGGCATAGCCATAACTCTTTCTTCAAGCATATAGTCTGTGCGAGAAATAATATTGAGTTCGCCCCAATTATAATCAAGGGTAAGCAGGTCACCCAGTTCCACATCGGATGCTTCACACAGGACTTTTGCTTTTTCTCGTGCATTGATAGTAGCAGACTTCAAAAGCTCCTTATTAACTGCAGACGGGTCTTTCACCGTAAAGGCGATAGAAAGCTCCGGCTTCGCAAGGGATTTTGAAATAGCACTAAGTGTTTGAGCCAAACGCTTTGTATCGAAGTCAAATTCAACCTTTAACCGATGGCTACACACATAACCGCTGAATACGCTCTTATAATTCCCGTTTTTATTCTTAACACTCTCGTAGGCGGTGCGGACATTGAAGCTTGTAGTCCTCACTGATTTCTTCTCAAAGCCAACAGCTTCAAGAGAGACGTTAAGGTAATCAATCTGCTGTGCAGCTTGCTCCATCGTTTCTTCGTATTCCATACCTTGTGCTTCAAGGTTCATGGACACGACAACATAATCGGGAGCAGTCTTTACATTTCCCATTCCTTTGACTGTAATTGTTCTTGGCATAGTCATTCCTCCCGTTATAATGATTTCATCACATCAAGCAAACGCTGATAGCTATCAACATCGTGATATTTTACATTCTCCGTGGAAATCTCATTAAAGAGTTTTCTTGCACAAGAGATTTTGGCTTTTTCAATGGGCCTCATGCTAAGGCTTTCCATTGTTCCTTTTGTTTCTGCAATAAAGAAGATGTGCTTTACTGTACCCTCGTTAAATGCAATCGCCCAGTCGGGAGAGTAGTTGCCAACCGGAGTAGGAATATGGAATCCTCTCGGCAGCTTAGCATAAACACACACTTCATCGGCGTTATCCAAGTCCTCTGCGAATCGGCGCTCCACGCTCTTTTCTGCGTAGCCGTCAGTAAATACATAATCTTGAATATGCTTAGTCGCCTTAAACGCCTTATCGATGCTTGCCGATGTTTTTTCTGCGGTGAAGATAGTGCTGTCATATTCGCCCTCGATTTGGTCGTAGGAGATATGCTCGACAATCATTGTAGCTTTCTGCTCGTTAATTAGACGAACAACCTTGGCGATAAATTCTTCGGGGTTCGCCTTGTACATGGCAAACTTCAAAGGCGAGATGCCCTTGATAATCTCAACCACAGTCTTACGGGTGAGAACAGTGCCCTCCGCAATCTTTCCAACAAGGTCATACTTGATATGGCTTACTTCGCCTCGTTTGAGAGTGGTTGTACGGGTCTTTGCAGTCTTAAACGCCTCGCCACGCTCCAATGCGTTTGTGCTCATTTCCTCGGTCTGTTCGCCCTTGGAGACGGTGTAGGTCAGCTCGGAAACGAACAGCTCCTTGTCGATATGTTCGATAGCCTTTTTAATCAGCTCTGAGCTTTCAAAGGAAACGGCGTAGGCATATTTGTGATTGATACGCTTCCAAAGCTCTTGGAACTCCTGCTTATGGAAGTTCTTGTTAAGCTCGTTCTTTTCAATTTTGGTCTGCTTGCCGTCATCAATCATACGAGCAAGAGCGGATTCATCAAAGATGGCCTGCACGAGGGTATGTACCCCCTCTGCCATAGGAGCAAGGCTGCCGGGCATAGGAGCAAGCGTACCCATTTCCAAATCCATGCGGTACTTGTCCGTAACCTTTCTATCCATATCCACATAGCTGTTCTGAATCAGATAGAACTCAATATTACTTGCAGTCTTTTCATCAATGGCTATAGGCTTGCCGTCTACCTTGACGAACTTGCCCTTAAAGTAATCGCTGGTAGCAGCGGTCGGGCGGTCGTATAGAACCTTCTTGATGTCGGATTGCAAATCCGCAACGAAGCCCTTATAACTTTCACTTGCGATAACCGTCAGCTTGTTGATGTTGTGGATGCTCTCGCCGAGAACCTCCATATCCATTCTGTTACCGACCTGGTTGACACAAAGACGGAGACCACGTCCAACTTCCTGCCGCTTCTGCGTGGAGCTGTCGCTATGTTTTAGCGTACAAATCTGGAACACATTGGGGTTATCCCAGCCTTCACGCAGAGCCGAGTGAGAGAAGATAAATCTTGTCGGCTCGCCAAAGGAAAGCAAGCGCTCCTTGTTCTTCAAGATAAGGTCATAAGCGGAAATATCATCCGAGAACTCAGAGCCACGCTTGAGGGCAGAGTTCACGCTATGACCGGTCTTCTTGTCGATACTGAAATAGCCCTTGTGGGTATCAGCGATTTCAATCTCTCGCAAATACTTCTGATACGGCGTGTCAAACATTGTCAGATATTCGTTGAGAATGGCGGTGTATTCTTCTTCAAAAATCTTTCCATATTCACCGAGTAGCTCGTTGCCGTCCTCGTCATACCGGCGGTACTTGGCAACCTCGTCAATGAAGAACAAAGACAGGGTTTTTATACCCATTTCAAACAGCTTTTCTTCTTTCTCAAAGTGAGATTGAATGGTCTCTCTTATTTGGATACGGCGCATATCCTGCTCAACAATATCGCCGATAACCTCGCCTTGGTGGATAACGGTGCCGCCTGTGAATGTCACAGTACCGCTAAGTGGCTCAATGTCGGAGATAACATAGCCGTTCTTATACTGCTCCATTTCGTTTGATTTGTAGTAGAGGTCATCGCCCACGGCAAAAGTAAAGAGTTTTCGTGCGTGACCTGCGTTCTGTGCAACCTCGATTTCCAGTTTTGCCATAGGCGGCTTGTTCGGGGACAGAATAATATTTTCAAGATAGAGATACTTGCTCGTGCCGCTGAGGTTCTTAACCTCAAAGCCCTTGACCTCAATCTTCTTAACGAGCTTTTTGTTGAAGGCATCCAGAGCATCCAGTACATACACAAGGTTGTGCTCCTTGGCATGGGTAGCCGAGTAGTTGAGGCTAAACAGGGGGTTGAAGTTTTTGAGTGCCTTTTGCGTAACCTCACCGCCCATTTTCTGCGGCTCGTCCAGAATGATGATAGGTCTGTTCGCCTTGATAACATCAATCGGACGGCGAGAGCCGAACTCATCACGCTTGGAGTAAATAATACGGGCTTCCTTGCTCTTGCCGTCCTCCTTCAAGGAAGAAGCGAATGCCTGCGTATTGATAATCATGACATTGATGCCGGAGCCGGACGAGAAGTTGTCAAGCTCGTTGAGGTTAGAGCTGTTGTAGATGAAGAAGCGAGCCTTCTTGCTGTACTGCTCCATAAAGTGGTCAGCGGTAATCTGGAAGGTTTTATTGACTCCCTCACGGATAGCAACACTCGGCACAACGACAATGAACTTGCTCCAGCCGTAACGCTTGTTAAGCTCGAACATGGTCTTGATGTAAACATAGGTTTTACCCGTGCCGGTCTCCATTTCAATATCAAGAGAGCATCGCCCGATGTCACCAATGAGCTTGTCCGAGGTCTTGATATTGTTCTCGCTTTGTATGGCGCGAATGTTTTCAAGCAACTGAGCGTCGGTCAGCTCGATAGCTTCGTTTTTATAGCCGGTGTCACTCATAATATCGTCGTCATCATCATTGGCAATAGTGAGCTGCATCTGTTGATTTGCCTGGAGCTTGCCCAGGTCTCGTATATATGTAACCTTATCGTAGTGCGGCTGTCCGTTGAATACACGAACAACAGCATCCACGGCTTCGGTTTGATACTGCTGTATCTTAAAGTTAAACTTCATTTGCGTTTTTCCTCACTTTCTCGGATATTTGCTGTACTAACTTATTACAGCACTTTCCGTACTGTGGAGGGGCTGATTGAAGCAAATATTTGGTCAAAGTTTGTGAGCACGGAGTCGCTTGCCATACCGCTGTCACGGAACACAGCATAATAAGGCTGCTCTTTTGCAATGGCAGTAACAACTTCATCGGAGATGTTGTTGTCGAAGCAGGCGTACAGGAAGCCCTCGGCAACATTGAACACCTTACAGCCCGCAATGGTCGTTTCCTCAATCTTGGAGGAAAGGAGCACACCGAGGTCAAGCATGACTTGGAACAGCAAATCTTCGGGGGTTCTGTCCTCTTTGATATTGTTGGAATAGTTATCGAACAAGGTCTGCTCGACCTCATCGGGCTTATAAAACACTTCCTTCATATTGGAGGTGTCACATTTCAGAACACGGAAACCAACGTCGAGTTCAGTCGTGGTCATAGGACTATCTTCCTTGATTTTCTTTCCAGCACGACGGATACGCTCTTTGCCGATTTCACAAATGTTTTCAAACTGATTCTTAACATTTCCTGTGTTCTCATCCGTCTTGGCGGGTATTTGAACCATAATAAACTTTCGGTTTCCGCCATCTTCGGCATTCAACTGCATTATTGCGTGGGCAGTTGTAGCAGAACCGGAGAAGAAATCTAATACTGTTGCATCCTTGGAATTAGCACAACACTTAATTGTATGAACAACTGCAGGTAATGCTTTGGGATACGAAAACACTTCTCGTCCGAGAATTTGGTTCAAGATAGATGTTCCGTATTCGCTCGCTGAAAACTTGGAATCAATCCATATTGATTTTGGCATTTCTCCATCAAGACCACCTCTAAATTTGAAATGCAGTTGATAATCGCCCTTGATGCAGGTGCAGAACAAATCGCCATTTTTATATAATTCATCCACACCCTTTTCATCACGCCTCCAAATACGCTTATTACCAGAATTGTCTATAGGATATATTGCGATGGGCAGTTTTTTTGTCGCACTAATCTCTCCTGTATCGGGATTGTAATAAACGGGAAAATATCTTTTCCGAAATGTCCCATCGGGCTTAATTGCCTCGCTATCGACACCTTGTTTTCTTAGATTCACCTTTACATAATAACTACCATCAGTATCTTTTTCGTAATTATGGCTTTTATCTTCTGGTGCAACCGGCAGTTTTTTAATAACTGATTTGGGTGACCTTCCAAAGAAAATGATATATTCGTGAACCTGAGATATTTTTTTCTGTGTCATTCTTCCTTTGGGATTGTTACGAACGGTCACAACGCCCAAATTATTGTCTTCACCATAGATTTCATTCATTAACTTGAGCGTGTTCTCTAATTCATAGTCATCAATAGTAACAACGATGATGCCGTCATCCTTCAGAAGATTTTTAGCTACTCTCAGCCTTGTATACATCATATTTAGCCAATCGGTATGATACCTACCGTTTGCTTCCGTATTTTCAACGAGAATATTTCCTTCTTCGTCCAAGTCCTCGTTGAGCAACAAAAAATCTTCTATGCTCTGGTGATAGTTATTCTTGTATATTAAGTTTTTTCCCGTGTTATACGGAGGGTCAATATAAATAACATCTATTTTGCCGAGGTATGTTTCCTGCAGGAGCTTTAATACCTCAAGATTATCGCCCTCAATATACAGGTTTTCCGTGGTATCAAAGTCCACGCTTTCCTCACGGCAGGGGCGCAGGGTCTTGGAAATAGGAGCGTTTGCAAGCAGGACAGACTTTTTCTTGTCCGGCCAGGTAAACTGATAGCGTTCCTCTTTGCCCTCAACGACCTTGCAGGAGATTTCCTGCATCAGCACATCCTTGTCAATAGCACGAACGACCTCGCCGTGCTCGTCAATGGTCTCTGTGACAGCGTTGGGGAACATAGCCGCCAACGCTCTGAAATTTTCATCGGCTTTGTTCGCCGTTTGCATTTTGAGTTTATCCATTATCTTTGTCCTCCGTTTTAATTTTCATCATCATATTGTAATGCGAGGAATGGTCAGTTTTATCAAACAGATTTTTGAAAACCCTCAGATGTCTTTCTGCATCGTAGATTGTAGTTATAGCTGAAAAATCATCAAACGCAGAATGAGAGCCAGAGTGCATCCATGAAATGAGAGACTTAAAAATCTGTCTATCACCATCTGGGAACTGTAGATGGAACTTGCTAAGGTCTTCGCCACCTAAGAATTTGAAATAATACTCTACAATTCTTCTCATTGCATTTGCCAGTGTTAAGGTGTTGCACTCGGTTGGGTTTTCACTTGCTCGAATCACCTCAGCCCATAACATTTCATAAGTGGAGTTAACCGGATTTTCGTTGTATGCCGTAATTTTGGATATATTATTAGATTTAGTTATCATCCAGTAGCCCGTTTCCTTCTTAGCAAGCCCCGCATCATAAGAAACCTCTTTGAAGAAGTAAAGATTGTGCGAGAGAATGAATATCTGCTTGATGGAACTATCGCCACTATATATATCCTTGAACAAATCTCGTATCAGCGTGCTCACAAGGAACAATACATCATTGTCCAAGCTGGATACGGGGTCGTCGATTACCAAGACCTTATCATCTTCGTGACCGGATTCATCTGTGTTTCCTCTCAATGTGTGGATGAAATACAGGAAAGTCACAAAATTCTTTTCGCCTTCGCTCAAAGACTCAAATGCAGGCTCTCCGTTGGCTCTTACGAACTGATATGTTTTGGCTCCATCATCTACAATCAATTTGAAGCTGTCGAACCCATAGTTTTCAAGCATAGCATTTATACCCTTGGCAGTGGGAATAATGCTTGTAAGCTTTCCCTCTTCCTCTCTTAGCTCACGACTTTTTTTACTGTGCATTTTTTCTGCTTCACCAAAAACAGCCTGAGCATCCGAAATCCTCTTTTCAATATCGGCTTTTCGTGCAGAGTACATAGTAATATCTGCGGAAAGCTGAATGAGGATAAACTTCCAAACTTTTGATGTAAGTTTTTCCTTTTCGTCTTTTATATTATCAATACGAGCGTTATGTTCCCGAATTGAATTGTTGGCATTATTAATAATGATATCAATGCTTTCAGAAATTTCTCTGAGGGTATCCAATGTAACGACATTGCTTGGAGATGAGACCTTTTCAGAGAGTTTCTTTCTGTTGGCTTCGATCTTTGCTTTTAGTAACACAAGTTCCTTTCCTAACAGAGCATTATCTACAAAGTTATTTTGACTATCAAACAATTCTTGAACCTTGGTAACAATCTGTTCTGCTGAAAAATCATACTTGCTTTTGAGAGAAGAAATCTTGTCCATATTGCTTTTATAGGTTTCATCAAAATATTCTTCTATTTGCTTACCAAAATCCTCTGGCAGTTTTTGCTGACAAAAAGGACACATCCCTTCGCTTGCATCTAAATACTGCCTGCCTTGGCTAAACCACGAGCTATTGCCAAGTTTTTGTATCAATTCTGAAATGGAAACATTTTCTTTGCCGACAACAATGGTTTCCAATACTTTGTCATTTTCATATGAAAGAATGTCCGCGAAAGAAGGTGATACGATAGATGGAGCTTTTTCAACAGAGGCTCCAAACAATCTTGAAGATTGTTCTTCTAATTGAGTCTTATCGAAAGCTTCTGATTCATTGGCAGCATTTTCTGTTATTACACGCTCTTTGAAGCGTTCCTTGCTTCCCAACACGCCTGAAATTGCTTTTAATAATGGACTGTTCTCGTTGTCAAGTCGTTGCTTGATGTCCCAAAATTTTGTTACATAGGTATCTTCGTGATTTCTTAGTTGTTGGGTCAGCCCTATGGAACCATCCACACCATTTAACTCTTTTGTTTTAGCATCTTTTACCTTCTCAAGTTCTGCAATATCAGTAGTCAAACTTTTTATTAAGGCTTTTGTCTCTATCGTCCCTTCGCCTAAAGTAAATATTCCTGGAACAGTTTCGCTGAAATTATCTTTAACAAAATCCCTATTATAGACTGCACACTTTATAGGGAAACCATCCCAAGAGATTGGACAATCGTGGTACTTTTCGTCAGTTGGAGATGCAATACACCGACTTAGTGTAGTTTTGCCACTACCATTAAGTCCGAACAGAAAATTCACTTTAAGTGGCTCTACTGTTTGCTCGCCATCAGTATAGGATGCAACATTTTTAAGACTTAATTTTTTTATCACAAACTGTTCCAACCTTTCTTTTGATTTTCTAATTCGCTCAGGTGTTTCTTCATCGCCTTAGCCTTAGAAGCCAGCTCAAATTTCTTGTTTGGCTGTTTCTCGGTGCGGGCTTGTTTTTCAAGCCGGTCAATCTCTTTTTGCAGTCGCTGCCGTCTATCATCAGCCGCAATCTGTTCATCAAGGGTGTTTCCGCTCTCTATCTCAACTCCGCCCACCTGCACGACTATATTCTCCCATACGGCATCAAGGGTTAAGCCCTTTAGCGGCAATTCGAAGCTGTTTTTCGGCTGCCATGAGGTCTGCATCAACCTTGTGTGATAAATGGCAAGCTTGTGCTCATCGCCACATTCTAAAATAAACAACATATTCTGCTCTATGAGCTTTGACAATGTGGCGATTGTGCTCTCTGCAAAGTCTTTCTTTTTTAGAATCGCCTGCACAACAAAAAAGGTTTTAACCCGCTGCCCCTCGGGGATATGTATCTTAGCGGGTGACACTTCGTTTACAATGATTATTTTTGAAATATCGGCATCTATCTTTTCTTTTGCTGCCGTATTCATCTGGAATTTTGCATATATTGCTTTCTTGGGAAGCTGCTTGTGTAGCTCCGTAACCTTTGGAAGTCCTAACATTTGCTCACCTCACTACTAAAAAGCATATCAGCTCAAAATCGTCTAAGCCTTTTATCTCGCCGGATAAAAAGCTAACCTGACCGCCGCCCAAAAAACTGTCAATGTCGTTTTCTTCCTTAACATCAATAATGGAATTGATAGCCTCGGAGAGAAGCTCGGAAATCTCACTCATGTCACGACCGTCTTCGGTTTCATCATTGAAACTGTGATACAGTTCATCAATAGGCTTGTCCTGCCCACGGCATACAAAACGCATGATGTCAAGCATTTTCTTGGGCTGGAGATAATCGCAAACAACCTCGCCCTCGTTGCTTACATAGGCCATGTAGAACGGATGAAGTCTGTTTTTGTTGTCAATGTTGATGCTCTGAGCACGGTTCTTCAAAACATAGATAACACCCGGCGGGCAATCGGCAGAGGCAGGAGCAACGGCGTGAAGTCCCATAGGGGTGCGCTCCAGTTCGGGGTGCCGCTTGACATAATCGAGCAAATCCAGACGGAACTCGTTAAGCCCCAGGTCCATAATGGAGATGCCGGTTGACATTTCCTCAATATCAACCACCTCCTCCTGCAACCGTTGGAGCTGTGCTTTGCGGTATTCGAGGTCGTTCTTTTCTTCATTGGAGAGGATATTATCGTCGCCGGTAGCGGTCATATCCACAATCTTCATACGGGTCTCAACCTTGGATTTCAGATTGATATACTCGTCAAGAGTAATATCGGGCCAGAAGTTCACGAGCTGAATCACCTTGTTTTTACTGCCAATACGGTCAACCCGACCAAAACGCTGAATAATGCGAACAGGGTTCCAATGTATGTCGTAGTTGATAACATAGTCGCAATCCTGCAAGTTCTGTCCTTCGGAGATACAGTCGGTTGCAATCAAAATATCAATAGCGGTCTTGTCACCTGGCATCAACAGCTCTTTGTCCTTGGAAACAGGAGAGAAGCAGGTCAGAACTGTGTTCATATCTGCCTTTTTCAGTTTAGCCGTCGTGCGCCCCTCAACAGAGCCGGTGATAACAGCGGTGTGCAATCCGAAGTTTTTCTGCATATAAGGAGCGACATTATCATAGAGGTACATTGCCGTGTCGGCAAAGGCAGTAAAGATAATAACCTTCTTATTACTCTCATTGATAAAGTGTTCAATCTTATTTCTGAGGTCAGCCAAAAGCACCTGCAGCTTGTTGTCATGCTCAGGTGTAATGTCGTCAACCATGATGGTAAGCAGCTCCAAAATATCCTGGTCTTTTTCCAGCTCTGCTCGCCAAGAAATTCTATCCATATCGGCAAGGTCAATTTGAACCTTTTTTCCGATAGAAACAAACTCGTCGCCATTTTGGTCATCAAGGTCATATTCATCAGCATTGGAGATGTCAGTAAGGTCGATTTTGGCACCGCTGGTGCTTTCATAGTTGTCGATTGTTTTTATGGTCTCATCAATTATTCCCTTAATTCTGCGAAGTGTAAGGTTAAAGGAGAAGACAGAGCTTTCCATGCGCTTCATAAGGTTTATTGCCATGAGACGACGAATACCAAGCTCGCGGTTGGATTGAGTGAATCCGACATTTACTTTATTATCTCCGTACATCTCTGCGTACTTTTCCATACGGCTCGGCAGTATGTAGTGAGACGGACGGTAAATATCCAGATTGAGCTTTGTAAGCTGCTCAAATATTTCGTTGTAGCTAATTGCATCCTTCAGGTCGGTCAGATGGGGTCTGTGAGACTTGGGAGGCAATCTTTCGGGGAACTTACCGATAGCGGTGGTGTCGTAATACTTCTCAATGTGCTTTCGGGAACGAGCGATTGTTACGCTGTCCAACACTTCAAAGAAGTCAAAATCCAACATTCTGAGCAAATTATCGGTGGTGCGGTCGCAAGGGTCCCACTTGCTCCAGGTGTTGAACGCTTTCTGTGCGTTTCTGAAAATCTCATCAATAGTGTGGGAGGTTTTTAGCTTGTTATCAAGCTGCTTAGAGTCGCCCTCATAAGCAAGCTGAAGCTGATTCTTCAAATCATTGAAACGGGTATTGACAGGCGTTGCAGACATCATAAGCACCTTTGTCTTTACACCTTTACGAATAACCTGCTTCAAAAGTGTAGTGTAGCGATTATCTTTTTCATCATCTTCCTTGTCCAGCTTGCCGCCGTTACGGAAGTTGTGGGACTCGTCGATAACAACGAGGTCATAGGTATCCCAGCGCAGACGCGACAAATCGGTGCCGTTGGATGTGCCGTTATTACGCCCAAGGTCGGTATGATATAGAACCTTGTAGTTCAAACGGTCTGCTGCGAGAGGGTTGTTGATATAGTTGTCACGATATGTATTCCAGTTGTTTGAGAGCTTCTTCGGGCAAAGAACAAGAACGCTCTTGTTCCTGGTTTCGTAATACTTAATTACCGCCAAAGCAGTAAAGGTCTTACCAAGACCAACAGAGTCGGCAAGAATACAACCGTTGTATTTTTCAAGCTTATTGATAATTGCAAGAGCAGCATCTCGCTGGAAGTTAAACAGCATACCCCAAACCTTGCTGTCCTTAAAACCGGTGGCTTCATTAGGCAGCGTATCCTCGGACACATCATCGAGAAACTCACTAAAAATATTAAACAGCGTAATGAAGTAAATAAACTCCGGCGAGTTCTCATTATAAACCGCCGTAATATTCTCAATCACCTGGTCAGTTACATCTTGAAAATTCTTCTTGTCGTTCCAAAGCTGTTCAAAGAGGTCTATGTAGCTTTTGCTCATCGGGAACGATAATCTCTGGGTAAAGTTATAGGCATAATTACCACGCTCACAACCAAGGTCAACAGTGGTGAACTCGTTGAACGGCATATATGTGTATTGGTCGTTCGCATTCATTACATTTAAGAATCCGGGCACTACCTGGCTGGTCGTATTGGATTTGAATGTTGCCTTTTGTTTAATCCATTCCGCACACTCTTTTGCAATAGCTCGTTGTGTCAGCTCGTTGCGGAGACGGATTTCAAACTCTGTACCATAGAGGTTTTGCTCACGGGTCATACGAGGAATGTAAAACTCACGCTTGGATTTCTCAGCCTTGTCCATCGTGAAAGTAGGAGAGGTAAAAATGAACTGCAAATCCTCAATGCCGGAAAGGTTTTTCTTCAATTCCTCATAAGCATAGATAGAAAAGCAGGCCGCTGCGATTCTCAGCTTGCTTTTCTTTGTAATTGTCTCTGATAAATCATCACGAACCCGTGTATTGATATTATCTATCATCTTTGGCATCGATATTGCTTCCATGTTTTCAACCTCCGCCCGGCATCGTAGTTTTTCTGTGGTGCCAGAACCATTTTATAAAATTAGCTGTACGATAAAACGGACATTACGCTTTGTCCGTGCGTACAGCTTCACAAATATCCCCTATGTCACAATCCAAATACTCACAAATACGCAACAGAATAGAAAGGGCTACTTCTTCTCCCTTGTTGAGTTTACTCATAGTACCTGTCGCAAGCTGCAAGTCTTTGCGTAGCTTGGGTTTAGAAATCTCTTTTTCAATAAGCAGTACCCAAAGTTTCTTATAACTAATTTTCATAAATTTTACCTCTTCACCTTATGATAGTCTAAAAAGGTTAGCGTTAAAGTACACGAACTGTATTATAACACAAACCAACACAGATTGCAATAAAATGCTCTGTAAATTAAAGAAAACATTGCAACTTCTTGAAGCGTTTATTTGCATGAATAGAAATTGGATAAGACGAACTTATTTATGTAAAAAATTAGCACAAGCCATGTGTCAATGCGTGGCTTGTGCTTTATTCAAGAAATTGAAAAATATCGCTCTCAAGATTTATCACATCATCCATGGGTATCTTTGTTCCGTTTGTCGTTGTGATCATCCGTTCGTATTCGTCAACCTTTTTGATTTTATCTGTAGTGGTTAGGTAAGCACCGCCGGATTTTGTTTCGTCCGGTTTGAAATATGTAATAGCAATATCGGGCTGCTCGTCCAGCCTTTCAAAGAGAATCTGAAATTTCATATTCAAGTTACTGAGAGCTTCTTCATCCAGTTCTATCTTTTCATCCGTAAGCCGACCGGTCTCCTTGATGGCGGCATCATACCCTGTAAGGGCGGCAAAAGGAGAGAATTGTGCAGCCCGGTCTTTCAAGGACATCTGCGGCCTCGTCTTTGATATAGGATGCGGCAGATTGATAATGTCATCATAATCACCAGTCATGCCTTGTGTCCTCCAATCTGTGCATTCCGGTCTTTGGCGGTCGCACCTTCTTCAAGGTTCATACCCTTTAGGATGGCGTTTTTGCCGTACCGCTTCTTGATGGTCAACATGGCTTGTTGCATTTTCTTTTCTCGTTCAAGCTCTGCTTGTTCTCGCGCCTGTTTTACTTGAAGTGCCTCGTAGTCTGTGAATAAGTCGAGCTGTTCAAAGCCGACATTTTTCTGTGGTGCGGTGGATTCCTCTATCACACGACCTGCGGTGATATTCAATCTTCTTACAAGAAGGTTTTTATCTACAATACGGTCATACAGTTCCGAAACGGCAGATAATATTTTCTTGGTGGAAGATGTATAGCCGTCAAGATTTATCGTGCCATGAGCGTGTTTGGGGATTTGGCGACCATAGTGGTCTTTTGTGATTTCGCCGTGGTACTTGCTCTTGATTACAGGGTCTGTCAAATTCTCAATATCATATCCAACCGTAACAACAATTTGGTCTGTGACAAGTCCTTTGCTTACCAAGTCTAAAACAAGCAGATCTGCCATTTCACGAAGAACGAGTTTTGCCTTATTTGTCTTGTACGGATAATGCAAGACCTGTCCCGAACCCAGACTGTTGGTAGACGGTTTATAGGCTTTTATCGCTTCAATCGTGCAAGGTTCCCAACCCCATGCATGGTCAATTAGCAGTTCCGCATTTTTCCCAAAGAGCTTGTATAGCTTGTCCTCGTCATTTACGGAGCAGCGAGCAATATCGCCCATCGTGAACATTCCATTTTCTTCGAGCTTCTTAGCATACCCTCTGCCAACTCGCCAAAAGTCGGTCAAAGGTTGGTGCTTCCATAGCGTTTTTCTAAAGGTCATTTCGTCAAGCTCTGCAACACGGACACCGTTTTCGTCGGCGGGGATATGCTTTGCAACAATGTCCATAGCGACCTTACAGAGGAACAGATTTGTTCCAATTCCTGCGGTCGCTGTAATTCCGGTTGTCTCCACTACATCCAAAATAATCTTCATGGCAAGGTCGTGCGGAGACAGCTTATATGTATTCAAGTAGTCGGTGACATCCATAAACACTTCGTCGATGGAATACACCACAATGTCCTCCGGTGCGACATATTTCATATAGACACTATAGATGCGGGTGCTATATTCCATGTAGTGCGCCATTCTCGGAGGGGCAATTATAAAGTCTATTGCAAGTTCTGGATTTGCTTGTAGTTCTGAATATAAGTGGGACGAACCATCTTGTCTTCGCCCAGGAGCATCGTGCCGTCGCCCTATATTGGCTTCCTTAATTCTTTGTTTAACCTCAAACAATCGTCCTCGTCCAGAGATTCCATAGGACTTGAGTGAGGGTGTAACCGCCAGGCAGATAGTCTTGTCCGTGCGGCTTTCGTCTGCAACGACAAGGTTGGTGTCCATTGGGTCAAGACCTCGTTCTCTGCACTCAACCGAAGCATAGAACGATTTGAGGTCAATGGCGATATAGGTTCTTTGTTTCATGCCTCGGTCACTCCTCTCGAATAACATCAGCTATGCAAGCTGAAACTAACTATACACAATTGGTTAATTCTTTAAATAATCTGTTACAGCTTTTTTTATTTGCAAAACAAACTGATGGTACATCGGAAGTAGACCATGTTCAGTATTGGGCGTAGCAAAAGTAAGGTCATTCCATTTTTCGGGATTTTTCTCTTGCTCTTGTAAGCATGATAAAAAACTCATGTTCTGCAAAACCATAAGCTCGATTTCCTTTAATGGAACAATTTTGACATGGCTATGTATATACTGTTTTTCCTCTTGCGTGATGTCGCCAACTTTTTTAATTCGCATTTCAAATACTTTATCATATACTTTGTTTTTTGGAACCACAGCATCTTCTAATACAACGGCTACACCAAATAAATTCTTTTGGTCATAGCCCTTATCTAAATTAAAATGATTATCTGAAAAATTTATTATTTGTTGATAGACCTGAAGTATTGCATCTGCATATATTTTAATTTCTCGTTCAATTTCTTCTTGGTTAAACTGTCGTATTTTCAAACTTGGCGATAATGCTTTAGTATCATAGAAAGTACAATAATCTCCTTCAGACACTATAACATCCGGCGTCCGAAATTCATTTCTGCCAATCGTATAAATAATTTCAGGACTAATCCATGTAACGCTTGGAATTTCTTTGTATATATCGAACAGATACCTTTCAATTACATCTTTTCCAAACTTTTTTCGCAACATATCGTTTCCTGATGTGAGTCTATTTAACAATGATTCCGTAACTGCATTTATTACCAAATAAGGAGATGGAATATATGTGAATTTGGAATCCGAAACTAATGGATAAACATATTGTATTTTTAATCCGTAATAATAATCTAATACATTGTCCTTATATAGTGTTGTCAATTCCTTCTTGTACTTATCCTTTTCGATGCACAACTTCTGAAAGACGTTATCTATTTGAAACGCCTTTGCCAATAACCTCTGACATTCTTTAGCATCTCCTTGCTTATGTGCTTCATGGCTACAATATACAAATACTATATAAGCAAATATCATAAAATCGACATATGAAGCCTGAAACTTTTGGTAAAATTCCGACTTCATATCAATGTTAGAATTAGAAAAACCAAAGAAATAATTATAACGAAATAATTTCTGTAAAAATACGCCCTGTACGGGGTGTTGTTGTAGAGCAGAAATCATCATAAACGTATCGGCATATGTTCCGTTTGTTTCTGCAAGTGTCAACTCAGGATGCCAATAATTACGAATTTTTGTTATGATTTTTGAAAAAATTTCTGAATCTATTTGCTGGTCAACACTATCATTATCATAAATCACAGAAAAAGCCGCAAATGTTTCTAATTCCCAGGGCATTATATTCTGATTAAATGCTAGTTTCATATCGACTTCAGAACTACTCATTATCCTTGATGCAAACCGTTGACACATCATCATTTTGCTATCAAATGAATATTCCTCCAATTCTTTTAGGAACGATAGTTTAGAGTGAGTTAAATCATCTTCGGGCATAAACATTACTTGCCTCCTTTGTTCAATCAAACAATATTCTACAAATTCTTGTTTGTTGGATTAAACGCAAAGGCTCGCAGCCCACTCGTTTAACTCCGCTTTACTTACATTGCTCTTAAAAACTTTGCCGTCAACCAATTTAGCGTTCGGGCAGCTTGGGGCAAGTTTTTCGTTTGTCTTTCCCATAGCGCTACCGCCAGAAGTGGTAAACGGTACAATGTTCCTCATTTCAAAAAATCACTTCTATGCTCTATCCTGCGAAGGTTATAGCCGGTTTCAGCAAGATGGGCAATCTTCAAAGCAACAAGGTTAATATCGGTATTCATAGCCCTTGAAATTTGCTCTGATGTGTAATCGTAATGATATATATACTCAAGGATTTCATCGGTATCCAGCAGGATTTCAGAAGCCACAATATTTGCTTCGTATTCCGGTTTAGTTGTCATATCGTATAGCATGAACTCCTTGATGGCTTTGCCTTTTGCAAGGTGGCGGTGTAATTGGTCGTGACCAATCTCATGGGCACAGACAATACGCTGCATCCTCTCACTTAAATCTTGGTTAATAAAGATAAAGCGGTTTCTCTTAATTACCTTGTACATTCCTTTTAACGGTCCAATGTCTTCACAGAACAGAACCTCGATTCCAAGCTCGTCAGCAATACGGAATGGGTCTCTTGTGCCGCAGCGTTTGACAAGAGAACTGCCAACTTTGGATAGACTTTCAGCGTTAATAATCCCACCTCCCATCGTGGAATACTTTATCATCCTTTTCGTACCAAAAAGCGGACTTATTCTGTTTCAGTTGCTTTTCGATACTTTTTCGGTGTGTATTTTTTGTTCTTTTCCTTTGCAATCCAGTAAGCATCGTTCAGCGCCTTCATTGCTCCCTCGATAGCTTCCTCACTCAGCGAACCACCGGCAAACATTCCGGTCACTTCACTAACAAGCTCGTCTATATCCCGGGCAGCCTTGGAACCGCCTTTTTCGTGAGCGTCAGCAACCATCATGCCGCTGCTGCCCAAAAGATACTCGGTTGTCGTACCCAGTGCGTCTGCAATCCTCTGAACAACCTCAATTTGATAAGGTCTGCGGGAACCGAGTTCGTAATTTTGAATTGTGCGGGTTGAGACGCCAGCCAATTTGGCCAGTTCCGCCTGCGTGATATTTGCTTCGCCTCTCTTTGCTTTCAATCGGTCTTTGAAAATCATAAGGCACCTCTTTCTTTAATTTTTGCGAACACGAACACTTTTTCACAACATTCTATTGACGCGAAATTATGTTCGTGCTAAAATGTACTCACGAACACGCAATAATGTTCGTTAAATTATCATACCACACGAAATTAAGAGTGTCAACAAAAACACGAAATATTGTTCGTGCAGATTTTTAACTTTTTTGTGAACGGAGGGTTTTTATGCTAAACACACGATGCCGCAAGGCTTATGTTTCGGTTAATGTCGATATTGATGAGGAGGGTGGCCTTCATCCACGGCTTATCAGGTGGAAGGACGGGCTTGTATTCCAAATCGACCAGGTTTTATTCAAATGTCGTGCCGCCTCTAAAAAGGTCGGCGGCGGCGGAATAAGATATACCGTTATGATTAGAGGAAGGGAGTCGTTTCTATTCCATGAGGGTAATAAATGGTTCGTAGAAGCAAAGGAGGATTGCCAATGATTTTATCTCACGCAAAAATTGAAGAAATTGCAGCAGCGGTCACAAAGGACTTCAACTTGTTTTTCTTCGGACAGGAAACGAATGAAGGAAAAAGGATGCCGCAAGTGACCCCTATTGACCAGTTTGCAAAAGAATATCTTCACCTGAGTGTATCATTTGAAAATCTCTCCACGGATGGCAGCTTTTGTGGGTTGACGGCTTATGAGGATACGGAATACTCAATCGAAGAAAACGGAATTGAAAGAATAATTCCATTAAAAAAGAATCAGGTTCTTTTGGATAGCAGTTTTATCGCTCCCGGCAATATCAGAAAACTCTGTGGCAAGCGTAGGTTCACCCTTGCCCATGAATGTGCTCATCAGCTTCTTTTCCAACTGGAATCGGACGAGCAGAAGGCAGCGTGTTGCAAGCTATATACCGAACGCCGTACATATTCCTTGAGAGATTTGAAATCCAACGAGGATTGGAATGAATGGCAGGCAAATGCTTTGGGAGCCGCTATACTGATGCCGCAGAAGGAAATAGACCTTGCTATGTGGCGATTTGCACCAGACAGGATTATTCAAAACTATAATGGCTGGCTTCTCCAGCATGACCGTATGGCGGTCGAAATGATGTGCGGCACTTTTGGAGTATCTAAAGCTGCTCTTTTGATTCGTCTCCGGCACCTCGATTATCTGGAAGACCGACCATATTCGGAATATAAAGAGCCTTGGGAGGTGTGGGCATGAGAAAGAATATCAGAGTTCAAGAACCATCACAAGAAATGCAACTGAAAATAATACGGGCAAGGACGGCAATAGCCTCACAAAAACAGCGAAATATCAAGTGCCCGTATTGCTGCCACAATGCGATTACCGTCTATGAAGACACAAGAGGTCATGTGGAGGCGAAGTGCAAAAAATGCGGTTGTGTTACTGTCTTCAATGTGCTTAGCATGAGAAGACTTCGCCACTATTTACACAAGTAGTTAAGAAAAAACTAAATATAGTTCATAGCTGAGCTGTGGAGCCGCCTGAAAGGTGTAGTCATCCCAAAAGCCGCATGAGATAGAAGTACGCAAGTATTTCTATTTTATCGGCACGGGAATTGTGACCACCCTCATGCGGCTCTTTTTTTGACCTTTCTGCTGTTCCCATCAGCGGAAAGGTCTTTATGTTATATACCCAATTTTGCCGTACAGTACGGCGTTGTCGTGGTCCTCCGCTTTGGAATTTGACTTCACCAAAAATCAAATTTCAAAAAAACGGAGGAACCAATATGTCAAACAGATTTAACAAAACAAGCATTTATGCCCTTAACAAGAAATACCCGGATGCCGTCGTGTACCCGACTGCGGATGGGAAGCAGGTTCGTGTCACTTGTGACGACTTTCCGAGCGAAGCCGATTTTCTCGCTTTCAAAGAGTGGTCTGATGAAAACTTCCACGAGGAAGAAAACCTTGAACACAGAGAATCCAATCACACTTTGTCTATGGATGATTTGTCCGAAGCAGCTCTTGCCGTCCCTGCAGACGATGTTGCTATGATTCGTCGCCAAGAACAAGCTGAGAAACGCCGCAAAGAAAAAGAACTCGTCATTCAAATGAAGGACAAGCTCACGGACATACAATTCCGCAGACTTTGGATGTATTGCGTTGATGGTCTGGACACCTATGAAATTGGCGAATTGGAGGGGTCAAGCCACCAGGCGGTATCTAAGTCAATTCGTCTCGCAATAAAAAAATTAAAAAGATTTTCGCTGAAACCATAAAAATGGGTTGCTAAAACGCCCCCAAAACGGCGATAGGTGAAGGAACAAAATCATGTGTCCTTCACCGCACCGAATGAAGTTACTTAAAACGAGTTCGTGCAACGGCTCCTTGACAACTGAATATTCACTCATCAGATACATTCCTGTGTACCACGAGCTACGGCAGGGTGAACGCCACGACCCTATTTCATAGGCGAGCGACAATTCACCACAACCTGCGAGATTCGGATTGCTCCCGAACCGGCGACGACGGACACAGGGTTAATGATACTTCTGTAATTCGCAGCCCGGTCACAAAGAAGACGGGGAGGTTAGATTCCTATGGAACGGTCTCGCAAGCCGTCGTCTGATGAATCCCACTACCGGGGGCGGAGATAAATACGGTAATAAGCAAACATTCGAGGAGTGAGCCGCTAAGGTGGTTCGCTCCTGTACATAAAAGACAAAGGAGGCTTTATGGAACTTAAAATTGACCCAGAATTTGAGGACAAGATACCGCCTCTTACAGCCGAAGAATTTCAGCAGCTTGAAAGTAATATTCTCGCTGACGGATTGGTGATTAGCCCAATTATCACTTGGAATGGTGTTATCGTGGACGGGCACAACCGCTACCGCATTGTGAGCAAGCACCCCCTCATTCAGTTTACCACTTGTGAGAAAGCCTTTATTGACCGATACGAAGCGATTGCCTGGATTTGTAAAAATCAGCTCGGTCGCAGAAATCTTACTCTTAATCAGAAGAAGTATCTGATTGGAAAGCAATATGAGGTTGAAAAGCAAAGGCAAGGTACAAACAATCAGTACATTCAAGCCAAAAGTGAAAGTTCCCAGATTGGGAACTTTCACTCGACCGAAAAGACCTGTGACCGTATCGCAAAAGAAAATAGCATCAGTAAAAACTCCGTGCTTCGTGCAGAAGCCTATTCAAAGGCAGTAGATATTGCCGATGAAATCGAACCCGGTATCCGAGCTGAATTTCTAAACGGCAGCATAAGAGCTACAGAGAAAGAGATTCATGCTCTTGCAAGAGCAGACCCTGAAGACAGACCGGCAATCATCGAGGAAATACGAAAACCGCCAGATGACAAAAAGAAACCACCGTCCAAACCTATCGGAAAGCCATTGACCAAAGTGGAACAAGCATCCGTAGATATGCTGACCACCCGTGGTAAGGGTACGGTGGAAGATATGCTCTATGAATTGGAGGATTCTTTGGATTCCTTGATGTTTCGCTGGACAATGTGTCTTTCCAATAACCGAGATTACTTTTCTGACGAGAAGTATCGGTCTCAAATTCATCAGTTAGCCCATACAGGACTTAATTACTTACAAAAAATACTTATAGGAGAAATACCAAAATGAAGACAAAGAAGTTTATGTTCAAGGAAATCATGCTTTCCAGTGCTCAAATTGAAGTGCCGAGAGGGACATATCAGCGTAAATTCAACGCCCGGCGTGCTCTCAAAATTGCCGAGGATTTTGATGAGCGCATCGCCAACGAACCCAAGGTCAGCTATCGTGACGGAAGATATTTCGTTTTTGACGGTCAGCACACCATCGCTGCCCGTAAGCTTCGCAATGGGGGCAACGACCTCCAATTTAAGTGCAAGGTATACTTTGACATGACCGAGAAGGACGAGGCTATGCTGTTCGCACAGCAGACCGGAATTTCGGCTTCGCTTTCCGCCGGTGCTCGCATCCGTGCTTTGATTTTCGGCGGCGACCCTATTGCCATTGCTTTTATGGAAGCCAACAATAACATCGGCATCTGTTTGGATTACGACCAGGAGCGTGGACTGAACCGTATCGGCTGCATAAAGACCGCCTATGATGCCTACAACAGCATCGGTGAGGAACGCTACAAGGAAGCTATGCTCATCTTGAAAACGACTTGGAATGGCGAACCAGATTCCTTCCGTTCGGAAAATGTTATCGGTGTGACCCGTTTTGTTGACCTCTACCATGACGAATACTGTTCCCATCGCCTTGTGACCCAGCTCCGCTATGTTGATCCGCTTACCATTTATCGTGAGGGGCGAGCGACCGGCATCAACCTTGCGGGATACAAAAAGTATCTGTACCAGGTACTACGCATTTACAACGGCAACAGTAAGAAGAAGACCCTACCGTTGAAATTTTGATATATCCATGTGGCGACTATGGCATTGCTGTAGTCGCTTTGACATACCCGCTATGGAATGTAGAAAGGAACCTACCGTATGAAAGATAACTGGAATTATCGTCGTGGTGACATTTACCTTGTTGACCTCGGCACAAATATTGGCTCGGAGCAAGGCGGTTGCCGCCCGGTATTAGCTATCCAAAATAATGTAGGAAATCATTACGGACCTACTCTAATCGTCGTTCCGATTACATCTCGCTTTTGGAAGAAAGCAAACCAACCCACTCATTCTGTACTTGAGGGAGTACCTAACCTTACAAGCCCCTCCGTGGTACTTACAGAGCAGATTATCACCATTGATAAAACAAGGGTGATGAAATATCTCGGAAAAGTCTCTGATGAGCAAATGAACAATATTGATAAGGCGATTATGGTCAGCCTGAATTTGGGACAGTCTTTTAGGGATTGCCCCATTTAAGTTATACACATTAAGAATCAAAAAACGCATAGAGATGTAGCTGGCTCGAAAGGAGGGCTGTATGCAGGATTCGATGATTACCTACATGAAGAATATTGACCTTAAAGATATCAACCGTGATGAGCTGGTGGACATCCGTGATGTTAAGGTAAATACGGCACTTCCCAAACGGGAGCGTGCCGTTGATTTTATCCGCCAGATTGGAAATCCATATTGCTACAAGCACGGCAAATATGTGGTAAAGGTCGGCTTCTCCGATACAGAGGTATCCTTGGAGGAACGACTTGCCGGGTACATTCGCTCGAAGTGCTGACATCCTCGACAGCATGGGACGGAATAAGTAAAATACAGGCAGGACTAAAACGACGCTCCAAGCTCGGTGGTTTTGCCATTACTGAGATAAGGAGTGTACAATCATGCTAAATACGCAGAAAAAGATTTGGAATGCCACACTCTATCTCCGTCTGTCCCGTGACGATGGCGATAAGGAGGAGTCCAACAGCATTACCGGACAGCGTGAGCTGCTCCGGGACTACATATCGCAACGCCCCGAACTCAGGGAGTATGCGGTAAGGGTTGACGATGGTTTTTCCGGTTCAACCTTTGAAAGACCGAGTTTTCAGAAAATGATTGAGGATGTTAAAGCAGGACGAACGGACTGCATTATCGTCAAAGACCTCAGCCGCTTCGGTCGTAACTATCTGGATGCCGGTGAGTATATCGAAAAGATATTCCCATTCCTCGGTGTCCGCTTCATTGCTGTCAATGACCATTATGACAGCCTCGGAGACAAGAAAGCCTCCGATGACTTAATTATTCCGTTCAAAAACCTTATCAACGAAGCCTATTGCCGTGATATATCGGTGAAGATTCGCTCTCAGCTTGAAATCAAGCGAAAGAACGGCCAGTTCCTCGGCTCCTTTGCCACCTTTGGCTATCTTAAAGATGAACAAAACAAAAACAAGCTGGTCGTTGATGAGTACGCTGCCGATATTGTTCGTGACATCTTCAAATGGAAATTGGAGGGTGTCAGCCCACAGGATATAGCCGATACCCTTAATAAGCTGGGTGTCCTCTCTCCGATGGAATACAAACGCTCCCTTGGGATGAAGTTCACCACTTCTTTTAAGACCAACACCAAAGCCTTATGGTCTGCAGGTACGGTGATTCGTATTCTAAAAAACCCGATTTATACCGGCGTTCTCGTGCAAGGCAAGGAAACCACACCAAGCTATAAGGTTCATAAACGCATTACCAAGGATGAAAGCGAGTGGATTGTCATAGAGGACAGTCACGAAGCCATCATTACAAAAATTGACTTTAACAGCGTTCAAAAGATATTGAAACTGGATACCCGCCGCAGTCCGGATGACGAAGCGGTTCAGTTATTCAGCGGTATGGTGTTCTGTGGCGATTGCGGTGCCAGTATGGTTCGTAAAACCGTTCCCGCAGGCGGCAGGAAATATATTTATTATGTTTGCTCTGCCCATAAGCAGGACAAAAGCTGCTCTCCCCATCGAATGAGAGATACAGTCCTTGAGGGAATCGTGCTGGACAGCTTGAAACAGCACATCCGTGAGGTAGTGGATATGAGCGAGCTGATAGAGATTACAGACACAGCTCCGCTTCGTACCGCACAGGCTCAAAAGGTTCAAAGGCAGCTTGACAAAAAGCACGAGGAATATGAGAAACTCCAAAAACTGCTGATGTCGCTGTATGAAAACCTTACGGACGGTATTATCGACCGTGAGGAATATGCACGGCTAAAACAAAGCTTTGCCATCCGTGCCGATGAAACTGAAAAGCAGATGGACGCTCTCAGAGAAAGCCTTACCGATATTCAAAATCATGGTACGGAAAATGCGTGGACGGATGAGTTCATCAAACGGCAAGGATTGACGGCTCTTGACCGTGCCGTGGTGGTTGCACTGATAGATAAAATCTTGATACACAGCGATGATGTGCTGGAAATCATTTATCGCTGGCAGGATGAGTTTGCTTGGCAGATTGACATTCTTAGGAGTGCAAGGCTGCGGGAGGTAGTATAAATGGCAAGGACAAAACGAAAGACAAATCCGCTTGTGCAGGAGGTGGCGACTCCCGCACCGGAAAAGAGAATATACAAAACAGCCGCCTATGTTCGCTTGTCCGTAGAAGACAGCGGAAAGCCAGGTACAGATACTATTGAGGGACAAAAGGCTCTGCTGACCTCTTTTATTGAAAGCAAGGAAACGATGGAGCTTGTTTCTCTGTTCTGTGACAACGGGCGAACCGGCACGGACTTTGACCGCCCTCAGTTTGAGAAAATGATGGATGAGGTCCGCAGAGGTCGTATTGATTGCATCGTAGTGAAAGACCTATCCCGTTTCGGTCGCAACTATAAAGAAACCGGCAATTACCTGGAGCGTATCTTTCCGTTTCTCGGCGTTCGCTTCATCGCCGTCAATGACAATTTCGATACGCTGACGGCAGAACGGACGCAGGATGGCTATATCGTGCCTCTCAAAAACCTTATCAACGAGGTTTATAGCAAAGATATTTCTAAAAAATCTGCATCTGCTCTCCATGTCAAGCAACAGAACGGTGAGTTCATCGGAGCGTGGGCACCGTATGGATACAGCAAAGACCCCGACAATAAGCACCACCTTGTTATTAACGAGGAAACAGCTCCCGTCGTACAGCAGATATTCCGCTTACGTTATGAGGGTATCAGCGTGGTGCGGATAGGCAGGCGGCTCAACGATGCCGGTATTCTTTCCCCCTCGGCATATCTCTACGAAACAGGCGAGGTCAAGACAGAGAAATACAAGGGTGTGCTGTGGCATACGCAGATTATCAAGAGCATTTTAGCACATCCGGTTTACATAGGTCACATGGTTCAAGGGCGCAAAAGGCAGTCCTTTTATGAGGGTAAACGACAGACCTATGTGGACGAAGCCGACTGGATTATCGTCCGAAATACCCACGAACCGATTATTGATGAAGAAACCTTTGAGACGGTTCAGAAAATTGCATATCAAAAAAAGAGGGAATACAACGACCGCCTTGGAAAGTTCTCACATCTGGAACACACTGAGAATATTCTGCAAGGGCTTGTATGGTGTCCGAACTGCCAAAGACCGATGGTTCGATACAAGAATGTAAGCCACGAGAAAAAGCTGTGGTACACCTATATCTGCCCCAGTCATGCTGATGACCCTGCCCGCTGCTCCTTTGTGAGCATCCGTGAGGATGAACTGAATGAGGTGCTCTTTACGGCCATACAGTCACAGATAGATATAGCTGCGGATATGGAAGCGGTGGTGAAGAAGCTGAACGCACAACCGGACTACCGCCGTCAGCGTTCCGATTCCACAGCAAAGTTGGAAATGGCAAGGCGTACTCTAAAGCGTACCCATTCTCTCTATGACAGCCTGTATCAGAACTATGTGGAACAGCTTATGACCGAGCAAGAATATGTAACCCTCAAAGCAAGGTACAAAGCTGAAGCTGAGGAAGCCGAAAGGCTAATTGCCGTTTTGGAGCAGGAACAGAGAGAAAGCAAAGTCTACACTACCGAGAACCGATTTATTACAGAGTTTCGTTCTTTCATGGGAACGGACACACTCACAAAAGAAATGGCAGCGGCACTTGTGGAACGCATCTATGTGGATGCCGACAAAAATATTGATATTCGTCTGCGTTATCGAGATGAATATATAGCACTATCAAGATTCATTGAAGGGAGGGCTACTGTATGAGAGTAGCGATGTATCTTCGCCTGTCCAGCGAGGATGTAGACCTAAAAAATACCGACAAATCGGAATCAGAGAGTATATCCAATCAGCGTGGTTTGTTGCAGAATTTCATCAGCAGTCATTCCGAGTTCCGGGGTTGGGAAATCTCCGAGTTTTGTGATGACGGCTGGAGTGGCAAAAACTTTGAAAGACCCGATTTTCTGCGAATGATGGAACAGGTAAAGCAAGGACAGATACAATGTATCATCGTCAAAGACTTATCCCGTTTTGGTCGTGATTATCTCGTGGTCGGCAACTACATCAGCCGTGTATTTCCGTTTATGGGTGTTCGCTTCATTGCCGTCAATGACAGCTTTGACAGCTCCAGACCGAAGGACATTGATAGCCTGGACACTTCCTTCAAAACACTGATTTATGACCTGTACAGCCGTGAGCTATCCAGCAAGGTAAAGAACGCCAAGCGTATGCGAGCTGAAAAAGGCTTATTTCTTAGTCCCTTTGCACCTTATGGTTATGTAAAAGACCCGGACGATAAAAACCGCCTCATCATTGATGAAGAAGCGGCGAACATTGTAAGGCTGATTTTTACCATGACAGCAGACGGAGTAAGACCGACAGAGATTGCCGCAAAGTTCAACCGTGAGAGTGTGCCCACCCCGATGCTGTACAAAAGGGCGGCGGGGTGCTCCCGTGACCGTTGGCCGAGCATTCACGAGGAAAACTTTTGGACACAGAGGAACATCTTCAAAATCCTTCGTGACGAACGCTATATCGGCAAATGCGTATACGGTAAGCGTGAGCGAGATATGGTTGGGCACTGGCACAGCGTAAAGAAAATCAAATCCGATTGGATTGTGGTTGCCGATACTCATGAGGGGATTGTGTCAAAGGAGCTATTTCAGAAGGTGGCAGGCAGAATGAAAGAATACAAGGAGTTCACGCCTTCTGCATCCGAAAGAAATCCGCTTCGTAAAAAGGTGGTCTGCGGTATCTGTGGTCATGCAATGCCGTTCTCCAACACCAAAAATGCAAAGTACCATTGCCGAACGGAACACCTTGGCACACACTTTGATTGCACCTCTGATGGCATAATGCAGGCTGACATTCACGAAATGGTCGTTACATTGGTTCGTACCTATGCCGCCTATGCGGTCAGCTTGGAGCGTTTAGTATTGCTTCAAAAGGAACGCTTACAGGCAGAGCGAAAGTCTGCACGGCGTGAGCTTGGTACTTTGCAAAGCCGAAAGAATCAGCTTGAAAAGTCTCTGCAAGACCTATACGAAAAGCTGATTGACGGAAATATGGATAAGGACAGCTACCTATCCCACAAAGCAAGCATCCATGCTCAGTTGCAGGAGCTTACTGAGAAAATGGAGCAACTTGAAAAATCCTCGCAAGATACATCCGAGCAAGGTGGAGCCTTTATTGATAAATACAAGGAATACACCGAGTTGGAAACCCTCACGACCGAGGTTGCAAGAGATGTGGTAAAGCGAGTGACGGTGTATAAAGACGGCTGCATCGAAATCGAGCTTGCCCTGCGTGATGAACTGGAGGAACTGCTGAACTGTATTGAAATCGTGGATGCGGCTTCTTGACCCCGAAATTTGTAAACACTTTTCAAAAATATTTAGTCCTTACTTGACAGCGGCTGAGGATGGCGATAGCGGTCACAAAGAGACACTGGAGCAAAAGCTTCTGAGTAACGAGATAAAAGTATTGGTGGCGACTGTGGCTCTTGGAATGGGTTTCGACAAACCGGATTTGGGTTTCGTCATCCACTTCCAACGGCCGGCATCCGTCGTTCATTACTACCAACAGGTAGGCCGCGCCGGTAGAGCGGTGAACGAAGCCTATGGCGTCCTTCTGTGCGGAGAAGAGGATGAAACGATCACGAATTATTTTATTGATACTGCTTTTCCCCCTCAACAACACGTTTCTCAAGTTATTCAGGCTCTAAACGAATCTGACAGCGGGTTATCCACAACAGAATTACAGCGAGTGATCAACCTTACCTACCCCAAGATAGAAAAAACTTTAAGGTACCTTTCTGTGGAATCTCCTTCGCCGGTAACGAAGGTCGGCGAGAAATGGCACACCACAGCCATTGCATCTACGTACCGAGTCGACCGGAATACTGTAGAAATGATCACCAACATAAGACACGGAGAACAGAGGCAGATGCGCGACTATATGAACCACTCCGGTTGTTTAATGGCATTTCTGCAGAAGGCTCTAGACGACCCCCTTCCTCAGAACTGCGGAAAATGCAAAAATTGCAATCCCGGGCTATCACTCGACGAATCCTACGGCTTAGAGCTCGCGGAAAGAGCGAAACACTTCCTGCGCCAGGACTATCAACCTCTTCCACCACGAAAAAAGTGGCCGTTAAAGGATATGTTCCGCTCTTATTCGTTTTCCGGTACCTTTATTCCTTCTGAATTACAAGCGTGTGAGGGCCGCGCCTTAAGTATCTGGCGGGATGAGGGGTGGGGTCTACTTGTCGCTCGCGGTAAATATCAGTTTAAGGGGTTTTCTGATGATCTTGTGGCTGCATGCCTGACCTTGGTAAAAAGGTGGTCTCCGCAGCCGGCACCGAGATGGGTAACTTGCATCCCTTCGCTTCAACGTCCTGAATTAGTACGAAGTTTCGCGGAGAGGTTGGCGAACGCCCTCAGATTACCCTTTGTAGCGTGTATCGAGAAAGTGCGCGACAGCAAACCCCAAAAGGAAATGGCAAACAGTTACCAGCAGGCGAAAAACCTGGACGGAGTCTTCCGCGTCGGTGAGGGGTGTTTACCAGAAGCGTGTTTGTTAGTCGATGATGTAACTCATTCTGGATGGACGTTCACCTTGACCTCCGCCCTTTTGCGGGAAGCAGGTTGTTCCGCCGTCTATCCTTTGGCGCTAGCCTTGAACCCGTTTGGGGTTGATTGAGTTGAAAGAGGTAATGACAGAGGATACGAAAGTGATCTTGATGCTTTGCGGCGTGTTCGGGAGAGAAACCCCGGAAAAACCGCTTTCTGTCTCAGAGTATACCCGGTTAGTCCGCTGGTTAATCGGGCGGAAAATGCGCCCAAGCGATCTCTTGAAAAGCGAAGTCCTAAAGGACGCCTCTTCGGAAACCCGTCTGCCCAAGCAAAGAATGGAAGGACTTCTTGCTAGAGGAGCGCAACTCGGTTTCGCCGTGGAAGATTGGCAGAGCAAAAACATCTGGGTAATGAGTCGGAGTGATCACGAATATCCAACGCGATTTAAAAAGAAATTGGGTGACCAAGCGCCTCCATTGCTATTTGGGTCTGGGGAGCGTACCTTACTTCAAGGCGGGGGGCTGGCTATTGTCGGGTCAAGAAACGCGGATGAAAATGGGGAAGCCTTCGCGCGCGAAGTGGCCCGGATGTGCTCCTATAATCGAATGCCAGTGGTTTCCGGAGGCGCTCGCGGTATCGACCGGGTATCTATGTCTGCTGCACTTGAGGCGGGCGGTGTAACAATCGGAGTTCTATGCGATAACCTCTTCAAGCTCAGTTTGGAAAAACAAGCCCGAATTGCCATCGGTGAAGGCAGTTTACTGTTAATTTCCCCTTATAACCCCGAAACCGGTTTCAACGTGGGAATGGCGATGGGAAGGAATAAACTAATCTATGCGATGGCCGATTTTGCATTGGTTGTCAGTTCCGATTATGAGAAAGGAGGTACTTGGGCTGGCGCAGTGGAGGAATTGAAGCGAGAGAGGCGGATACCGGTTTTTGTGAGAGTCAGCAATAATCCGCCGGAAGGCAACGCCCGGCTGGTGGATTTAGGCGCGATCCCGTGGCCGATAGAAATCGATCGGAGTGATTTTAAACAGCACTTGTCCGCGGCGGCGAGCCTACGAGAAGAGGAAAGCTCCCTCATTGAGCGGATTCCAGAAACGCAACCCCAGGCAAAGAAATCGAAAAAGCCAACCACGTTACCGCTCCCGCTCATTCCGACGGATCAAAGAACCGAGACGGAGAAAGAAGGGAGAGCAAATTGCGAACCCTCTTCTGATGAAAGCTTCGCCGGGGCCTCCATCCCTGTTGCGCAAGAAACTCCGCTTCAAGAAACCCCGCTTACGATATATCAAGCCGTTTTACCGGTCATTTTAAGTAGTTTGGAATTCCCTGTATCCCTCGACGATCTTGCCAGAAAGTTAGAAGTGTCCAAAACGCAGTTGAGCAAATGGCTAAAAAAAGCAGTAGACGAAGGGAAAATCCTAAAGTTAGGGCGACCGCTGAAGTATCGTAGAAAAGAATGATGTACACAACAAAGGATCCTATTCTTTCAACTCATTTTCGGTGGCTGACCGCACCATCTCTTCCCGACTTTCGACCGGTTTTGGAGAAAAAGGGAAAAAATAAGAAAAAACAACGCTGAAACCCGCATGAAATCGTTGAAAATTTTGGATTTTTAGAAAGTAGTGGCCTAATAGTGTAACAGTTTCGAGTATAAATGGAAACGATTCGCTTTTCGTGGTATCCTATCCCTATGTTTATACGTCAGTCAAGAACTCGAAGAGTCTCAAATGGAAAGATATATACCAAATATGTC
>Ga0209606_1000860_pt1 | contig 42374 bp, 40 predicted proteins | sample AD_UKC057_MetaG_FD_184412 | JGI IMG/M metagenome (GOLD analysis project Ga0209606, IMG submission 184412) | Active sludge microbial communities of municipal wastewater-treating anaerobic digesters from USA - AD_UKC057_MetaG (SPAdes) (version 2) | ecosystem: Engineered > Bioreactor > Anaerobic >... | reverse complement strand
GGCGTGCTGGCGCGCGTGCAAGGTCATGTGCACGCCGTGGCGGGGGTGTCGCTGACCATGGCACGGGGTGAGACGCTGGGGCTGGCGGGGGAGTCCGGCTGCGGCAAAACCACGCTGGGTCGGGTGCTGGCCGGACTGGAGCCGCCCACCAGCGGCGCGGTGAAACTGGAGGGGCAGGTACTCTTTGCACCGGGCCGCCGCCGTGCACTGCCCAAAGACCTGCGACGGCGCATCCAGATGGTTTTTCAGGATCCACAGGCGGCGCTGAATCCGCGCCTGACCATCTGCGACCTGCTGACGGAAGGCCTCGTGGAGCATCGGCTGCTGCGCGGCGAGAGCCGCGAGGCGGCCGCCACCCGCCTGCTGGCGGAGGTGGGGCTGGATGAAAGCGCGCTCTGGAAATATCCGTTCGAGTTTTCCGGCGGGCAGCGGCAGCGAATTTGCATCGCGCGGGCGCTGGCGCTGGAGCCGGATGTGGTGGTGTGCGACGAAGTGGTCAGCGCATTGGATGTCAGCGTGCAGGCGCAGGTGATCAACCTGCTGGTGGATTTGCGCCGGCGGCACGGCTTGGCCTATCTGATGATCGGCCACGATTTGAGCGTGCTGCGGCATGTAGCCCAGCGGCTGGCGGTGATGTATTTGGGCCGCCTGGCGGAAATCGGCCCGGCGGATTCCGTGGTGGGCGCGCCGCAGCATCCTTATACGCAGGCATTGGTGGCAGCGGTACCGGTACCCGGAGCCAAACGCGAGCGCCGGGTGCTGAAGGGCGAGCCGCCTTCCGCCGCCAAGCCCCCGGCCGGCTGCGCGTTTCATCCGCGGTGCCCGCGGGCCATGCCCATCTGCCGCACCACGCCGCCGCCAGCCTGCGCCGTGGGCGCGCACACCGTTTGGTGCCATCTCTATGCCTGATGCCCGCCGGGCAGGCTGCGTCTGCGCCCCCTCCGCGGTTTAGAAAATGCGGCTTGCTGGTGCGGGCGGGGGGGTGCTAGGTTGCCGGTTTGAAAGGCCAGTCAATGGATCGCAAGACGTGGACAATTGTGACGGGCGGCGCGGGATTCATCGGCCGCAACGTGGTGGCGGAACTGAATCGGCGCGGGGTGGAGCGGATTCTGGTGGTGGACGATTTGGGCCATGACGCGCGCTGGAAGAACTTGCGGGGGTTGCAGTTCGAGGAAATCTGGTCCATCGCCCAATTTCGCGAGGCGGTGGCGGCAGACCGTGTGCCGCCCACGCAGGTGGTCTATCATCTCGGGGCGTGCAGCGCCACCACCGAGACCGATGCGGATTATTTGTTGGACAACAACTTCCGCTACACGCGCGAATTGGCCGAGTGGTGCCTGCGCGGCAAGGCGCGCTTGGTCTATGCCTCCAGCGCGGCCACCTATGGCAACGGCGAACAGGGTTATTCGGACGCGGACGAAGTCACGCCCACCCTGCTGCCGCTCAACATGTATGGCATGAGCAAACACCTGTTTGATTTGTGGGCGCTGCGCACCGGCGCGCTGCGCCAGATGGCGGGCCTCAAGTATTTCAATGTGTACGGCCCCGGCGAGGATCACAAGGGCGACATGCGTTCGCTGGTGAACAAGGCTTATGGCCAGGTGCGCGAACGCGGCTCGATCCGGCTCTTCAAATCGTACCGCCCCGATTATGAACACGGCGAGCAGGTGCGCGATTTCGTCTATGTAAAGGATGCCGTGGATGTGACGCTCTTCTGTGGCGAACATCCGGAGGTGGCCGGGCTGTTCAACTGTGGCACTGGCGAGGCGCGCTCGTGGAACGCGCTGGCCAAGGCGGTGTTTGCCGCCATGGGCCTCGAACCGAACATCGAATATATTGACATGCCGCCGGAATTGCGCGGGATGTACCAGTATTTTACGCGGGCCGAGATGGGCAAGCTGCGGGCGGCGGGCTATGCCGCGCCGTTCACTGCGCTGGAAGATGGCGTCCGCGACTATGTGCAGGGCTATTTGGCCAAGGATTGAGGCGCGCGTGAGCAAGAATCCATTTCCCAAAGCGCCGGTGCGGGCGGTCAAGGCGGGCCGGGTGAAGTTTGGCGGCGGCGCGCCGCTGGCCCTGATTGCCGGTCCCTGCGTGTTGGAAAACCGCGCAATGGCTTTTGATTTGGCGGCGCGCCTCGTGGCGCTCGCGCGCAAGGAAAACATCCCGCTGGTGTTCAAGGCTTCCTACGACAAGGCCAACCGCACCAGCGGGCAGGCGTTCCGTGGGCCGGGCCTCAAGGAGGGCCTCGCCATTCTGGCCGCCATCAAGGAAAAACACGGCGTGCCGATTCTGGTGGATGTGCATCAAGTCAGCGAAGTCCAACCTGCCGCGGAAGTGGCCGATATTCTGCAATTGCCCGCCTTCCTCTGCCGCCAGACGGATTTGGTGGTGGCGCTGGGCGAGAGCGGGCGGGTGGTGAATATCAAGAAGGGGCAATTCCTCGCGCCGTGGGATATTCGCCACGTCATTGAAAAAGTGGTCGCCACGGGCAACCGCAACATTTTGCTGACGGAGCGCGGGGTGAGCTTCGGCTACAATAATCTGGTGGCCGATATGCGCAGCCTGCTGATCATGCGCCAGTTCGGCTACCCGGTGGTATTCGATGCCACGCACAGCGTACAACTGCCCGGCGGGCGCGCGGAGGGCACCGGCGGCGACGGCCAGTGGGCGCCCTATTTGTCGCGCGCGGCAGTGGCCACCGGTTGTGACGCCCTGTTCTGGGAAACCCACCGCAACCCGGCCGAGGCCAAGTCGGACCGCGACAACGCGCTCCCGCTGGCGCTGTTGGGGCCGCTGTGGCGGCAATGCAGGAGGCTGGATGAACTGGCGTAGCATGGGCTTGGCGCTGGCGCTCCTGCTGGGGGCGGTGGGGGCGGCCGCCGGCCAGATCGAGGGCTCGGCGGTGACCGGGTTCCGCCTGCCGGAATATGACGAGGACGGCAACCTGACGCAACTGCTCTACGGCGAAACCGCCACGTTTCTGCCGGACAACATCGTGGAGCTGACGGGGCTCAAAATCGAGCTGTACCGGCAGGGGGCGGTCTATCTGCGCGCGGCCGCGTCCCAGTGCGCGCTGGATTCGGCGCGGGGCCGCGCGGCTTCGCGCCAGCATATCCGCATCGTGACCGATAAATCCGTGCTGACCGGCGACGGCTTCGCGTGGAACCGCGAGAATCAACAGTTCCAGATTTTCCAGAATGTGAAGGTGACGCTGGATGCGCAGATGGACAAGGGCGATTTGCTCAAGCCGCAGCCGGCGGCGAAAAAGGAGTGAGTATGACGAAGTTGCCAATTGGGCTGGTGGCGGCGCTGGCCGTCGCGTGGCTGGCGGGGAGCGCGCCGCGGGCCGCCGCCGCGCTGGGGGATGACGGGCAGTCGCTGGAGGCTTCGCCCAACGCCACGGTGATCACCGCCGACAAGCTCACGTTCGACTACCTGCAAAAATTCGCGCTGTTTGAAAACAACGTGCTGGTGAACGACCCGCGCCTGCAACTGAGCGCGAACCGCCTGACGATCACCCTCACCGAGGATGGTGGCGTGCAAACCATCAAGGCCGAAGGCAAAGTGCTGCTGACCCAGGGCGACAAAAAAGCGCGCTCCGACATGGCCACCTACGACGTGGCCTCCGGCAAGATCGTGCTGGCCGGCGGCCCGCCGCAGGTCATGCAGGGCCGCAACATCCTCGAAGGCGAGGTCATCACGTTCTGGCGCGATGAACAGCGCCTCGAATGCAAGCCCAAGGCGCGGCTGGTGGTCTACTCGGACGACTTCGGCAATGCGGATGCCTACTTCAAGAAATAGGGCGCAAAAGACTTGTCGGGCCATCGCCGCCAAGGTAAAGTGTCCTTGATGAGGTATTACTGGTGACCGCACCGGATCGAGAAAACTATCTCGTCGAAACCCGTGGGCTGGTGAAGGAATACCGTCGCCGGCGCGTGGTGAACGGCGTGGATATGAATGTGCGCCCGGGGGAAATTGTGGGGTTGCTCGGTCCCAATGGCGCGGGCAAAACCACCACGTTTTACATGATTACGGGGCTGATTCGGCCCACTCGCGGCCAAGTCCACTTCAAGGGCCGGGATGTGACGCGCCTGCCGATGTATCGCCGGGCCCGCATGGGGCTGGGGTATCTGGCGCAGGAGCCGAGCATCTTCCGCAACCTGACCGTGGAAGAAAACGTGCTGGCCATTCTCGAAACCCTGCCGCTGGGCGCGCGCGAGCGGCGGCGGCGCCTCGAATTCCTGCTGGCGGAGTTGAAGATCAGCTACCTCGCCAAGCAAAAGGCCTACACGCTCAGCGGCGGCGAGCGCCGCCGGCTCGAAATCACCCGCGCGCTGGTGTCGGATCCCGCGTTGATACTGCTGGATGAACCCTTCAGCGGCGTGGACCCGCTGGCGGTCTATGACGTGCAGCAAATCATCCGCGACCTCAAGCAGCGCGGTCTGGGTATTCTCATCACCGACCACAACGTGCGCGAGACACTCTCCGTGGTGGACCGCGCCTATGTGATTTACTCCGGCGAGGTGCTCACCGAGGGCACTCGCGATTTCCTGGTGAACGATCCGCAGGCGCGGGAGAAATATTTGGGCCGGGAGTTCAGCATGTGAGCCGGCCCCGTGGAGCAGCAAACAACACAACCAAACCAAAAAGGACAACCGGAATGAACATCCAGATCACAGGACGGAACGTAACGGTAAATGCCGGCTTGAAGGAGTATGTGGAAGGACGGCTGGGGCCGGTCTTGGCCGGCTACCCGCGCGTGGAAAGCGCGCATGCGATTCTCACGATGGAAAAATACCGGTTTACCGCGGAGTTCGTGGTGCAGGGCAAGGACAAGCTGCGCGAAGTGGCCGGCGACACCACCAACGACATGTATGCGGCCATTGATTCCGCCGCCGTCAAATTGGACAAGCAATTGCGCAAGTCGCGCCAGAAAGTAGTGCAAAAACACAAGAGCCGCCAGGGTCGGACCCGGCTGGCGGATGTGGAGCCAACGGAGTAGGACAGCAGCCAGCAAACCGGGGCCGACCCGCCGCCGGCCCCGCCCGGAAAACAACGCCATGTGGAGAGTAGCCAATAGCCCGCGGATCACGGTGGCCGACTTTTTTGCGGCCGGCCGCGCGCCGTTGCAATTGGTGTGGGAGGCCAATCCCGAGGCGGCGGTCGGGCGCATCATTACCGAGGTGGCGCTCAATCGTCCGGGGTTGGCGCTGGCGGGCTTTCGGCGTTATTTCGCCAACCGTCGCTTGCAGGTGTTTGGCCTCGCGGAGATGGCTTATCTCGGCAGTTTGCCGCCCGAAGAGCGCAGCCAGCGGCTGCGCGCGCTGGGGCGTGTGCCGGCGCTGGTGATGTCGCGCGGGCGGCGCTTGCCGGCCTATGCGCGCGAAGTGGTCGAGCACCTGAAAATCCCGGTGATGCGCACCCAACTGGTCACCGGCCACTTCATGAACAACGCCACGGTGCTGTTGCAAAACATGACCAGCCCGCGCATCCGCGTGGCCGGCACCATGGTGGAAATCAACGGCGTGGGCGTGCTGCTGGAAGGCGAGCCGGGCATCGGCAAAAGCGAAATTGCGCTCGCGCTGATCGAGCGCGGCCACAGTCTTGTGTCCGACGACACCACCGTGCTCATGCGCGACAGCACCGGCACCATTCAGGGTTCTGCGGTGGAGATCACGCGCCACCACATGGAAATCCGCGGCCTCGGCATCATCCATGTGCCCAGCCTCTTTGGCATTGCCTCCATGCGCAACGAACGCCGCCTCGATTTGATCATTTGCATGCGCAAGGCCGAGAATGTCGGCGGCGATATTGACCGCACCGGCCTCGAAACCGCCAGCCGCAACGTGCTCGGCGTGGAGATCCCTTTGATTACCGTGCCTGTGGCGCCCGGTCGCGACCTGACCAACGTGGTCGAAGTGGCCGCGCTCAACCAGCGCATGAAACAAATGGGCCGCGATGCCGCCCGTGAATTGGACGAAAAACTGAAAGTGGCCTTGGCCCGGAAAGATTGATCCCGTGACGCCCAACCCCTCCTCATCCGCCGCCCCCGTCACCCTCACCCAGGAGGTTGTGGTACAAAACCGCTACGGCATCCATGCGCGGCCCGCCGCGCTGTTGGTCAAGACCGCCACCCAGTTCGCCTGCGAAATCATGCTCGAAAAAAACGGGGTGAAGGTGAACGCCAAGAGCATCATGGGCCTTTTGACGCTGGAAGGGAACCACGGCGCCAAAATGAAAATCCACGCCACGGGCGCCGATGCCGCCGCCGCCGTGGCGGCGCTGGTGGAGTTGTTCGCCCGGAAGTTCCACGAGGATTGAGGGGGCCGGCAGTATGGCGGCGCAGCCGGAACTCGAACTCAGCGGGATCGGCGTTGCGCCCGGCATTGTGTTCGGCCCGGCCCTCGTGTTGCCGGCGGATGATGTTGCCCCGCCTGACTTCGCCATTCCTCCCGAGGCCGTCGAACACGAAACCCTGCGCTTTGAGCGCGCGCTGCTGGCCACCCGCCGCCAGCTCAACGACCTGCAAACGCGCGTCAGCCTCGCCATGGGCACCGAAAGCGCACGAATTTTTGAAGCCCACCTGCACGTGGTGGACGACCCCAGCTTCGTGGATGAAATCTACCACGATTTGCGCGCTGAGCTGCGCAACATCGAGAGCATCACCTACCGCGTGGCCGAACGCTATGCGCAGGCGCTCCAGCAAATGGAAGACGACTATTTGCGCGAGCGCGCCACCGACATCCGTGATGTCACCCGCCGTATTCTGCGCAACCTGGGCGGCGGCGGCAGCGAGCTGGTCGGCAGCTTCGACGCGCCCCGCGTGCTGATCGCGCGGGATATTTCACCCTCCGAATTGGCCGCCTACGACCGCAGCAAGCTGCTTGGCATGGTGACCGAGCTGGGCAGCCTCACCGCGCACACCGCCATCTTGGCGCGAGCCATGGACCTGCCGGCCATCGTGGGCCTGCGTGGCGCCACCGCCCGCGTGCCCGAAGGCAGCGCCGTTATTCTCGATGGCGCGCGCGGCGTGCTGGTGGTCAACCCCACCGCCGAACGCACGGCGGAATATCAGCGCCTCGCGCGCGGGCAGCAGGCCATCCAGCAGCGCCTCGCCACGCTGAAAGATGAACTCGCCGTCACCCGCGATGGCCACTTGGTGGAGCTCTCCGCCAACATCGAACTGCCTGCCGATGCCGATATGGCGCTGGCCCGCGGCGCGCGCGGCATCGGCCTGTTCCGCAGCGAATACCTGTTTTTGGCCGGCAACGGCGAGCCGACCGAAGACGCGCAATATCAGGCCTATGCCGATGTCGCGCGCAAAATCCATCCCGAACCGGTCATCATCCGCACGCTGGATCTGGGGGGCGATAAACTCCTCGCCGATGGCCGCGCGCACACGGAAGCCAATCCGTTCCTCGGCTGGCGCGCCATCCGGCTCTGCCTCGACCGCCCCGACTTCTTCAAAACCCAACTGCGGGCCATTCTCCGCGCCTCCGCGCACAATCCGCGGGTGCGCATCATGTATCCCATGATCAGCAGCGCAGCGGAGGTGACGCAAGCCAATGCCCTGCTTGCCGAGTGCAAACAGGACTTGGCCGCTGCCGGCGTGCCGTTCAATGCCGCCATCGAAACCGGCGTCATGATCGAAATCCCCGCTGCCGCGCTGACCGCCGAATTGATCGCGCCCCACGTACAATTTTTCAGCATCGGCACCAATGACTTGGTGCAATATACGCTGGCGGTGGACCGCGGCAACGAGCGCGTGGCATCGTTGTACGACCCCGCCCATCCCGCCGTGCTGCAACTCATCCAACGCACCGTGGCCGCCGGGCAACGGCACGGCATCTGGACCGGCGTTTGCGGCGAAGCCGCCAGCAATCCGCTGTTCGTGCCGCTGTTGCTCGGGCTGGGCGTGACGGAATTGAGCGTGGGCCCCGGCGCCGTGCCTCTGGTCAAGGATGTCATCCGCCACATCCATCTCGCCGCAGCGCAAGACCTGGCCCGCGAAGCGCTTGCCTTGGCCGACGGCGCCGCCATCCGGAGCCGCTGCCGCGATTTTGTGCGCGAATGCGCGCCAGAAATACTTGAACTGGCCGGGTAATCGAGTAGATTCCCCAAGTCAACTCGTCAAAAAAACGAAGGAGCCTCCCATGTCCAAGAATACTGTGTTCACCTCCGAATCCGTCTCGGAAGGACATCCCGACAAACTGTGCGACGCCGTCTCGGATGCCATTCTGGACGCCTGCCTCGCGCAAGACCCGCGCAGCCGCGTCGCGTGCGAAACGCTCGCCAAGACCGGCATGGTCGTGGTCGCCGGCGAAATCACCACCAAGGCCGTGGTCAACTACGCCGAAGTCGCCCGCAAGGCCGTCAACGAAATTGGCTACAACCATCAGGAAGCTGGCTTCAACGGCAACATCTGCGCCGTGCTCGTGGCCATTGAAAACCAGTCGCCGGATATCGCCCAGGGCGTCAACGCCGCCAAGGCCACCGGCAAAGCCACTGCCGAGCAGGGCGCCGGCGACCAAGGCATGATGTTCGGCTACGCCTGCGACGAAACCCCCGAGCTGATGCCGCTGCCCATCGTGTTGGCGCACCGCATCATGCGCAAACTGACCGATCTGCGCAAAGCCGGCAAGATGCCGTGGGTCCGCCCCGACTCCAAGAGCCAGGTGTCCGTGGAATACGACGCCAACGGCAACCCCGTGCGGGTGGATACCATCGTTGTCTCCACGCAGCACGCCCCCCACGTCACCCACCAGCAAATCCGCAAGGAAATCATTGAGAAGGTCATTAAGACCTCCGTCCCCGCCAAGCTGCTCGACAAGCGCACGGTCTATCACGTCAACCCCACTGGGCGGTTCGTGGTGGGCGGTCCGCAAGGCGATTGCGGCGTCACCGGCCGCAAGATCATCGTGGATTCCTATGGCGGCATGGGCCGGCATGGCGGCGGCGCATTCTCCGGCAAGGACCCCTCCAAGGTGGACCGCAGCGCCGCCTACATGGCGCGCTACGTGGCCAAGAACATCGTGGCCGCCAAACTCGCCAAGCGCTGCGAAGTGCAATTGGCCTACGCCATCGGCTATCCCGAACCGGTTTCCGTGCACGTGGATACCTTCGGCACCGGCACCGTGGCCGACGACAAGATTGCCAAGGCCGTGCGGCAAGTGTTCGGTCTGAAACCTGCGGAAATCATTAAGCAGCTTGATCTCCTGCGCCCCATCTACTCCCTCACCAACCAATACGGCCACTTCGGCCGCAAGAAGGGCGACAAAAACTTCAAGCTCTTCACGTGGGAGCAGACCGACAAGGCTTCCGCCCTCGTCAAGGCCCTCGCCAAGTAATCCGCCCCGCCGCCGCCGCCTCAAGGCGGCGGCAAAGGCTTGATGATTTGCAATAGCCATGCTCGTTGAGCGTGGGGTTGTTGGCCCGACGGCAGTATCGGCTGTTGGCTGTTCTTGTAGCCGGCCTCGGTGAGGCCGGGGCTGTTCTGGCTGTTCGCCTGTAACCTGCAACCTTGAACCTGCAACCCTCTTCTGGTGTTTGATCAGGAGGATTTCTTGCCGATTTTGGCGGCGCCAAAACCAACCGACGTCTTTTCCGCCCTGGCGCGCCGCGCCCGACCCCTCGCGGACACGAGTCCAGCTCGGGTCGTCCGCAACGCGCCATCATCGGAAAATCCACCGTTTATTTTGGCGCAACAGCCCCGCCAAAATCCGCAAGAAATCCTCCGCTTGCAGGTGCTGCGCACAGCGGACAAGGCCCGGCAAGGCCCCTATGGAACTGCCTACTTCGCGGGACGCTCGTCAGCAGAATCAGAGGTCAGAGATTTTTTCTGTAGCCGGCCTCACTGAACACAGGGCTGTTGCCCGTCTTTCGCTATTCGGATCAAAAACAGGCTGTTTTTGAGGTGCGGACCATGATTTGGCCCTTTGTTTACAAGGGTTGATGCTTCAAAATGGCTTGTGGGGCAGACCTAGTCTATTGACTCCCTGCTTGAGCATGCAAAAATGTGGGCATGTATTTGAAGTGTCATCGTCGTTTCAAAGACGGCAAGGAGCATCGCTATTGGAGCATTGTCGAGAGCATCCGGACCCGCCGGGGTGTGCTGAAGCGCCAAGTGCTGTACTTGGGGGAGATCAACGATTCACAACGTGCGCAGTGGTGTTCGGCGATGGATGTGCTGGACGGGGCCGACGATACGGTGCGGCAAATGACCCTATTCCCGGAAGACCGCATTCCGCCACCGGACATTGCCCATCCCATCCAGGTTCGGTTGAACCAGATGACGTTGTGGCGCGCCCGGCAGTGGGGCGGATGTTGGCTGGCACTGGAGTTGTGGGAGCAGTTGGAGCTGGATGACTTTTGGTCGGCCCGATTGGCCGGCAGCCGCAAAGGGACATCGTGGCTGAATGTGCTCAAAACCCTGACGACCTATCGGCTGCTGGCTCCCGGAAGTGAATGGCGTCTGCATTGCGATTGGTTCAAAACCAGCGCGATGGGCGACCTTCTGGGCGAAGACGATTCGATCGCGGCCAAAGACACGCTCTACCGCTGTCTGGATTTGCTGTGCGCTCACAAAGCCGACTTGTTTTCGTTTCTGAAACAGAAATGGAGCCTGCTGTTCAACGCCTCTTACGATGTATTGCTCTATGATTTGACCAGCACCTATTTTGAATCAGCCCCGCCTGCCGCCGATGGCCTGCGCCGGTTTGGCTACAGTCGGGACAAGCGGTCCGACTGCGTTCAAGTGGTGATCGCCCTGATTGTGACTCCGGAGGGATTCCCCGTTGCCTATGAGGTCATGCCCGGCAACACCTCGGACAAGACCACGCTACCGGCCTTTCTTCGGCGGATTGAACAGCAATACGGGCCGATGGGCCGCCTGTGGTTGATGGACCGCGGCATTCCAACGGAAGAGAGCCTCGATGACCTGCGCTCCCGGGGCGGCTTCTACTTGGTCGGTACGCCACGCGGACGGCTGACCCGCCTGGGGCAACGGCTTCTGGAACAGCCGTGGAAACAGGTTCAGAGCCAGATCGAAGTCAAACTGATTGATGAAGGACACGACCTCTATGTCCTGACCCGCAGCCGGGGGCGCCGCGACAAGGAACAGGCCATGCGCCAGCGCAAGCTCAAGGCGCTATGGAAGCGCCTGCATGACATCCAAGCCATGAAAAATCAAACGCGTGACGCGCTTTTGCTGAGGCTTGGGGCCGCAAAACAACAAGCGGGCAAAGCTTGGTCCTTGGTGGACATCGTCACGCCCCGGCCCGGACAGGACCCCACGCCTGAAACCTTCACGTTCCGCCTGAACCGGGACAAAGTGCGCCATGTCCGCCGGGGCGAAGGCACCTATCTGCTGCGCACCAACCTGACGGCACAACAGCCCGAAGAGCTGTGGAAACACTACATGGTGCTGACCGAGATCGAGCAGGCGTTCAAAGAACTCAAGAACGATTTGAATCTGCGACCGATCTTTCACCAGAAAGACGAACGTATCGAAGCGCACATCTTCGTGAGCTTTCTGGCCTACTGCCTGCAAGTCACCCTCAAACAAAGAGCCAAATCAAAGGCCCCGGGCCTGACCCCCCGGGCCATCATCGAAAAATTCAAGGCCATCCAAATGATCGACGTACATCTGCCCACCACCGACCATCGCGAACTGGTTCTTCCCCGCTATACCCAGCCGGAAAAAGATATCCAACTACTGCTCAGTCAGCTTGACCTTGTGTTGCCCCAACAGCCCCCGCCTCGGCTTGAATATCTACAACAAAAATGTGGGGCAGACCTTTGACCTAAATCTTAGAAAATTCGATGGGTTTAACCTCGAATAGCGAAAGACGGGTTGGGTCGGCGTGTTATTCGGCTGTTGGCTGTTCCTGTAGCCGGCCTCGGTGAGGCCGGGGCTGCTGGTTCGGAGGTTTTTACCTGACATCTGAACCCTGAACCCTGAACCCTTTTTTGCATTCCGCTTTACAAAATCGCGATGGGGGAGTAGAAGTTGGACTCCCAAACATAACCGAGCCCATGCCATGTCAGGAAACGTAATGCAACCAGTCATCAACCTTCTCGTCCAACTTCAAGAGCTGATTATCGCTCGCGCGCAGCATGAAGCCGGACAACCGGGCGCCCAACTTGACCAGTTGGATGCCTCCATCGCTTCGCTGAAAAAAGAAATCCCTGCGGATGTCCGCCAGCGTTTTGAGCGTCAACTGCAAAAAAATTCGCTGGCGATTGTGCCGACGGAAAACGGTGTTTGCACCGCTTGCGGCATGACGCTGCCGGTGGCGCTGGTGCACCAAGTGCACGCCGCGGAGCAAATCTATGGCTGCCCGTCGTGCGCCCGCCTGCTGTTCTACCGCAGCGGCAGCGCGCGCAACACCCGCAAGCCGCCGCGTCGCAGCGATCCGCCCAAGGTCGGCATCGAACGCTTTTCCTCCGAGACCTTGATGATTCCCGCACTCAAGGGCACCGACCGCGAAAGCGTGCTGGCGGAACTCTGCCAGAAGCTGCAAGACGAAGGTTTTGTGGACAATGCCCAGCAGTTGCAGGAAGCTGCGCTCCAGCGCGAAGCCATCGTTTCCACCGCCATCGAAGGTGGTGTGGCGTTCCCCCACGTGCGCTGCGTGGAAGGCGGCGCGTTGACGCTGGCGTTGGGCATCGCCCCCAAAGGCATCAAGTTTGACCCCAATGGCAAAGCCAACACCCGCGTGGTGTTTTTCATGGTGATTCCAACGGCCGCAAGCGCCTTCTACCTGAAGTTGCTTTCCGGGTTGGCGCAGGTTTTCCAGAAGCCGGAAAACCGCGACAAGCTGCTCGAAGCGGATACCGCTGAGAAGCTGTGGAAGGCCTTGGTCAAGGCCACCCGCACGGTCATTCAATAGCGGCCTCCGCCGCGCGCCCGGTGATTCCGCGCCGCAATCTGGTGTTGCTGGGCTTCATGGGCACCGGCAAAAGCACGCTGGGCCGGCGCGTCGCCGCGCTGACCGGCGCGCCTTTTCTCGAAATGGATGCCGAACTGGAGCGGCGCGCCGGCAAACCCATCCCCCGGATTTTTGCGGAAGACGGCGAGGCCGCGTTCCGCGACATGGAAACCGCTTTGGCCCGCGAATGGGGCCAACAGGAAAGCGCGATTATTTCCTGCGGCGGCGGCGTGGTGCTGCGCGCGGAAAATCTGACGGCGCTGCGCGCCAACGGTGTTTTGGTTTGTTTGACGGCGCGGCCGGAAGTGATTGTGGCGCGCACGGCGCGCGCGGGCAACCGCCCGCTGCTGGCCGGCGACGATCCTGCCGCCAAAGTGCGCGAGTTGCTCGCCGCCCGCGCCGCGCACTACGCGCAGATTCCGCTGCAACTGGAGACGTCGGATGCCGACCTGTCCGACCTCGCGCAAACCCTGTTGGATTTGTGGTTACGGGCCTGATGCATGTGGCGCTATCTCGCCAGGCGACTCGCGCAGGCCGTGCCCACGGCGCTGGGCGTGGTGCTGGTGACGTTTGTGCTGTTCAACGTGGTAGGGGGCAGTCCCGCCGCGCAGGTGCTGGGCCAGAACGCCGGGCCGCTCGCGCTGGAAGAATTTGATCTCGCCCGCGGCTACGCCAAGCCGCTTTTCTGCGGCCGGTGGACCGCCACCCGCGCGCTGGCCGCCGTGGATTTCGCCACCGCCGCGCCCAGCGTGCGCGCGCAATGGCATGCCGGCGATTCCGGCTGGCTGAGCTTGGCTGATGGCGAAGAATTGGTCCTGCCGTTGGCGTTTCCGCTGCCGGCGGAAGGTACATGGCGGCTGACGGTGGAGGGGCGTGGCCCCGGTTTTCCACAGTGTGGAAAAAAGTTTTCCACAGTGTGGAAAAAAAGCGCCAAAAGTTCCACGGTGTGGAAAAAAGTTTTCCACGGTGTGGAAAAACCCACCTTCCGCGCGGCGGGCGGCGCGGTGGAAATCCGGCGCGTGCGGCTGGAACGCGGCACGCGGCATTTTTTCGACAGCCAACTGACGGACTACATCGGCCGCGTGGCCCGCCTGGACCTTGGCACCAGCGCCAGCTTGAACCAGCCGGTGACGCGGCTGCTGCGCGCGGGAATCGGGCCGAGTCTTGCGCTGACTGTGCCGATTTTGCTGGTGGAATTGGTGGTGAGCCTGACGCTGGCGCTGCTGTGCGCTTATCGTCGCGGGGCGTGGCTGGACCGGCTGCTGGTGGCGGTGTGCGTGGCGCTGATGAGCGTGAATTATCTGGTGTGGATTGTCGCCGGGCAGTTTTTGCTGGCTTACCGCTGGGGCTGGTTCCCGGTGTGGGGGTTTGAATCGTGGCGCTATTTGCTGCTGCCGGTGTTGATTGGCGTGGCCACGGGGCTGGGCGTGAATGTGCGGTTTTACCGCACGATCCTGCTGGAAGAAATGCACAAGGATTACGTGCGCACTGCGTTTGCCAAGGGGCTGCGCACGGAGCGGGTGCTGTTCAAGCACGTGCTGAAAAATGCGTTGGGGCCGGTCATCACCAACGTGGCGGTGGCGCTGCCGTTCCTCTATACGGGCAGCGTGCTGCTGGAAAACTTTTTTGGGATTCCGGGACTGGGCTATTTGAGTTTGAACGCCATCCATTCGGCGGATGTGGACGTGGTGCGCGCGGTGGTGCTGGTGGGGGCACTGCTGTTCACGGCGGCCAACATTTTGGCGGATGTGGCGCTGGCGTGGGTGGACCCGCGGGTGAAGCTGGCATGAACAACGCGGCGGAACAAATGGGTGCGGGCGCGTCGTTCGGGCGCGAGGCATGGCGGCGGGTGTGGGCCAGCGGCATTGCCCGCGCGTGCCTCGCGGTGCTGGCGTTGTTTTTTGTGGTGGCGCTGGCGGGCGAGGCCGCCAATGCGTGGTACGAGTGGCGCGATGTCACGCCGCCATGGCAGGCGCAGGAGCTGGCCGCGCGCTACCTGCCGCCGGGCGCGGGCCACTGGCTGGGCACCGATGGCCTTGGGCGCGATGTGGCCCTGCGGCTGGCGCAGGGCGCGCGGATCGCGTTCGAGGTCGGCGTGGTGTCGTCGCTACTGGCGGTGATGATCGGCGTGCTGCTGGGCTGCCTTGGCGGCTACTTCGGCGGGTGGGTGGATGATCTGGTGGTGTGGCTGGCCACCACGTTCGCAGCCATTCCGGGGCTGCTGTTTGTGCTCGCCATTGCGATGGTGGTGGGCAAGGGGCTGCTGGGCGTTTTTCTGGCCATCGGTTTGACCACGTGGGTGGGGGTGTGCCGGCTGATCCGCGCCGAAGTGCTGCGCCAGAAAGAACGCGGCTATGTGCGCGCGGCGCAGGCGCTGGGATTTTCGTCGTGGCGCATTTTGTTCCGGCACATTTTGCCCAACGTGCTGCACGTGGCGCTGGTGTCGTTCACACTGCGCTTTCCGGCGGCCATCGGCACGGAGGTTTTCCTGAGTTTTCTGGGGATCGGCGCGCAGGGGCAGCCCAGTTGGGGAACCATGATCGCGTCCGCCCGGCTGCGCCTGTGGCAGGGGATGTGGTGGGAGCTGGCCGCGGTCACGGTGGCCATTTTTGCGGTGGTACTGGCGTTCAATCTGCTGGGCGATATTTTGCGCGATGCGCTTGATCCCCGGCTGCGGGTCGCGACCGATTGACCGCCCCCGCCGGCCCGCGCCCGCGCAGCCATTTTTCGGGCCGGCGCCCTTGACACGCCCCCGCCGGCGTGGTTTATTCCCCGCACGATGACAACGAAATCCAGTTGGAACCTGCTTCTCGCGTTGCGCGGCGACACCCGTGCGGCGGCGGGCGACGGGTGTTGCATGGTTTGATTGTCCCGAAGCGCGTTGATTTCTGGAAAGCCCGCCAACTTTGAACTTGGCGGGAATTTTTTTGCCCGCCCGACTGGAACCCCAAGAGGAAAATAAAAATGAAAAAGTCCGACCATGTGATTGTTTTTGACACCACGCTGCGCGATGGCGAGCAATGCCCCGGCGCGAGCATGGGCCTGCACGAAAAATTGCAGGTGGCCCGCCAACTGGAAAAGCTGAATGTGGATATTATCGAAGCCGGTTTCCCGGCGGCGTCACCCGGCGATTTTGAGGCGGTGCGCCAAGTGGCCGCCACCATCAAAAAGTGCCGGATTGCGGGACTGGCGCGCTGCGTCAAGAGCGACATCGAAAAATGCGCCGAGGCGCTCAAGCCCGCCGGCGACCGCGCCCGCATCCACGTGTTTCTGGCCACCAGCGCCATCCACCGCGAGTTCAAGCTCAAGAAGGCCAAGGATGAAATCATCCGGCAGGCCGTCGAGGGTGTGACCTATGCGCGGCAGTTTTGCAAGGATGTGCAGTTCAGCCCTGAGGATGCCTCGCGCACGGAGCCGGAATTTCTGGCGGAAGTGGTGCGCGCGGTGATTGCCGCCGGCGCCAGCACGATCAACATTCCCGATACGGTCGGCTTCACCGTCCCCAACGAGTTCCGCAAGCTGCTGACTTACCTGAACGAGCATGTGCCGGAGCTGCAGAACGTGGTGGTGCACGTGCATTGCCACAACGATCTGGGCCTCGCGGTGGCGAACTCGCTGGCGGCTATCGAGTGTGGCGCGCGCGGCGTGGAATGCACCATCAACGGCATCGGCGAACGCGCGGGCAACTGCTCGCTGGAGGAGCTGGTGATGGCGCTGAAGGTGCGCAACGACCACTACGGCATCCAAACCCGCGTGCGCACGCAGGAAATTTTTGCCACCAGCCGCCTGGTCAGCCAACTGACCGGCCTGATGGTGCAGCGCAACAAGGCCATCGTGGGCGGCAACGCGTTTGCCCATGAATCGGGCATCCATCAGGACGGCATGCTTAAGCATCGTGAGACGTATGAAATCATGCGGCCCGAGGATGTCGGCGTGGTGACCGGCACCGACCTCGTGCTGGGCAAGCACAGCGGGCGGGCGGGCTTCTCGGCGCATCTGAAGCGCATGGGCATCCAACTCAAGGCCGAGCAGTTGCAGGGCGTGTATGATGCGTTCATCGCGCTGGCCGACAAGAAAAAGGTGGTGTACGACGACGACATCATCGAGCTGCTGCGCGAATACGTGTCGGAGATTCCGCGGGTGTACGCCATCAAGTGCCTGCAAGTCACCACCGGCAACCGCGCGCTGCCGACGGCCACCGTGCAGATCGAAAAAGACGGCAAGATCATCGAGGATTCGGCCACGGGCGCAGGCCCGGTGGAAGCGGCGCTGAAGGTCATCGAGCGCGTCACGGGCATCAAGGGCGAGCTGAAGTCGTTTGCCATGCAGGCAGTGACGCACGGCGAGGATGCGCTGGGTGAAGCTGCGGTGCAGGTGAAGTTTGGCGATGATCTCGTGGCGGCCAAGGGGTCGGACATTGATATCATCGTGGCCTCGGCCAAGGCGTACATCAACGCCGTGAACCGGCATCTGTTTTTGACGCAAACCAGCGCCAAGCTGTAAGCCCGCGTGCGGCCATAGCTGAGGGACGTGACCTTCCTGCCGGGAACGGCTGGAAGGTCTGCGACCATTCCAGCCCAACAAATCAACCCGGATGTTTTTGTAGGGCGGGAATGGTTGAAGGATGAAACCTTCCCGCCGAGAACGGCTGGAAGGTCTGCGACCGTTCCAGCCCTACAATTTCAACCGGGAGTTTTTGTCGGGCGGGAATGGTTGTGGCACGATACTTTCCCGCCGGGAACGGCTGGAAGGTCGGCTACCGTTCCAGTCTTACAATCCAACCGTCAGCAGTTTTTTTGTGCGGGACGGAATCTCCCGCTGGGGGAATTGTTAGGTTTTGATTTAGATGTTGTGCGGGGTCCGCATAAACGGCATATACGAACAATGCCGTCAACCCCCGGACATTTGATTCGCCTGCTGGTGTGGCTGCTTCTCGCGTTGGTGGGCGCGGGGCTGGCGGTCTGGTCGTGGCCGGGCGAGGGCGACCAGCCGGTGTATCCCGGCCGGCATTGGTCGTGGATGGCGCCGGAGCGTGCCGGGTATTCCGCCGCGAAGTTGAACGCCTTTTCCCGGCACACAGGCGGCTCGGGGTGCATCGCGTATCAAGGGCGGATGATCTACGCGTGGGGGGATTGGGCGGCGCGGGGCGACGTGGCCTCCGTCGCGAAACCGCTCTATGCCTTCCTGGCCTACAAGGCGGTGGAGCAGGGGCGGATCGGCTCATTGGATGATTTGGTGGCCGACTGGGTGCCGGACAACACGGCGCTGGATGAGTACCTGAAAAAAATCGCGGGGCCGATTACGTTCCGGCAATTGCTGGATCAGACGTCCGGCTACGGTTTGGAAGAAAGCCCCGGCGAGGCGTTTGCCTACAACGACTACGCGACGTATCTCTGCGCGTGGCTGCTGTTCGACCGCGTGTGGGAGTATCCCGAAGCGGACAATGATGCCGTGTTGAACGGCGAATTACTGGGCGGTTCAATCGGCTTTGAGGACCAGCCCACCATACAGCACCGGCAGTCGCGCCCGTTCCGGCTGCGGATTTCGTCGCGGGATTTGGCGCGCTTTGGGCTACTCTATCTGCGCGGCGGGCGCTGGCGGAAAGCAACGCTGCTGCGGGCGGATTTATTTGCCAGCCACATGCACTCGGCGTTGCCGGCGGATTTTCCCCGCACCAGTGGCGAGGAGGATGAGCTGCTGCCGGAGGCCCGGACCGTTGGCGGCGACAAAGATGAAAAGCATCACTTGGGGAGCCTCGGCCAATTCTGGTGGTTCAACCGCGTCACGCCCGATGGCCACCGTCTATTGCCCGATGCGCCGGAGGATACGTTTTTCGGTTCCGGCTACGGCGGGCGGTTTGCCTTGCTGGTGATTCCGTCGCAGGAGCTGGTGGTGGCGTGGCAGGATATTTATCCGGACGAGGACTGGATTCCGCTGGACGAAACCGGGCGGCACCGCCTGAACCAAACCATCCGCGCGCTACTTGCCGCCCGCGTGCCGGCGGAGTAGGCCGCAACATCAGCCGCCGGAAAACGGCGGCAGGAAGGTCACTTGGTCGCCATCGTGGATGGGGGCGTCCCAATCCACGAATTCATCATTGATGGCCGCTTTGACGATGTTGGTCGTCAGCGGGAACCGCCCGGTCTGCTGGATTTCGTGCAGCAGTTGGCGGGTGGTTTCCGCGGTGGTCTCATAGGGCTCGGTCTGGGTGCCGCGCCGCGCGCCGACCAAGGCAAAGTAGCGAACCGTGACGTGTTTCAAGCTCATGCTGTTTGCGCAGCCTTCAGGCGGGCTTCGAGATCGTTGAGTTCCTGCTGCAGGGCGGCGGGAATGGCATCGCCGAACTTGGCGTAGTGCGCGCGGATGGCGGGGATGTCCTTGAGCCAGCCGGCCACGTCCACTTCCAGCAACTCGGCCATGTCGTCCGCGGCGATGTCCAAGCCGGTGGTATCAATGGCGCCGGGGGCGGGTAGGAGACCCAGCGGCGATTCCATCGCCTGACCGCGGCCTTCCACGCGCTCGAAAATCCATTTGAGCACGCGTGAGTTTTCACCGAAGCCGGGCCACAGCCAGCGGCCATCGTCGGACTTGCGGAACCAGTTGACGTAGAACACGCGCGGCATTTTGGCGTTGGGCACACGGCCGGGCATGGAGAGCCAATGGGCGAAGTAATCGCCCATGTTGTAGCCGCAGAAGGGGAGCATGGCCATGGGGTCATAGCGCAACACACCCACGCTGCCCGCCTGCGCGGCGGTGGTTTCGCTGGCTTGAATGGAGCCGAGGAATGTGCCGTATTGCCAGGTGGGCGCCTCAAAGCAGAGCGGCACCGTGCTGGGGCGCCGGCCGCCGAACAGGATGGCAGAAATCGGCACGCCGGCGGGGTCTTCCCAGGCGGGGTCAATCACCGGGCATTGGCGGGCGGGGGTGGTGTAGCGCGCGTTGGGGTTGGCCGCCTTGCTGCCGCTTTGCGGGGTCCATTCTTCGCGCTTCCACGAGGTCAGTTTGGGCGGCGGGGTGTCGGTCATGTCCTCCCACCACACGTCACCATCGGGAGTCAACGCGCAGTTGGTGAAGATGGAGTTGGCATAGAGCGTGCGCATGGCGTTGGGGTTGGACTTCATGGAAGTGCCCGGCGCCACGCCGAAGAAGCCGGCTTCCGGGTTGATGGCGCGAAGCTGGCCGTTGGCGTCGAATTTCATCCAGCAGATGTCGTCGCCCACGCATTCCGCCTTCCAGCCGGGGAGTGTGGGTTGGAGCATGGCCAGATTGGTTTTGCCACAGGCGCTGGGGAATGCGGCGGCCACATAGATTTTTTTGCCGGCGGGATTCGTCAGGCCCAGGATCAGCATGTGCTCGGCCATCCAGCCCTGCCGGCGGGCCATCGTGGAGGCGATGCGCAGCGCAAAGCACTTCTTGCCCAGCAGCGCGTTGCCGCCATAGCCGGAGCCAAACGACCAGATGGAGGGGTCTTCCGGAAAGTGGGAGATGTATTTGTTGTTTGCGTTGCAGGGCCACGGCACATCCTTCTGGCCCGGCGCCAGCGGCGCGCCCACGGAGTGCAGGCATTCCACGAAGTCGCCATCATCGCCCAGCGCGGCCAGCACCTCCGCGCCGATGCGCGTCATGATGCGCATGTTGACCACGACATAGATCGAGTCGGTCAGCTCCACGCCGATATGCGCGATGGGCGAGCCGATGGGCCCCATGCTGAACGGAATGACGTAGAGCGTGCGCCCGCGCATGCAGCCGGCATAGAGCTTGCGCAGCGTGTCCTTCATTTCCACCGGATCGCGCCAATTATTGTTGGGACCGGCCTCGCGCGGATCGGTGGTACAAACAAACGTGCGGTCTTCCACGCGGGCGACATCCGCCGGATCCGAGAACACCGCGAACGAATTGGGCCGCTTGGCCGGGTCCAGCCGGATGAACGTGCCGGCGGCTTCCGCCTGCGCGCACAAGCGCTCGTTTTCTTCCGCGGAGCCATCGCACCAGTAAATCTGATCGGGCTGGCACAGTTCGGCGACTTCGGCCACCCACTTCAGCAGTCGTTGGTTGTTCGTCTTCATCTCGGTATCCTTCCGTTACGGAACGGGTTCCTCGCGGCCAGCCGGTCCATCGGCAGGCTTCAGGCACGTCATCCCGGAGCCGTCGCACGATACGGGCTAGGCCGGCGGGCCGCAAGTCCAAAAACATGAAAAAAGCGCGCGGCTTGCATTTCGGGGCTCGATTTGTTTTTCTGCGTCATTCCGTGAGAAAGAGCGCGCATGAGTGAGATGAACAACGCGGGGGACTTGGAAAACCAGTTATTGGAACTATTGACGCAGGACTCAGCGCCCGCGGCCGCTTGGCTGGCCGTGTTGACGGCCGGAGTCACGGCGGGGATTCCGGCCGCGACGCGCGAGTGGGCGGCCATGGCGCAGGAGGCGCTGGCCAAGGCGGGGGATGTGGCCGGCGGCAGCGATTTGTTGAAGTGGCGCGCGGACAATACGCCCCCGGATCAGATGACCGCCAAGGATTGGCTGAAGGTAGCCGACGTGCTGGCCGGGTCCGATCCCTATTTGCTGGCGTTGATTCAGGAGGCGGGGTTCGGCCAGAAGTTGGCGGCCCGCGAATGCGTGCGCCGGCTCCGCCTGCTGTTGAGTTTGCAGCCTGGTGCGCTGTGCCTGCATCGCACGTGGGGGTTTGGCGTGGTGCAGAAAGCCGACGCGCTTTACCGCAAGATTGAAATCAATTTCCGGGGACGCCCCGGCCACGGGCTGGCCATGAAAGTGGCTGCCGAGAGTCTCGAAGTACTGGCCGAAACCCACCTGTTGGCCCAGTGGCATCGCGACCGCGAACGCATCCGCGCCCTGGTGCGCGACAATCCGGCGGAAGTGGTGCGCTTGGCCTTGGCCAGCTTTGGACCCATGCCGGTGGCCACGCTGCAAAAAACGCTGGTCAGCGCCGAGCTGTTGCCGGATAGCGACTGGAAACGTTTCTGGGATGCCGCCCGCAAAGTGCTCAAGGCCGATCCGCTGGTCATGGTGCCCGCCAAGCGTACGGAGCCGCTGTGCCTGCTGAACAGCGCGGCCGGATTTGACGACACCTGGTTTGACCGGCTGGCCAACGAGCGCGAGCTGAAGACCATCGTGGAGCGGCTGGGCGAACTGGCCGAACGCGCGCCCGCCCACGACACCATTCCCGCTGCGCAACGGCAGGTGATGACCAACCGCTTGGCGTTTGTGCTGCATAGCGCCACCAGCCGCCAGCCGGGCATCAAGCTGCAAGCGGCCCTGCTGGCCGCGCGCCTCGCCGTGCCCCCTGCGGAGTGCGACTGGCCCGCCGCCGCCCGCGAGTTCCTGCGCGGCCCCGCCCTTGTGGAAGTGCTGCACGATCTGCCCGCGCGCAAAGTCGCTCCCGCGCTGGAGTTTTTGTGGGCGCAGGATCCGGAGGCGTTGCGCGCTGCGCTGCTCGAACAACTGGGCAATTTATACTTCGGCCCATTGCAGGAAGTCATGGTCCTACTGCGCAAACAGGGGAGCGACGAAGCCTGCCGTGATATTTTTGCCGCAACCTGCGCCGCACACACCATCCGGCAGGAAATGCTGTTATGGCTGCTGCGCAACGTCTCCCTGATTGCCGAGTGGGATTTGCCCTTGCCGGCCGCGCTGGCGCCAATCGTGCTGGCCGAGTTGGAGCAGGACTACAAAGGCGAACGGCTGAAAACCCGCAAGCAACTCCGCGAAGCATTCGAAGATGCGGCATGGCTCAAGGCGGTGTTTGACGGCATGACGCCCTCCCGCCAGCAGGATTTCTTCCGGCGCTTGAATCAGTCGCCGGCGTGGCCGGGCCTGGACCGGCAAGTCTTGCAGGCCAAGATACTCAAGCAATTTCCGCAGCTCCATGGCGTCATCATGGGCGCGGCGGCGGAGACACCGACGGCCAGCTCCGGGCAGGTGACCTCGCACCGCTCCTACCGCGAGCGGCAGGAAAAACTGGAACGACTGCTCAACGTGGAAATCCCCGCCAATTCCAAGGAAATCGCCATCGCGCGCAGCTATGGCGATTTGAGCGAAAACTTCGAATACAAGGCGGCCAAGGATATGCAGCGCGTGCTGATGGCGCGGCAGGCCGATTTGGAAGGCATGCTGGCCAAGGTGCGTCCCACCGATTTTGCCGAAGCGCCGACCGACCGCGCTGGCGTCGGCACGACCGTCACGCTGGCCTATCCAGACGGTCATCGCGAGTTTTTCCACATCTTGGGCGAGTGGGATCAGTTCCCCGAAAAGCATATTATTTCTTCCAACACCCGGCTGGCTCAGGCGCTGGCCGGCAAACAGGCGGGAGAGGATGTTGAAGTTCCGGCGGAAGATGGCCCGCCGGTCACTTGCCGCGTGGAAACCGTCACGCCGTTACCGGACGACATCAAGGAATGGGTGAAGTGACATGACCTTGCGCGAACGCTGGCAGCATTATCTTTCTCACGACGCGCCCCCGCTGGTGCAGTTTGTGAAGTACGGCCTCGCGGGCGGCATCGCCACCGTCACTCACGTGGGAAGTTTTTTCCTCGCAGGTTTCTTGTTGTTCCCTTGCGTGGGGGCCGATGACCCGCTGGTGAGGCTGTTCAACCTGGCCGCGCCGGTGGTGAACGAAGCCCTGCGCGCGCGCTACGCGGTATATTCCAACCTCATTGCGTTCGGCTTTTCCAACACCGTTTGCTACCTCATCAACCGGTGGTTCGTGTTCCGCCCCGGTCGGCACCATGTGGTGTTGGAGTTTCTGCTATTCCTGGGCGTGTCGGCCATCAGCATGACTGTGGGCACCACGTTGATGGGGCTGCTGATCAAATACCTTGGGATGCCAACCACCTACGCGTTTGGCGCCAACATCCTGAGCTCGTTGGCTATTAATTACGTGCTGCGCAAATATTTCGTTTTCAAAGGATAATCCGCGCAAACGCGCGGGTTGGCGCCTGGCCCCAAAACCTGATTCCAGTTGGACTGTCGGGCTGGAATGATTGCAGACCTTCCAGCCTTTTCCGGCGGGAAGGTTTCGTTCCTCAACCATTCCCGCCCTACAAAAGCACTGCTAGAACAGCCATGCCGCATCCGGGTTGAATTGTTGGGCCAGAACTGTCCGCGCCTTGTCTCGATCACAAAAAAACGCCCGCTCTTTTTGGGAGCGGGCGCGTCGTTGCGGCGTGAGCCGCCGCGTTTACATTTGCGTGGAAAGGAATTCCGCGCGGCGGTTCAAGCGCCACGAGGCTTCATCATGGCCGAACGCCACCGGGCGTTCTTCGCCGTAGCTACGGGTTTGGATGCGGGCGCCATCCACGCCGGCGGCAATCATCGCGGCGCGGACCGCGAGGGCCCGGCGCTCACCCAGCGAAAGGTTGTATTCGTTGCTGCCGCGCTCGTCGCAATGGCCTTCCACCACGATGCCCGCGGTCGGGTTCTGCTGCAAATAGCCGACCACCGCATTGATCTTGGCTTGCTCCGAGGGGTTCAACTGTGTGCTGTCATACTCGAACAGCACCGCTTCAAACTGACCGGCCACTTCCGCGCCTTCCGTGCGGGCGGCCAAACCAGCCAAGTCCGCGGCCGTGCCATAGATGGGATTGCCATTCGCGTCATAGCCAATCACCACTTGGTCGCTGTAGGGCGCATCGGTGCCCAACGGCTTCTTTTTCTTCTTCATGCAACCGGTCGTGCCGACCATGGCCACAGCCAGCAACACCATCAAAACACTCATCCAACGGCGTGTCATTTTCTCTTGCTCCTCTTTATTATTTTTAAATCGGGGTTGGCGGCAAACGGGGATCAATTGCTCCATGCGGGGCCGGTCCAATCACCGGTAGTCGTCAACGCGATGGGTTTATCACCCATCTCCGCCATGTAGTCAAGCAGGTAAAGGCTATAGCTGTAATTCACGCCGCGCACCGCTACGAGGTGCCGGCCATCGGGCGCCCAGGAGGGGTCCTCATAGGAGGCGTCAAAGGGGGTAATCACCCTTTCCTGCATGATATTCGGGTCCACGACGGCAATCTGGAACTTGCCGCCGCTCTGGGTTTGGTAGGCAATCAGCCCGTTCTGGCCCCAGTCCGGCGCGACGTTTTGCGAGCCGCTGCGCGTCAGCCGCTGCGGCGCCCCGCCGGAGGCCGAAATGATATAAAGCTGCGGCGAGCCGCTCGCGTTGGAGACATAGACAATCCGCGAGCCATCCGGCGACCACGCGGGCGATCCTTCGTCCGCCCGCGGGGTGTTGGTCAGCCGCGTCAGCCGCTTGCTGGCGATGTCCATCACGTACAAATCGGGGTTGCCGTCCTTGGATAGAATCAACGCCATGGAGCGCCCGTTGGGCGAGATGGCGCCGCCGGAATTGACGCCGGGGAAGCTGGCCGCGCGCGTCCGGTTGCCCGTGGCCATTTCGATGGTGTACACATCCGGATAGCGCTTCAGAAACGAGGTATAGGAGATGAACCGGTTGTCCGGGCTCCAGCGCGGCTTGATGGCCACGGACTTGTCCTGCGTGACTTGCCGGATATCTTGCAGGCTGGAGTCCGCCAGATAGAGCTCCTTCGCGCCGCTGCGCGTGCCCACCATGACCAGCTTGGCCAGGAAAAAGCTGGGCTTGTTCATCACTTTGCCGAGCAGGTCATGCGCCACTTGGTGGGCCAGATAGATTGCTTGGTTCGCCGGCTGTGTATAGGTGGCATTCAAATAGGCTTGGCCGGCCGGGTTCACGGCTTGGCAGGTGAACACCACCGCACCGCCCGCCTCGGTCAGCGTGCCGCTCACGATGACGCTGCCCCCCCCTTTTGGGGCCACGGTCAGCCAGCCGGAGCGGGCAATGTCCAGCTCCAACGTGCGCCGCGCCGTTTGTGCCGCCGCGCCAGAAACCTGAATGCCCGACAAATCCACCCCCACTTTACCGCCAGCCGCTTTGACGACGTTAATATGTGACGACTGTCCCCATGCCGTCAGCACGCCGCACAACAATGCCACCACCAACCAACTCTGTTTCTTCACGATCAAATTTCTCCTGGGCAAAAGGGTAACAAACCACGCGGGATGCTAGCGGACTTCCGGGCGGATGCAATCCCAGAATGTGCCGGGCGACAGTCGTGCCGCTACCGGCGGTTCAGTTGCCGAACAGCGAGAGCTGATCGCCGTCAAACGGCCTCAATTTGCGTGCGCGCGGCTGGGCTAATTTGGGCTGGCCGGCTTCGCTCAATTCCTGCTCTTCGAGGTTGGCCAAGATTTCTTTGGCGCGGGCGATGACGTCCGCCGGCAGGCCTGCCAGCCGGGCCACCTGAATGCCGTAGGACTTGTCCGCCGCGCCCGGCACAATCTTGCGCAAAAACACAATGCGGTCATCCTTTTCGCTGACGAGCACGTTGTAGTTCTTCACGCCGGGCAGGGTCAGGGCAATGTCGGTCAACTCGTGATAGTGCGTGGCGAACAGGGTCTTGGCTTTCACGCTGGCCTGGTTATGCAGATGTTCCGCCACCGACCAAGCGATGGAAATGCCGTCAAAGGTGCTCGTGCCGCGCCCGATTTCATCCAGCACAATCAGGGAGCGCGGTGTGGCGTTGTTGAGAATGTTGGCGGTTTCCTGCATTTCGACCATGAAGGTGGAGCGCCCGCGCGCGATGTCATCGCCGGCGCCCACCCGGGTGAAGACGCGATCCACCACGCCGATTTCCGCGGCGGCCGCCGGCACAAACGAGCCCATTTGCGCCATGATCACAATTAGCGCCACTTGGCGGATATACGTGGACTTGCCGGCCATGTTGGGGCCGGTGATGATCAGCAATTGGTTGTCGTGGTTGTCCAGCAGCGTGTCGTTGGGCACAAAGCGGCCGGACTCCGGCAGCAGCTCAATCACTGGGTGGCGGCCCTCGCGGATAACCAACGGGCCAGCGGCGGAGATTTGCGGGCGCACGTAGCGGCAGGTCAACGCGCGCTCGGCAAACGCGGCCAGCACGTCCACCTCGGCCACGGCGGCGGCCGTCTGCTGGATGGCAGCAGTGGCCGCCACGATCTCCTCGCGCAGCGCGCAGAATAGCTCGTATTCCAGCGCCCGCGATTTGTCCTCCGCGCCGAGAATCTTGTGCTCGTAGTCCTTGAGTTCCGGCGTGATGAACCGCTCGCCGCTGACGATGGTTTGCTTGCGGATGTAGTCCTCCGGCACGCGTGACAAATTGGCTTTGGTGACTTCGATGAAATAGCCGAACACCTTGTTGAAGCGGATTTTGAGCGAGGTGATTCCCGTGCGCTCGATTTCGCGCGCTTGCAGTTCGGCAATCCATTGTTTGCCGTCGTGCGCGGCCGCGCGCAGTTCGTCGAGTTCCGCGTGGTAGCCCTTGCGGATCACGCCGCCTTCCTTGATGGACATGGGCGGCTCATCCACCAGGGCGCGCGCCACCAGCGCCACGAGCTCATCTTGCGGCACGATCTGGCCGCGCAATTCGGCCAGCCGCCCGCCAGGATAGGCCGCCAGTGCGTCGTGGAGCGCCGGCAGTTTCTCCAGCGAGGCCGCCAGCGCGCGCACATCGCGCCCGTTGCCGGTGCCGGAGGAGAGCCGCGCCAGCAGCCGTTCCAGGTCCTTGATGGCGCCCAGCGTTTGCCGCAGCGCATCCAGCGCGTGCCGGGTTTTCAGCAGCGCCGCCACCGCGTCGTGGCGGGCCACGATGGCCGGCACTTGCTGGAGCGGGCGCACCAGCCAGTCGCGCAGCCGGCGCGAGCCCATGGCGGTGCGCGTGGTGTCCAGCGCCTTCAGCAGGGTGGTGGGGGCATCCGCGCGCGGTGTGCCGCGTGCGACCAGCAAATCCAAATTCGCCAGCGTGGATTCATCCAGCATCATCGCATCCGTGGCGGTGCGGAAACGGATGCGGCGGACGTGCGCCGCGTTGCGCCGCAAGTCGCGCGTCACATAATACAGCAGCGCGCCCGCGGCGGCGGTGGCCGCCGGGTGCCCCTCGCCACCGAAACCGGCCAGCGATTGCACGCCAAAGTGCCGGCATAGACCGTCATCGGCTGTCGCCGGATCGAAAATCCAGTCGTCGCGCGCGGTCAGGGCAAAATCGCCCGTGGCGCGCAGCGCGCTCAAAAACGCCTCATCCGCGTGCAGGCGCTCGGAAAGGATGACCTCGGGCGGCGCGTAGCGGGCCAGATCATCCAGCAGCGCCGTCGGGTCCGCGGCTTCCTCCATCCAGAACTCGCCGGTGGACAGGTCCAGCATGGCGAGGCCGTAGAGCTTGTCCTGCCGGTGCAGGCCGGCCAGATAGTTGGGCCGCGCCGCATCCAGCATGGAATCCGTCAGCACCGTGCCCGGCGTGACGATCCCGGTCACCTCGCGCTTGACGATGCCCTTGGCCAGCGCCGGGTCTTCCATCTGGTCGCACAGCGCCACCTTTTTGCCGGCGCGAATCAGCTTGGCCAGATATGCGTCCGCCGCGTGGTACGGCACGCCGCACATCGGCACTCCTTGCCGCTTGGTCAGCGCGATCCCCAGAATTTCCGCCGCCACGATGGCATCCTCGAAGAACATCTCGTAAAAATCGCCCAGCCGGAAAAACAGAATGGTGTCGGGAGCAATTTCCGCCTTGGCGCGCCGGTATTGCGCCATCATGGGGGTTGTGGATTTTTCGCTCATCGTCGTGGCGACAATGAAGCAAACCGTCGCGCGGCTGAACAGCCAAAACACCGCGCGCCATCCGCAAGAAAACCGCGGCGCAGGGTTGCCAAGACCCGCGCGCCTCTGGTATAACCCGCGCCATTGTTGACAAGGAGTGGCTTACGTGGCGAAGGATAGCAATTTAATCGTGGTGCCCGGCGAGGTGGTCAAAGTACTGCCCGCCACGATGTACCGCATCCGCCTGGAAAACGGGCATGAGGTTCTCGGGCATATTTCCGGCAAAATGCGCCGGCATTTCATCAAGATCACCACTGGCGACAAGGTTACCGTGGAAATCAATCCCACGGACCTGACCAAGGGCCGCATTACGTTCCGCGAAAAGACCTGAGCGCGTGCCGCGGGGCGCAGGGGAGTTCAGTTCAACCGCAAGTGGCGCAGCCACTGGCGAAAATCCGGGGGCAATGGGGATACCGCCACCACCGGCCGGCCGCCGACCGGATGGCTGAAGCGCAGCTCGTGGGCGTGCAACATCTGGCGCGGCACCGCGCTGAACGCCGCGCTGCGCGAACCGAAATACTGCCGGTCGCCCAGCACCGGCGTGCCCACGTGCTGCAAATGAATGCGGATTTGGTGCGTGCGCCCGGTTTCAATCAGCACCGTCACATGCGCGCAGCGCGGCGGCGCAGATTGAAAAGAAACCTGCCGCACGCGACTGACCGCCGTCAGGTTGTCCACCGCGGCGCGGATTTCCATTTGCGGCTCCGGCAGGTTGCCGGCAATGAGCGCGTGGTACAGCTTGCGCACGGTGCCGGCGGCAAATTGCGCCACCAGCGCGCGGCGGGTGGCGTCATCCTTGGCCAGCAACACGCAGCCGGAAGTGTCTTTGTCGAGCCGGTGCACCGCGCGCAACGCGGGCACGCCGAGTTGTTCGCGCAGGCGCGTCTCCAGCGAACGCTCGCCGGTGGTCAGGAGCTGGGGTGGTTTGTCGGCCACCACAAACAGGGAGTCATCCACCAGCAGGCGGATTGGCGCGGCCGGCGCAGTGCGCACGGTGGCGGTGGGCAGCAACTCCACAACATCGCGGGTTTGCAGCAAATGCCGCGCCATCCAAATGCGGCGGCCATTGACGAAGACCAACCGCTCGTCCAGCAGGTTCTTGGCCCCGCGCCGGGATAGCTCGAGGCATTCGGCCAGATGATCCAATAGCGGCGTGCCGTTGCGGCGCACGGGCGGCAAACGGCGGAGGGTGGGGGTGGGGCCGGCGGATCGCTTCATTGGCTCCTCCAACGGAAGGGCGAAAAGTTGGTTTGCACGTCATACGGATCGGATTGCTCCGCCCGCTTCAGCCGACCAATCAGGAAATACGTCAGCGGCGTGGCCACCACTTCGTAGCCGGTTTTGAGGACGAAGTTCCAAAACGAAACACGCGCCACGAGACCCAGCGGCCACACGCCGCCAAACGCAATCGCGGTGAACAGCAGCGAGTCCACCCCTTCGCCTGCAATCGTGCTGCCGATTGTCCGCATCCACAGGTGCCGGCCCTGCATCCACACCTTCATTTTGGCCATGATCCATGCATTGAGGAACGACCCGCACCAAAACGCCGCCATGCTCCCCAGCACCACGCGCGGGGTCTGCCGCAAAATGGCCGTAAATGCCGCTTGCAGCTCCCAGCCGGGCGCCGCCGGCAGGCTGGCCACCAGCACAAACGTGGCCGCCGCGAACAGGTTCAACACAAACCCCAGCCAGATGATGCGCCGTGCCTGGGCATAGCCATACACCTCCACCAGGATGTCGCCAAAAATATACGAAATGGGGAACAGCACGTTGCCGCCATCCATCAGGACGAACGGCAAACCGGGCAGCGCAACCGGCTTGATGGCGGCAATGTTGGAAATCACCAGCACCGTACAGAACACCGTGGCGATGGGCGCCAGCCATCGCCGCGGTGCTGTCGGCGCCTGGACGGGGGTCATTTCTTGAGCGGGTTGAGGTGCTTCAACGTATCGCCCACGGCCTTGCCCGCATCCACCGCCGCCCCGCCAATGGCCTTGCCGGCGTCGGCTGCCACGCCACCGACCGCTTTCCCCGCGTCCACTGCCGCGCCCCCCACGGCCTTGCCGGTATCCAGCGCCGCGCCGCCGATGGCCTGCACGCCATCGCCCAGCAAATGCCCCGCGCCGCCAATGGCCGAACCCGCCGCGCCCGCAATGGCCTGCAAGACGCTTTGGATGGTCTCGAGCAACGTCGCGCCATCTTTGTCCTTGCCTAAATCGGTCAGGGTGATCGGCGGCAACGGAATCGGCACCGCGCCCCCGCCGGTCAGCGCTGCCGCGCCCGTCAGCGAGAAGTTCAACCGGCTGCCGGTGATGCTCAACTTTTCAATAATGACCTTTTTGGCCGGTTTTTCTTCTCCGGCCTTTTCTTCAGCTTCGGGCTTTTCTTCGGCTTCCTTCTCCTCGTCGGAAAGCGATTCGATCAGCGCGCCGAGATTGCTGCCGCGCAACCCCTGCTCATAGGTGACCACCAGGCCGTCAATCGTGATTTCCTTGATGACGATGGTATCGCTCAACAGCGACTTGTTATCCAGCCGTACCGCCACGGAGCCCAGGTCCAGCAGGCCGTCGGTCTTGAAGCCCTCCGGATTGCCCACGTGCAGCCCGCCCAGCGCCGCCTTGCCGCGGAAGAGCGAAATATCCGCCTTGGCCAACGATACTGGCACGCCCAGCAGTTGCGGTCCGGCCGCGTTGGTGGCCTTCAGCACCACCTTGTCCAGCGACAGTTCCAAAACCACCGCCACGATTGCCAGCACCACCAAAATGCCAATCAGGATTTTCCACAACTTTTTCATTGTTCCTCCGTCTGCTTCCATTCCGATTGCCCCCCACCATACCACGTCCCCGCCCCCCTGTCCTAAAAATCCATACACGACACCGCAGCGGGTGCTGCGGGGGAATAGGCTTGCAGTTGGGCGGGAAGCGGGGAGAATGCGGGCACGTGAAGAGTGGCGAGTCTACATATGCCGTATCCCATTGAAAAAAAGTTTGTCGTGGCGGTGTCATCCACCGTGCTGTTCGATTTGTCGTATGAACATGCCCTGTACATGGAGCAGGGGCTGGAGGCGTTCCGGCGCTACCAGCACGAGCACCGGGACGACCTGCCCAAGCCGGGCACCGGCTTTCCGTTCATCCGCCGGCTGCTACTGCTGAACCAAATGTATCCGGAGGAGCATCCGGTGGATGTGGTGATTTTGTCGCGCTACCACGCGGATGACGGGATGCGGGTGCTGGCCGCGGTGCGCGAATACGGGCTGGACATCACGCGCGCGTTCTTCATGGCCGGGCGCAAGCCGTATCCGTTCATGGAGTCGGTCAATGCCACGCTTTATTTGAGCACCAACGCGGAGCAGGTGCGCGAGGCGGTGGCGCTGGGCTACCCCGCCGGCCACGTGTTGCCGTGCGAGGCTGTGGATGACGAGCAGGACGATCAGTTGCGCATCGCCTTCGACTTTGATGGCGTGCTGGTGGATGACGAGGCCGAGAAGGTCTATAAGCAGACGCAGGATTTGGACAAGTTCCGCCAATATGAGCTGGAAAACCGCGACCGCCCGCTGAAGTCCGGGCCGCTGATGCCGCTCTTCCAGCAACTGGCCTATTTCCAAAAATTGGACAGCCAGCGGGCACAGGATGATTCCGGGCGCAAACGGCTGCTGCGGATTTCCATCGTGACCGCCCGCGGCGCGCCGGCCCATGAACGGCTCAACAACACGCTGTCGTCACTGGGGCTGGAGGCGGACGAGGTGTTCCTGATGGGGGGCATCGAAAAGAAACGGGTGCTGGATATTCTCAAGCCGCACCTGTTCTTCGATGACCAGTTGGCACACTTGCAACCGGTAGCCCGCAGCACGCCATCGGTGCACATTCCGTTCGGCATCGCCAACCGGGGCGGGGAAGATTCTTGACAAGAATTAGCCAATTATGGTGATTGTCCACTGGTGAAAAGGATGTCCAATGCCAAATTGCGGGAGGCATTTCATGCCGCCGGCATGCGGCTGACGCGCCAGCGCCTGCTGATTTGCCGCGAGTTGGCCAACCGCTATGACCACCCCGATGTGGAGAAAATCCATCAAGCGGTCCGCACGCGCCTGAAGCGGATTTCGCTCTTCACCGTGTACCGCACGGTGAACGTGCTGGAGCAACACGGCTTGGCTTGGCGGGTCACCACGTGGAAGGGCCACGCCCGCTATGACGGCAACACCCACGCCCACGCCCACTTCCTGTGCGAAGAATGCGGACGCATTGATGACGTGGATACGCAAGGCGCCTGCCACGAGATGGCCGAGCGCGCCCACGAATGCGTGCCCAACCGCTAGGTGCGCCGCGTGGATATGATGATCATCGGCACCTGCGAGGAATGCCTCGCCACCACCGGCGTGCCGACAGATACGCCCTGAGTTCCGCGCCCCCCGAAAATCTCGTTGTCACTCGTTGCATTGTGGGGCTGGAACGATCACAGACCTTCCAGCCGTTCTCGGCGGGAAGGTTTCGTTTTCTCAACCATTCCCGCCCTACAAAAGCAGCCGGTTCGATTGTAGGGCAGGAACGGCCGCAGGCCTTCCAGGCGTTTTCGGCGGGAAGGTTTCGTTCCTCAACCATTCCCGCCCTACAAAAGCAGCCGGTTCGATTGTAGGGCAGGAACGGTCGCAGACCTTCCAGTCGTTCTTGGCGAGCGGGTGCCGGCCTTGGGGCAACAAAAAAGCCACCCGTGAGGGGTGGCTTGGGTGCCGTTGGGGCGGTGATTACTTCGCGGCTTCGAGCGCGGCGATCAGCGTCGGGGCCTGCTGCACGCCGACGAACTGCTTCACGGCCTGGCCATCCTTGAAGATGATCAGGGTCGGGATGCTCTGCACGCCGAATTGCGCGGCGACGGAGCCGGCATCGTCCACGTTGAGCTTGGCAATTTTGGCGCCAGCCACTTTGCCGACGACCTGCTCGAGGATCGGGGTCTGCATACGGCAGGGGCCGCACCACGGCGCCCAAAAGTCCACCAGAATCAGGCCGGACTGAGTCTCGCTTTTGAAGTTTTGTTCGGTTAGTTCAAGTATTCCTGCACTCATGTTGTTTTCCTTTCGTTGCGGGATTTTGTTTTTTTACAGGGGTGGGGTTATTTGTCCTTCAGGCCCAGCTTGCGGAACACGATGGAGGGCAGGCAAAAGCCGGTGAAGGCGGACTGAATCAGGTTCAGGCCGATAAAGATGGTGAACAGCAGCCACCACGGGCTGTGATAATGGACGAGGGCCACGGACACCAGAATCATGATGCCGGCAAAGACCCGAACGGCGTTTTCAATGGTCATGGGAGGTTTCCTTTTCAGCAGGGGGGGCTCCCCGCCGGCGAGCCGGCGGGGAGCGTCAAGCCGCTTATGACTTGTTCAGCACTTTCTTCAGGACTTCTTCCTTCGGCAGTTTGCGCGAGCAGAAGTACCACTCCTGGCAAACCATGTCTTCCTTGCCGTCCATGCGGTTCTTGGCGGAACTGCAACTGGCGGCGGGGCTGATGATGACGTCATCGCCGGGGCGCCAATCGGCGGGGGTGGCGATGCCGAACGCATCGGCGGTTTGCAGGGCGATCAAGGCCCGGTAGAGCTCGTCGAAGTTGCGGCCGAGGCTCAGCGGGTAATAGATGATCGTTCGGATGATGCCCTTGGGGTCAATGAAGAACACGGCGCGCACCGCCTGCGTGGTGGCTTCGCCGGGTTGGATCATGCCGTAGGCCTTGGCGACGTTCATGGTGATGTCCTCGATGAGCGGGAACTTCACCTCGACGTTCTTGTGGCCGCGGTATTCGATCTTTTCCTGAATGGAGCGCAGCCAGGCAATGTGGCTGTAGAGTCCATCCACAGAAAGGCCGACGAGCTTGCAGTTGGCTTCCGCGAACTGCTTCTCCATGGACGCGAAGGTGATGAATTCCGACGTGCACACCGGCGTGAAGTCCGCCGGGTGGCTGAACAGAATCACCCAACTTCCCTCGTACTGTTTCGGGAAGTCAATGTCGCCTTGCGTGGTCTTGGCCTTGAAGGCGGGCGCCTTGTCGCCGATGCGCGGCAACGAGACGGGAGCTGTGTTTTGCTGTTCCATGTTTTTCCTTTCGGTTGGGGGTTCGGGGTTACTTTTACACAGGGGTTAACGCCCGGACGCGGTGATTGCCCCCACAATACCCCAAACCAGCATGGAAATCCACGGGTTGGAGTTGAGGGGGCAGGCGCCGGTTTTGCAGCCGACAAAGCGGTAGATGGCAAAGCCAATGGCCGCGCCGACCGCTGCGCCGAGGATGGTTTTCAATAATGGGCTCATGGGGTCTCCTGATTTTTCGGGGCAACACCGCCGGCTAAAAAATGGACTCCACCGGCAGCGCAAAGACGCGGAGGCCTTCGCCGGAGTAGAGGGAGTCGTGGAAGGTCTTCAGCGCGGCGAGCAACTTGGCCTTTTTGTCGTCGTCAATGGCCACGAAGATCAGTACCGACTGCCCCGGGAACGTGTGGCTGCCGAGGTGCTTTCCGGTTTTGCCAGAGCCGAAGACGTTGGCGATCTCGCTAAAGGCGCCCTCGCCGTGGTCGGCAATGAGGTTGCGGACTTCGCCGCGCCGGTTTTCCGGACAAATGATCATCAGCATTTGCATGGTTAGGCCTCCGTTGGTTGCGGTTTGCGGTAGATCAGGCCGTAGGCCACGGGCACCACGACCAGCGTGAATGCGGTCGAGACAAACAGACCGAAGATGATGGACCACGCCAGCCCGCTGAAGATGGGATCGAACGTGATCGGCCAGGCGCCCAGCAGCGTGGTGCCGGCGGTCAGGAAGATCGGGCGGAAGCGCACCGCGCCGGCTTCGATAATGGCATCCTGCAGCGACTTGCCGCGCGCGACTTCGCTGCGGATGAAGTCAATCAGGATGATCGCATTGCGTTGGACAATGCCGCCGAGCGCAATCATGCCGATCATGGCGGTGGCGGTGAAGAAGACTGAGTCGGCATAGCCGCCCACGGTGGCGCCGCCCACGGCGTTGAGCAGCCAGAAGCCGGGCATGATGCCGATCAGCGTCAGCGGAATGGAGAGCATGATGACAATCGGGAGCAGGTACGAGCCGGTTTCATAGACCAGCAGCACATAGATCGCCAGCAGCGCGGCGGAGAACGCAATGCCGAGGTCGCGGAACACGTCCACGGTGATTTTCCATTCGCCTTCGCCGGTCCAGACGGCGTGCGTGCCCTCCGGCAACGGATTTTTCTTCAAGTCGGCTTGCAGATTCAGCACGGCGTAGGCCGGGCCGCGGCCAGCCATTTCGGCGGTGACGTACACCACGCGCTCCATGTTCTTGTGCATGATGGTCGGCTCCACCACGTTTTCTTCAAACGTGCCGAGTTCGCCCAGTTGCACGCTGTTGCCCATGCGGCCCTTGACCATGATGGTCTTGAGGCGCTCCGGATCGGAACGCTTCTCACGCGGCAGGCGCAGCACGATGGGCAGCTCGTTTTGCTCGCGCGGGGCGTGCACCGTGCCAGCAGGCATGCCGCTCAGCGCGATGCGCAGCGTGTTGACAACATCTTCCGTGGAAACGCCGTTGAGACCGGCCTTCTCGCGGTCCACGCGGAAGAACAGCTTCTGCTGGGCGGCTTCGGCGGAGTCGTCAATGTCCACCACGCCCTGCTCGGCGGCCATGCGCGTTTGCAGGTCTTCGGCGGCGGCGATAAGCGCGGAGTAGGGCTGGTCGGGGCGGCCATAGATTTCCGCCACCACGGTGGAGAGTACCGGCGGGCCGGGGGGCACTTCGACAATCTTCAGGTTGGCGCCGGTTTGCCGGCCGATGGCTTCAATGTCGTTGCGGATGCGCAGGGCGATGGCGTGGCTGCTCATTTCGCGCTGCTGGCGCGGCAGCAGGTTGATGCGCACATCGGCCATGTTGGGGCCCTGGCGCAGATAATAGTGGCGCACCAGCCCGTTGAAATCCATCGGCGAGCCCTCGCCCACGGTGGACACAAAGTTGACCACCTCGGGCACGGTTTCCAGATAGCGCTCGATTTCGCGCACGGCGGCATCGGTGGCTTCCAGCGTGGTGCCCGCGGGCATGTCCACCACAATTTGCATTTCGTCCTTGTTGTCGAACGGCAGCATCTTGAGCGGCACGCGCCCCGAAGCGGCCAGGAAGATGGAGAAGCCGAACAGCCCGGCCACAATCAGCAGCAGCAAGGAGCTGCGGCCGCTGGACGAGACAAACGGCGCCATCAGCCGGTGATACACGCGGTAGGTGCCGGTGGCGGTCACGTCATAGGCCGCGACCTCCGGCGGGGCTTCTTTGAGCAGCTTGCTGGAAATCCACGGCGTGATGGCCAGCGCCACCAGCAGCGAGGACAGCATGGTCAGCGGCACGTTGAGGGCCATGGGCGCCATGTACGGGCCCATCATGCCGGTGATGAAGAACATCGGAATGAACGAGACAATGATCGAAAGCGTCGCCAGCAAAATCGGCGGCATGACTTCCTCCATGGCGAGGGATACCGCGCGTAGCCGCGGGTATTTCTTCATGGAGAGGAACCGTGAAATATTTTCCACGCCGACGATCGGGTTGTCCACCAGCAGCCCGAGGGCCAGGATCAGCGCGAAGAGCGTCACGCGGTTGATCGTGTAGCCGAGCAGATAGTTGAACAGCAGCGTCAGCGAATAGGTGATGGGAATGGCGAGGCCCACAATGATGCCTTCGCGCCAGCTCATGGATAGCGCAATCAGCCCCACCACGGTCAGGATGCCCATGGCGAGGTTCATCACGAGGTCGTTGACCTTCTCGTTGGCGGTGTGGCCGTAGTCGCGGGTGACGGTGGCTTGCACGCCGTCGGGCAGGATGCTGCCGCGCAGGTCGCTAATCATCCGCGACACCTCCCGCGCCACGTTGACCGCGTTGCTGCCTTTTTTCTTCGCCACGGCCACGGTCACCGCTGGTTCGCTTTGTCCAGGCGCCATGCCGTTGGCCACATGGGCGGCGGCGGGACCCGCACCGAGGCGGGTGTAGGAATTCAATTCATCCGAGCCATCCTGGATGTCGGCCACGTCGCGCAAATAGACCGGCCGGTTTTGGTGCACGCCCACCATCAGGTTGCGGACTTCGTCCACGTTCTCGATGAACGGGCCGGCTTCCACCACAATGGCCCGGTCGGCCTGCTCGAAAGTGCCACTGGTCATTTGCGCGTTGGAAATCTTAAGCGCGCCGGCCACTTCCATGGCCGAGAGGCCATAGGCCGCCAGCCGCTCGGTGTCCAGATACACATGGACCACGCGCTTCTGGCCGCCATGGATGCTGATGCGCGCGCTGTCGGGAATGGTCTGCAACTTTTGCGCCACCTCCTCGGCCAGGCGGTAGAGCTGATGTGTGTCCGCCCCCGCGCCGTGTAGCGTCACGTTGACGATGGGCACATCGTCAATCTCGATGGGCTTGACCACCCAGCCGGCAATGCCCGGCGTGGTTTGGTCAATGTTCTGGAAAATCTTGTTATAGACCTTGATCAGGCTGTCTTCGCGATTTTCACCCACGAAAAAACGCACCGTCACCACGGCCATGCCGGGGCGCGACATGGAATAGACGTATTCCACGCCGTCAATCTGGTAGAGCAGCTTTTCGAGGCGGGAGGAGACGAGTTGTTCGACTTCCTCCGCGGAGCTGCCGGGCATCATGACCATGACGTCGGCCAGCGGCACGACTATCTGGGGCTCCTCTTCCCGCGGGGTGATGAGGAGCGCGGCCGCCCCGGCCGCAAGGCTGATCAGAATCAGCAGGATCGAGAGGTTCCCCTTCAGAAACGCCTGAAGGATTCCCGAGGTAATGGAGTGTTTGCGCTCTTCCATGGGTTACTCCTCACGCACGGGGTTCACCACGATTTGGTTGCCGGCCCGCAGGCCGGAGAGAATCTCCACGCGTCCGTCATGGGCGGGGCCGGTCTTGACGAGGCGGCGCAGGGCGCGGCCGTCACGGGCTTCCTGCACATAGGTCAGTTGGCCGATTTGCACCACGGCGGAAGCCGGCACAAAGAGCCCCGCGCGCGGTTCGGCGGCCACCCACAGCCGGCCAAACGTGCCCGGCAGCACATCGCCATTCACGCCGTCCAGATGCACCTTGACGAGCTGGGTGCGGCTGGCGCTGTCCACTTCGCTGACGATTTCCGCCACCGTGCCCTTGACTACGCGGGCCGGGCGCTCCAGGGCCACTTCCACTTCCTGGCCGAGCGCCAAGCGGTCAATCAGCCGCACCGGCACCGGCGCTTCGAGGCGCATCCGCGCCGGGTCGTACACCGCCAAAAGCAGCATGCCGGGGTTGGCCAGATCGCCGGCTTCAATCCGCCGGTCCGTCACCACGCCGTCAATGGGCGATTCCACCTGGGCGTAGGTCAGCATGACCTTCACTTCCTCCACTTGCGCCTGCGCAGCGGTGAACATGGAGCGGGCCGCGGTCAGCGCCTGGTCGGTGGTGGCCTGCTTGTCGAACAACTGCTGGGCGCGTTCAAATTCCGTCTTGGCCTGCGCCAGTTGGGCTTCCGCTGCCGCCAGTTTTTGGCGGATATCGCGGTCATCCAGCGTCAGGAGCGTCTGCCCCTTTTTCACGCGGTCGCCCGCCGAGGCCAACACCTCGCGGACATAGGCCGGGATGCGCGCGCTGAGATTGATTTTCTCTTCGGAGGCCGTCGTGCCGACCACTTCCACGCGGACGGGCATGTTTTCCTCTTTCAGTTCGATAGTCTCGGCATCCGCCGGCAAAGCCAGGCCCGGCAGGACTTCCAGCTTGGCCGGCTTGACCTTCTTGGCCAGAAAACCGCCCGACCACGCAATTACTACGGCCAGGCCGACAATGCCAACGATGGGCTTGAGATATTTCTTGAGAGTTGCTGCTGCTTTCATGGGTTTCCTCCGGTAGTTCGTACAATAAGGTTTAGGGGTTGGGGGTGGTTTCGGCCGCGGGCTCGTTGCCCAGCATGCCTTTGGCCCGTTTGAGATTCGAGAGGGCGGTCAGGTAGTCATACTGCGCAGCCGCATAGCGGGTTTGCATGGCCGTGACGCCCACTTGGGTTTGCAGGAGAATGGCAATGTCTGCCGCGCCCTGCTGGTATTGCTCTTGCACAATGCGCCGCGCTTCTTCCGCGGTTTCCAAGCTCTTGCGGGTCACCTCCAGCCGCTCCCACGCTTCCTGCGAGCCGAGGAAGGCCTGCTGCAAATCCAACCGCAAATTGAGCCGCGCCTTGGCTTCGTCGGCTTGGGCGGCGGCCAATTCCGCTTGCGCGGCTTGCACCGCGGCACGGGTGCGCGCCCCATCGAAAATATTGATTTCCGCCATGACGCCGGCCACGTAGCTGTTCTCGAAATCGCGCGCATTGCCGCTGTCCGCATCAAACGAACCGAAGGCGCTGAGCGTCGGCGTGTAGCCACCCTTGGCCTTGCGCACATCCTGCTCCTTGATTTGGCGCATCAGGGTGGCCGCGCGCATTTCCGGGCGTTGTTCAAAAGCGGTGGGGTTGGTGCAAACCGGCGGCGGTGCGTTCAGCGCGCGGCGGTCCGGCGCTTCGATGTTGTCGGCCGTCACGAGGTCGTCGCCGATGCCGGCATTCAGCGCCGCCAAGGCCAGTTGCGCGCCATTGCGGGCCTTGATCAAATCTTCGTTGGCTTGGGCCAGTTGGGTTTCCAGATTGAGCACGTCGGTTTTGACCGCGCCGCCGGCCTCGAAACGCTCGCGGGCCACGCGGAGGCTCTCCTCGATGCTCTGCACCGCCTGCTCCTGCACCGCGGCAAAAGCCTGCGCCTGCAAAACGCCATAAAAGCCGCGCGTGACATCGTGCACCAACTGGTTGCGGGTGGCGGCGAAGGCCTCGGCGCTGGCTTGGGAGCCCAGCCGCGCCATCTCGTTGCCGGCCGCGCGTTGCACGTCAAACAACCGCCATTGCGCCGTGATGGAGCCGCGCAGGTTGTCGGTGTCCTCCGGGTCGTTTGGGTTGAAGCCGGGGTCCATCATGTTCATCTGCCGTTGGTTCAGCTCCATCATGAAGGTCTGAATGGGGTTGTCGCTCACGGAGTAGTTGGCCGCCAGTCCGACCGACGGATAATAATAGGATTTGGCCTGTCGCAGCATGGCTTGGGCCGCATCAATTTTGGCGGTCGCCGCCTGCAGGGTGGGGGAGTTGTCCAGCGCGGCTTGCACCGCCTGCTCCAACGTGACCGCCTGTGCCACAGGCGCCAACGCCAGCGCCGCCGCCACCATCAACCCTCGGAATAACATCGTCTTCATCAAGCCACTCCTTTCTTCGCCCGCATGCAGTTCAAAATGGTGAGCGACCGCCGGTCGCCCACGGAATACCAAACTTCCTTGCCGCGCCGCTCGCGCGCTACCAGCCCTGCCTGCAGCATCTTGCGCAGGTGGTTGGAGACCAACGCCTGCGGCTGGCGCAGTTGCTGGGTCAGGGTGTGCACCGGCACCGCTTTTTCGCGGTCCAAAATGTCCACAATCTTCAAGCGGTACGGGTGGGCCAACAGTTTGAGAACCTTGGCCATGCGCGCCATGTCCGCAATCGAAACCAACGGTGGGCAGGGAGTGGAATTCGTTTTCATGCCGCCCAACATATATCATTATGGAAATATGTCAATAGTAAAATATGTAAAAAAATAAATGCGCGCCAGCCCGCGTTTTCAGCGAAGAAAAAAGCCCCGGCTACGGCTGCGCCGTCAGCCTGTGGAACGTGTACAGCGGAGTGGTGTCGAAAAAGTCCGGCTCCGCCAACTGGTCCTGCACAAACGCGGCGATGGCTTCCGTGGGCGAGGCCAGCACCTCATCATTTCCCTGCGCGCCCCGCGGTACGACGGCCAATCCGGCTCGCAACGCGCGCTCGCGGAAGTTTTGCAGATTCAACCCGTATAAGCGCAGCACGTCATCCGCCACTTCCGCCTGGAAAAGGAAATAGCCGGGGAGCAACGTGAACGTGTCCAAGTCTTCCGGATTTTCGTGGCCCACGGCCAACAACAGGTGATCTGCCACCCGGTGCAGGCTGGCCGCAAAGCGGCTGGTGTCCTTCAAGTTGTTGACCATAAGCACCTGATAGTCGCCATTGGTCTCGGCCGGGCGAAAGAAAACGGTGCAGGGAATGTCCGCATCGTGCCAGGTGCCGGCCAGATCGGGAGCCGCGACTTTGGTTTCATCCGTCAACCATGGCGCCAGCGCCGGAAACATACAGCTCGCGGTCAGTAGGCAAAGCGTCAGCAGGGCAAGCAAACGGCAATTGGTTTTCATGGCATTCTCCGATTCATGGTTCATGGGGGTGTGGGTGTTGAGGTTGCAATCGGTGTGGCCCAGCCGGTGGCGCGCGATACGGCCTGATGCCAACCGGCCAGCAATTGTTCGCGGCGCGCAGCCGGCATGGCGGGCGTGAAGTTGCGCGCTGTTGGCCGGCGGGCAAGGTCGGCCGGGGTGTGCCAGCCAAGCGCGATGGCCGCCAACGCTGCCGCGCCTTGCGCCGTGGTTTCCATGCAGGCCGGGCGTTCGATACGGCACGATAAAACATCCGCCTGAAATTGCATCAGGAAGGGGTTGGCCGAAGCCCCGCCATCCACGCGCAGTACCGCCAGCGGCCGGCCGGCATCTTTCTCCATGGCAGTCACGACATCCGCGCACTGATAGGCGATGGCTTCCAACGCCGCGCGAATGATGTGCGGGCGGCCGGTGCCGCGTGTCAGCCCCACCAGCGTGCCACGCGCATACATGTCCCAATACGGCGCGCCCAACCCCGCGAAGGCCGGCACCAGAT